>Ga0123353_10004234_pt1 | contig 18420 bp, 17 predicted proteins | sample TergutLab28metaG_3_FD_92763 | JGI IMG/M metagenome (GOLD analysis project Ga0123353, IMG submission 92763) | Labiotermes labralis P3 segment gut microbial communities from Petit-Saut dam, French Guiana - Lab288 P3 | ecosystem: Host-associated > Arthropoda: Insects > Digestive system > Gut ... | reverse complement strand
TATTATGAAAAAAATCACCATCGCCTACATCGGCGGCGGCTCGAAGGGCTGGGCCCACGGGCTGTTCTCGGACCTCCTCAAGCAGGACCGCCTCGAGGGGTCGCTGCGCCTGTACGACATCGACGTCCCCGCCGCCGAGCGCAACCTGAAGTACTTCGAGAAGCTCGTCAACCACAACCAGCGCAAGGTCAAGAGCAAGTGGGACTGCAAGGTGGTCAACGACATCGACGCCGCGCTGAATGGCGCCGACTTCGTGGTTATCTCGATTTTGCCATATACCCTGGACAACATGCGCCACGACGTCCACCACCCCGAGAAATACGGCGTTTGGCAGTCCGTGGGGGATACCGTGGGGGCGGCGGGGTATTCCCGGGCCCTGCGCACCATCCCGGCGTACATTTTCTTTGCGAAAAAAATCAGGGAGAACTGCCCGGACGCCTGGGTGATCAACTACACCAACCCCATGAGCATTTGCATGAATGTGCTTTATAGAGAATTCCCGGAGATCAAGGCCTTCGGCTGCTGCCACGAGGTCTTCGGCACGAAGAGCCTGCTGTGCAACATCGCGGGGATGTACCTCGCGCTCGACGAAAAGGGCAGGAAAGCTTTTCTGGCCTCGGACCTGAAGGCCGTGAAGCTCGCGCTGGCCAAAATGGGCCGCAGCTTCAACTGGTTCTGGAGCTTCCGCCAGCTCAAACGCACGGACATCACCGCCAACGTCCAGGGCCTCAATCACTTCACCTGGATCAACAAGGCGTCATACAAAGGCATGGACCTGCTGGAGATCTACGGGGCGTACATCAAAATGTTCCGGGAGAACAACGAGGCCTTTCTCAGGAAATACGCGCCGCCCGTGTTCCACCGTCTGTATAACATGCACAGCGTGAAGTTTACTCTCTTCGAGAAATACGGCGTGGCCGCCGCCGCGGGGGACAGGCACCTGGCCGAGTTCGTGCCGGAGCTCTTCCTCACCGGGAAAAACGTGCTCCGGATGGGTTTCGCCCTCACGCCCGTGGCGCGCAGGAAGTTCAACGACAACGTCCGGACCATCATGACCAAGCTCGCGGATACGCCCTTTTATAGCCCCGGGATCAGGGGCACAGGCGAGGAGGGCGTGATGCAGATGACCGCGCTGCTGGGCCTGGAGAATCTGACCACCAATGTGAACATCCCCAACCGGGGCCAGCAGAGGAACATCATCCACGGCCCTGCCGTGGAGACTGACGCCCTGTTCTCCCTCGACAGCGTAGAACCCCTGGACGCCGGCGAGATGACCCCCGAGACCGCCGCGCTGGTCAACGCCCACGCCCAGAACCAATTGGACTTCGTGGAGGCCTATTTTCGGAAGGACGTCGCCGCCCTGGAGGCGATCTTCTGCCGCGACCCGATGATAGCCAGGATTGGCGAGGAGAGGGGCAAAAAACTGTTCGCCGAACTGCGGGAACTGAACAGGGAGTGCCTTGAAGCGTTTGTCAGGTAAGTTTATATCTCTGCGCCTGCTCCACCGCGAGGCGGTCGCATCGCTCGTTTTCCGGGTGGCCGCTGTGCCCGCGCACCCAGTTGACCGTCACCCGATGGCGGGCGGTCTCCTCGAGCAATGGGGCCCAGAGGTCCGCGTTGAGGGCGGGCTTTTTGTCGCTCTTGATCCAGTTGTTGCGCTGCCAGGTCGCCGCCCAGCCCTTATTCAGGCCGTTGGCGACGTATTCCGAATCGGTGGTCACCTTGACGCTGCACGGAACCTTCAGCGCGCGCAAACCCTCGAGCAGGGCAGTGAGTTCCATGCGGTTATTGGTGGTTTCCGCGGCGCCGCCGGAGAGCTCGCGCTCATGCGTGCCGTAGCGCAGCAGCGCGCCCCAGCCCCCCGGGCCGGGGTTGCCGGAACACGCGCCATCGCAAAACAACTGGACTTCTTTCAATGGAGGACCAACCTTTCGCATAGAAATAATAGAGCTATTTTAGCATATTAGCGCCCCGATTTCAACCAATTCGAGGGACTTTGCGCAGCAGATAGCGGCTTTTCTACGTATCCCACAAAGAACCCACCGGATTCTTCCAAAAAAAGACATTTTTCAGCAAGTTTATTTCTGAATCAGAATAAAACACTTGGAATTGTAGTTCATAATGAACAAATCGGAAAATCCCAAAAACTTGACAAAGCATTTTTTGGGCAATATAATATATAAGTTGGTTTTTCGACTCTCTTGCTGTCCGCGGAAGTTCCCCCTTTTATCCGATTTCGGAGGTGACCAATGAACACGCTTCGCTCTATGAGGAAGTCCAAGCCACACCGAAAACAGGTCTACGCCGCAGCCGCGGTCCTGGCCGTCCTGCTGGTCTTCTCGGCCAGCATCACCGCCTACGCGGTAAACTCCCGCACGGTCCTCATCCTCGACGACGACACGCAGACCTCCCTGACGACAACTAAATCGGATGTCTACGATATACTCCGCACAGCGCAGATTTCCCTGGGCAACGACGACTATATCGACCTGACCAACTTTACCTCCGAGGGCGACGGCGTGCTGCGTATCTACCGCGCCAAGCGTCTGTGGCTCGTGGACGAGAACGGTCCGCGGCAGATCATCGGCGCGGGCTGGGTGGGTCGTCTGCTCGAGCAGCAGGGAGTGACATTGGGCGAACGGGACAAACTAAGCCACGACCCCAGCGAAAAACTGGTTGACGGCATGGAGATCGTGGTCAGCCGCGCGTTCGACGTGGAACTGCGCGACTACGGCAAGGACTACAGCATCACCCTCACCGAGGGCACGGTGGCCCACGCGATGGAGCTGTGCGGCCTGACGTTGCAGGGGGAAGATTTCGTGGAGCCCGGGCTCACGGAGGAGCTCTCGCCCGGCATGACCATCCGCGTCAGCCGTGTGGAGTGGAAGGAGAGGCGCGCGGCCCTGGCGGTGGACTATGAAATCGAGGTCAAGAGGTCCGACAAGATGGACCTCGGGATGGAGAAGATTGAGCAGAAGGGCGTTAAGGGCGAGAAGCAGATCGTCTTCTCGGACAAATATATCAACGGCGCGCGCGTGGACTCCGTGGTGCTGCAGGAGAGCATCCTGCAGTATCCCGTGAAGGAGATCAAGACCGTGGGCACGAGGGTGCAAAAGCTCGTTACGGGCGCGACGCCCATCTCCACACTCACGCCCCCCGCCAGCCTGAAAATCGTGGACGGAAAACCTACGCATTACCTCAGCGCGCATACCGGCGTGGCGAAGGCCTACCACGGCGATCAGTATACGGCCAGCGGACTCAAGCCCCAGCCGGGCTATATCGCTGTGGACCCGAAGCAGTTCCCCTACGGCACCCATCTCTGGATCGTCTCCAACGACGGCAAATACGTCTACGGCTACGCCATCGCGGCGGATACCGGCGGCTTCGTGGCGACCAACGGCTGCATGGTGGACCTGTATATGCCCAACAGGGAAATGTGTTACCAGTGGGGCGCGCGGGGGGTGACGGTGTATGTGCTGGACATACCGAGGATGAAGACGCCGTACGGAAGCAGGTAGATATTGCTATTATGCGGGCGGCTGGTACGCCGCCCCTATAGATTCGAATAACGACACACTCCCCGGGTACACTACCCCGGGGAGTGATTTTTTATGAAAACGGACAATCAGCAATACGAAAAAATGGTACACAGGGCCTCGCCGGCCAGCCCCCACGCGAAGAATTTCCTGCTTGCGTTCATCGTGGGCGGGTCCATCTGCGCACTTGGGCAGGGGCTGTATCTGGGATATGAGAAACTGGGGTTCATCGAGGAGCAGGTGAAGATCATGATGCCCTGCACGCTGATCTTCCTCACGGCGATCGCCACGGCCTTCGGCGTGTTCGACAAGCTGGGCAAGCACGCGGGTGCGGGCACGGGCGTGCCCATCACGGGCTTCGCCAACGCCATCGTCGCCCCGGCGATGGAGTACCACTGCGAGGGGATGATCCTGGGCGTGGGGGCGAACCTGTTCAAGCTGGCAGGGCCGGTGCTGGCCTACGGCAGCGCGGTGAGCACGATCTATGGCGTGATCTACTATTTCTTTGGAATGAAGTGGACTGTGTAGTGTTTTTGTGCTCCGCACCACCCCCTCGGCGCTTCGCACCGGCCCCCCAAGGGGAGGCATCCTGACGAGGCGAAAAGCTTATTTGTGAAGCAAAGAAATAGTTTTTGATCTGTCAAGATGCCTCCCCCTGGGGGCGGTGCGAAGCGCCGAGGGGGTGGTGCGGAGCACAGCGAGAAATCAAATGGGGGTTTTGTATATGGCAATTAGACTTGGAAGAGGGACAACCGAACTGACCAGCCGCCCGTCCATACTGGGGCAGGCGGCCGTGGGCGGTGAAACGGAGCATGAAGGCCCGCTGGGGCACATCTTCGCGGAGATATTCACCGAGGCGCGCCTGGGCGAGAAGTGCTGGGAGATGGCCGAAACCCGCCTGCAGCAAGCGGCCATGCGCCATGCCCTGGAGCATGCGGGCTGCGCGCCGGAGGGAATCGACCTGCACCTGGGCGGCGACCTGCTAAACCAGTGCAGCGCCACGAACTTCGCCCTGCGGGAGCTTGGCATTCCCCTGGCGGGGCTCTACGGCGCGTGCGCGTCCTTTGCGCAGGCCCTGGCGATGGGCGCGTTGGCGATGGAGAGCGGGGCCTTCGGGCGGGTGAGTGCCTGCGCGAGCTCGCACTTTTGCGCGGCGGAAAAGCAGTTCCGCTTCCCCCTGGAGTTTGGCGGGCAGGCGCCGCCCACGGCACAGCGGACCGCCACAGCGGCCGGGGCGGCGATTATTGGTGACGGAGGCGACAGTGGCGCAGGGCCAAGGATTTTCCGGGTAATATTCGGCAAGGTGACGGATCTGGGCGTGAAAAACGCCAACGAGATGGGCGCGGCCATGGCCCCGGCGGCCTGGGATACCCTCAAGCGCTTTCTGCAGGATTCGGACGCGAACCCAAGCGATTTCGATATGGTCCTCACGGGGGATCTGGGAGAGATCGGTTCCACGCTGCTGCGCGAACTGGCCCGCGCCGAGGCCGGGGTGGATATCGCGTCCGTACACAGGGACTGCGGGCTGATGCTCTACGACACTGGGGAGCAGGACGCGGGCGCGGGGGGCTCGGGCGTGGGCTGCTCCGCGGCGGTGCTGTGCGGCGAGATTCTGCCAAAAATGCGCGCGGGCGAACTTCGCCGGGTGCTGTTTCTTGGCACGGGGGCGCTGCTCTCGGCCATATCGCCGCTACAGGGGGAGAGCATTCCGGCCATCGCGCACGGGGTTGAGATTATCAATGTTTAATGCTGAATTTGTTTGGAGGGTAATTCCATGAATGAAAAAGCCATAGGCCAGGTACTGAAATCGTATCGCGTGGCGTCCAAAGCCGCGAAGGCGTTCCGGGTGGCGCATACCGTGGCGCTGGGCTACGCGGCCGCCGCGCTGGTTGTAGGCGGGGTTAAGATCGTGAAGAAGATGCGGGGAGAGGAATAGGTGCGCTAATCGACATTTGCCGCGGCCTCTAGAGCCACAGCCTCGCGCCGTTCGGCGAGTTCGGCCTCCACTTTGCGCTTCATGGAATCCGGGTAGCGAATGCAGAGGATGGGCACTAGGGATACCAGTGCGCCCAGGGCGGGCCCGAGTTGGTTGAGCGGCCAGACCCACCGCAGGAACGTGGCGTTCTGGGGGATTTTTTGTTGTGCCTGCATGCCGTCGTACATCAGCCAGGTGAGAAGCTGCCCGCGGATGACCTGCTGTATGCCCCCCGCCGCCTTGCCCAGAAAATTTTGCAGTGAAAACGAGATGCCCTCCGTGCGCTTGCCGCTCTTCCACTCCAGGTAGTCGATGGAATCCCCCCACAGGGCGGTGATGGCGATGGTGGACATGATTCCGGTGACCCCCGCCACCATGCCGATGGCGTGGATGAGCACGAAGCGCGGGAAGGTTCGATAGCCGATGAAATAATTTACCGTGCGGGTCAGGATCGCCGCGGCGCTGGAGACGACCATCACGTTTTTCATGCCGCCGATTTTTTTCGCGAACTTCGTTGCCAGCAGCAGACCGAAGGTCCCTGGGATGGAACCGATGGCGTCGATCATCATCTTGGCGGTCTCGCCGGGGATGTTCTGGCCCAGCACGCGATAGGTGACGTCCTGGTATACGTAGATATCGGGCATGTGCGGGGCAAAGGCGCCCAGGATGGAAGCCAGGCCCAGCAGCAGCAAAATAAAATTATTTTTTACCACCCAGAGATTGCTGAAGATTGATTCTTCCTTATCTTCCGGCGGGTTGGGGACGCGCTCCTTGGCCACACCAGACAGCAGTACCGCCATGGAGCTGGTGAGGCACAGCACCAGCGCGAAGCCGAGAAACAGCGTGTTCATCCCGAAGGGGAGCCTGTCACGGAAACCCAGGATGGGCATAATCAGGCTTTGGATGGTCCCTCCGATGGCGACGCCCACTTTGCCCCACTGCACGGCCCGGCCACGCTCTTCCGAGTGCACGCTCATCATGGCGGTCAGCCCCCAGATGGAGGTCTCCTGGAAGGACATGAATGTGTCATAAACCAAGTAAAAGACTAAGATTACCACCATGGCAGTGGTCTTGGATTGAAATCGAAAATCCACGAACATCAGCGTGCTGAAAATCCCGATGACCGGCGCGGTGTATTTGAAATAGGGCCGCAGCTTTTCCCCGCTCTTGAACCGGCGGCGGTCCATGATTGCGCCCACGAGAGGGTCGTTCACGCCGTCCCAGAGCCGACTGATACCCGTGATCCAGCCCACCAGGTTGGCCGGGATTGCCAGTACCGTGTCGCAGAAATAGGTGAGCCAGTTCATCATATAGACGATATGCATGTGCCCGGCGATGCCCAGCGAATAGAGCGAAAGTTCCCGGTTGGGGATGCCGCCCTCCCGCTTGGGTTCGGGGTCAAACAGGTATTTGATCGGGTTCTGGAAGTTTTTAAACAGTTTCATAGGACCTCGCTTTCTCCGCTGTAAGCACAAAGTCCCGGACGAGCCGTTCGTAGCGCTCGGTGTTGTCCGCGTGCATCATGCAGTGTCCGGAGCCCTCGAAGATTTCCAGGCGGGACAGGGGATTTTTCGCAACCGCGAAGAGCTTTTCGCTCTCTGTGTATGCGAATTGCCAGTCCTTCGTTCCGTGCAAAAAGAGCAGGGGCACATCTGTGGCGGCGACCTTTTCGATGGGCCGGATGTCCTTCAAAGCAAAACCGCAGCACAGCCGGAACCACAGGTTCACGATGCTCAGGATGGGGAACGCGGGCAGGCGCGTCAGGGATGTGACGGCGCTATAGACCGTGGCGCAGCCGCTGTCCGGCACGGCAAAGGCGATCTCGTCCAGGACGTCCAGGGCCTCCAAAATGGTGATGGCCCCCAGGGATTCCCCGTGCAGGCCGATGAGTGTATCCGTACCCAGACGCGCCCGGACCCAAGCAACAATCGCGGCCAAATCGTGCTTCTCGCGATAGCCCAGGCTGCAAATGCCGCCGCTCTCGCCGAAGCCGCGCTGGTCGTAAAGCACAACAGAATAGCCCATCGCCTGAAAAACAGGGATGAACCGCACGGAGATCATCCTGTTCTGGCTGTAGCCGTGCACACGGATGAGGCACTTCTGTTGACCAGATGCAGGCGCTTTCAGAGCCGGAATAAGCTCGCAGGCGATTTTCACTCCATCGTCCCGCGTAATCGTGAAGGGCTCTTTTTCCATTTGGTCGTACGCCTCGTAGTCCACGCCGCCCAGGGCGGTCTGTATGTTCCGCGACGCCTCAACGGTGAGGCGGTTGATGCCCTTGGGCTTCGTGACGATACGCGCGGCCACCAGCGCGATTGCCATGCTTATCACAGCAACCAACGCCGCGATGCCCCCGGCAATCGATAACACAATCCAGTACCATGCCATAACCAGCATCTCCTTTTTTACGGTAATGCAATGACCACTTTACCATACTTTGCAAATTTGCGTTTGCCGTCACGAACCGTTTCGGCGCTGCCGTCCAGAATGCCGGCGGCACAGGCTTCGAATTCGTCTGTATAACTTTTGTCCACAGGCCAGCCGTGGTGGCCCGGCAAAATTCGATCAAAGGCCGGCGAGAGCTCTTTGACGCGCCGTACGGAGGCCAGGTAGGTCTCCGGCGCGCAGCAGCCTTTCAGGTCCAGCAGGATGCCCCATTCGCACAGGCTGTCTCCGGTGAACAGCATGCGGGCCTCCCGGTCCAATAGGCATATGCAGCCCGGCGTATGCCCCGGCGTGTGGACGACCTCAACATCCCTGCCGCCCAGATGGAACACGTGGCCGTCCCGCACATAGCGATAATTCCCGGCGTCTTTCGGGGTCAGCAGCAACTTTATGAAGGGTGCAAACGGCTTGGCCGCCTTTTGCGGCAGCGCGTAACCGGCGAGTTCGCCGCCTATGTAGGCCGGGTCCGTGTGTAGGGCGAACATCTCCCTGTCGTCCTCGTGGTAGCAGATATCGTCAAAACGGAAGTTTGAGCCGATGTGGTCCACGTGGGCGTGGGTATTCACCGCGGTGACCGGCAGGTCAGTGAGTTTATTCGCGACTTTTTTTATGTTGCCGAAGGGCATGCCCGTGTCGACGAGCAGCGCGGCGTCCTCCCCGCACAGCAGGTAGCACAGGGACTGCGAGGCGGGGGTTTTCTCCTCGATCACCCAGGTGCGCGCATCCAATGGGGTTATGTTGTATTTACAGAACATGTGTCAACCTCCTCGAGGCCGGAACCACAGCCGGCGAGAAGGCGCCGTCCGGGAGACGGGCCATAAACTGCGGGTATTCGGCGCTGGTGAAGATGGTCGGCTGCTTCTTGCTGTCCGCGAGGAAGATGACGAAGTCGTCCAGGGCCGGAAGGAAGATATCCGTGTGCACCATGCCGTCGACGAACCAGGTCTGCTCCGGCAGCACGCAGGCGGAGGCGTCCACGCGGCGGTCTGGAGAGATGTGGTGGTGCCCGTCCTTCACCTTTTGCCTGTAGTCTGACGGCAGGGTCTTGCCCACCTCCGCCACGACGGCCCCGGCGCTCTGCCCGGCGGCGGCAAGCGCCAGGTCGCCGTCGTACGCGGTGTTGACCGTGAGGGGGATGGGGGCGGAACCATAGCCAACTACAATAGAGACCTTCGTCTTCTTCGCGGCGGCGGCCAGCAATCGCGCCGTCTGGTCCGGCCCAGCCTTGGCCTGGTGACTGTCTATCATCTTGACGAAATCGCTGTATTTTGGGTCGCCGAGGTATGTCTCCTTTGCCGGCCTGTAGTCCTCGCCGGGTATGAAGCTCCACACAGCGGGGTAGTGCATCAGCAGCGGCACCAGCGCCTCCTCCATGATTTTATCCTGCATGAGGGGCAGCAGATTCCCCATCACCCTGGTCAGCAGGTCCGCCAGGCCGGAACTCTGGAATAAATCGGCCGCGGGGTTGACCAGGGCCATCGGTCCTCCATTGCGGCCAAAGTTGCGCAGGAAATTCGCCAATGCGTCCCCGTTGACGGCGATCCGCCCATTGAACAGCTCGCTGGCCAGGGTCAGGCCGTTATGGGCACCCATGGTGATGATGATGTGCTCGATATCCCCGGCTCCATACCGGGCGAGATAGGCCATGGCGACGATTCCGCCCTGGCTGTAGAACTGCACGGCCACCTTGCCGTGCCCTGTGGCCTCTTTCACTTGTTGGATATACTCATTGAGTTGCGCGGCGCTCTGCGTGGGAACCATGCGGAAATCGTAGTGGAACCAGTACCTGCGATTTTCTGTGTGGTCCTGCGTTTCGTCGAATGTATACCCGGTCGTGACCGGCTTCACGCTCTCGCCGCGCTCGTCCATTTGCCATTCCCCGAACAGGCCGTAGAGCAGCTTGACTACGGCGTCGGTGCCTTTGTCTATGTCCATATTTACGGCACAGGCCAGCAGGTCCTTCGCGATGGGCACGATCTGGGTTTGCAGCCCGGCCCCCGCGGGCACGTGGGTCTGTTGCGGGGTACCGTAATTCAGATAAAGCGGGCTGCCGTCGAAGCCGGGCACGAAGATAATCGGGATATTGGAGCAGTCGCAGGCTTTCCCCGCTGCCTGCGCGCCCGCGGATGCCAGACCCGACAGCAGGGCCAGGCACAGCAATAGACTGAGAACTTTTTTCATGGCACAGCAACCTCTCTCGCGTCATAATATTCTTTTTCAGCCGCAAGGACAAACTCCCGCACGGCTTTCACATAGCGTTCAGGTTCCATCATGTGCGCACCGGTGTGCCACACCCCTTCGAACAGCTCCAGCCGGGACAGGGGATTCTTCGCAACCGCGTAAAGCTTCTCGCTCTCTTTGTAGGGCATGGGCCAATCCTTTGTGCCATGCATAAAAAGAATAGGCACATTTGAGTTCGCCACCCGGTCGACGGGGCGCACGTCCCGCAGGTCCGCCCCGTGGCGCAGCTTGGCCCATAGGTTGATGCCGCTAAGGAATGGAAAGGCCGGCAGACGCGTCACTGCCTTGTATGTGTTGTAGACAGTCGTTGAGCAACTGTCCGATATGGCGAAGGCGATATCGGGCACGAGTTCGAGTGCCTCCAAAATGGTGATGGCGCCCAGGGACTCCCCGTGCAGGCCGATGGCCGTATCCTTCCCCAGGCGCTGCCTGACCCAGGCGGCGATGGCCGCGAGGTCCTGCCTTTCATAGAAGCCCAGGGAACAGACGCCGGTGCTCTCGCCGAAGCTGCGCTGGTCGTAGATCACGGCGGCGTAACCCAGCTCCCGCATGATTTGGACATAGCGCAGGGAGGTTATTTTATTGACCCCGAAGCCGTGGGCCCGGATCAGGCACTTTGTAGGGCCTGTAGAGGCCGCCCCGTCCGGCGCAGGTATAAATTCGCAGGAGAGTTCCGCCTCACGAGCTTGTATTGTGAACGGCTCTTTTACGTATTGGTCATAGGCCTCGAAGTCCACGCCGCCCATGTTGATGTTGGCCTGACGCATCCACGCATGACTGGGCCGAATTTTGGGGTGCTTCAGCTTGGTTATCACGAGCGTCACCACAACGCCGGCGATGAAAAGCGCCAGAACCAGAAACGCGGCGACGTACGCGACGATCAGCAATGCGGTCTGCATAACAAGCGCCCCCTACTATATTAAACTGTGTCTCAATAATTAATTTACCATAGAGCCCGGATAAATGCAAGCTTTTTTCAATTTAGCCCCCGGCCTTCGGCCACCCCCCTCTGCACAAAAAAATAAAAAATCTTCAAAACAGCATGTCCGCCGCTTGCAATGCATGTGCATTTGTGTTATAATAAAAAATAAGTCATTTTTTCAATATCATTCAAGAAACGGGGTATGTATATGAAGCTGGGCGAGATGCTGGGCTTCCGGTTCAAGGAGACTCCCTCGGACTGCCAGATAGCCAGCCACATCCTCACGCTGCGCGGCGGCTACATCAAAAACGTGGGCAACGGCATTTTCAGCCTCTACCCGCCGGGCAAGCGCATCGCAATGAAAATCGAACAGATCTTCCGCGAGGAGATGGATGCCATCGGCGGGCAGGAGATCATGCTGCCCGTGGCTATGCCCGCGAGCCTTTGGAAGGAATCGGGGCGCTGGGACGCCGTGGGCAGCGAGCTGATGCGCATGAAGGACCGCACCGGCGCGGACATGGTGCTGGGCATGACCCACGAGGAGGCCGTGGTGCATCTCTGCCGCGACGCCGCCCAGAGCTACCAGAACTACCCCTTCATGGTCTATCAGATACAGACGAAATTCCGCGACGAGCCTCGCGCCCGCGGCGGGCTGATCCGTGTGCGGGAGTTCACGATGAAGGACGGGTATTCGTTCCATACGTCTTTCGAGGACTTGGCGGCGTACTATGAGAAGTGCTACCAGGCCTACGTGAATATTTTCCGGCGTTGCGGCATCGGCAGCCAGGTGGTGAGCGTGAAGGCCGACAGCGGCATGATGGGCGGCAAGGTCGCCGACGAGTTTATGCTGCTCACGGACATAGGCGAGGACAGCCTCGCGATTTGCGGCGCATGCGATTTCAGGTCCAACATGGAGGCCGCAGAATGCGTTGTGGAGAATGCTCCGTTCGACGACAGCCCCCACGCTTCGCTTTTAAAGATTTCCACGCCGGGGATCAAGGCCATTGAGGACCTGGCGGCGTTTTGCGAGGTCACAGCCGCGCAGACCTGCAAAGCCGTGCTGTATCAAAAGAACACAACCGACGACTATGTCGTGATCTTCCTCCGGGGGGACCTGGAGGTCAATGAAACGAAGCTCTGTAACCTGCTGGGCGAGGAGGCGCACCCCGCCGCCGACGCCAGCGGGGCCTTCCCCTGCGGGTTCATCGGGCCGGTGGGGCTGCAACTACCCAAGGGCGCTGTGGTCTTTTATGACCGTTCGCTGCAAAATGCCGGAAATCTTGTGACCGGTGCGTGCGAGGAGGACTATCACTACAAGGGCTTCACCCCGGCGCGCGATGTGCCAGGCATAGAGTATAGCGAAATTGCGAAAATCCCCGAGGGCGGAATCTGCCCCCAGTGCGGCAAGCCCGCCATCGCGCTTAAGCGCGGCGTGGAGGTGGGGCATGTATTCCAGTTAGGCACAAAGTATACCGAATCCATGAACATGACCTATCTGGACCAGAACGGCAAGTCGCAGTACCCCATCATGGGCTGCTATGGCATAGGCGTGGGGCGGCTGCTGGCCTCTGTTTGCGAAGTAAACCGGGACGACTACGGCCCAGTCTGGCCGATCTCCATCGCGCCGTGGCAGGTGCACATCTGCGCGATACGCGCGGAAACCCCCGAGGTGGCCGATGCGGCAAACGCGCTTTATAGTGCCCTGCAGAACGCTGGGATTGAAGTGCTCTTTGACGACAGGAAGGTCAGCCCGGGCTTCATGTTCAGCGACGCGGACCTGCTGGGCGTGCCCGTGCGGGTGATACTCAGCCCGAAGACGCTTGCCAGGGGCGTTGTTGAACTGAAGACAAGAGATAAGGCAATTCAAAAAGACATCGCGTTGGAGAATGCATTGGACGAAATCACAGCACTGGTGAAGGAATTGATGGGAGAGTTTGCATCATGAACGAACAATATCGCACACACACATGCGGGGAACTGCGCGAGGAACACATAGGCCAGCGGGCCATGCTCTCCGGCTGGGTGGCGACGTTCCGAAATCATGGCGGCGTGATCTTCGTGGACCTGCGCGATCATTACGGCGTGACGCAGCTGGTGCTGCACGACGATTCTCTGCTCAAGGGCATCACCAGGGAGACTGTCGTGCGCGCCGAGGGCACAGTGGTTGCCCGGGACGCCGAGACCTACAACCCCAAGCTCGCCACGGGTATGATAGAGTTGCACGCGTCTAGCCTCACGCCGCTGAGCATGGCGCCGGCCTTCCTGCCCTTCGAGGTGGGGGCTTCAGATTCCGTGCGCGAGGAAGCGAGGCTGAAATACCGCTATCTCGACCTGCGCGGGCCGCGTATGCAGAGCAATCTGAAGTTCCGGGCGGATTTCATCAGGGCCCTGCGGGAGAACATGGAGGCGCTGGGCTTCCTGGAGGTACATACGCCTATACTGACGGCCTCCTCCCCCGAGGGCGCGCGGGACTACCTGGTGCCCTCGCGCAAGTTCAAGGGGAGGTTCTACGCCCTGCCGCAGGCCCCGCAGCTGTTCAAGCAGATGCTCATGCTCTCCGGCGTGGACAGGTACTATCAGGTCGCCCCCTGCTTCCGGGACGAGGATTCGCGTAACGACCGCTTGCCGGGCGAGTTCTACCAGTTGGACTGCGAGATGTCCTTCGCCGCCCAGGAGGACGTGCTGGCGGTTGGCGAAAGGGTGATCACGAAGGTCTTCGAGCGCTTCGCGCCCGAGGGCACGACCTATATCACCAAGCCGCCGTTCCGGCGCATCCCCTACCGGGAGGCCATGCTGCGCTACGGCACCGACAAGCCGGATTTGCGCAACCCCCTGCTGATCGAGGACCTGACGGAATTCTTTGCCGACGTGGAATTTAAGCCCTTCCAGGGCAGGCCTGTGCGGGGCATCAACGCACCGGGCTGCGCCAAGCAGAGCAAGAGCTTCTTTGAGCAAATGCTGAAATACGCCGAGGGCATAGGGATGCAGGGCTTAGGGTATATTTCGATCACCAAAGAGGGCGAACTTAAGGGACCCATCGTGAAATTCCTGCGCGAGGAAAAACAGCGGGAATTGTTGAAAATATTCGGCATGAAAAACACCGACACGGTCTTCTTTATCTGCGACAGGCCTAAGCTCTGCGACAGGCTGGCCGGGCAGATCCGCATGGAGCTGGGCCGCAGGCTGGACCTGATCAACAGCACCCGCTTCGAGTTCTGCTACATCACGGACATGCCCATGTATGAGCTGGATGAACAGACGAAGAAGCTTGACTTCTCACACAACCCGTTTTCCATGCCCCAGGGCGGAATGGAGGCCCTGGCGACGCAGGAGCCATTGGAAGTTCTCGCCTGGCAGTACGACATGGCGCTCAACGGCTATGAGCTGAGCTCCGGCGCGGTGCGCAACCACGTACCGGAGATCATGGTAAAGGCCTTCGAGCTCGCGGGCTACTCCGAGGCGGATTTGAAGGCGCGTTTCGGTGCGATGTACACGGCCTTCCAGCACGGCGCGCCGCCCCACGCGGGCATGGCCTGGGGCATCGAGCGCCTGCTGATGATCCTGCTGGGGGAGGACAGCATACGCGACGTGGTGGCGTTCCCGCTCAACGGCAGCGCGCAGGACGCGCTCATGGGCGCCCCGGGCGAGGTGACCGAGGCGCAACTGCGAGATGTGCATATTAAGATACGGAATTGAGTTCGCTCGCGTGTATTTGTTCCAGGCGCCGCACGATTTCCAGCATTTCGTCCATACGTCTTTCAAAGGCCATCTCCCGCCGGAGCATGGCCTCTTCCCATGCCCCTGCGGGCACCGCCGGTTCGACAGGGCTGGCGGCGATTTCGATGCTGCCCGCTGCAGCGCCTGTGTCGCCAATGCCGCCTGAACTGCCCGTGCCGACGCAGATGCATGGCACCCAGAGGTCGCCGTTCTCGTCAACGTAGAAATTATCCGCCGAATTCCGGGTCACCCAGGTGCCGGAGCCGGGCATGCGCCAGCCGTTGAATGTGCTGAAATTGCTAAACGTGTTCATATGAGAATCTCCTCCCACGGCCCCTATAGCCTTTTGGGCCTTTAGCATTGTATGCCGGGGGAGGGGTGGGTATGCTATCGCGGAACGATCGTCCCTATGGCACTAGAACAATCCCTTATCCGCCGCAAGCCACTTCAACTGTACGCGCTCCACGCTGCGCACGGTGATGGCGTAGGCCGTACCGCCCGCGGGAAAGGCCTGTTGCGTACCTTCGGGCAGTTTGCTCTGCCGGAAGCCCGTGGCCCTGCGCCAACGCAGCAGGGTGTTGTCAAAGCGCAGATAGACGCTCCCGCCGCGGCTGCTCAGTTCCAGGGGGCGCCGGGTAAAGCCCTGCTCGGCCTCGAGCGCGCCGTTTTTATTGTAGATACGCAGCAGGGCGCGGTTATCCCAGTCCTCCAGCAGCACAGCGCACCAGCCGTTCTCATCCAGGGCGAAGGCCTGCAGGGCGCGGCCCTCGTAGGAGAACGCCTCCGGCTCCCGCGCGCTCTTCTTGATGTGGTAGACAGCCCGGTCGCCAACGGCCAGCCAGCCGCCGCCGCGCTGCGCCGCACCATAGAGCCATGCGTCTGGCAGGCGCAGATCGGTGAGAGGCTCCCGTCTATCGTAATCGAATTCGACGAAGCGTGCGTAAGTGCCCGCCTGCTCCGCGCCGATGAGGCAGACCGCCAAGCCGCGCCCGTTCCTGGACGGCTGGAGCGCGCTTGGATATTCCTTCTCGCAGCGCCAGCTGAAGACCTGGTTCTCTTTGGTGTCCCACGCATAAATCTCCGAGGCCGCGCCCTCGGCCCTGCAGGCGGCCGCCAGGTCTCCCCGGCGGTTGAGGCCCACGCAAAACAGCGCCCTAGGGAGCTCCTTCTCGTGGAGTACGTCGGTTTTGCTCAGCAGGGCCAGCTTGCCCGAGGCGCGGTCGAACTGCACCAGGCGCTCTCCGCATACACGCAGGGCGGGGTCCGTGTAGCTTTGCCTGTGCTCCAGGCTGTTGTGGGCTGTGGGGCTGTGGATATCCAACACGGTGGGCCACAGTATAGCCAGGCTGCCGCCGAGCCGCGCCGCCTGCAGCACGTTGCCGCTGCCGCTTTCGAAGGGATAACCCTCGCCGCGCCGCCCCACGGTCTTACGGAAGTCCGTCACGGCCGAGAGCCGCACGGGGCCGAGGCTGGCCCAGCCGGCCACCACCACGGCGGCCAGCACTGCCAGAACCACTGCCCCCCGGACCAGGCGTCGCAGGGAGGCCTGCCTACGCTTTTCCCGGGAATCGGTCATGGCGGCGGCCTGTTTCTGTTTGTCTTTGTGCAGGGAGCGGGTTTCGCGGTATGGCATGGGGACTCCTTTGCTAATGCTTGAATTATTCGCTCCGCGGTACTCCCTCACGAGGAGCCGGGGGAATTTCCGGCCAAGCACCATTCACGCGCTTATATTCTGCAATGATCTGCATATGCCCTATATTGCCGTCCCCGGCAAATTGGCTTGCATTGAAAAAGTTCTCTTCAACAGAAACCCACAGCAGCTCATTTTCATCGCCACGCACGGGGACATCGCGGCGCAGCTGTCCAGCATAGGCCTCCAGCAGGCAATCTGGGTTGTAATATGTGAAGTCCATGAGATGTGTAAGAATGACTTCCTGCTCAGCGATGCCGGTCTCCTCGGCCAGCTCACGGTACGCGGCGCATAGATGATCTTCGCCGTCTTTGATTTTGCCGCCTACTAAATTGAGCAGGCCCCGGTAGGGCTCCTTCCGGCGGCGGCACACGAGTACCTGATTACCGGAGGCGTTCAGCAAATAAATCACGTTATAGCGCTTCAATACTCCACCTCCCAGAGCATCAGCCCTTCCGCCGGGGCGGTGGCGCCCGCGCGGGTTCTGTCCCGGGCGGTGAGAATTTTGGGTATGCTCCCCTGCGGCAAACGGCCTTTGGCGATCTCCAGCAGGGTGCCTATCATGATGCGCACCATGTTGTAGAGGAAGCCGTCGGCGCGAACAAAAAAGAAAACTTCCTCACCATCGCGCTGCACGTCAAAACGGGAAATCGTCCGCACGCTGGTCTTCGCCGATCCCCCCGCAGCGCAGAAACCCGCGAAGTCGTGCGTACCGAGGAAGGCCGCGGCCTCCCGGGCGAGCATGGCTTCGTCCAAGGGGAGGGGCTCCAACAGGGCGCGGCGCAGCAGGAAGGGGTCCCTCACCCGGCTGTTATGAATGTGATAGCGATACGTCTTGGCCGCGCAATCGTAGCGGGCGTGGAAATCTGGGGCGGCCTCGCGGCACCCCAGCACAGCGATCTGCTCGGGCAGGTAGAAATTCAGCGCGGCGGGCAGTTGTTCACAGGGGATTTTCGTCTCGCCGCGGAAATTGCAGACGAACTGCCGGGCGTGTACGCCCGTGTCGGTGCGTGAACAGCCCGTGACACGCAGGGACTCCCCTGTTGCGCGCAATATGGCGTGCTCCAGCGCGGCCTGCACCGTGGGACCGTTGGGCTGGGTTTGCCAGCCACAGAAGGGGGCGCCGTCGAAACGCAGGGTCAAAAGAAAATTTTGCATGGGTATATGATAGCATAAGACGCGGGGGATTGCAAGGTATGGCGATAAACTATTTGCAACCTCGGGTTACTCGCGTCCATATTCCGCAAGGGGTTTCCAATCCAGTTCAACCACCTGGCCATCGCCTTCAAATTCCTTCCGCACCCGCTCAAATTCTTCCTCGGTGATATCAATCCTTCTGCCATCAGGGAAGCTTTGGAAGCGGCCACGTTCATCTTTGTCTATAGAATTGTATTCGGATATCCCTGTCTGGAGTTTAAGTGATCCATCCTCAAAGCGATAGTATTCATGGAAAATCCCAGAGCCAGATTCACCCCCCGTCCATATGGTACCATTTTTCAGCAATGTAGGGGAAGGTACATTCCGTTGCTGCACAGCAACGCCGTCTTGAATTGTAAAAATACTAATTATCAAATCATCTTTGTCCGCGTATCCAGAGTCGCCAGTACCCAGCAACAACTCGTTTGTGCCGTTTCCGTCAATGTCATATAAGGCATACTGTAGATTTTTGTAGCCACGATAATACGCGAAACTCCATAAGGCACCAAAAAAGACTTCGCCTGCCCGCAGGCGCAAAGACCCAGCAGCAACAGAATGCACAGCGCCCCGGCAAAAAAGAAAGCCTTCATCGGCGATCACTCCCCTTTTCTTCGATTATACCACGCACCCCAGGCCATTGCAACGAAAACGCTGAGAAAAATCAAAAAAAGCACTTGACAAAGCCCGCAGGAGCGTG
>Ga0123353_10004233_pt1 | contig 18421 bp, 9 predicted proteins | sample TergutLab28metaG_3_FD_92763 | JGI IMG/M metagenome (GOLD analysis project Ga0123353, IMG submission 92763) | Labiotermes labralis P3 segment gut microbial communities from Petit-Saut dam, French Guiana - Lab288 P3 | ecosystem: Host-associated > Arthropoda: Insects > Digestive system > Gut ... | reverse complement strand
GTGCGGATGGTGCCGTGCACGGCACCATCCGCATGGGCGTATGTACCTGAAACATGTCGAGCTAAGAATACGTCAATAAAATTACCTAGTTGCATCAAGTTGGCATTTCACTTTATTTCACTGATTTATATACCTGAAATTTTAAAGCACTTCCCGTCATACAATATTCGATGCTATACATCACTTCCTGTATCCTCTTGTCTTTCACTAACTGTAACAGCGGCCATGTCAAATGCAGATAATCTGGACAATAGAGGCAAGGCACTATAACGTACCATAGAGGCATGTTCGTGCAACTATTCTTGCAGTGGGAATACAATAAATATTACACATTCTGAGTGTGTGTATGTAACCTTAGGTATCCCAACATGTAATGCGCATGTGCCATATTATACTGTCACCTGTGACCTGTCCGGTTCTACGTACAATGTTTTTGCACATCATCTCATAAACGACATGATTTTAGAAGGGGGGAAAAAAAGGTACTGAACATAAAATGTGTTTTGATTTTCCCTATAAATTTGCCCGAAACATATCTCATTCTAAGAAAAACTGAGCGAGAAGTGATGAAAATGTATATTGGTCTGCAGGTAAAGTAGACGTCATACGTGTTAGATTTTTAAAAACTTGAATTTTCTCGACAGATTTTCGAAAATTACTAAAATATAAAATTTCATGAAAATCCGTCCAGTGGGAGCCAAGCTGTACCATTTGGACCGACAGACGGACAGACATGACGAAGATAATAATCGCTTTTCGCAATGTTGCATAGGCGCCTAAAAATTCGACGGTAAAAAAACAGCTATGGTGAATGTATTCCAGCATGTCTAAGCATCTGACATTGAGCCTTACTGATTGTCTCGGTAAAAGCGATTTTGACCGGAAATAGTGTTCTACATATTTTGAGCGGAAAGTTAGGATCTGATGGACATAACTGAATTCTAGGTACAATGACACTTCTAGAACTAATAACTTCCGCTGCTATACAGTACTCGTACAAGCCTCTTAAGACCTTGTGCTGCCAAAACGGGAGGCCTAAGGAAGCTAACATATTTCATATACGAGGTAGGCCTACATACAATGACTTCCGGTAGAGGCACCACTATTAATGTTTAGCGTTAGATTTTTTGTTAAAAACAATTCTTTGAGAAGGAATTAATGAAAACAAAGGAGACTTCCATCATTGCTAAATCAAACTTTTCTAAAAATGTCTTTACTGATAAGCTTTTTCGGTAGTTCAGTGGATCATGATGCCGCAAACAAACGATAATGTACTACCATGATAATGTATGGAGTTTTATGTCCTCCACCACCTAGGTGCCTTCCCATACAGTGAAATACACACACGCACAACAGGTCACAATATGCTGCTATAACACCGACCTTGTCCATGTCAACGGACACGATATAACCATAATTTTAATTTTTAGCCAAGCACTGTACAAGGCTCACTGAAGATGGATCCTTTGTGATCCGAAACATGTTGGAGCACTTTTAAATATTTTATAATTTTAATTGTATCTATAAATGATATATTGTGCATTATTTGGTTAATAAAAGTATTTAATTATTACTGATAATTTGATATAAAGCGATACCAAACTCACAGCTGCCGATTAATGTTATTAAACTGCAGACCAAACGACATTCTCCTTACAGGCATACAGACAACCTTTACCCAGTGCCAGCTGAGTTTTCGTCAGCCGAAGAGCGGCAGGCATTTCAATGCTCTCCGACCCTGAAGGGCCCGCTTTGTGGTTAAGAATATTATTTTTCGTCACGTCAAAATGCATAGGAGTTTGAATACCATACTGCAGGTACGTGCAAACACTCGCTCACGTCAGCAGTTACATTCGTCATTTCTGTCATAAGTCTACAGAAATTATCGTAGGAAAATGGGGAGGGGGGGGGACGAGACAGCAGAGGGAGGAATATACGGCAAAGAAGGGGAAAAGGAATACATAAGTGTAGGGTGAAATAAGATAAAGCAAATAAGAAATAGCAAAAAAGGGTAGGATGAGGAATGTGAGATTGGAGAAAAAAGAAGAAAAAACATGGAGAATAATAATAGTGTGAAGGAAATGAAAGAAGAACATACAGAGACATGCAGAGTTGTTAATACGGCACTTGTAGCATTTCTACTTCAAATTTTGTGCAGCCGAGCTTAAGGGATCAGTGTTAGAGTTTCAGGTGCGAAAAAAATTCAGTTTTGTCTCTCTCTTTCTGTTCTCTGTTGGTACGCGTTTCAAACCTGTTCAGTTAGTACGGTCACTTCATAATTTCACTGAAACTTGACACATTTACGGGGTTACACTTTCACACAATTTGTTTCAAATTTTGAAAGATATCACGCCGGATGATGACATAGCAAGTGAGAGTTGTACATTATCTCACATGTGAATCGATGAATTACCGTAACTCCATGCACATCTTAATCACGCCTGGCTCAGCTGAAGTTAACATTTTACAAAATTTCGTGAAGTGACATCTTAATCAGCCTTAAATCTCTTGCTAAATTACGCATGTTTGCCTATTTTGAGCAATTATCACTTATCATTGTTGGTGTTTTTAGCTTTGTATTTTCTTCCAAGATTTCGTAAAAAACGACGATTGACGACTGAAGCCCTTGAAATTAAAAGGCCACAATTAAAATTTTTCATTACATTCACTAGAACCAAAGCAAACTGTCCGCATTTACAAACATGGCGAACGCTTTAAAACGCTGGAATTTAGCACTGAATCATAGTGGACACGTGGAAGTTAAAGAAATATGAAAGATCAGCAAAGGATATCAGAATCATGGAAAATGTCTAGGGAACGCCAGCTAACCAGATAAAGTGACGATAGCACTTAGGAATGAGTCAGGAGAACGCAAGCAAACAGTGTGTTAGGGGAGAACGTTAGGGAACTGCAGTGAATGCTGTCAGTCTGCAGCACACACGGACACAAGGAAGTACTCACGGATCAGCAAGGTGTCCTACAGGACGCAATGGAATGCCATAAAATACGACCAAACGAATGGTCTCTCGATTATAGTGTACACAGAAACGTTCTGATAATGATGATAATGATAACAACAATAATTCTTCATTATTAATGTGCTGGCACAGGAGTCATTGCGCCTAATACTTAGCTAGAACACGAAAATGAGATAAAATACATAATAAACAACAAACGAATTGAGATGATGGGGATAAAGGGGGGAAGAAAACAACGAAAGGTACCCTGACGAGAACAATAACAACATGAGAAGAGGAAGATGAAATAGGGGTAACAGAAAAAGATGATTAATTCCTTAATGCACTTTGTACGTTCCATATCTGTGCATTACAGAATATTATTGTACTGGCGTGAAAAACCAACAAACGAACATCGATAATATATATTTTATCGTGTATTATTATTTACCAACATGTTTCGGTTGCTTCTACCACTATTATCAGGGTGACACACACACACAGTACTCGTACGCGATCTTCACTACGGCCAGCATCTTCACTTAACTAACAGGGTGTGTATCAACTATATACAGCTAAGATGCTACATTAATACGCCCAATTTTATCTGTTTTGAAAGATAATATAAGTTGATATTTTATGAACATAAGGATCACTTAGAATACTAACTGTAACATCAGGTGGTTTTCATTACACATTTTGTGCAATTGTTTGTTTATATTATTTGTATTCATTAATGACACCATGAAGATTATCGCAGAAGCGGTCGAAACATGTCGGTAAACAATAGTATACGACAAAGCATACTTTGATCGATGTGCATTTGTTGGTTTCTTTTGTGACTACAATAATAACTTAAGGCTGCTTTATGCCCTTTATACCTTTCCAGCTCTTTTTCGGTGGACTGACCCTTGATTTAAGGGAATCTAAATGCTTCCTCCGAGGGCCCGAAACACTCGTGGATATGAACGAACAACTACAAAAATTTCTGGTAATTTAGTCCATAACAGGATAACTATTGTATCCTTTATTAGTGCGTCTCTTAATTTCACTATTTTCTAACAGGCCCGAAAAGTTAAAATTTTGAATTCTGTTTCGTCTTTGGCTACTAATGACCTAACGTTGCCCCCCGTGTTATGGCCTGTACGCACCGCACATGAGCTTCCTACCGGCCTTCCTTAATGTGTACTCCTGACTACCATGCATCCTTCCCTGCAAGATTTAAGAGGTCCCAAAACTGTCAAAGTTTAACAATTGCCACTATTTCAGCATGACCGGAACCCATTAATTTTGACGCCGAAACAATGCGACAACTGCCAGGCTCTCCTTGCCACTTGCAACGCGCAAAGTCTCATTCGTTCTAAACGTCCATTTATTTTTTCTGTCCACTATGCCTTACCACCGGCCAGATAGATGTCCTAACTCTCTGCCATTCACACCACTTGCCCACTGCGTCAATCTCTCTTTTAACATGTGTGCAACGGTTGTACCTTTCCCTTCTACATTTAACTTCTGTATAAACCGCCAATGCTTGCTTGTGTATGAAAGGAACAAGGATGAACCAAGCCTTGAGCACGCAATTCCTCAACGAGGTGTGTAACCAGAGACACTGTTGGAGCATCAGTTTTCTAAACAATTCGTGTTAATAACGTATAACCCATCCTTGATTTCTTCCTTGGCTAGATTATTCGGCTCCGCACCTCGTTCGTAATATAGTTAACGTGAGGTATGAGGATCGGCCTGCTAGTCTGTTCAGCGGTGACCTTGTCTTATCTCAAGGAATATACGTGGCAGGTTCAAGGTAGCCAGGGACAAGCATAACGGTCTGTGGATAGGTATTAATGGGGTATGCCATTAATGAAGATGTAGTCACTTATTAATCTACTTCTGTTATGTTCTTCTAATCCTTGCACAAGTTACTTATTGTTCACAAAGCATCACCAGTACACTGCCTTACACATACATACACATAGCGGCACGTACAGAGGTCTCTTTGATTCCTCACGCAGTAAAGGCCTAAACACAACTGACCACAATACGCTGTTTTCCTCGAACTCCAAGGCCTGTGCCTTTGTCCTTGTATTTCTCTTCCCCTTTCATGACTTACAGGACCTCAGTGTCCCAAAATCTCTTTGACATGGCGGTGCCGACCACTGCTAAAACTCTCAGCCCTTTCATCCCACGTTCATCTTCTCTTCTAAGACCACTTGTACTGTTATAAACGAGAAGGTTTTATCAAGAAGATACGTGTACAGAAGTAGAGAAGGTGAAGAAAGAGATAATATGGGTGCTAATGTACGGATTTAATAGTCACTGTTTGAAATTTGTGTGAATTTTCCGCAAGTTTCGTGTCTGAACTACACAACATGTGTACGACAACTACGCTAATATTATGGGACAAATTTAATTCCGGTGTTTATCGCTGCTGTAATTGCAGCACAAATCTAATTACACGTATTGATGTCATACGAAATGCTAAGAGTCGGGACCGGCCCGAGATATGTGGGCGCCCCGTGCAGGTTAATAATTTGGCGCCACTTAAAACCGGTATTGTTGAATAGTTTTCGGTCCAGGTTAGGGCTGGCGGAATTTCTGAGGGCGCGCGCCCAAAGTGCGGATCATTTTTAGAGAATGTCTTTGGCGTATAGACACTCGATCCTACTAGTGTCATATTACTCACTTATTTAAATGACGTCTTAGCGCCCCTTATGGGCTGGCGTCAGTGGCAACTGTCCGGCTGTCCCGGCCCTTATGTGGCCTTGCTACCAGTATGAGAAAACACGATGCTAAGCACAACAAAATATTTCTTTGAAACATTTTTCGAAATGTTTAACACATTTTATTGTAAAACAGCACATCGGACATGTTACGAATTACCTTTCTTCAGCATTGGAATTCCCTGTTGCTCTACTTTCTCATTAGTTACAGCACTTTTATGCAGTAAGATATAAAGATAAGACGGTAAGTCGAGAGGAGGTAGGAATATGGTTTGAACTACATAAATGGATACAAAGGCCTAGGGAAATAAACATTTCGAAATAACTTCTTCGTATAATTACCGACCAACTAATAAATAAGAAGCTAATCAGACCCAAACCACTCCTTAGTTAAGCACTGGCGAAGTGAATGAAGAACCAACCAACCAACCAATTAACCAAACAAACAACCAACCAATTAACCAACCAACCAACCAATCAACCAACCAACCACACAACCAACCATCCAACCAACCAACCGACCAAACCAATCAATCAACCAACCAACCAACCAACCAACCAACCGACCAAACAAACCAATCAATCAACCAACCAACGAACCAATCACACAACCAACCTTCTAAACAACTATCCAACCATCCAACCAATCAACCGACCAACCAATCATCCAATCAACCAACCAACCGACCGACCGACCGGCCAACCAACCAATCAATCAACCAACCAACTAACTAACCAATCAACCAACTAATCAACCAACCAACCAACCACTCAACCAACCAGCCATTTATCTAAATAACCAAACGACGTACTCATCAAAGTACCCTAAAATTCGCTAAGAAGTTCAGTGGCTTTGAGGAATGATTTTTTCTGAATGTAACGTCAGGTATTATGGCCGATAGGCGTCGACGTTTCAGAAGAGCATTATGCCTTAATCTTCAAACTTCTTGACTGAATAAGAAATGTGTTAATCCGAAATGTTCGCACTTGTCTACCAAGTAACACGGCATCATGACCCACAGAGCGGCAATCACCGTTTCCACCGCCATAGTAACTTCGAGACTCATAGATAACTGACAGGCTGTGTGTTCTGTGATGTGACGCCAGTAGTATCGTAGACATTGTGCAGCTGCCTTCCTCCAACGTGGCCAAGCTTGTCCACGTTGGAGGAAGGCAGCTGCACAAAAAATATGGCCAGTACCGGAAGCTGTAGTTACAGATTTGTGTACTGCTGATGATGGGCGTGGTTAGCACCTGAAACACGTTTAGTGAACTTGCAGAATAATAAATAGACTGCTTTGCGTTGCATCTCGTTGGTCAATTATTAAATAAATTGTAAAGACGACAATGCCAATTATAGTCACCACCGTTAGAAACCCCAAATTTCGCAAGTAAATACCATATCCCAATTGAACGGAACGGGATGGCTTGGTCGGTACAGAGACTAAGCTACCGGCACGAGAATCGAGAAATTATGGCTCGAATCCCGACAGGTGCGGATTTTTCCCTTCTTGAAGGCGGCTAGACCCCAGATATGTTGTGGGCCCATGTAGTCTCCTATTTAATGGGCACCAATGGTGAAGAGGGCGGGTTGTGGAACTAACCACTCATTTTCATCAAGTGCCGCGGCTAAGAATAAATGGAGCTATATCTCCACTTCCCCATACGCACTCATTGTGTGCACAGAGACAACTTCACATTTATCTTTTCGTCTATACCGCTACAGGCTCCGTCTCACAATATACTTCACGAAAGTGAAATCTCCATAAGAGTGCCTGTCTGGTATTCAAATTGTAGGTTAAAAATAACTTTCGTTCTTTTGGTATACCACATTGGGGCCCTTTGTGAAGCAGATTGAGCAGAAGCTGTGTTCAGGCCCGAGATGGCAGCAGCTGCACTCCGGAACTCCATCCTCCGCATCCGATACAGTCTCCAGGAGATCTGCTTCTGACAGCTCAATTACGAATTCGTCAAAGTCCATGCAAATGAAAGACGTAAAAATTAACCGGGTAAATGTTACCTACATTTTAGGGAACGGGCCGAGAAAGAATAACTGTTCCTAGATATAGGCCTAGAGACCTACAGATATCTACAGAAGTCAGCTAGACTGACTGAGTCTTAGAATTCGTCACTGTGTACAGAGGCTAACGAAATCCTAAGGCACCCAAACCTATTGCGTATTTTCTCTCACACACACACACACACACACACTAATTTCCATATTAATATCGTACTTCATCCTACGCCAGGCATGTTCATTCACGGAATATAAAACCAGGCCTGGAATGTTAATACGTGGGGGCTGATGTAGGAGGAATAAAGAAATGGCAGTCGCAATAATATTGTCAGACCCGCCGCTCCTACCAACCAGGCTTAGAAAACGAGTACAATGATCCATACACCAAAGAATAATAACCGGTTGAACACGCCTGACCTTGAGCTATCCTTACGTGCCCCTTTCGATTTAGTCACCTTGAAGTTACCAAAAGACAAGTCAATTATGACTTCATTGAAAATAAATCTCAGTTAGCAAACGTGAATATTTTTATTCTCATTTTAGTAAATTCGCGTTCGCAATGCGGTATGTAGACATGTCACAACCACATAGAAATCTATTTTAACGTGGAAGATTTCGTATCATTCCAAAATTACTGAATATCATTGCTTGTTGCATGTACTGTCGTAATTCAATGCGCGGGAAAATCTATCATCAGACAATCTTCTTTCCACACTTAATAATTTCTTTTCTTGCGTCCTTCTTCTCCAAATTTCCCATTTCCACCTTATTTTTATTATTTGTTTCCCTTCTCCAACTCCAAAATCCTTTCTTTCTTTGTTCCTTCATATCACGTTCCTTCTGTTGCTCTCCATCGTTATTTTTTTCTTTCCTACCTCCCCCCCCCCTCAAATTCTATACTTCTTTATTTTGTTTTATTCCACAATATGAAGGCCACGACTCTACTTTCCGTGCTTCCTGTTCGCCACCGAACTGTACAAACAGTCTGATGGGATTCGACAACACAGTTACCTCAACATGTCGCGTGCTGAGACAAAAAGCAGGCGTTTGAAAGCCCTGCTATATCGATTGGGTTCCATTTCTTGAATATATCTACTGCTGCACTTCTCAGACATTTCTCTTTCACTTCCTCTCTTTGCACGAAGTGAAAGCGTAATACGGAAGCCATGCCTGAACATCCACGTGTTTACCCCCTACCAAAATCATCGACGGCCGAACACATCCCCTCTTAAGAACTGTTATCAAATATTGATAACTCAGGTTAGCACTGTGGCCGTCACAACAACTGCAACTTACGGGATGCGATACAGTGAAGTGCTTGAATAATTACACAAATGGGTGAAAGTAACATGGCCTAATTAGCTGGTAACTGACTGACCACTTGATTATTCCACAGGTCAACTGAATGTCTCACGAACTCATTAACTAATGAACAAAAAATTACTGCTTACACTACGGTAAACCTGCACGGATTTAAATGGACCCAAAGTAAGATTAGCGACAATGGTTATTTTAATTAATATTAATGAAGACACACACAATAGGGCTTAAGGAAAACTGGAAAGCGTGACCAACAGAGCTGAAAGGAAACGTGTCATGCGCCAATGGCAGCGGGGGACGTCAAACAATAAATCAAGTCTTTGGCAAGTATATTGAAACACTAAAGGAACAGCTATCATTGAAATGTTGTTCACAATAAAACATGTTTGACTTTGCACAGACGATTACAAGCAGAATGTTCAAGATTTAGGCCTAAAAGCTGTAACACACTTGAAACAAAACGTACAGTCTAGAATGACATTAACGAATTTGTATAACATATATACCGTTAGTACACAACTGTATATCAGTACAATGATATAATATATATACTCAGGTCACATTATGGCAACATGTCTCAACCATAAACGGTCATCTTCAGGCCAATAGAGAACATTTTTAAGGTGCAATAAAGTAGCACTCAATGGGATCCCATTTCGTTTACAGTAAGAATTGAAATAATGTATGATGAAATTCCTATTTATAATTAAAACAATTAAAATTAGATGGTAATCAAGTAAATTAAAATCTTCAAGACACTATATTGTTGTGGTCCTCAATATAGTTGCTAAAACAATAGTACTCTATATATCAACGAAATTGTCAAAAACTTACAATTTTACCACCAAGTCTTACTTCGACAAAAAAAGACCGACAAATGTTAGGATAGGTAAAGTAATGCTGGCTGCATGACGCGAATTTCCTGAAGTTGCTGCTGCTCTTCTTTTTTTCGCGATTCTGCGTTCGTCAATGGTTTTGAAGTAATTTTAAATTCTTATTAAAATTTTGTAGTGCAAGAAATGAAACACATTTATTCTAGTCGTTATTCAAAAATTCTCATTTAAACCTACACTATAATGCTTCAGTAAATAAGTTCAACTTATTTATGGTATAAAAAGCTGTCTCGCTAACTTACTGTTACTACATTTTATCGACGACCGTTGGGATCATTTGTTCGGGGAACGAGACAGGCATAGTGGACAAGAAGAATGTTGAGAAAGTTAGCGAGGGAAAACTTGGAGGACTGAGGGTGCTTGGAAGACCTAGCGTTTATATGAGGATGCTATTGAAATGGATCTCAAACAAGATGGAGGTACAGCGACTTGTAGTTGAAGAATAAAAAACCAACTGGATGCAATAGATTTTATTGCAAAGTACCGTCATACACAACAATTGAATTTCAGTTGCAATTTTACAGCTTCTTAATCAATTGTTGTATATGACGGTACTTTGCAATACAACTGATTACACATGCACAACCGGGATGACGTCATTCAAGTTCAAGATAAAAGTCAGTCAGGCGCGCTCCATCTACCACTACAAGAGGCTGAAAATTAAGGTACTAAAATATAAGGCCGATATTTTTTTTAATAATCAGTGTCTTACCAAAAAGATTATTCCAAATTACGCAAATATAAGCCTGATCAACCAGTTGTAAACCTACAACTGATATTCAATTGTTGTGTATGACGGTACTTCGCAATAAAATTTATTACACATGCAAAACGGAATGGCGTCATTCAAATTCAACTAGATGTCACTTGCTATTTTTATTTTACTTCTTACAGACTGAACATGTTTCGGGCATTAATATGCCCATTTCCAGGAGTTTGCGACTATGTTGTTGAACTACCAAATTGGCCGTTTCGTTCTTGGTTTGCTGTGTGTTGGAGTTTTGGTGCGGTTCGTCTGGAGTGGTATCCGGGCTGCCGGCTGAAGCGCTTCAACCGGCAATCCGGATACCACCCTAGCCGAACCGCACCCAAACTCCAACACACAGCAATCCAAGAACAATAAGCCAATGTGGTAATTCAACAACATAGTCGCAAACTCCTGAAGATGGGTATATTAATGCCCGAAACATGTTGAGTCTCTAAGAAGTAAAATAAAAATAGCAAGTGGCAATTAGTTGGTTTTTTATTCTTCAACTATCACAATGATGCATGGTTCAATAAACATCAAACAGCGACTGGATTCATCTAGCTCAAATAGAGACAAGTGACGTGCTCTTGTAAACACGTAATGCAACTAAAGATCCCACAAAATTCCGGGGAATTACAGATTAATTTAAAAAATTATCTGCTTCATAACTCTGCTGCGTGGATTTAATTTTCTTCTTATGGAACAGGCAACACTTTCCTTACCACCTTTCAGCTCAACTATGTTTTCTTTTCTCACTGAACTTCAAAATAAATAGTTCATTCAGCGTTATTAGTCTATGAAATATTTAACCTTTCCAGCATGTGAGAGGTTCATTAGTAATCCTCCGATAAATCTACCTTTAGGGTCAACACTATTCGGGTAGCTAGGTAAATGTCACTCAGCACTTTGGAATGAACAACTACACGGCGCGGCTGATTACAGCAATATTCCTTGTGTGGAAGTACAGTATAGCGTGGCGCTGTCGGTCTCAATTATTCAAATCCCGTTATGATGTAACTAAAAAGTCACGGTCTGTTGCATAATTTAAGGCTCTGTCGACTAATAACAAGACTCCCTGACTACAAGTCGTCTAGACCGGTTACCGAATGACTGTTTTATGTGTGTTTCAGACGGTATGGGTTGTTTCCTGATTCAGCGCGAGTACAAGTTCCATGCAAAATAACAACAAATTTCACTCAAACGACAGTTTACTTATTGCGCTGACTATAAAATCACTTCCAGAACTTAATAAAGGAGGATCCCAGTGGCCGCGCGGTCTAAGGCGTACATCTGCGGCAGCACGCTTGCTGGGATTACGGGTTCGAATCCCGCCGGGGACATGGATGAGGTCTGTCACTTGTGAATGTCGTTTGTTGTCAGGTAGAGGTCTCTACGTCGGGATAATCGCTAGTCCAGAGGAATCCTACCGTGTGTGTGTGTGTGTATGTGTGTGTCACTGAGTGTGTTGAAGTCCAACTACCTACTACACTTGCAATGATTAGGCAGAAGAGGTCAGCCTAAGAAAGAATAAAAGAAGACCTTAAAATACTGAGAGCAAGATATTAAATCGAAGTCCTGTATGTCTTGTTCTTTCTCTCTCTCTCTTTCTTGCTGTATGGGAGATGCATAGGGTCTGGATTAAAACTGTGGTCTTTTGGGTTCTGATACCGTGTGGTCTTGTAGGGGAAAGATGACGTTCCGGTGAAACACGCTGCTTTCATCCTCATCGTCGAAGCTAACAGAATAGCGACGCCGTTAAATGAAACAGGCAGGATGTAAGGAATGGTGCCGATCAGATCCACGGGATGGGAAGAGGAGATGAAACCCAGTGCGGGCAAATAGAATCGTTGAGCAGGGCGGTGTCACAGCCAAAAGACAGCGATTTGGGAAAGTGTCGTCATCAGGTTTGCGTAAAGCCAGATGGTGTAGGAGAATATGGCGATAGACAAAACTCCTGACAGGGTAGGCAGCAGAAGCGTGACGTTACGCAATGATAAGATGCATAATTTGTATATGTTAGATATTACTAATGGTTATATAGAGGAGGATGAGATCGACAGAACATGTAGAATGAGTGAAAAAATACATTAATAAAAATATGAGTTCTAAGGCTTGAAATTAACTGAGGGAGAATTCTCTCAGCATCTTATACTTTACCCATCTTCAAGCGTCAACAAAACTGCTTGACCGTTGAAAATATTACCGACAGTTTGTGTCGAAACGTCAATCACCAAACAACCTACGCCGCGAAATATTCCAGAAGAACGATGCCGCGATTTGAACCTACGTTTATGGGTTTAAACCTATTATCTGTACCGAGGCTAAATAACTTCCGCAGTTAGACCAGCGTCGTTAAACCGACCAACTTCCCACTGCCGATTTGTTTTGTGAACGTATTTAAAACAAAACTCCACCTTGCATGACATGTCCACGCACCGAAGAGCACAGCACATGTTCGATTGTCCCCTCGCACAACCGGAACACGTGTTATCAACATCTGCGTCGCAAGTAACGCCCCGTTTCCTACAATCTGCTAATTCCACAATTTGTTTTCCTTTGCAGCATTTGAGAGTCTGACTTATGAACCACTCCTGACTACTACAAACATCCTGATTTTGGCGTTAACTTGTTTGTACTTCCCTACTATCTCACTCCGATCCATTCCCATGACGTCATGACTTCCTCTTCAATATACACAGACTACCACACACACCCCAATCCATTAGGCTATCCCTTGGGCTTCCCTTTCCTCGCTTCCATTCATTCCCCCTCCCATCCTCCATGAGCGCAGGTTATAATTCCATACGCTGCCGAACGCCGGTGACTGACGTCTGATGTGTACTCCCAATGGTGCACTACTGCTTTAATGCACTCTCCAAACGATCACATAAACGGGTATATGAAACAAAAAAAGGATCAAGGTTAATGCAGCAAATAAGTGTCGTGTTAACCCATCGGTACATTAATATCCTTGAAGAGGAAAGTGAACGTGCGTACTGTGATATTTGTCCGTAAAATGAACCGAATTCTTTGCTTCCCATAAATTGATTACTCCCAATTGCAGCCGATATTCCATTATTTTATTTGCTGGACAAAATGGGGGAATTTAGTTACTATAAGTTGGTCACATTGGTGCTGTAATATATCACCTCACTACTGATACCCTAACGGTAAACGACATTGATTGATTCGTCTAGGGCATGTTAAGTGGAAAGAGTGTGTATATTCTAGACAGGTTCTTTGCGACTTTGCATGCCTCATTGGTCTTAACTTTCATTTATTACCACTACAAATCTATTAAACTTATGGGCAAATCTATCTTACCACACAAACGAAAACTGTGTGACGTTAAATTAGTTGAGTAGAGAACAATGCATCTGAAAACACCGGCAGACTAAGGTCGGAATTGCTCAAGGGATTCAACCCAGCTTTTGACAGTGACCAACATGTACTGCAAAGCTAATCACACAGAGCGGATCGTCAGAAATTGTTCTGCCGTGGGATTTTGTTCACTTTACTACGATTGATTGTAATTTATTTCTCAAACAGCTCTATTATTTCACATAAGAATCGGTACTACAACAAGGCCACTCTTCCTCCGCTATTGTTGGGACACAAATTTAATTACGCCAGACAATAATGTACTCAGAATGTGGAAAGACAATGAATGAAACTAATGAGGGAAGGTAAAGAGTTGTTGCAAAAGATATTTGAAATTCTCACAGCGGTAATAATGGAAACAACTGTCTTCTGACATAAGAAATAGTGCATTAGGGTAAAAATTTATCAACATGGCAGGGGAACTGCTACCTGTGTTTTTATCCTGAAGGCGGAGGAAGTAGGTGCTTCCGAAACATCGGTAAATGTTTACCAGACTACACGGCATCACATCCCATGAGACATCCTGCATGTTGCAGAAGTTATCCACACAATGGTTAAGTTATTGTTCCTGGTATCTCATACAATACTCTTCACACTGATAGAAGTTTCCGACACAAGTTTCAGGTCACAGTTTGGCCTGGGCCTTAGACGTACGAAAAACTCATTCACAACGACCATTTTGTGAAAGCATCGGCTACATTTAAAGCTGGGAACTGTAACAAACATATTTCACAATTCAATTCTCCGGCAAATTGTTAGGAAATAGACTAGTGAAACCAAATCTGATGAGTGAAAGTCTGAGGGCTTTTATCTCGCACTGCCCCTACCAACGGTTTCTGCCAAATCACAAGCAGGTGCCACACACGATTTAACCTAACACTCGCATGACGTCATTTTCACCCTAGAATGCATCTTCGTGTGTTACAAGCGCCTCGTGTTCCTGCTCCTACTTGGCGATAAAATGCAATATTACAGATGAAAACAAGAATATTCAGGTAAAGGTAGGTTCACCGTAGAACAGGTCATGAAGGCCCGGGGGGCGGGGGGATAGATGTATAGCTCTACTCTTTCTTTAAACTCGGCGGTAGATGGGGGTGAGTGGTCAACGCCACGCCCCAGCCGCTTTAACCCCGAGAAAGAGACCTGATTACCATTGCACAGAAGGCTGGGTGGCCCCCAGGGCCGAACTGGACGGATGCGGAAAATTTCGACCCCCACCGGGATTCGATCCTCGGACCGCCCAGCCCGTAGCGAGTCGATATACCGACTGAGATATACCGGCCCAAATGAAAATATTCAACCTTAAAGAATTCTGACAATATTATAGGCATATATCAATAGGCCTGAATTGTGTTTTGGACATCGCCATGTGCCCTGTAAACAAACGGTATTAAAAACTGGGCGTTTCTTTCTTCTTCGGGTGGAAAGGGGAAGAATCGAATCTTCCGGGATATGACCGAATGGTAGCAGTTAAGAACATTTCGCAGCAGCATTGAAATCTAAATTTGCTGTCCATGAGAAGTGCAAGGGCCCTGAGGATGGAGGCAGCAAAAAAAAAACCGAAACGTTGATAACTGCTAATATATTCAGGGTTATACCCAGAACACTCGGACACTCATCAATATAATCTGTGTAAAAACTTCAAACCCCAACCCTAATGTGGTGCTTTTTTAATCCCTGTCACTGTTCTTACCAAATGAACCAGCCATATCGGGTCTAATAGCCCTCACTGGCCAGGCATCTGAACACAAAAACAAGTCCTGTTTCTGAAACTTTGGGGCATAAAAATGCAATAAGTGAGACAAAGCCCAAAACACTAATTAAGCTTTTGGAAATAATATGTTTTCATAAAGATGCACTGATAATCTTTATCTTTGCACCGTTCATTCTATAGTTCACTTTATTAATCAGGTAAAGCAGTCCCATTACAGGCCCGGAGGGGCCCAGAGAGTTCCAGGAAGTTACGTTTCCCAGAATACGTGAAATGGCCCAGGATGGTGCTAAGGTTGTCAGCCTTACGCACCGGCCGTTTTTACCACCAGGAAATGCTCCTGGTACTCATTTCTGTTAGAGGCTCAGTCGACCCCAGGGCCATGGTGCGATCGGAAGGATTATGTCAATGAAAAATTCCAATGACACCATCTGGAATCGAACCAGCGACCTTCCGGTTTGTAGCACAGCACCTTAACCACTGTGCTGCCGCGGTCCCCAATTTACTTATTTAATACACCAACAAATGCACATATATTCATTTAATGATCTAAAATTCACATTAAAACACTTAAAACGCTCCTACATGTTTCGATCATACGATCATCCTCAGGAAGCATACATAGTTCCTTGCTAAAGTTACAGTTTCAATTTTTAAACTGTAACTTTAGCAAGGAACAATGTATGCTCCCTGAGAATGATCGTATGATTGAAACATGTAGGAGCGTTTTAAGTGTTTTAATGCGAATTTTAGCCGCTCCCAGTAGCCGCGCGGTCTAAGGCGTAGGTCTGCGGCTGCTCGACTGCTGAGATTGTGGGTTCGAATCCCACCGGGGGCATGGATGTTTGTCTGTTGTGAGTGTTGTGTGTTGTCAGGTAGAGGTCTCTGCGACGAGCTGATCACTCTTCCAGAGGAGTCCTACCGACTGTGATGCGTCGTTGTGTGTGATCTAGAAACCTCAAGAATGAGGAGGCCATAGTCCGCGTTGGGCCGCAGCGCCACAGGAAAAAAAAATTCGAATTTTGGACCGTTAAATGAATATAAGTGCATTTGTTGGTGTATTAATTAAATAAAATACACGGATAATTTCCATTGAATTTCCAACATTGTTGTCATGTTGTTTGCCGTAATGACTTACATTGCAACAACGGCAGTCGGACCGACCATAGCGCTGTGGTGAGGGAATAGAACGAAACTGCATAAATCTAATTATAAATTACACAAATTGGAAATAGATACGACAGTCAATTCAGGGACCTACCGTTTCGAAGGCCGATCGACTCGGTTGTCTAGTGGCTAACATACCAAATTATTAATTCAAAGGACCCTACATGATTCCCACCTGCCAATCAAAATAAATTAATGTCAGTCTTGACAACCAGTTGTACAAAGAAGGGGGCTAATGAAACCCCGCAACGTACCGTATATTACATTTACCTCAGACAACAGGTAATGGCCGACGCACTGTTGATGCACGGATGCATCCATCAGTGTCACAAACCTTCGGAGAATCAATAATGCCGTGACGGCCTACAGTACTTCTCAGCCGAGGTGTTACAGATTTTTCAATTCAAGAATTATTATAGCTTCTATTGTCTTATCGTTGTAACGGTGCATGGCGCTACCAGTTTGTTACACTGTTGCTTTTATAGATGATTAAATAATTATTTACTTACACTTCGTTAAGCTGTGCGCTATTTCATAACGGGCTAAAAGCCTATTTTGTTTCACTTTACTAAAGAATGTACAATTATGGAATTATCATACCCTCTGTGTGTCCTCCAGGGACCAATTCACCAATTTTCAAGCAACTCTGTAGGAGTGATACGCCACTGGAGATCACTCTAACGGTGCATTTTGTTTTTAAACTTCCTAAAACCAGTAACAAAGACAAGACAAGAAAGCGAAACTGTGAGATGGTAACAAACCCATCACCACTTATATTTTCGATGTATGGAAGTACATCTTGCGGAATCAACTGCAGAGGTCACATACAATGGAAACACCATTAAATAACCAACTACCTGGACCAAAGTCCTTCCTGAGAAGCCAGTACTTCCTCCCTCAGTCAGGTGCGTGCACTTCCCTTCACTTCCCTTCCCAATTCCATGCCACGCCCCCGCTCATCCTCCGTGACTTCGTCATCACAATTTTCTCCAGGCTCAAATTTCTCCTTTTACGTTCTAAATATCTACCCCAGCATCATGATCACGAAATATCTCAGTCTGTTCTTCCCTTAAAAGACAGAGCAAATTTCATGCACAAACACCACAAAACACACACACACACACACACCACACCATAAACACACACACCTACACACACATACACACAGACCACATACACACACACACATACATACACACCAAACACACACACACATACATACACACCAAACACACACACACACATACATACACACCAAAAACACACACACACACCTCATACCTCCACACACATACACACCACTCACACATACACACACACATAAATAAACACATATATACACACACATACCACACACACACATACACACACACCACACACATACACACTTACACACCAAACACACACACACACACACACCTCATACCTACTCACACATACACACCACTCACACACACACACATACATACACACTCACATACATACACACACACATACACACCACACACAG
>Ga0123353_10004232_pt1 | contig 18423 bp, 14 predicted proteins | sample TergutLab28metaG_3_FD_92763 | JGI IMG/M metagenome (GOLD analysis project Ga0123353, IMG submission 92763) | Labiotermes labralis P3 segment gut microbial communities from Petit-Saut dam, French Guiana - Lab288 P3 | ecosystem: Host-associated > Arthropoda: Insects > Digestive system > Gut ... | reverse complement strand
TTTCTGGCACTCCTTCCAAGGACTTCCCGAAGCGACCGAACTCGTCAAGACCTTGAAATTGAAGAAGCCACAACTGCCGCCGAGTGTCGCACCCGGTGGACATGGTGGTTCGCACGGCTATCTCGGCAACGACTTCGTCGAAGCGATCCTGTTGAATCGCCGTCCGCCGGTTGACATTGTCATGGCACTGAACATGACGGTGCCCGGAGTCATTGCCCACAAGTCCGCGCTGAAAGACGGCGAACTGATGAAAGTCCCACAATTCGTACGGAAATCGTGACAAAGGCTTTCGCTTTAGAAATAATGTGATGCACAATGGCAGCCGGAAACGCAGTGCAACGGAGTGACCGGTTCGCGGGATGGGGAATGATCCGGCGAACCGGTCGCTTTGGCGTTACCCTCGCTCCCGGTTGCCATTTTGTGCAAACGCTCCCAACCCTTTACAAAGGAAACATTCATATTGGAATTGCCGTGTTTGTCGTCGCCGTGGGCATTCTGGCGGTGGGAAGAGGTTTGGATATCCCCGAACCACCGCCTGTCGTCCCCATACTGGAATCGGTAGAAATAGAGACAACCGAGACAACTCCTTTTTTGGGATTCCTTCTCTCACAATAGCATCGCCTTGACACTATGTACCGAAAATGGTATGATACTCCCAGTTGGAGTTGTGGAAATAGACAAGTTAATATGAACAACTCCACATGAACATTTGAACGATACTTTATTTTGAGAGAGGAGTACCTGATGGACGGACGAGAAATTCGTATTCAACGTTTACAAGAACGCGGCAAGACGGTGGTCGTGGCAATCGATCACGGCATGTTCGACGGACCTATTCCGGCAATGATTGATCTGCCGGAAACCGCAAAAAAGATCAACCCGATCATTGATGCCGTGCTTTTGGCACCGGGAATGCTTCGGCATTGTGCCCCATTGTTCGCCCAAAAGAACGCGCCGCTGGCTGCCGTCCGGCTAAACTGGAACACCGTCTATTGTTTCCATTGGAATTATCTCAAAGCGAAAAGCGTTTATGCTTACGATGTGGAAGATGCGGTTCGCGAAGGAATGGATGTCGCACTCGTTTCGCTGACGCTGAACACCAAGGATGAACTGCGTGATGCGGAAAATGTCGAGGTGTTCTGTACGCTCGTTCGTCAGGCACATCGCTTGGGGGTTCCCGTGATCGGTGAATACTTCCCGACAGGACACACGACGATGACCCCCGAAGAATTGCATCAGGATGTTCTTGCCGGTTCGCGGATCGTTGCCGAGTTGGGTGCCGACTTGATTAAAACGTTCAACACGGTGCGTTTCGCCGAAGTCACCGGCTCGTGTCCGGTACCGGTACTGGGACTCGGTGCCGAAAAACTGCCGCGTCAGATTGATGCCTTACAACTTGCTGCCGATGAAATCAATGCCGGTGCGGGTGGTGTCGTGTTTGGTCGCAACGCCATTCAAGTCGACAATCCCCACGCCTTCCAGGCAGCATTGAACGATGTTGTCAAAAACGGCATTTCGCCGAACGATGCCGTGAAAAAATACTCACTCGGTTAGTACGACAACGCAGCGGACATGTTGCAAAATTTCCTTAACTGCTTTTGTACCAACGAATGATGCGAAACAGGAAACGGTGCGTTTTTTGAGAAATCCAACCTCATTTCCACCTTATTTCCTCAAACAAAACAACCTAAGTAGCATCGAGCATCCTCAGATGTCTCACCTAATAACCTTATTCTACCATTGATGTAGTATGTCGCTAGCAAATGAGGCAATAAGGTAATGAGGTTGGGTGTTTTTGGACACCGTGGCTACTTAGGTTGTTTAGTCAGAAAAATGAGGTGAAAATTAGGTTTTCCCATACGATTGATTGCGCTGTAGTTTTAGACTTTCGCTAGGGAATCTACTGTAACACGTCAATAAAGTGCCATTTTTCCTTGTTAATCCTTGTGCTCTTGGTGTCTTTGTGGTAAAGAATCTGAAACCGCAAAGGACGCAAGGTACGCAAAGAGCGCAAAGTGAAAAGATGAATTTATTGGCGAGGGTGGTATAGACCGAAGTCAGTTTGAGATTCCCGATACAGAACGTTTTAGCCCGACAATGGAGATCCGAAGCGTGCGAGGCGGATGCGCGACCACGCGGTGGCACGGGCGTAGCCAAAAAATGACCCGCTCCAGGTCTAAAGGAAAGAACGATGAAATTGAAAAAAATATTGAAATGGAATGGTATCGTGGCTCGGGTCGTGGGGCTTGGTTTTTGCTTGCCTGCCTGCATCTTTCTTTGTGTAGGGATGTGTGCCGTCGCCGCAGAAGTAAAAGCCCCAAATCCCTCGGGCGGAGAGGAAGCGTGGGTGAAAGTGCGCGAATATGCCATCTGCCCTTGGCGACCTCATTTTGTTCGAGGGCAGTTTTACAACCCCTACGCCAACAAAAACGCCGACATTTTCAACTACAGTGAAGAGGAAATCGACTTGTATGTGCAGATGATGGGAAAACTGGGCTTCACCGGCGTACAGATTCTCAACACCTGCTATACTTGGTCCACGTTCGGCTCGATTGATGATGCGCAGGAAAAAATTAAGCAGATCGCGAAGGCGGCGAAGAAACACGGTCAAACAGTCACACTTTGGGTGTGGGCGGCGCAATTTTCCGCTTACGGTTGGGTGGAACCAGATTTTTTACCCTCGAAAGATGCCTATTTTGGTTCTTATCCCAGCGGGGCTTATGAAGACAAAGAAACATTCCAATTGTTTGACCGATATTACACGAAGTACGTAGAACTGGCTCCGTATGTTGATCGTCTGATCAGCCACTTTTTTGATCCCGGTGCCCTCAGCGATTATAACGATGTCATCCAATTTAATAAATTGCTGGAGGGAAAATTTCTCGCGGCGAATCCCAACATGAAATTCGGCATCGATACATGGGGAAAGTCCGGCTTCGACAATGCGTTGATCGAAAAGAAAAGCAGTTTATCCAATTATATGTTGTTGGAACTGACGATGCCAACATCGGCTTCCGCCCGCGCGGAATTCCGCAATAAAGCGAAGAGCAATGGGTTCGAGTCGGGAGTATGGGGTTGGTACACGGCGGAATATGAAACAGATCAGATGGCAGGCATGTATGTCAATGCCAAGGTACTCAAGAGTGTCTATCATCAAATGCGCCGTGACGTGGATCATGTGGGTGTTCCGGTCTATTGGTCGGAAATGTCGGCAACGCATATCTATAATATTTTTACGATGTATGCGGCTGCCCAGTTGCTGATTAACCCCGACCGGAATCCCGACGAGTTACTCTTAGAAATTGCCGAAATGGTGTTCGGTGCGAAATACAAGGATCAAATATTTGAAGTGTTGTCTCTGATTCAGGATGCGCGTTCCGGCGACAGTTGGAACACCTACTGGTGGACAAGAGCCGACTATATCATCAAAACAGCAAACAAACAGATCGTGAATTGGAATGACATTTTGGCGCGTGCGGAAAAAGCGGAACACCTCTTGCGAAATCTGAAGGAGAATGCTGATTTTACTCCATCGATCCCCCTTCCGAAATCCCCCGCGACGCTGATCGAGATGATTTTACCCCATATCATGCAGATCAAACAATACGCTCAGTTCCGAATCGATTTTGATAAACTGAACACCATGCAGCACGAAGGAAGTTCGCAAGAGAAGTTGACCGCTTTTCTCCATGAAATCTATCACCCGATTCCTGATTATGACACTTGGGTCGGTGCTTTTGGGCAACCGGAACAGCGTGCGCAGACGGCGTTTGTGGAAGAGTTTTGCAAAAAGAACAATATCCAATTTCCGAAACGAGAATCAATGGTGTCCGAAAATGCACGTCGTACCTTGGACAGAATGCGTGTGTTGCAAAAATTGAGTAAAGACAGGATGACGTTCAATATGCCGAAGATGTTGTCCAACTATCTGGACATGTCGGAGCTGCAAACCCAATTCGTGATCGAACGTCTCCTGGGCAACGGCGATATAGAAAAAGATGGCTCGAACTATCGGTTGATGGATTGGAAGCCTCATGCGAATCAATAATTTAACGATTCTGCCATTCGTTCCATCAATCACACAACCTAATCCCAAGAAACCTAATCCCATGAAAACACAACAACCCAAAATTGGCATTCTTGCCTTGACGCTTGAACTGTACGAAACACTTGCTCCTGGGGTTCGTGAGGACCGCGAACAGTGGCTCCATCGTGATGTCCTGCCCGCACTTGCCCGTTTTGTCGATGTCGAATTTCAGTCCGCCGTGTACAGTGCGAGTGGTATTCGTGCAGAAGTGAATCGGCTGGAACAATCGGGTGTTGATGCGATTGCCGTGATGATGCTCACCTACGCACCGAGCGAGTTGGCTGTCGCCCCGCTCAAGTCGACGCGCGTTCCGCTGATCGTATGGAACATTCAGGAACTGTTCGCGGTCGATGAAAACTATGATGCGGATGCGTTGCTCAAAAACCATGGCGTCCATGGAACGCAGGATTTAGCCAATGTGTTGGTACGCTGCGCGGTGCCATTCGAGTACGTCACGTCGCACATGCAAGATGCCAACGCTTGTGAGGAGGTCGTTGATTTTACATACGCCGCTTTTGCGCGGCGGCAAATTGCCTTGTCCCGTTTCGGTCTTTTTGGAACTGCCTTTCCAGGGATGGGCGATTTTGCGGTGGACACCATGCAATGGGGGGCGCAGTTCGGTTGCGGCTGGACGACACTGTCAATCGAAGAATATATTCATCGCGCGGAGACAATGGGCGACCAACAGGTTCGTGCCCTTGTCAACGATTACCAAAACAGTTACGACATTGCTTCCGACATCACCGAAGCGGATTTGGATCAAACGGCTCGTGCGGAACTTGCCTTGCGTTCGTTGGTGGACGAGAATCACTTGGCGGGCTTCACGTACCTCTTCACCTCCTTTGGTGATGATGAACGAACTTCAACGGTTCCGTTCGTTGCCGCCAGCCGTATGATGGCAGAGGGTTATGGGTTCGGTGGCGAAGGAGATTTGATTTCGACGATGGCAACTCGGATGTTTCATCTGCTTCGCCCACCGGTCAGTTTTAGCGAAATTTTTACGACCGACTATGGTGGCAATGCGGTGTTTCTCAGTCACATGGGGGAAGCAAACGTGGCGATGGCACGTAAAGACCGCAAGCCGCCGCTGGTCGCACGTCCGGCACCGATCACACGGACAAAAAATCGGCAACTGGCACTCGTGACCACATTTGAGCCAGGAGACGCAACACTGGCGGCACTGGTACAATGTCGAAACGGTTGGCGACTGATTACGGCATTGATCCAAATCGAAGACTACGGACCGTTACCGTCGCTTTGTTCCCCCCATTCAAAAGCCAAAGTTCCCGGCGATGTGCGACAGTTTTTGACCGATTATGCCAAAGCCGGTGGAACGCACCACAACGCCCTCTTCGTGGGTGATGCCCGTGCGAAACTGCGAGTCCTGGCGACACTGACGAATATGGATTACGTTGAGTTGACGGATCATTAAACCATTTTACACATAAAACGGGAACAAATTGGTTGTTTGTTACCACGGAGTACACGGAGGTTTCACGGAGCACACAGAGACACGCTCTGTAACTCTCCGTGTTCTCCGTGGTAAAAACGATCATGGCAACACAGCCAATTTGACCCCGTTTTACGGATAGCAGAAACCATTTATCACTTTATCATTTGGAGAAACACCCATGACAATTTCACGACGTTCTTTTATGACCCATGTCGGGGCTGGCTTGCTGGTGACAAGTTCAGCGGCTACCGCGTTGCAACAGGATATCACCAGTATCCCCGGTTTCGACGACAAAAAGGCCACAGTTGACGAAAGTCAAATCTGGCAACAGAAATTCGACCGCCAGATCAAAATGGGGCTGGTCGGATTCGGGATGTGCCAGTTCGGCACCTCTTTCACGTTGCAGGATCATCCGAATGTCGACGTTGTTGCGGTCAGCGACATCATTCCTGATCGATGCGCGGCGATGGCAAAAGCGGCTCGGTGTGAAAAAACCTACCCGTCGCTCGAAGAAATGGTGAAAGACGACAGTATCGAAGCCATTTTCGTCGCCACCGACGCGCCGAGCCATGCGCGTCATTGTCTCGAAGTGATGAAGCACGGGAAACACGTTGCCACGGCGGTTCCTGCCACTTGGGGCAATCTCGAAGAAGCGGACATGCTTTACGAGATGGTCAAAAAGACCGGGCTGACGTATATGATGTTTGAAACCTCGGCGTTCCATGAAGACCTTCACATCATGCGTCAGATTTACCACGCAGGTGGGTTCGGCAAACTCATTTACACTGAAGGGGAATATTTTCATATTATGCCGACCCCGTTGGACAGTTACAAAGGCTGGCGAATTGGGTTGCCGCCGCAATACTACGCGACGCACAGTAACGCCTATTATATTGTAGTGACGGGTGGCAGTTTTACCGAAGTGTCCTGCAATGGCAACCGCAGCAGATTTCATCATTTTAAGCCGGAAAATAACGTCTATAAGAATCCGTTCAGTTCGGAAATCGCGCTCTTCCGCACCAGCGAAGGTGGCTCGGCACGTATGGCAGTCGGATGGGACGTGATCATCGGCGGTGAAACGGGTCGTGTCAGCGGTGAGAAAGGCATGTTCTGGCAAGGCAGTGGCGGGCATGGCACCCCGAGTGGCTCCTACGCTCCTGATGTTTATAGTCTCGGCAGAGCTGAAGTGGAGGAGCTTCGCAAAATGGTCAACGGGTTGAACCTGAAGAGACCGCCGCTTCCGCCGACGGTTGCCGCCGCCGATAAAGGTTATCATGGCGGTTCGCATGGTCCCCTCGGTCACGAATTTGTCATGGCGATCCTGGAAAACCGCAAGCCGTTGGTCGATATTGCCATGTCTTTGAACATGACCGTTGCCGGTATCGTCGCCCACCAGTCGGCGATGAAAGACGGCGAACTACTCAAAATCCCGCAATATACATTTTAAGATACGATGACTCTGGTACTCGGATTAGACCTTGGAACAACAAATATCAAAGCAGTTGTCACCGACCTTGATGGGACGGTGCTGGCGGAGAATTCGCGGAGCGTGAGTATTTTGCACTTACCCAATTCCGCCGTTCGACAAAAATCGTCGGAGATTATTGCCACTGCGCTGGACGTTTTACGAGAAGCGGTCGCCAAAGTGGATGCTTCACAAATCCAAGCCCTTGGCATTTCGAGTCAAGGCGGTGCGATGCAATTGCTCGAACCCGATTGTTCGCCGCATGGCGATGTGATAAGTTGGCTTGATATGACCGGTGCCGAAGAGGATCAGGCGTTTACGATGCGCAAAGGTTGTGACTGGTTGTCGTCTCGGCTTGGTCGTGGACGGAGTGGTCTTGCGATTGGGCAAATTTTGCGATTACAAAAAGAATCGCCCATGCTTGTCCAAGCCCCCCGGCGTATCGGGTTCGTTGGCGATGTCGTGGCGCATGCTCTGTGTGGTCGTTCGGTCACAGATGCCACCTCACTCGGCTTGACTTCGCTCTATAATCCCTACAAGCAAGATTATGACCCCGACGTGTTGGACGAATTGCGAATCGACAAAATGCAATTGCCAGAACTGCTGGAACCAAGGGAACCCGCCGGAACGTTGTTGCCGGAAGTTGCCAAGCAAATCGGGCTGCCTCAAGGTGTCCTTGTTTCCGTCCCGGTTCATGACCAATATGCGGCGGCACTGGGGACGGGCACCGTCCATCCGAGCGATGTGATGTTTGGTGCCGGAACCACTTGGGTCCTGTTAGCCATCTCCGATAGTCCCGTGGCGACCGTCACCGACGATGCTTTTTTATGTACGCATCTCATCCCGAATATTTTCGGGCAAATCGTTTCGCTTTCCAACGGTGGGTCATCGTTTCAGTGGGCGATCAACCTGTTGGGATTGCAATCACTCTCCTCGGAGGAAATCGACCGCATCATTCTTGAGGTACCTGCCGGGTGTGAGGGACTGCATTTTTGGCCGCTTCTTTCGTCATTCGATGTTGCCGGATTACAACCGGGGACACGTGGACGACTGATGGGGCTTCAACTTTATCACGGACAAGCCCACATTATGCGATCCGTTGTCGAAGGTTTAGCCTGCGAATTGTTCCGCTATCTCCGTTTCATGGACCACTCCGGGATCACCATGACACGATTGATTATGTGCGGCAAGGCAGGTTCCAGTATGATCACGCCGCAGATTCTGGCAGATGTCACGGACTTGCCCGTGATGTGTGCCACCTATTCCGGGGTCAGTGCCTTGGGGGCTGCCGTGTTGGCAGCGGGACTCTTGGAACCGAAGGAATCACTGCAACACATTGCTGAACGTATGGCGACACCTGTTCGGGAAGTGCTCCCCGGTGTTCATCGTGAATTTTACCAACAATTCCGACAGGAATATCTCGCCGCGCTCCCGTGGCATACAGAAGGAGCAAAGTAAATGAATCCAAAACACTTGTATTACGTCTGGAATTATACCGACGTTGACCGCGTTTTTTGGGAAAACCATCTCGCCGATTGGCTTCCGGAAACGATCGTGGATGCACACGTCCACATCGTTGACCCGGCGTTGCGACGAATCGCCATGACGGAGGAAATGCGCCGACAATACTGGGTGTCCGAAGTTGCCGAACCGATCACGGCACCGATGCTGGAGGAGTGTTATCGGACGGTCTTTCCGGGAAAGCGGTTTTCTTGTCTGGCGTTCGGGATGCCCGACCTGGATTACGATATTGATGCCAACAACGATTACGTGCAAGAGGAATGCCTCAAGCGCGATTGGCGTGGTCTTTCCTTGTTGGTCCCGCAATGGAATCAAGAAAAAATTGAAAAAGAATTGGCGCGTCCCGGCATCATCGGTCTGAAGCCCTATTACGCGATGATCGGTTTGAATCGTGAGACACGAGACCAATACATTGAAGCGAGTATTTTTGATTTCCTACCGCACCATGCTCTCGAAGTTCTGAACGAACGCCAAGCTTGGGTCACGCTCCATGTTCCCAAAGCAGGGCGGCTGGGGCATCCGGAGAATCTCCGTGAAGTTCGAGAAATCCGCAATCGGTATCCTCGTATTGTTTTGGTCATTGCCCATTTAGGGCGATGTTACACGGAAAAACAGGCACGCGAAGGGATTCTGCCTCTGGCGGACGACCCCGGTATTTACTTCGACACCTCTGCGGTGGTCAATCCTGATTCGCACCGAGTGGCTTTAGAAGCCGTGGGGACGGAGCGTCTCCTCTATGGAAGCGACAACCCGATCTTTTTTATGCGAGGTCGCCGTCAGTTTACGGAAAATTCCTACATGAACAGGACCAACCACCCATTCTTTTTCAACAAGGTTCGAGAATCACTCGACATTGAAGCGAACTATACGCTGATGATGTATGAAGACATCTTCGCCATCAAAACGGCAATGCAACAACTTGGCATGACGGACAAGGAATCGCGTGAAAACATTTTTTACCGTAATGCGTTATCAGCGTTTGCCCGAGTGGGTTTTTCACATGATTTGTTCGACTAGACCCGGAGCGGGTCATTTTTCGCATGCGCCCTCGCACATCTGCCTAGCCCGCGTCGGGTCTCTCGTTGTCGGGCTAAAAAATTGGCTTACGGAATTTTCAACCGGCTTCAGTATAACACCATTATTCAGCAGGTTATTGGAACCTTTTTCTGCAAATCACTGCTCCAATGCCCCCCAATAAAGCGAAAGACGCAGTAAGGAAAAAGGCATACTGTGGGTTTGTCATCAGGCTGTAAATTTGAGGTCCCACAACAGCGGAGAGGGCAAAAGCAATGAACAAAATCGCATAATTGAGCGACATATTCTTTAAGCCGAACGAATCGGCGCACAACGACGGGAAAAGTCCCAAGGAACCGCCATAAGTGATTCCAATGACGATAATCACGCTCACCAACAGTATCGGATTCGTTGCAAACGGAAGCGTAAACATAGCCACGGCGGTGCAAAGAAAAATGATGATCAGCGTCTCGACCCGTCCTAGGTAATCACCAATCGTTCCCATCAGTATTCGACCCGCCGCATTGGCAACTGCCAAAACGGCGACTAACATTGCTGCCGTCACCGCTTCAAAGCCGCCCAACAAGATGAAAATCGACAGAGCCTGACTGATAAGCATTATTCCGGGCATCGTTGCAAGAAAAAAGAAGAGGGATAATATCCAAAAATCAGCAGTAACAACCATTCCTTGCCATGCTATATTTCTAGAAGTGATCTGCCGGGCGGATTTTTGCGGTGCATCGGGTTTTGGAGTACCGGATTTGACCGCACCTTGAAAGTTGCTCGGCGGTGAGGTGATCAACGTTGCCGACCCCATCACGATCAACGCAAAGGCACCCAGGCACTGAAGGATTGTTTGGATGGAAAAACCGTAATCAAGCATGATGCCGCAGAACGGGGCAATCAAGACCGGTCCGAACCCCATCGCACCGACAAGCAAACCGGATGCCAAGCCACGTCGGTCAGGAAACCATTGGACGGCACTGGCAACAAGAGGTCCGTAGGACAATCCGTTTCCGATGGAGAGCATAAAACCAAACGTGAAACAGAGAAAAAGGTACGATGTTGCAAAGGAAGCAAGAAAAAGCCCGGAGGCAAAAAAGATGGCACCCAAGGCGAGAGGAAGCCGCAGACTTTGTTTGTGGGTTAACCATCCGGCAACGATCATGCCCAACGGAACAAAGGTGATGCAGAGCGTAAACACCGTTGCCCAGTGCGCTTTCAACACTTCGGGTTGATTGGCAATGCCGACCTGAAGTAGTAGCGGATCACGGATCACACTGGAGGAATACGCCACGCCTTGAGCAAGACTGGCACTAATTCCCAAGCAGAGAAAGCCCCAACGGATCGATAAAAGTTTGTCCATATATTTTTACCGATACCGCAGTCTTTCGGTGTTCATTTTGGATAACAAAAGTCAAGACCCGAAGGGTCAAAATAGGCAACAACAAGGGGATAAATCCCCTTGCCGAAATGGCAGTACCACAATATAACAAGGGGGTTCACCCCCTTGCTGAATCCTCCTTGCTAAAACGTATATTGCGGAATCTTCATCTGCTCACCATCTTTCAGAGCGGATCTGTGTGCAATCGTCCCCGAAACGGTCATATTCAACGCCCAAGCGATGTTGACCAACGGCTTGCGTTTTTCCAAAATGGACATCACGAACTCGTGCCCGAGGTGACCGTGTGAACCACCATGCCCACCGGAATCCACCGACGGCGGTAACGGCGGTTTCTTCAGGTTCAATGTTTTGACCAATTCGTTTGATTCGGGAAGTCCCTGAAAACCATTGCCCCAAAATGATCCTTTTTGACCGCTGACACGTCCCGTTTCGCCGCCGATTCCCGGAATACCCCAAGTCACCGCCATACGGGACATCCCGCCTTCACTTGTACGGAACAACGCGACTTCCGAACAGAACGGGTTCTTATAGACATTGTTCGCTGGCATAAACTGCGGGATAACGCTCAGATTACCCGTACAAGACACTTCCGTGAAACTGCCGCCAGTGACGCCAACGTAATAAGCATTGGAGTGTGTCGGGTAAAATTGCGGCGGAAACCCGGTGCGCCATTCTTTGTATGCGGGCACCGGGGTGGGGGTGTAACTGTAATATTCCCCTTCGGAATAAATGAGTTTGCCGAATCCGCCAGCATTGTAAATCTGCCGCATCGCATAAAGCCTGTCGTGAAACACCGATGTTTCAAACATCATGTAAGTAAGCCCGGTCTTTTTGACCATTTCGTAGAGCATGTCCGCTTCTTCCAGATTATCCACGACCGCCGGAATTGCCGTGGCGACATGTTTCCCGTGCTTCAGCACTTCAAGGCAATGGCGACCGTGACTGGGTGCGTCCGTGGCGACGAAAATGGCTTCGATGCTGTCATCTTTGACCATTTCTTCGAGCGACGGATAGGTCTTTGCACACTTTGCTGCTTGTGCCATCGCCGCACAACGTTCGGGAATAATGTCGCTGACGGCAACCAGTTCGACATTCGGATGATTTTGCAAACTGAACGCCAATCCAAATTGGCAATAACCGAAACCGACCAAGCCCATTTTGATCTTGCGATCAAATTTTTGCTGCCAAGTCGTACTGGTGTCAATGTCGGTTTTGGTGTCGTCGAATCCGGGGACGTTGGGTACCTGCGCCACTGCCGATGGGGTTCCGACAAAGGTGGACAAGGCAAGTCCGCCGAGCGTTGCGGCGGTACTGGTTTTCAAAAAATGGCGTCGTGATGTTGTCATAAAAAGTCTCCTGAATGAAATGAAAGTAAGGAAAAAAACGAACACGTGAGAAAAACGAATACGAAGGATTTACAACGATTTCGCTTTAATTTTGACGGCGGACCCGGCGTCAACGGGCAGCATTTTGGTGCTGGAGGTGATTTCTACTTCAAGCGGTGTTTTCGCCGGGTCATTATACTCCGGTTGGACGTAAGACCACTTGATACCGGCTTGCATCAGAGCATCGGGAATAACGGCACCGGTTTGCGCTGCTTGCAATTTTGCAATTTCTGCGACTCTTTCTTCTTCAGACAACCCGTCATGTTCTCGCTTGTCGAGAACAACTTTGAACGTGCCAGCCGGTGCGCCGGGGTAGCCATTGGTATACAATTTGGCGACACCATCGGCTTCGGTGCGTCCCGTCACCGCCCAAGTTCCGGCGGAGGGGTCTGCATAACGCAACATCACCGTGGCACCCGCAAGGGGCTTTCCCTCTTGCGTGACGGAGACGGAGACCGGGTAAAGTTTCGGCATCCCGTCCGGCATTTTTTGGGCGCAACCGGAAAGTAAGGGTAATAAAACGAGACAAAATGAAAGGAAATGTTTGGTGGACATTGGTACTAAAATCTTACTGACAGCGGGATTCTGCGAATGTGCTACGTTAGGGACAGTCCGAAAATGAAACAGTTTTTGTACAGTGTGCGTTAGGTACGTTACAGTTACAACGATGCCGATTCGCCACCCTGAGGCGTTCCGAGTGCTCCCCAAACACCGTAATTGCTGGGACCAGGGTTAATCGCATGTGCCCCGGTACCTTCGTGGTGTCCGCCTTGTATTCCGTTAAGGTCTCCCGTGTTGATGGTTTCCGAAATGAAACGGACGGCACCATCCATAAACATCGCATTCACCCCGCCAGAATGACGACTTGATGCCGTAAACAATCCCCACCCCCCTTCGCCTGCATAAGCCCACTGGCAAGTCGGTGCATTGGGGGGCAAAACTGTATGGAAACCACTATACACGGCTCTCCCATCAGAAAAAACAACTCCGCCCCACGGACTCGCAGCCGATACCAATGTCTGACGGTCATTGGGTGATACCGACATCGTCTGACAAAGTGCCGGCAGGGGTGTATTGATTGCCGGGTCATCCCATCCGGTTGATTGCCAAACAGCAGACCGGACGTTACGGTCTGAACCATCGCCATTGGTCACACATCGTTCGCTAAAACCAACGGTGTTACTGGTTCCATCGGAGGCAAACGCGATGTCTTTGTAGTGGAGAGCCGCAAACATTCCACGGGCATAAGTGCGTGGTTGATTGACGATACCGCCACCTATGTCATACGTGTGGGAGCAATCCCACATTCCATCGCCAAAACTACTACGGTAACTGGCTTTGGGACCTTGATAGACGACACCACCATTCGTCCAAGTCCCACGCCCTTGTGCGAGTCCGTCCGAGGGGCAGGCGAATGTGGGAAAAGAGGCATTCGCCAGTGCTTCTCCCGGTACCAACCCGTAAGGATAGATATGGGCTGCCGCCGTGACTTTCATGTCGTAAGACATCAGCGCGTCCCATGCCTGCGCTTGCTCGATAAAGGGCAAAATCATGACACGGGCAGCAATCGCCCACCGTTCGTCATTTCTGTTTACTTCATCGCCAATTTTTCCATCGGTTCCTCGCACCCCAAAGGCTTGCCTTTGAGCGGGAAACGTCCCCTTGCTATCGTGATAATTGTGCAGCGCAAGACCGATTTGCTTCAGGTGATTGGTACACTGCATCCGGCGTGCGGCTTCACGAGCGGCTTGTACCGCTGGCAAGAGCAGTGCAATCAACATACCAATGATGGCGATCACGACGAGAAGTTCGACAAGGGTAAAGGCGCGATTGCCTCGAAAGCCTCTCTTCCATCTTAACACGTTGGTGTATTCATTCGACATGTTTTTTCTCCTGTTAAAAGGTGATTAGTGAAAATACGAGTTGTAGACCCGTCCGTAACCCTCGCGTTGCTCCACTGTCGGCTTTTGTTCTCGAACAGTCATACAAAAGATACCTGTTTAATTTTCGGACAGTTCCGTAACGGAACAGCACAAAAACATTGCCATCAAAACTTTTGTGTATTGTACACCGCTCATTGTAAACCACTCATCAAAATAATACAAGGGGGACAATAATCCTTTTTTTTTGGTTTTTTCATACGGCAAAGGGGAATCTGTGGAAAACCTTCAAACAATTTCCCCTTTTTGTTTCTTGTGTATGGGGCTGTCATGGGGAGTATTTTTCTACTCTGACTTTGGCGGTAATCCCATGGGCATACATACGTTCAATATTACATTGTCGCTCGGTGACTTTACCGATTTCGATGCTGGCTGCCGCTGTCATTTTCTGATATGTCACCGTTTTGAGGAATTTACCCACCCAGACACCGCCGGTATAACGAGCCGCACGACTGGTCGGTAAAATATGATTGGTGCCAATGGATTTATCGCCGTAAGCAACTGTTGTCTCTTCCCCGATAAATAAAGAGCCGTAATTGGTCAAATGGTCAAAATAATAGCCCGCCTCTTCCACATGTAATTCCAAGTGTTCCGGGGCATAATCATCAGAGAGGGCGACGGCTTCTTCCTTATGATCAGCAATATAAATGATGCCGTTATCTCGCCAGGAGAGTTCGGCAACTGCTTTTGTCGGCAATATCGCCAATTGTTTTTGCAGGCTCTCCTCGCACATTCTGGCAAATTGTTCAGAGAAGCAAATGAGGCAAATACCGGAGTTGGGATCATGTTCTGCTTGTCCCAATAAATCACACGCGACGATATCCGGATCGGCACTGTCGTCGGCAATGACTAAAATTTCAGTGGGTCCGGCTAATAAGTCAATGCCACATCTGCCGAACAATTGTCTTTTTGCTTCGGCGACAAATTGATTACCGGCTCCACACAAAATATCTGCCGGTTTGACCACTCCCATCCCGAATGCCATTAAGGCGAGCGCAGGGACACCGCCAATAATAAAAATACGATCCGCACCCGCTTTTTTCATGGCATTAATCGTCGCGGGGTAATAACCCATCCCTTTGACAGGCGGTGTACAAGCATAAATATTTTGCACACCGGCGACTCTGGCTGGGATAATACTCATCTGTGCCGAACCAAACATCGGATACCTGCCACCAGGAATATAACTGCCAACGGTATTGACAGGGATATGTTTATGACCCAAGATCACCCCTGGTTTTATTCCCACTTCTAAAGGAAGCAGGGTTTCGAATTGCTTTTGTGCAAATTCTCGGACATTGCTTTGGCAAAAATCGGTATCCTCTACAATTTGGTTGTCCAAACTCGCAATGGCGTTCTCAATCTGGGAGGAAGACAGTTCAAAGTTCTCTGGGGTCCAATCATCAAATTGCCTGCTGTATTTGCGTACCGCGTCCATTCCATTTTTCTCAAGATCAAGCAACATTTCTGCGACGATTTGCGTTGTCGCCGAATCCTGCTCAAATAGTCTGTGTCCGCCATGTTTGTAAATCTTCATTGTCAATCTCCTTTAGTATTTGCTATACTGTACCCGGGATCAAATAGTCCTTTTTCCCGTCATTGTTTTTACCACGGAGTACACGGAAGACACGGGGATTCGCGGGGTGAGTCTCCGTGAACGCCGTGGCAAACTCTGTGCTCTCCGTGGTAAAAAAGAGCTTTTTCTCCCCGCGTTCGGTATGTCGATACGATTGCTTATGGGACTATCGGGCGTAGGGTACATTTGTAAAATCCTCCTTGTTAACGACGAGATCGAAATCGTACGACTTGCCCTTCGCAACGGAGATGGTGAGTTCGGATTCTGTTCTATATTTCGGCGGAACAATGTTGCGGGGGATGGGATTGCCCATATAATCGACTTGCCCCGAGTCCTCCGTAGCGGAAACCGTCACGCGGTATTCTCCCGGAATCAACCCCCTTTTGGCAGCAACCGAGTATCTGCCGTTAATGATTGCCGCTCCAGTAGACGTGTTAAATTCCGGCGTCCCCACGAGCGGTTGGAAAGTGATCGCTCCCTCCTGTATCGGTGTACCATTGATGGATACGTTTCCCTGAAGCGAGAGACGACCATCGCCGCAACCGGACAGCAGGAGCAACAAAAACAAGAAACCTAATCGGCGTGGCAAGCGAAAAATCATTGGTATATCGGTGGTAAAAAAGGTAATATTGTTTCCAGCATGGTTATTGGATCAGTGTTTCCCAAGGGATACACAGGGTTAGCCGGGGGGAGCGATATTCCGCACGCCCCCAAACGAAATACCGTCTCACGTTTACAATCCGCTGGATTCGCCGCCTTGTGTGGAACTGGCGGCTTTCCAAATGGCACTACTCACCGTGTCCGAAACGAATTTGACCGCCCCATCGCACATACCAACGACCACACCGCCGGGATGACGACTCCTCGCTGCCATCGTCAGTGTGCCTCCGGTGCCATCGACTTCGCACGGCATATCAGGATTACTGGCGTTATCACAACCGTAGAGGTCCACGACACGTTCCACCATTCTCGAATTGGGAAGATTAAACGCAACAAAAAGGCACATTTTGGGATAAAAGACGAAGCCCCGGTTATCCCCGCCTTTGCCATCCGCAAACCTTGCGGTTCCCGGATTTGCCTGAATGGTTTCCGAAACCGCCATCGTGTTCGATGTTCCGTCAGTAATGTGGGCGATGTCAAAAACCCAAAAATTATTCCGACCATTACCATCGATACCACTGAGCCTGAACAAACCACCCAAAAACAGGTCGCCAAACGTCGGATCCGAACGAGGATTGTCCGGGTATGGGTATTGCCTTACATTGGCACTCCCCCAGTATCCCTCAGGAGTAAGGTAGGACGAATTTCCTCCACAACCAAGATAATTGTGAAAGGGGAACGTCGGTCCCGTTGTTTGTTCCACCCCGTCGACATAACCTCTCCAGAAAAAATGACGCTGTGCGTTGTCCGACGGGCAGACAAACGCATCAAACCGGTTGTTCACAAGAAGGTTACGGTTCCCGACGGTGGGATTAGTCGTGGTTTGGGCAACGTAATACACGTAATCGAAGTTGAGTTCCTGAAATTGCGCCGTCATTTCGATGAAAGGGAAAATGCGACAGTGCCAAGTGAGTCCATCACGAGTCGCCGATCCCGGCGGGAATTCCTGGTGCGTGTCGTGGTAGTTGTGCAGTGCCAGGACGATTTGCTTCTGTTTGTTGGTACAACTCATTCGCCGTGCGGCTTCACGAGCCGCTTGAACTGCGGGGAGCAACAAAGCAATGAGCATACCGATAATGGCAATGACGACAAGAAGTTCGACAAGAGTGAAAGCGGCTCTTTGTTTTCGCAAGTCGTTACGCATCAGAGACTTGCGTTGCCCCCCCTCCCCCCCAACGAGGGCGAAAGTGGTGTGGGGGAAAGTGGTAAAGTTTTTCATAATCAGTTCTCCTTAAAGGTGTTTAGTGATTCTGGGTATCCAGATTACTCCAGCAAGGTGTTCCTCACGCCAAAAATGGCACAAAAACACGGCTTTTCGCCTCAAAACTGGGGACTTCGCCGCCATTTTCGTGGGGAAAGAAAAGCAACTGGAGACAACTGGATACCCAGATTAGTGATTGACAACCCTGCGTTTCAAGATAACCTGTAAATGGAAAAATATCAAGTGTTATTCTCTGCTTTTTTCTTTTTTTTTTCATTGCGGGGTATGGGGTTTGCTCCACCTCGGCGTGATTAAAGGTGCGAAACCCCTTTGAAATCAATGTATTGCGTCAAAACAATCGGGAGTGAGCAATTTAGCCGCAATATGCGTTTCATGCTTGTTTTGTAGATGTTTGAGGCATTTCCAAGGCTACACAGGTGGAGCAAACCGCATACCCCGCTTCTTTTTTCTCATTTTTTGAGACTGTAGCAACACCGTTTCGTTTGGATCATGCGAAAGGTGCGAAAACAGCGAAAAAATGGGGCAATTTCTGTTCGCATTTTTTCGCCTTGTTCGCGCGTTTCGCATCGAAAAACAAGTGAAAATGACTGGAATGACACAACGTTGATGCCACATTCTCAAACACTTTCCCCCTGATTCTTTTGTACGGGACATGTCATTCGGAAAGCGACACCATCCTGTTTTCGTTATGCGAT
>Ga0123353_10004231_pt1 | contig 18424 bp, 8 predicted proteins | sample TergutLab28metaG_3_FD_92763 | JGI IMG/M metagenome (GOLD analysis project Ga0123353, IMG submission 92763) | Labiotermes labralis P3 segment gut microbial communities from Petit-Saut dam, French Guiana - Lab288 P3 | ecosystem: Host-associated > Arthropoda: Insects > Digestive system > Gut ... | reverse complement strand
AGGTTGAGAGGCAATCTTGCCACCCACCCAAACGGTTGCCAAGCGGTCGCGGTTAAATCCATAGTCATATTTTTGCATGTAGCAACTTTGCAGATGCAAAAAGCAAGCGCCAATAATTAAAGCAGTTGATATAGTAAATTGAAAGCCAACCAGAATGCTTCGCAATCTTAGTCCCTGTTTGCTACGCCCAAACGAGCCTTTTAAAGTGAGTGCGGGGTTAAATTTGGTAATATAAAACGCCGGAAACAAACCTGCCAAAATTCCGGTGATAAGTATTAAAATGCCTGTTATGATTACGATGAACAGATTCTCTTTCGTTTTAAGAGAAGCATCAATAAGATCGCCGATAAAAGTTCCGGATAGATATTCTACTAACAGCAAACTCAATCCAAAGGAAAGCAATAATAGCCCAACAGATTCGCCAATAATATTCAGCCTTAGAGCGGCGGTCGGCGTTCCGAAAACCTTGTTAATATTCACCGCTTTGATGCGTATGGGAACCAATGCCATAAAGAAATTGATATAGTTGATAACAGCAATAAGCACAATAATTATAGCTATGGCTGTTAGCAAATTAGAAAGCGCACGGTTTCCTGTCTGAAAACTATTATCCTCATTATGACTAAAATAAATATCTGAAAAAGACTCCAAAGTAAAATTATATACATTTTCAATACTTTCTTCTTCATCTTCTTCATCCTCATTTATATTTTCATTATCATTAAGTATATCTTTTAATATGTTAATGGCTTGTTTTTCAAATTCTGATTTCAGGTTGGGAGAGACTAATTTATAGAAATAATGGAAACTCAATTCGGAGTAATCATTGATAAAACGTTCTCCAATATTAATAAACACACTATTTCCGAAACTGCAATTAGCCGGAAGGTCTTTATAAACAGCCACTACTTGAAGTGTGTCTTTATCATCGAGATAGATAATGGTATTTCCGATAGGGTTACTATCCGGAAATAAAATATCGGCTATTGATTTGCTGATAATGGCTGTTTTGGGTTCTTCCAACTGCATAAAATCGCCGGCAACCGCTTGCAAAGAAAAAACATCAGGAAATGAAGAAGATACATAAGCAGCGGGCACTCTTTTTTCTTTTGGCGCACCTTCTGTGTTTGTTACTTGAAAAACGGAACTACCCCTGTTCCAAAAAGTGGTATAGGATTCAACGGAAGCTGAATTTTTGCCTATTGCTTCGCCAAAAGGGCGGAGGCTCTGATTATAGTAGTCATTATAATATTTGGTAATAAGTTTGAATATCTGATGGTGTTGCTTTATGTTTTTGTTATAAGTTAATTCCCAATAAGTTTGAGACATAATAACGACAAACACTGCGAACGCCACGGTTAATCCCAAAATATTGAGGAAAGAAGCGGTTTTAAAACGGCTGAGGGTAAGCCAGAAATTTCGGAGGAGGTTTTTCATAGTGGTTAATGGTTAATGGTTAATGGTTAATTGGGTGCGAGGCACTTTCTGTGGTTCTCTGTGTAACTCTGTGTAATATCTTTCTTTCGCAGAATATTTTTTGTTTCACAGAGTACCACAGAGGAGGTACAGAGAGGAATAGTTTAATTTTATCATTTTTTTAAGCTTAAAATTTCCTGTCAAAAATCATGCCGTATCTGTTATAGTTGTTATTAACAGCAGTTTAAGCATTTGTAGTTATTGTTTTTTGTAAAAATTTCATACAGTGGATGTATGATTAATAGACAAGTGAAGAAAAAACAAGTGGGTTTTAGTTTATTTTTAGAGCAGTTTTTATGGTTAAGTTTTTTTTGTTTGAAGAAGAAAAAATCTCTTTAATATGTTAATAATTCGTTTATATTTGCGCCCCTATGAAAAGGCTCGTTATAACACTTTCTATATTATTAATAATCACATCGTTAACTGCTCAAAAGGTGACACTTTCGGGTATCATAAAAGATGCAGGAAACGGAGAGACTATTGCCGGAGCTTACATTATTTTGAAAGATTCGCTTTCCAAGACTGCCCCAAACGGCGCAATTACCAACACTGCCGGCTTTTATTCTATCACTGTTGAGAAAGGAACATACTTGCTAAATATTAATTATTTAGGATATAAACCCATTTCAGAAAGCATTACTATTACTTCTAATTTAAAGAAAAACATTGAAATAGAGCCATTTGCTATCCTTGCCGATGAGGTGGTTGTTACCGGAGAAGCTGCAGACAGAAACGTTTCGCGCATAGATGTGGGAAAAATGGAGATGAAGATTGAGACCATAAAAAGCATACCTGCATTTATGGGTGAGGCAGATGTGATACGCTCTATTCAACTGCTCCCCGGTATCCAATCCGGCTCGGAAGGGAACAGCGGATTTTATGTACGCGGCGGAAATTCCGACCAAAATCTTGTACTGCTTGATGAAACCCCCATTTTCAATCCCGGACATTTGTTCGGTTTTTTCTTCATTTTCAACACAGATGCCTTAAAAGGTGTAGATGTGATCAAATCCGGAATGCCTGCAAACTACGGTGGTCGCTTAGCATCAATTGTAGATGTAACGCAAAAAGAAGGAAATATGAAAAAGTATGAGTTAGATGGAGGGATAGGTGTTATTTTCTCACGTTTAACCGTTCAAGGTCCGATAAAAAAAGATAAAGCCTCTTTTATCGTTTCAGGAAGAAGAACTTATATTGATTGGTTGATTCAACCTTTTTTGAAAAGCACCTCTCCGTTTAAGGGCGCTAAATTCTATTTCTACGATTTGAACGGAAAGTTCAATATCATCGTGAATGATAAACACCGGATATATATTGGTGGCTACTACGGAGATGACGTATATGGCTTTAAGTCGGGGAACGGAAATATAAGTGCTGTTTTTGCATGGGGCAACGGGGCCGCTTCTGTACGGTGGAATTATATCATTTCCCCAAAACTGTTTTTAAATACATCAGGTACATTCAGCGATTACAAGTTTAGAACAGAGATGAAACAGGGAGTTTATAATTTCGCAATATCTTCAGGAATAAGAGATTATGCTTTGAAATCGGAACTCACTTTTTTGCCAAACCCCAGGCATAATATTAAATTTGGAGCGCATTACATTTTCCATACTTTTTTCCCTTCTAATTTTGATATTGAAGCAGGAGCCGGTAATTTTCTTACTTTTCCAAAATCAAAGCCTTTTTATGCCAATGAGCTGGCAATCTACGCCAACGATGAGTGGGATATTAACAGATGGCTGAAAGTAAGCTATGGGCTACGTTATTCGCATTTCTCTCATATTGGAGCTTTTACCCGTTTTGTTTTAGATGAGGGTATGCAGGTTGTTGACTCAATTATATACAAACCCGGAGAGATGATTAAGCAATATAATTATCCTGAGCCTCGCTTTTCTGCACGGTTTTTGCTGGACTCTAACACTTCGATAAAAACATCATATACACTGAATTATCAATTTTTGCATCAGATATCTTTGGCTACTATTTCTTTGCCCACCGATGTTTGGGTCCCCAGTACCGAATTTGTTAAACCGCAAGTGGGACACCAGGTCTCATTAGGCGTTTTTAGAAACTTCTTAAATAATATGTTTGAAGCATACATTGATGCCTATTATAAAAATATTAACAATTTAACAGAATATAAAGATGGAATGGATTTTTCATCTTTCCAAGCCAATTCAGATCAAAGAGTTACGCAGGGGAAAGGGTACTCGTGGGGGATTGAGTTTTTCTTGCAAAAGAATAGAGGTAAATTTACAGGATTTGTAGGCTATACTCTTTCCTTTACCAAACGAAATTTTCCGGAACTCAATAACGGAGAGTGGTTTTGGGCAAAATATGACCGTCGGCACGATGTTTCTATAAGTCTGAACTACGAAATTATCCGAAATAAACTCTCTGTGTCTGCCGTTTGGGTGTTTGCCAGCGGAAATACGATGACGACACCTGCAGGATATTACATCTTCAACGGCATCCTCATGACAGAATATATTGATAGAAATGGATACCGATTGCCCCCGTACCACCGATTAGACCTATCTGTAAATTGGAACATTGCAAAACGAAAACGCTTTGAAACAGGGGTAAACTTTTCTATTTACAACGTATATAATCATAAAAATCCTTTCTTTATTTTTTACGAAACTACCACAAACTTCAATCCCGAAGTGAATCCTCCTATTTTCGATATTACTACCAAAGCTTACAAAATGAGCCTATTTCCTATCATACCTTCAATAAATTGGAATTTTAAAATCAAATAATAAATTAAATTAATTATGTTATGAACAAGTTATCTTTTTTAAAAATGTTATTGCTTATTTTAGCAATTTTTGGATTTACTAGTAGCGCTACTTTTCTGCAAGCGCAACATCTTTTTTCTGTAAACCAAAACAATCTACCGGCAGAAAGTGTCATTCAACTAACCACACAAATTGCAAACACTGAAATTGCTACATCTTCGTTGATCAAAAACAATGAGAATAAAGATGTTTATCTATTTCATTTTACATCTGTCCAAAATTCTCTACTCATTATTATGAATGAACAAACGGGCAATCATGTAGTAATCACCCCTGTGGAAGAGTCGCTTGAAGCGTTTCAACTAACACCTTTCTTTATTGAAGAGTTAAAACAGGGAATATTGGGAGAGGCAAGCCATTACTTAGTAGTGACAGCGACTCCTGATCTCTCTGTGCAAAGCGTTGCTTCCGTTTCTGCTTCTCATTACGATGTTTACATTCCTCGTTACTTTTTTGGAAAAAAAGAGAATGTGAATGAAGCGCTCCCAAAAGAGAGGCAAATTATTCACATCTTTAAAGAAAAACCACGTTTTATTCCTGCTTCAGACGACTCTGATCTTCTGCAATATATAGCACAATTGGCAGAAGAGATGAGTTATTATGTGTATATGTATAAATTGCCCGACGGGACTTTATGTATTTACGATGAACACTTTAATCCGGATACAGAAAGATCGGGTGGTGCTAAAGTAGGTGAAGGGGTAGAATTTGATATTTCAGGAAATTTGAATGCCACGCAACTTGCATCAACGGAATATTCGCTTGGGCTTTGGAGTGAACAAGTAGCCGGTACCGTACCCGTTGACATCAATATTACATTTTTGAATATGGGTGGAGGCGGAGTAATCGGCGGCTCTTACCGAACTCAAAACTTTTATAGTGCAGAAAATGAAACATGGTACCCATCCTCTTTATGGAATCAATTGGTGGGTTATGATGCTACTTCTATGAGAGATATTCGATTGGAAATGAACTCGCAATTCAATTTCTACTATAGCACAACCGGCAACCCCTCTTATTCTCAAATTGATTGGGTTACCCTGATGTTGCACGAAGCATGCCACGGGTTGGGTTTTTATCCTTTAGTAGGAAGTAACGGTACTTATACTTATACAACTGCCAGTGGAGGATCGAACAATACCGATTATCCCGGAATTTTCGACCGCCAGCTGTTTCAAGGTACTTCAGGTCCTTGTTTAACAGACCTTAATGTAACAGATAGGGCAGCCTTAGTGAAGAGTAACAATTTGTTTGCCGGTGCGCCCGATTCTTATTTGTTGGATGCAAATGCCGGTGTTCGTGTAAAGATATATGCACCCACTAACTATTCATCAGGTTCAAGTACTTCGCACTGGGATAATAGTGTATCTTTTCCTACCTGGATGAAATATTCTATGTCGCAAGGTTGGAAATTACACACTTTTAATACTAGAAAATTAGGTATGATGTTCGACCTTGGCTGGATACCAACAGTGTACCATCCTAATGGAATTTGGATTACTTTTAATGCTAACAGCGGTGAAGGAAGTATGTCCAAACAGCAGTTTCTCCCAGGTGAGGAGCAAGAACTAAAAGAAAATAAATTTATCAAAACCGGCCATACCTTTAAAAATTGGAATACGGCAGCAAACGGAACAGGAGATGAATACGAAGATGGTCAAGCAATTACCTTTGTTGAAGGTACCGGAAATTTTGAACTCTTTGCCCAGTGGGAAGCCAGCACCTATACTCTTAATTTTAACCCCGGTTCCGGTCAAGTAACGCCCACTTCAAAAACGGTAACCTATAATTCTCCCATCGGAGAGATGCCGGTGCCTGTAAGAGAAGGCTATACGTTTTTAGAATGGAGAATAGGCCCTACGCCCATTACCTCTGAAACGATTTGGCTAAATACGCAAAATATGACTGCCACTGCAGGCTGGACACAAGCCACTACTTATGTCATTACCGCCACTGCATCTACCGGTGGTACAATCTCGCCGGCAGGTGCAAATACCGTTAATTCCGGAAGCGACCTGTTATTTACTATCACCCCAAATGAAGATTACATAATATTGGATGTTAAGGTGGATGGGAGCAGTAAAGGAGATATTACTGAATATCTGTTTGAAAAAATTACTACCGCACATACGATTCATGCAGAATTTAAAGCAGTGGAGAGTATCTCAGATAATCAAAAGGAAGCAGCCATTCAAATTATTCCAAACCCCGCAAATCATACAATTAAAATACGAATTGCAAACGATCTCCTAAATCATGCTCAAGGTCAAATTAATCAAATTGAGTTTTATAATATTTTTGGACAGAATGTTAAAACGGTAACCTATAAGGGAATTGAATCTCAATTTATTGATATTTCTGACCTCCCTTGTGGAATCTATATGGTTAAAATAGGAGAAAATATTGTTAAGTTATGCAAAAATTAAAATTCTTAACAAAATCTTTTTTAATAATCATTGGATTACTCGTTTTAAGTATAAGTTTTCTAAATGCTCAACAGCTTTTCTCGGTAAGCCAAAATAATCTCACCAAAGAGAATGTATGGTTATTAATAAACCAAATCGCTAAGGCTGAAATAGCTAATTTATCTTTCACGAAAGATAATGAAAATAGAGATGTTTATCAATTTCAATATTCATCTCATCAAAACTCACAGATCATTATTTTAAATGAATATACTGAGAACAGTGTAATAATCACACCCATAGATGAAACGCTCTCAGAGTTTCTATTAGCTCCTTTTTTTATTGAAGAATTAAAGCAAGGAGTATTAGGAGATGCAAATCATTATTTGGTGTTGGAAGTTAATTCTGATCTTCTTGTAAAAAACGTGGCCTCTGTTTCTGTTTCTCATGACGATATTTATATTCCTCGTTATTTTTATGGAAAGAAAGAGAATGTGAAAGAGGCTTTTCCGCAAGACCGGCAAATTATTAAAATCTTCAAAGCAAAACCACGACTGATCTCTGCTTTTCCTGATGATCCTAACCACCAGCTTTATATAGCGCAATTAGAAGAAGAGTTGAGTTACTATATATATATGTACAAACTCCCTGATGGCACTTTATGTATTCATGACGTTCACTTTACTCCTAAGAGTGAAAAAAGTAACAGAACGGGAGGCAATTTTTTAGTATTTGATTTATCCGGCGTGCTGAATGAAACCCAGCGCTACGTAACAGAGTATGCATTAGAGCTTTGGAGTGAGCAATTGGCAGGTACTGTTCCTATAGATATGTGGGTTGAGTTTCGCTCGCTGGCTTCCGGTGTACTGGGCGCTTCTTATATTACAGAAAATTTTTTCGACTACGAGACAGATACATGGTATCCTTCAACTTTATGGAACCAGTTGGTTGGATATGACGTTACTTCGGATGATGATATCTCAATCGTGATGAGCTCGAATTTCAATTTTTACTTTGGATTAGATGGTAAAACAAGTGGATATGATTACGTTACGATTATGCTACACGAAGTTACACATGCTTTAGGTTTCTTTTCTATTTGCGATGCGGAAACAGGATACTATTGGTTTGACGGCTATAACCCCGGTATTTACGATCGCATGCTTTATGAAGGTACAACCGGTCCCTGCTTAACAACGCTAACTCCGCAACAACGCGCTACATTGATTATTAGTAACAATATGTATGCCGCAGGTCCAAATCTATTGCAAGCGAACGAAAATAGTCGTGTTAAAATTTTTGCTCCAACTACTTACCGTCCAGGCTCAAGTCTTTCACACTGGGACCAAACAGTAAATAACTTTACTACTTTTATGAAATATGCTTATACCTCTCCTCTCCATACCTTTAATACAAGAAAAATAGGGCTTTTAACAGATTTAGGATGGAAAACTCCGCAAACTGACCCTAATGCTGTTTGGATTACTTTTAATGCGAATGATGGTGAGGGAAACAGGCCTCCTCAGCCGTTTAGTCCGGGTGTTACTCAAAATTTAAAAACAAACACTTTCACAAAACCCGGTTATGCATTTACAAAATGGAATACCCTGCATAGTGGTACCGGAATTGTATATTCTGATAGAGAATCTGTAACCATTTCTGAAGATTTAGAACTGTATGCCCAATGGCAAGCAAAAGTATATACACTTTTCTTTGATGCTAATGGAGGTACCGTAAATCTGAAAAACAAGCAGATAACCTACGACACCCCAATGGGCGAACTTCCTATTCCCGAAAGAGAAGGATATGAGTTTGTAGAATGGGTCATTGATAGCAATCCCATTAGTGAAGAAACAATCTGGAAATTCGTTAACGACAAAATCACTATGGCGTTTTGGAAAAAATTGAATGATATTGAAGAAAACAACACCCATACAACCATGCTAATTATTCCAAATCCGGCAAAAAACGAAATCGAAGTAAGATTTGAAAACTACAACCTGAATGAAATACAAGGACATCTGAACCAAATTGAGTTTTATAATATTTCCGGACAGTTGGTGAAAACTATACCTACTACGGGAGGGGATTCTCAAAAGATTGATATTTCAGATCTTTCTAACGGACTCTATTTGGTAAAAACAGGCGGTATGACGGCAAAATTGGTGGTAAAATAAGTAATAAACATCAATACTTTCATGAGTAAAATTTACACTAAAACCGGAGATGCCGGAACTACCTCAATAATAGGTGGATGCAGGATCAGTAAATCAGATCAGCTCCTTGACTGCTACGGAACTTGCGATGAGCTTAATGCACACATCGGGGTGCTGATTTCGGAAGAAAATATTCCATTTCTTACTGAAATTCAAGAAAAATTGTTCATTATCGGAGGAGTTTTGGCTACGCCGAAAGAGAAATATGAGCAATACTGGAAAGATATTGATTGGGGGAAATTTTTAGCCGTAATTGAAAAAGAGATAGACACAATGGATGAAATCTTGACTCCACTACACAGCTTTTTGCTTCCGCAAGGCTCTCGTGCTATTGCGCAAGCACATATTTGTCGTACCATTTGTCGTAAATTTGAAAGAAAAATTACTCCTTTTTGCGCACAAAACAATAATCTTTTATATATTCTTCAAATTGTAAACCGGTTTTCAGATTATTTCTTTATTTTGGCACGATTTCTCCATAAAAAATTTGAGGTTAATGAAAAATACTTGAAAATGAGATAAATAAAAAAAATAAAAAAAAGATTGTTTCTATCAATAAAAAATTACTTTTGCGCCCCCAAAAAAAACCCAAAAAAAGAGATTTTTATGTATTGGACTTTAGAATTAGCTTCGAAATTGGAAGATGCACCTTGGCCCGCTACCAAAGAAGAATTGATTGATTTTGCCACGCGCTCCGGTGCACCTATGGAGGTCATAGAAAACTTAAAAGAGATAGAAGATGAAGGTGAAGTATATGATAATATTGAAGATTTATGGCCCGATTATCCTACTAAAGACGATTTCTTTTTTCACGAAGATGAGTATTAGACACTCACATAATTTTTTGCGACATGTAGCGCAATTCAAAACTAAAAATCCAATCCAATCGAAAACATCAACATCCCATTTTTTTTGTAAATCTGCATGTTTTCCAATCCCCATGCGTAATCTAAGCGGAGGAAGTATCCGAAGAGAGAAGCTCTTAACCCCATCCCAAATCCTTGCACCCATGGATCTACCTGCCGGTTAACTTTTACTAAAATATTTCCATTTTGTATCCAGCGGGTGTACAAACAATTGTCTGGGGAGTAGGGAGTTATCCCTGTCCATGCTGTACCAATCTCTCCGAAAACTATAAATTGCAGAGAGTTAAGCAGGCGATTCGTCACTTGTCTGCCTGCAATAAGTTGCACAAAAGGCACGCGCAATTCGGAGCTTAGCAACAAGAAAGAGGTGCCGTTTCTAACATTCTGCTCAAAGCCGCGCATGTTGGTAGCCAACGTTTGGTATGCATAATTCTTGGTCAAATCGGTCCAGTTGTCGCTGTTAAATTTTGCAAAGATCCAGTTATCCACACCTCCCATGTAGTAAGCAAGCCGCGCAGTTCCAAAATTTGTACTGCCCGCAAGCCTCGTAGCCCATGTCATATTTTTATACACTTTCACCGATTTACGGGCATCAAAACCGAGTACGAACAGATTCACTTCTCCATAATTCAATTTTTCAAAATAGGTTGCCAAACATTGATTATATTCTGCCCAAATTTTAATTTTAGAACCACGCCATAGGTTGGTAAACAACTCTTTACTGGAATCATAAATATAAGAAACCTTAAAAGCAGCCCATAAATTGTTTTCGTTAGGCATTCTCAATGTTTGATCATCAACAGAGCCGAGAATGAATGTATCGTATCTTCCCGTAAAAGTAAAGTGCATGGTGTTGTGCCTGTTAAACGGGTATTTCATGATGTAAAAGATACTGTTTGATTGTTGCTTGATGATTTTCCAACCTATTATTTGTTTTATAGCCTGCCGATACAAAACAACTTGATGGTCTAAGCGCCTTTTCAGGTTTTCGTAGCTGAGCATAACTTCTGTACCGGAGAGGTCAAGCGAAACACGAAACCCACCTGAAATTCTATGGTTTTCAAATAAATCCTGAATGCCCACCATAATTAGAGCATTTATTCCGGTGTTCAGATAAATAGGGTGACTGCCTCCTGTAAATTGTTGATAAGAAGCATTTATGAAGCTAAAATCGGCTTGTGTTATCATCTTATTTACAGTAAATTGCACATCATAGAATCGTCCAACTTGCTGTTTAAAATCAATACCATCTGTCACAGGATAAGGAAGCCATTTCATTGCCCTGTTTTGTTGCATGAGCATATCCTCTGTTGATCTATTTATATCGTTGGAAACCAAATCGCTACGATACATTTGTCGTAAGCCACCTTTTTTAGCTCCTTTGACAGGAGTTGGATTTACATTTTGCACTTTAAGACTGTCTTTTATGGTTTGAGTGGCAATTGATTTTTGCAACATATTAGATGGTGGCAATGGGGGAAGAGGTTGTGTCCTCTCAAAAGGGAATTGATACAATTGCGTTGTTCCGTTATAAAATAAGATCTCTCCCAACATTTTGCTTTTCTGTTGGTAATCATGTTCAAAAATAGAGTTTACATAGTTGGTTAGAGGCGCTGTTTTGGCAAAATGGGCGTAATGCACAATCGTGTCAATTTTGGTAATCGTACTGTCAAATTTTGCAATGTAGCGATTCGTAATGCCATTCTCATCACTCAAAAAAAGCACCTCCCCATTTTCCATTACACGAGGATTACTCATTTTGACATTCGGTGTGTTCGTTACGCGAAGTAATTGTTTATCATCTTTCTCTGGATTGAAAGCAAACAGATTGTATGTATTAAGAGACTCTTCATTGAAAAACTTTTTGTTGGTTAATGAATCTCCGGGGCGATTTGAGGAGAAGATGATAGATTTTCCATCATTTAAAAGACGTGGGTTGAGGTCATCATAAATATCGTTTGTAATATTTTCCAACAATTTGGCTTGCAAGTGATAGAAGTAAATATCCGATTGTCCGTTTCTTACACCGGAAAGCAATAAGGTATTTCTATCAGCTACATAGCTCCAATCTGTAATCTTATCCAATTCCACTAAGATACGAGGTTGCCTTTTTTTTGTATTAACAACTACCGGAAAATAGTAAGATTTCACAGTTTTTATCCCTTTAGTACGCCCTTTATCTTCTGTAGTAAAGCCCAAAATTTCTCCGTTTGGATGCCAAGCTAATTTGGGAAAAGAAAAATCGGGATTATCTTCTGTTTTAGCATACTTACGAAAAACAATTTTTGGTTTTTTATCTTCAGGAGTTTTCAACCACACTTTAATCTGACCTGCTTCGTTGGTAGCAAATGCGTAACTATCCCCATCTGGAGAGAGAGTTAATTCGCTGTACTTCATAGTAGTTTTTGTTTTTTTTAACAGAGGATCTGTTTCGGGTTTTTCGCGATTTTTATCTTTTCCAAATGCCACTACGTAAAAGCGATACCAATCTTCCAGCAACTCTTTAAAAGCAACTCCTGTGGCGTATGCAAGTCCTCTTTCCACACTTTTTGTCGCCTTAGTCGCATGCAGAATAGTTGAGATGGCATTTTCGCCGTATCTTTCTTCAATAAACCGCCAAAAAGAGTGACCTGCCAGCGTTGCATCCATTGGCGACAAGTTATCCATCTTTCTAAAGCGCTTAGAAAGAATACCATCTTTTACCTGCGCTTCCAATTCGCTGTTCCAATTTTCTGCAACAAAAGAAGAGAGTCCGCTGTAAAACCAACTCGGCTCATTCATAGTATATTCCGAAGCCATGTTGGCACGTAGTGTTTGTCCTTGAACAATCCCTTTTGCAAACACCGATGCGATTCCGCCACGGATCATCTTATTCAAATTAGCGCGATTGCCATCAAAAAACAGATATACCTTAGAACCATAAATATTGGTGATCCCTGCCTGATTATAAAAATCATCATTATCATAGTTAAAGTTCGACTCCTTAAAATCCGAATGTGTGCGATATACAATAAACTGTAACTTTTTATCCGAAGTAAAGTTGAAATATTTTTCTAACTCTTTAATTATTTCAGGAGTAACCATATACACATAGTCGGCAATGGCGCGCGAGTTTGGATAATAATACACATCGAAGTGCGAGTGACGATAATAGTGCCAAAGAAAATCTTGATATTGAACGCGACTCTTTCCAAAAGTAAGCTGAGAACCGTTATAAAATTGCCCAAAAAGAGTACCGAAAGTTAGAAAAAAGAAAAAGAAAGGTGTAAGTGCTTTTGCCATCATTTTAGAATTGCTAAAAGTAATTATCATTTTTTAGCATCTCCAAAATCTCCACCGCATTGGTAGCAGCGCCTTTGCGCAAGTTGTCTGCTACACACCATAAATTAAGGGTTTTAGGCTGCGACTCATCGCGGCGAATACGTCCCACAAAAACCTCATCTTTCTCGTGAGCGTTTAAAGGCATGGGATACTCGTTTTGTGAAGGGTTGTCCATTACTTTTATACTGCTGAAGGATTTGAATAACTTTATTACTTCGCCAATTTCAAATTCTTGTTCAAATTCTGCATTGATGGCTTCCGAATGTCCGCCAATAACTGGAACCCTTACTACTGTAGCAGTAATTTGCACCTTAGGAGCGCGTAAAATTTTGCGCGTTTCATGCACTAATTTCATCTCTTCGGTAGTGTAGCCATTCGGTTCAAAAGTGCCGCCATGCGGAAAAAGGTTCATGTCTATTTGATGTGGATAAACCTTTTCGCACTGTTCTCCCGCTCTCTCTTTCATGAGTTGGGTTACCGCATTTACCCCTGTGCCCGTAACCGATTGGTAGGTAGAGACTACCACCCGTTTCAAGCCGTATTTTTGATGCAACGGCGCTAATGCCATAACCATTTGTATGGTAGAACAGTTTGGATTGGCAATAATCTTGTCAGTGGGCTTGAGCACATCTCCGTTAATTTGCGGGACTATTAAAGGGATCTCATCAAAGTTGCGCCATGCAGAGGAATTGTCTATCACAACAGTGCCTTTTTGAGCAAACAACGGAGCATATTGTAACGATACTGCACTTCCGGCAGAAAAGAGCGCAAAATGGGGAGATGCTCCAAGAGCCTCATCTATAGAAACAACTGTATATTCTTTTCCCGCTATGGTAATCTTTTTCCCTACCGATTTCTCTGATGCTGCTACAATAATTTCATTTTCGGTTAGATCTCTTTCTTCTAATACCTTAAGCATAATAGAACCTACCAAACCGGTGGCTCCAATGACTGCGATTTTGGAAGTATGCATTTTAGATTTTTAGTGAATTAACATAACAGCCTTAGTGGCAATATGATTTATTTTATAATTACCAACCGCTTAACTATTATTACGCTATTTTCAGCATAAAGTCTTACAAAATAGATTCCATTGTTAAAGCTATTCACATTCATTTGTAATTTTTCGCTTACATTAGAGTAGTCTGAAATTTTTCGTCCTTGAATATCGTAAATTTCTACATGGTTAAGCCCCTTTCCTTCAATAGTAACATTCCCGTTAGCGGGGTTGGGATAGATTTTGTATGAGTTGGATAAAGACTCCTTAATTTGGGTGTTGGGCGAGAAACAGATCACATTAGACATTGTAAAAACCGATTCGTTAGTATCGTAAACGGCTGCTACATAATAAGCATAAATTCCTTCATCAGAGATTTCGTGTGTAAAGGAAGTGGTTGTAAGAAGTACGTTGTTTAATTTATTTCCATTTAGATATAGATTATAACCAGTGGGAGTAGCTTCTTGGGGTGGATCCCAGGTAACAGTAATAGTTTTTTCTACTAATACTGCCTCTACATTTTTCACACGTGGATATTTTTCGGATATAATGAAAGTGTAATCGTGAGTTTGACCGTTGCCGCTATTGTTGCAGGAGTTAGGTGATTCGTTAAGTTTTGTTACCAGCCGGAAGCGGTAAGCTCCGGGTGTTGTATTTTCGGAAATTGTAAAATGACCGGAATATTCGGTATTGGCTGCATTGCATGAGAGACTGATAATACGTTCGTTATTGTCGAAAACATTATCCGCATTCAAATCAAGCCATCCTCTTACTTGTTGATTTGATTTTCCTAGTTTCACCTTTAAAGTATATGATTGTCCGGGTTCTAATTCAGCAGATAAGTTAGTATAGTTCTGATACCCACCTGATGTGCACGCTGTATTAGAATTGTTAAACAAAACAGATTGATTTGCAGATTGAAGCAGCGTGACAGATGTAAATTTATCGTTTGCAGCACAAGATTGGTTTCCATTAGTGCAATAATCTTTAGAGCCTGAGCAGTCAACAGAGAAATCTTCAACTGAGGATATTCCATATTTTGCATTGAGCTTCAGGGTAATAGCAGCGGAATGTGCATAAGGCATATCAGCACTGGCAATCAGGGTTAAAATAAATTCTGTGCTTTCATCAGCAGGCAAGTCGCGAATGGCGTTAGATTGTTCTTCACAAGCGATGGTCACATAATTGCTTCGGATTTCAAAAACGCTGTTTAGGTCAAATGCATCCGCACCTCCTCTATTTTTAACAACTGCGGAAATATTTACCAAAGTGCCGGCTTCAAGTCTTCCGCTTTCACTGCCATTTACCAAAACTTTTTCCAAAGAAATAGCCGGCGCGTATGCATTTATCAACAACTTATTTATCCAAACCCTATTCTTTCCGTTTTCTGTTACAGTTACATCAACAGGAAAAATTTTATCATTTGGAATGTCGTTAGCTACTGTAACTTTGAATTTAGCAATTACTGTTTCATTCATTTCAATGATTCCGCAAGCTGCAGTTGCAAGATTAATAGTTAGTTGCGGATCGCTGCAGGAGATAGAAACGGTAACAGATTCTGTGGGTTCAATTCCAATATTTTTGAGAGAGATGGCAATTTCGCTATTTGTAGAGATATAGGTCAAGGTCTCTTCATTTTCAACAGTATATCCAGTAGGAATAATAAAAGGACCGTCCGGCATAACCATCACAGAGGCTTCATACCTCAAGAAGTTTTGCCCGGTAACTACCACATTTATTTCTGTGTCGGGTATTAAAGATTCAGAGATAGTCATCTCTTGTACATCTCCGGTTGCAGTAGCAACATCAAGAATTACGAGGTTTCCATCTATTTCTGTTGTCAATGCGATCAATGCGCCATCGTTTGCAGAGATTGAAAAACTTGAACTACCCGATATGAATAGTTGATCATGGGCAACAGTCAACTCTTGTGGTACTTCGGTGTAAAGTCTTAAAAAAGCATCAGAATGAGCTGTAAACATTTGATATGTAATAGCCTTACTTCCTGAGTTATAGGGCCAATTACTCTGATATAGAAAATATTTTCCGGCTACGTTTCCAAAGGCGGGCATCCAATTTCCGGAATATCCGATATAGGGACCGTTAGCGGGTCCATAAGATGGTCCGAAAGTAGGTAAGAAATCGGGATCAAACAGATCATACATTCCCCATGTAAAAGCATCGTTTACAAACGAATAAGACACTTCAGTTGGACCTAAGAATCCTACACACCCTGCGTTTTGCCCCTGGTAGGTACGCCTATGGAAGACCTCTCCAAAACATGGAGTGTTGTTGTTAAATTTTCCTGTGGAGCAATTGATGGTAAACACATAAGTCATTTTACCTACGTTTGTAAGTTGACCGATATGCGAAGATTTAAAAGCGGGTTCTCCCCATCCATTAACCTCACCGTGATCTCTGTGTTGTAATGCAAAAGCGCCATTGTTGACAGCAGTAACCACATGTGCAGGCAATCCTCCATCCCATCCTCCCAATTCGTCGGGTGAAGCAGGGATATATCCTGTACCGGATGGTCCAAAATAATTGATAACCATAGAACTATTTTGATTTGATGACCAGATAGAAGTATTTTGAGGAGCTTGATATATTTTATTGATTCTCACAGGTGTTTTGCCTTGCTTTCGCCAATATCCGCCTACTGCCTCAGAACAAATCTGAAACCAACGTTCTGTTTGCCAACCCAACGCAGTAATTGGATTTTGATAGAAAGCCGTATCCATACATGGTTGTGTCTCATATTCTAGAAACTTACTTACTAAAATTGCCATTTGGTCCGGGCTTTCAGCCGCCATTCTACTAAAAACCATGTTTGGCAATAGATTTCCAGTTACATCTGCATACTGATTATCGGTAATACAGGTGCCACTTGTAGGAGAGGGATGCGGAATGACTTCGGCAGGTATTCCCAGCGACATGTTTGTATTGTGATCAGCCATGAGCAATACTGCAACCGGAGGGATATCCCAATTTTTATACGCATTATGAAGATATGTTTTTAACTGGGCAGTTGTAGAAGCTCCCATCTCATCTAATCTCATAATTTTTGTATAGATTCCCTGTTTAGTTCTAAATTCTAAAATCTGTTCAGCGAATGGTCTAAAATCTTCTCTATTTGGAATAACAATCAAATACTCGCACCCATCTCCATTTTTAGAATTTTTTGCCGCATACTCCATTTCGGGAAGCATTTCATGGTTAAGCAAGCTATTCTTAAGGATTGGGTCAAACCAGGGTGAACGATACTTCGGATCGCAATAAGCTTTTGTACCTCCAATATATTCAATCTCAAGCTCAATGTTCTGAATAACCAATAGTTCTTTAGTAACAGGATTAAATTGAAAAGGGGTAATACCCACTACAATTGTATTTATTCCTCTTAAACTTGCGGTTTCTGAAATCTCAACCGGGTTTTGCGGGTAAAATTGATTGGCGGAATAAACTCTTTCTTCTTTCACGTAATCCATTTCTGGCTCTTCAGGAATCGCCTGTATTCTCAGTGCGGGTGCGATGTTAATATTTTGAAGTGTTTCTGTTTCCATACTTTTAATGGCAACTCTCACATCAGCGCCTTGCGGGATCGCCAAAAACCTGCTTATTCTCGGCAGGTTGGGCATTCCGGCATCATTTGGGATAAAAATTCCGGATAAGTAGATCTCGTGCATCACTTCATTTCGATAGTGAAGCGTAGTAATTTCGTAGGCGTTCAAGGAGAGGCTAACAGAAATTCCGTTTCCATCGCGCAAATTAGAGTAGGTTATCTCTTGTGAAAAAAGATTAGAAATAAACAATGCAAAGATTGCAAAAAATAAGGTTAAAAGAGTATTTTTTTTCATTTTGTATAACAATTTATTAATAAAATTCAATTTTAAAACAGAAAGCGCAAAAATATGATAAAAATAGTATAGTCAGACAGAAGTTTAAACTATTAATTATTTACTACTCCCACCGCACTAAATTAAAATCTAAATCATGCGGCAACATTGGATGGGAAGGCGTAATTCTTATACCACACTTCCAACTTCCTGAATAATTTGGGATTACTTCGCACTCATAATGTGTGATCCCGTTCTCCTGTTTTACAAAATGAAACGACTGTTTATCAAAAAGTTCTTCATTTCCATTGTTATTTTGTATAAAGCAAACCTCTACTTTAAGATCTTGAGGTACAAGCATTCCAAGCTGCAAAGCAACAGAAAGGGTTGCTTTTTCGCCAAGATAATATGTTTTATGCTCACCGTCATAGTTAAACTCCACAGATTTAATATTTTCCCAATTTGCCAACACCTTTTCTTTCCAGTGCAAAAGTTCATAAAGGTTT
>Ga0123353_10004230_pt1 | contig 18427 bp, 18 predicted proteins | sample TergutLab28metaG_3_FD_92763 | JGI IMG/M metagenome (GOLD analysis project Ga0123353, IMG submission 92763) | Labiotermes labralis P3 segment gut microbial communities from Petit-Saut dam, French Guiana - Lab288 P3 | ecosystem: Host-associated > Arthropoda: Insects > Digestive system > Gut ... | reverse complement strand
CGAAAGCCTTTTTGCGGGGCAACAATATAATAGGAGAAATTCTCTCGTGAGCAGCCTGCGTCGGATCGCATTGGAGGCGCTGGTCGATATCGCGGAGGACGGCGCCTGGGCCAATCTGCGGTTGAAACAGCTGCCCGACAGCCTTACGCGAAAGGAGCGTGACTGGGCTTACGCCGCCGTTTACGCGACGCTCGAACACCTCTCCTATATTGATTTTTTGTTGGCGCATTTGGCCAAGCGGCAGAAACGGCTCGTGCGCAATGTGCTGCGGCTCTCCGCCGCGCAGATACTTTATATGCGCGTGCCGTCGCACGCCGCCGTCTCGGAGGGCGTGGCGCTCTGCCGCGAGATCGGTAAAGCGTCAAGCTGCGCCTTGGTCAATGCTGTGCTGCGCAAGCTGCCCGCGCTGATAGCGTCTCCCCCGCCCCTGCCCACGGATCCCGTGGACCGCTTTGTGATCCAATACGGCTGCCCGGAATGGGCGGCGCGGGAATGGGTGCAGGTCTATGGCGAGAATTTCACCGAAGACCTGCTGACCGCGCCCGCCATGGGCATGACCGTGCGCGCGCAATATCCCACCACCAACGCGGAGGTGGCGGCGGCTCTGCCCGTGCCCTATCGCATGGGGCGGCTGGACAAGAATTGTTTTTGTTTGGAACGCGGTTTTGCCGTGACGGAACACCCGCTTTTTGTCTCGGGCGGCTTGACGGTGCAGGGCCAGGCCGCGATGGCGGTTTGCCGCACACTGGGCGATGTGCGGGGCAAAAAAATCCTGGACGCCTGCGCCGCGCCGGGCGGTAAAAGCGCCTATCTCTATTCGCTGGCGCAGGGCGAACTTGACCTGACCTGCTGGGAACTGCACCCCCACCGCCTGGCCTTGCTGGACGCCACTTTAACACGGTTGCACGTGAAAGCGGCGACCGCCTGCCGTGACGCGGCACAATGGGATAACGCCTATGGAGAGTGTTTTGACACCGTGCTGCTGGACGTGCCCTGCTCCGGTTTGGGACTATTGCAGGACAAGCCGGACATCAAATTCCGCAAGGGCGATGACGATGTCGCGGCGCTGGCGAAGATTCAGCGCGAACTGCTGGACGTTTGCGCGACTTATGTGCGGCCCGGCGGGACCCTGCTCTATGTGACCTGCACGATTTCGCGGCGGGAAAACGAAGAGCAGATCGCGGGTTTTCTGCGGGGCAATCTCAATTTTGCGCTCGTCAAAGAACAACAATGGTTTCCGCACACGGACGGGGTGGAAGGTTTTTACTTTGCGGAGATGAAGAAATGTACTTGATGGACAAAAGCCGGGATGAACTGGCGGAGTTGCTGACCGCTTGGGGCGAGCCCCTGTTTCGCGCAAAGCAGGTCTATGGCTGGCTGCTGCGCGGCGCGCGGCCGCAGGCTATGACCAATCTGCCCAAGGCGCTGCGGGAAAAGCTGGACGCGCTGCCCTTTGGCGGCGTGTCCGTCCACAGCAAGTTTGTCTCGACGCGCGACGGCACAGTGAAATATCTCTTCGCATTAGAGGACGGCAACCTGGTCGAGGGCGTGCTTATGCGCTACCGCTACGGCAATACGCTCTGCCTCTCCACGCAGGTGGGCTGCAAGATGGGCTGTGTGTTCTGCGCCTCGACGCTGGACGGCTGCGTGCGCGACCTGCGCCACGGGGAAATGCTGGGTTTTGTCGCCGCCGTGGAGGCCGACGAACCCGCAAAGGCAGGCGAGCGAACGGTAACGAATATCGTGCTGATGGGCAGCGGCGAGCCGCTGGACAACTATGACAATGTGGTGCGTTTCCTATGGCGCGTGACGGGCGACCTGGGGATCAGCGCGCGCAATATCTCGCTGTCCACCTGCGGGATCGTGCCCATGATGAGACGCTTTGCAAGCGAGGCGCCGCCGGTCACGCTGTCGGTCTCCCTGCACGCGGCCACGGACGCGCAGCGCAGCAAGCTCATGCCGATCAACGCGGCCTACCCGATCCGTGAGGTAGTGACCGCCGCGCACGCCTACGCGGAGCAGACGGGCCGGCGCGTGATATTTGAGTACGCGCTCATCGCGGGCGAAAACGACAGTCAGGCGGACGCAAAGGCGTTGGCAAACCTGCTTGCGCACACGCTCTGCCATGTGAATCTGATTCCACTCAACCCCGTGGCGGAGCGGGATTTGCAGGGCACGACACGCGCGCAGGCGCAGCGGTTCGCCGGTTGGCTCGCGGATTATCGGGTCTCCGCCACCGTGCGGCGGGAGATGGGCACGGACATTGCGGGCGCCTGCGGGCAACTGCGGAGAAAGGTTCTTAAATGAAGATTGTTAAGAGGACGGATATCGGACGCAGGGCGTGCAATGAGGACGCCTGCCTGGTCACGCAATGGGCGAAACTGACGCTGCTCGCCGTCTCGGACGGCATGGGCGGGCACGCGGCGGGCCGGCGGGCGAGCGAGCTGACGGTCGGAGCGCTGCGGGAGTGTTTTTGCACGGGCGGTTCGGAGCAGCCGGACTTTTTGCCCAAGGCCTTTGCAACCTGCAACCGCGCGGTTTGGCAGGCGGCGCGCGAGAACCCGACCCTGCGCGGCATGGGCGCGACTTTAGTCACGGCCCTGCTGTGGCCGGATCATTTCGAGGCCGCCAATGTGGGCGACTCACGGCTCTATCATTTTTCGCGCGGGCAATTGAAACAGGTCTCCCGCGATCATTCCTTTGTGGGCGAGCTGGTGCGGCTGGGTATCCTAACGCCCGAGGCGGCGGCGCGGCACCCGAAACGCAATGTGATCATGCGTGCGATCGGCACGGACGAGTTTGTCGATTGCGACACCTTCTCCGGCGCCTGGGCGGAGGGCGATTTGCTCCTGCTCTGCTCGGACGGGCTGTATGACTTTGTCACCGACGAGGAGATCGCGGCCTGCTGCGCCTGCGGCCGGCCGTTAGAGGATCGGGCCGACGCGCTGATCGAACGCGCGCTGGCGCGGGAGGCGCGGGACAATATCTCGGTCGTGCTGGCCTTCCATGACGGAGGCGCGTTATGATCGGAGAAATCATCAACGGAAAATATCAGATCCTGGACCTGATCGGCACGGGCGGCATGGCGCGGGTCTATAAGGCCGTAAACCTCAACAACCGCCGCACAGTGGCGATCAAAATGCTCAAGCCCGAGTACACGGAGGACCCCGAGTTCCTGCGCCGTTTCGAGCGCGAGGCGCGCGCCACCCTGCAGCTCTCCCACGACAATATCGTGCGCGCGCTGGGCGTGGGCCAGTTTCGCGGCCTGCCCTATATCGTGCTGGAGTATGTGGAGGGGCCGACGCTCAAGAAACTGATCTCCTCCTCCGGCGCACTCCCGCTAAAGTCCGCCATCAGCATCACCTGCCAGGTGCTGGACGCGATCGCCACGGCGCACGGGCACGGCTTAATCCATCGGGACATCAAGCCGCAGAATATCATCATCACGGGCAGGGGTCGGGTGAAACTGACGGACTTTGGCATCGCGCGCGACGCCGAGGCCACCACCCGCACCTTTTCGGGGTCGGAGGTCATTGGTTCGGTGCATTATATCTCGCCCGAGCAGGCCAAAGGCGAGGACGTCTCCCTGGCCAGCGACATCTATTCGCTGGGCGTGACGCTCTATGAAATGCTGACCGGCCAGGTCCCGTATTCCGGCGACAGCTCGGTGTCCGTCGCGCTCATGCATTTGCAGAACGAGCCGATCCCGCCCAATCAGGTGAACCCGACCGTTCCCCGCGCACTGTCCGATATCGTGCTGCGCGCGATGGCAAAGGACCCGACGGAACGCTATCCCGACTGCAAGACCATGCGGCGGGATCTGGTGCGCGCCCTGTCCGACCCAGACGGCAATTTTGTGTGGCAGCGTCCGTCGGAAAACGGCCAGAGCAAGTCGCCGCAAAAGCGCGCGGCCTCGACCTATATCTGGATCGCGGCCCTGGTGGTCACGCCGATCCTGCTGATCCTGTTTTGGTTCATCGGGTTCCAGAGCCAATGCCTGAGCCCCGTGGCCGAGCCCACGCCCGCGCCCACACCCACGGCCAGCCCCGACCCGACCGCCGCGCCGGAGGAGACGCCCGCGGCGGGCTTTGCCAAAATGCCTTTTGCCGAGGGGCTGAGTTTGGCCGACGCGCTGCGCCTGCTCTCCGAGGCGGGCTTTGCGAACATCTTTGTGACGGTGCAGACGGAGGCCGACGAAACGCTGTGGGACAAGGTCGCCGATCAGTCGCACAGGGCAAATATCGTGCTGGCCGCGACGGAGCCGATCCACCTCACCGTGACGCGCGCCTCACCGGGCAAGTATAAGGCGGATATCTCCTTTAACGTGGATATTCCCGAGAACGAGTCGCTCGTGCAGATCGCCTTCGTCACCAGCAATACGGAGGACATCTCCTACCACCTTGTGGTGTTCACGGCCGTGCGCGCGGCGGAGAGCAACGCGACCGTCACGGCGACGGTCTACAGCAACGATCCTGTCATCCGCACGCTGCTGCTGCTGATCAACGGCGAAGTCGTGCGCGAGCAGGACGTGAAGTTCTCGGAATGATGGAACAGGGACTGTTATTAAAAGGCGTCGGCGGGTTCTACGACGCGCTGGTGGACGGGCAGACCGTTCGGGCCAAGGCGCGGGGTGTGTTTCGCAAGCAGGGTATCACGCCCATGATCGGCGACCGTGTGACCATCGTCCGGCAAAAAGAGGGGCACGCGTTTCTGACCGAGATCCTGCCGCGCCGCAATATGCTGGTCCGTCCGGCGGTCGCCAATGTGGACCGGCTGATGATCGTGATCTCCGCCGAATACCCCGAGCCGGACTGGCTGCTGGCGGACAAACTGATCCTCCAGGCCCGCGCGCAGGACATCGAACCCGTGCTGGTGCTCAATAAAATGGACCGCGCCCGACCGGAAGTGATCGACACGTTTCGGCAGGACTACGGCCACTTCCCTACCCTCTTGATCTCCGCGCTGACGGGCGAGGGTTTGGGCGAGCTGCGGGCCGCGCTGACCGGATTGGTCTGCTGTTTTGCGGGACAGTCCGCCGTGGGCAAGTCGTCGGTACTCAACGCGCTGCTGCCGGAGTTGAACCTTGCGGTGGGCGAACTTTCGCAAAAGACGGACCGCGGCCGGCATACCACGCGGCACGCGCAGCTCATTCCCCTGTTCGGCGGCGCGGTGCTGGACACGCCCGGTTTTTCGCTGCTGGAGCTGCTGCCCGAGGACCAAGCAACTTTAGACGTCTGCTATCCCGAGTTTGCCGAGGCGGGGCCCTGCCGTTTCTCCGGCTGCAGGCACCTGACCGAGCCGGACTGCGGGGTGCTGGCACTGCTCAATGACGGACGCTTGACGCAGGGGCGATACAGGCGGTATAGTATGATTGCGGAAGAAATTGAGGCAAGGAGAAAACGGCGTTATGATTAAAATTGCACCTTCGATTCTGTCGGCGAACTTTGCGGACATCGGCGGCGCGGTGGCGCGCCTGGAGAGCTGGGGCGCGGACTGGGTCCACTTTGACGTGATGGACGGCAATTTTGTGCCGAATATCACCTTCGGGCCCGCGATGTGCGCGGCGGTGCGGCCCCTGACCCAACTGCCGCTGGACGTGCATTTGATGACGCTCGACCCCGAAAAGTGGGTCCACCCCTTCCGCGACGCGGGCGCGGACATCATCACGATCCATGTCGAGGCCGACCGGCACCTGCACCGCACCCTGCAAAAGATCCATGACGCGGGCGCCAAGGCCGGCGTCGTGCTCAACCCCGCCACGCCCGTCTCGTCCTGCGAGCACGTGCTGGCCGACTGCGATCTGGTGCTGATCATGAGCGTGAACCCGGGTTTCGGCGGGCAAAAATTCATTCCCGAGGCGGTCGAAAAGATCGCGCGCCTGCGCAAGCTGGCCGCGGAACACAACCCTGAACTGCTGATCGAAGTGGACGGCGGGATCAATCCGGAGACCTCCGCGCTCTGCCGCGCGGCCGGCGCGACCGTCATTGTCGCGGGCAACGCGGTCTTTACGGCCGACGACCCGCAGGATATGATCGCGCGGATAAGAGGGGATTCTTTTTAACCGCGAAGGGTGCGAACTCGCTGCGGCGAGGGGATTTTTCGACCACGAAACACACGAAAAAACACGAAACAGATTTGCCATTCTGAGCCAACGCCACAGCGTTGCCCTGAGGTGGCACCGCAATGTCATCCTGAGGCGTTCCGCCGAAGGATCTTACCCGCCGAAGGGTCTTGGCGAAGAATCTTCTTTCAGAGCACTCTTGACTGCCTGCTTTTCTTTTGCGCGGTTGTATTTTGTCTTGTCCTCGATAACTTTAGTGGTCGGGTTTATCCCGCCCCAATCGCGGCGTATGCCCTTGAGCACTTCATGAAATGTTTTGGGTTTGATTTTCTTTATTTTTCGTCCCTCGCCTTTTGAACTTCCACTCCGTTTTTTCTCAATAGATCCTCCAATGCTTCGTCCATCAACCAACTCTTGGGTTGCTTGTTGATTTTGGACAATTCAAAGAAAGCCTTTAATATGTTTTTATCTATTGACGTAGTAAATCTTTGTCTGTATTTAAGCTCATTGTATCCCATTTTAATCGCCCCATTCATTTATTTTTATAAAATAATTGTATACCTTACGACAATGTGATACAATTCGCTTAAAGTATCATAAGGTATCTTAATATAGATGGAGAAAAGCAACTGATGAATAAAGATAAAGTATGCAAAAACTGCAAGCATTTCAGGCAGCATTACATCAAATATGGCCGAAGTTACAGCGCAATATCCTATGGCCATTGCGTGTATCCGAGACTGAAAAAAAGGGAAACAGCCTCGCCGGCTTGTGAACATTTTCGGGAACGTCAACAATAAAAAAATGGCCGCTCAAGCGAAGGTTTTTGAGAGCAGCGAAAAATGAAAAGTGAAGATTGAACAGTATAAAAAAGCCGCAGAGCGGCTTTCTTGGTACCCCCTCTGGGACTCGAACCCAGGACACCCTGATTAAGAGTCAGGTGCTCTAGCCAGCTGAGCTAAGGAGGCATAAAAAGGGGAAACCATCTTCCCCTGGAGCGGGAGACGGGGCTCGAACCCGCCACCTCAGCCTTGGCAAGGCTGCGCTCTACCAAATGAGCTACTCCCGCATGACGCGAAAACCATTATAACATATTTCATTTCGTTGTCAATCCCGATTTTTGCAAACTCTCCGGAGGTGCAAGCCCCAGGGGATTCTCAAGGGGTCACAACCCCTTGAGCCCGCAAAAATAAGTGGGCAAGGGCGACCTGTGCGGCCGCCAGCCCACACCTTGCGGTATTTTCTGGCCGTCCGGCACCTAGAATACGGTCCAGGTGCCGGACAAGAAAATGCCGTGAAACCTAAACGGCAGAGTGACCGCAGTCACTCTGCCGAAGCGCAGCGCTATTCGTAATCATATTCGTCGTCGTACCCGTCGTCGTCCTCGACGGAGACGTGCTCAAAGAGCTTGAAACGTTTCTTTTGGGGCGGTTCGGCGGCCACTTCCTCGTCCCAGTCGCCCTCGTACTCCTCCTCCGCGTCGCCCTCCAGCATACGCTTGAACCAGCCGCGTTTCTTGGGCGTTTCGCCTGTTTGGTATTCGTCGTCATAGTATTCCGCTTCAGGTTCGGGCGCGGGCGCGGGACGTGAACGCGGCACGGGTTTTTCGTAGGGATCCTCCTCCACGGCGGGAGCAAGCCCCCGTCCTGCATTGCGGCGGAGCGGTTCGGGCTGCGGCTCGGGCGCGGCGGCCCGACGGGCCTTCGGCGGCTCGGGCGCGGGCGGCGCGTCCAGCTGCTCGCGGTTTTCGTTTAAGATCTTCGTATACTGATAGAGATAACGCTGCACGTCGGCCAGGATATCGTCCGCGTAGCGCTTGGAGTTGTCCATGATAATGCCCGCCTGCTCCTCGGCCTCGGCGACCGTCTGCGCGGCGCGGGCGCGGGCCTCCTGGAAGATGGAGGTCTCGCTCACCAGGGCGTTGTATTCCTCGACCGCCTGGTTGTAAACCTTCTCCGCCGCGTCCTGTGCCTGGCGGGTCAGCTCGTCGGCCTCCTGCTCGGCGGCCGTGAGGATCTCGTCGGCCTGCTCGTTCGCGTCACGCAGGGTCTTTTCGCTTTCGGCGATCACGCCGCCCGCCCGGCGGATGTCCTCGGGGATCGTGACCTTCAGGTCGCCCAGCATATCGTAAAGCAGTTCCACGTCCACCACGCGGCGGTTGTTCGCGCCGAATTTGCTCTTCGGGCTCTCCTCCAGTACCTGTTCGATCTTCGAGATGATGTTGAAAATTTTCATTGTCTGCGCGCTGCTCATTGCCTTGCCAACCTTTCCCCTATAATTTCTATGTTACACTGCGGCACCAGCCCCACGATGTTCCCGCAGTATGTTCCGATTTCCCGCACATTGCTCGAGCTTAAGAACGAATGCTTGGGACTTGCCATAAAATAAACCGTGTGCAGATCGGGCGCGAGATGGCGGTTGACCGCGTCGATCTGAAACTCGTATTCAAAATCCGTGATCGCGCGCAGGCCGCGAATGATATGGGACGCGCCCACCTGCTTGGCGTAATCCACCAGCAGCCCGTCAAAACAGGCCACCTTGGCGTTGGCCAGGCCCTCGGTATCCACGACCCGCCGGATCATCTCCTGCCGCTCGCTGTCGGTAAAGACCGCGTGTTTCGACGGGTGCTTGAGCACCGCCACATAGACCTCGTCAAACAGGCGGCAGGCGCTGGTGAGCACATCGAGATGTCCCACCGTAAACGGGTCAAAACTGCCCGGATACACGCCAATCTTCATGGGATTTCCCTCTCAAACAATGTTATGGCGCAGTCGCCGTAGGTTCGCGTCTTGATCAAGCGCGCGCCCGCCGGCGGGGCAGGCTGCGTGCCCGTGCGATGCTCCACCGCCACGATTCCGTTATCGGCTATCATACCATAACCGAACAGGCGCTGGCAAGCGTCAATTGCAAATGCGGTTTGATAGGGGGCGTCCAAAAAGACAATGTCGAAGAAGTCCCCCTCTGTCCGCAGTCGGTCCAAGGCCGCGGCGTAATCCGCCTGCATGACCCGAACCGTTCCGCCAAACCCCAGCCTCTCGCAATTTTCCGTGATGACCTTGACGCAAACGGGACTTACATCATTGCAAACGACCCGTTTTGCGCCGCGTGAGGCCGCCTCCAGCCCCATTGCGCCGGAACCCGCAAACAGGTCCAGGACCGTACTGCCCGCGATTTCAAACTGCAGCATACCGAACAGGGCCTCCCGCACCCTGTCCAGCGTGGGCCGCGTGTCCGGTCCCTGCGGCGTCTCAATGGTCCTTCCCCGTGCCGTTCCCGCGATGATACGCACACTGCCTCCCGCCAAGATATGATAAAAAAACCACAATATCTTGAAACTCAAAATCATTCTACCACCATCTATTGATAAATGCAAGAAAAGTTTTAACAAATTATGAATAAATTTTTACGCGTTTGTGAACGGGCAAGACGCTACAGCTCTATATCCAAAAAGTACTGTCCGGTCTGCTCATCCTGTCGCACGAGCCGCGCGCCCAACTTCTTGCGCGAGAAGTTCATCTTTTCGTGGTTTGTCAATCCTCCGCCCAGCATCCAGTTCGGATACTAGGTGCTGGGAACCCTGGCAAAAGGAGGCTTTCCCGCGTGAGCGGCTCTGCCCACTGCTCACTGCGGCGGGCGATTGATCCGGGCCCCGACCCTGCCACCCAGAATACGGTCTGGGTGCTGGGTTGGGTGGTGCATCGCCCCTACGCGGGCCCACTGCCCACTGTTATGATTTCTTCGTTGTCAACGAAAGTTTGCCGTGCTATAATGAATCATGATCTGCCGTTTTTCCACGGAGGCGTCAAGGCGTGAGCTGACCCCCGTTGACAATCTCTTCCTCTCCGAATTTATGCCCGACGCCGACCCGGTGGACGTTACGGTGTATCTGTATGGCCTGATGCTCTGCTACCACCCGTCCATGCGCGGCCTGTCTGTCGCAGACGCGCTGGCGCTTTCGCCGGCCCGCGTCACAAAGGCCTTTGTCTACTGGCAGAACAGGGGCCTTGTGCACATTGCGGGCGACGACCCGCTTACGGTGGAGTATCTGTTGGCAACACAGCCTGCCGTGACGACCGCCACCCCGACCAAGTACCGCCGGTTTTTGACCTCCCTGCACGCGCTCACGGCGCCGAGGGAGTTTTCCGCCTCCGAGCTGCGCCATATCTATGACTGTATGGAGCTTTTCCTGCTCGACGAGGGCGCGGTTTTGGAGCTGGTCGCGCACTGTATGCAGCAGAAGGGCAGCCGCGTCTCCGTCAATTATATCACAAAGGTCGCCGAAACGTGGAGTTTGAGCGAAATTCGCACATTTGAGCAGGCGCGTGCCTATCTGGACGATTATGCCCAGAGCCATCACGGCGCGCTGGAGGTCCTGAAACGCTGGAACAAGCGGCGCAAACCCACGCAGGACGAAATGCGGCTTTATGAGACCTGGCAGCGTGACTGGGGGTTTGACCCGGAGGCGATCTTGACCGTCTGCGGCCAGCTGACCGATGTGGGCAGCCCGACCTTTACGATCTTAAACGACCGGCTGCAGGCGCTCCATGCCCAGCGCAAGACCACAAAGGCGCAGATCGAGGGCGAGGCCGCCCAGCGGGAAACGCTGCGCGCTTTCTGCCGCGAGGTCTTTGCCAAGATGGGCAAGGTGGAGCCGCCCACCCCCACGCACCTGGCGCAGGTGCAAATGTATCTGGAGGAAAAGGGCCTGCCCCGCGAAGTGATCCTGCTGGCCGCCGAGGCCTGCGCGACAGCCGAGCGGCCCTATGGCAAGCTCAAGACGATTCTGACGGGCTGGAGCGAGCTGGGCGTGCGCACCGTCGGGGACGCAAAAAAACAGCTGGAAAAAGCCCCGCGCGCGCAGGGCACGCACCGCCGCAAAAATCCCGCCGCGCACGGTTACGCGCAGCATAATTATACGAACGAGCAGGTGGAGCACCTAATCGCGGATTTGACCGAGGATATACACTAATCTCCCCTTAAAAGCGTTAGGAGATTGGTGAGATTTTTTTGCCGCCGACAAGGAGCAGGAGAGAATCGTAGCAGGCGGCCTACGTTGAACGACGGCGACACCGTCGGCGGCGAAAAAGGCCGCCAAGATGCAACGCTTTTAAGGGGGAGATTAGTGTCCGATGCACCCTGAGTTGACAAAATACTACGCCCGCGTGCAAAAGGAAAACCGCCAAAAGCAGCAGCAGCGGTTTGATGAGTGCGCGCAAAAACACCCGCGCCTCAAACAAATTGCCGCCGCAAAGCTGACCCTGCTTTTGGATGTCGCCAAACGCCGGTTCACATCGGACGAGGGCAAGCGGCGGCTCACCCAATTGCAGCATGAGCAGGATATGATCCTGCTGCAAAACGGGCTGCCCAAGGATTTTTTGGACCCCATCTATTCCTGCCCCTACTGCGGGGACACGGGTTATGTGGGCGATCCGATACGCCAGCCGTGCAGCTGCCATCTGTTGCTGCTCCAGCAATATCTGGCGGACGGCGCGCAGATCAACGCCACCGAAACCTTTGAGGCCTTTGATGAAAGCGTTTATCCCACCGAACCGCAGCGCAAAAACGCCTTGGCCACGAAAAAGGTCTGCGAGGCCTGGGCGGACGCATTGCCCCCCTCTCCGAGGGGGGATGTCGGCGCAGCCGACAGGGGGGATCGGCCAAACCCCTCCCCCGCGCACCTGCTGCTCCTGGGACAGCCCGGGCTGGGCAAGTCCTATCTCGGCAACGCCATCGCCCACCGCGCCGTTTCGGGCGGGACCACCGCCCTGCGCACAACCGCCTATCGTTTTATCTCCGATATCATGGAGGGCATTTCCGAGCGCAAAGAGCGACTGTTTCGCTACACGCAGCCGCAGCTGCTGGTGCTGGACGATCTGGGCATTGAGCCCTTGATCCCGAGCATTACGGTGGAGAGTATCTTTCATGTGCTCAACGAGCGCCTGCTGGGCCGAAGGCCCACGGTCATCATCACAAATCTGGATTACGCGGAATTGTCGGAGCGCTACGGCGAGCGCGTCTCCACGCGGCTGTATGACACCAACTCCTTCGGCATTTACCGTCTCTCGGGCGAGAATCTGCGTTTGGTGAAAAACTAATGCTATACCTTGCCGCCACCCCAATCGGAAATTTATCGGATATCACCGGACGCGTCATTGACACGCTGGCGGCCTGTGACGCGGTTTTTTGCGAGGACACGCGGCGTACGGGACTGCTGCTTTCTCATTTGGATATCAAAAAACCGTTGTTCAGCTGCCACGCGCACAACGAACAGGCGCGGGCCGAACAGCTGGCCGAAATGCTGGCCGAGGGCAAGACCGTCGTATATGTCTCCGACGCGGGTATGCCCGGTATCTCCGACCCGGGCGCGCGGCTGGTGGCAATTTGTGTCGAACGCGGCCTGCCCTTTACCGTACTGCCCGGCCCGAGCGCGGTGCTGACCGCCGCCGTATTGTCGGGCCTGCCCGCCGCGCCCTTCAGCTTTTTTGGTTTTCTGCCGCGCGATAAAAAGGGCCGCGCCAAAATTCTTGCGCAGGCCGCAAACCTTCCGCATTTGATTTTATTCTACGAAAGCCCGCGCCGCGTGCGCGCCACGCTCGCGGAATTGCACGCGCTTTTGGGCGACTGCCCCGCCGCCGTGCTGCGTGAATTGACCAAGCGTTTTGAGACCGCGCACAGGGGCACGCTCTCCTCCCTTATCGCGGAATTTGAAACCGAACCCAAGGGCGAATGCGTAATCGCCGTTTTGCCGCAAGCGCGCGCGGCCACACATTCGCAGGAGGAGATCGACGTCAAGCTGCGCGCCCTGCTTGCCGAACACTCGGTCAAGGACGCGGCTGCAATAGCGGCAGAAATTTTTGATTTGCCAAAGAAAGAATTGTACGCGAGGGCGCTTGCTTTGCGGGTGTAAACTACAAACTACAATGTACAAACTACAATGGAGGAGTGCCGCTCTCGACGGCACATTTGATGGATATCTTGAACGCATCATTCAGAGGAAAACCCGTCAATCCACCCCCTCCAGCGCCTGGTTCGGATACCAGGTGCTGGGCGGGGACCCCGGGGGTTTTCTTCATCCATTGTAGTTTGTAGTTTGTACATTGTAGTTTTCACTTCTCGTAAACCGTAAACGTATCGTCCGCGTCAAGGCAGGCGAGGAATACAGTTTTGAGTGAGTGCACATTTTTCTCCGCCAGTTTTTCGCGCAGCCAGGAAAGGCTGCGGCCGGTTTGCTTGAGGTTCTCCTCCATCAAAATCCCGTCCTGCACCAAATTGATTTGCGTATGCTCCTGCGTGGGCGAAAGGCCCAGGTCCTCGGGATTGACCGGCCGCTTGCCCGATTTGGGCAGAAAGCTGACCTGGCCGTTGATTTCCAGGATCGCGGTGGAGATATCTTGCAGGCTGTAGTAGCCGTTGACCCGCGCCAGCGACAAAAAGTCGTTGATGTCCATGCGCGCGCGGGTGAAGTTCTTGCGGTAGAGGGTCTCGTTGTCAAAGAGCAGGATCGGCCGGCCGGTGATGATCCGCCGCAGTTTGAGGGACTTGTTCGTGACGACGGAGATCAAAAAAGCCAGCAGGCCGAAGATCACCAGGCTCATGAATTTGAATTGCGGGTTTTCGGGGTCAAAGGCCAGGTCCGCCGCGATGGAACCGATCGTAATGCCCACGATGTAGTCGAACATCGAAAGCTGGTTCATCTGCTTGTTGCCCATGAGCTTGGCCAGCGCAAACAGCGTGACCACGGACAACAGGGTGGTCAAAAGAATTTGTACGTAATCCATGTTTCTATTTTGTACGATTATAATGAAAATATAATCCGGAAATAAGCGGCGGGAGCAAGCCCCCGCCCTACCGGAATCTGGAATCTGGAGTCTGGAATCTTAAATAGCTTGCTTTTTATCGACAAAGCGGGTAATATAGTGAAAACTTGAAATGAGGAAACGAATGATGAAATCTTATGCGGAAATGAATGAAGCAGGACGCCTGCTGGCGCTGGCTGAGGCGCGCGCGAGCTATGAACTGGCAAAGGGCAAGGGCTTAAAGCTCGACATCACCCGGGGCAAGCCCAATTTGGAACAGGTGCAACTCTCCAATGGTATGTTCGGCGCGATAACCGAGCAGGACTTTTTTTTGGACGGCGTGGACACGCGCAACTACGGCAACCCGGGCGGCCTGCCCTCCACGAAAAAACTGTTCGCCGAGATCATGGACGTGGACCCCGCGCAGGTTTTTGTGGGCGGCAACGCCAGCCTGCAGCTGATGTATGACACGGTCGCCAAGGCCTATACCAACGGCCTGTGGAACAGTCCGCATCCCTGGAGCCAGGAGGAAAAGGTCAAGTTTCTCTGCCCCTGCCCGGGTTATGACCGGCACTTCCACCTCTCCCTGTCCTTCGGTATGGAGCTGATCCCCATCGCCATGAGCCCCGACGGGCCGGATATGGACGCGGTAGAGGCCGCCGTGGCCGACCCTGCGGTCAAGGGGATCTGGTGCGTGCCCAAGTACAGCAACCCGGACGGGTATGTGTATTCGGCGGCGGTCTGCGAGCGTATGGCGAACCTGAAACCCGCCGCGCCCGATTTTGTGATCCTGTGGGACAACGCCTATGTCGTGCATGATATCTTTGATGAGGTCAAAGATATCCCGAATATCCTCGCGCTTTGCGCGGCGGCGGGACGGCCCAATATGTGCATTACCTTTGCCTCCACCTCCAAGATCACCTTCGCGGGCGGCGGCGTCTCCGCTTTCGCGGCGGGTCCGGAGCAGCTGGCGCATTTGGCCAAACTGATCGGCTTGCAGACCATCGGCTACAACAAGGTGAACGAAATGCTGCACGTGCGTTTCCTGAAGGATCTGCCGACGGTAAAGGCGCTGATGGCCAGGCACGCGGCGATCGTACGGCCCAAGTTCGAGGCGGTCCTGGACGCATTAGACAAGGAGATCGCGCCGCTGGGCATCGCCAAGTGGAGCAAGCCGAACGGCGGTTATTTCGTCAGCCTATACGCCATGCCCGGCACGGCCAAGCGCGCGCACCAGTTGTGTAAAGAGGCGGGCGTGACGCTCACGCCGGCGGGCGCGTCCTATCCGAACAACTTTGATCCGGACGACAGCAACCTGCGCATCGCGCCGACGTTCGTGACGTTGGAGGAAATTACGCAGGCTATGCAGGTGTTGGTGGAGTGCTTGAAGATTGCGGCGCTGGAGAAATTATTGGCGTAATTTTCTCCAGACTCCAGATTCCAGATTCCAGATCGCTCACGCGAGATAAGCCTCCTTTTGAAAGGAGGTGGCAGGCATAGCCTGACGGAGGATTGACAAACCGCGAAACACGCGAAAAACACAAAAGACCACTCACGCGGGAGATAACATCAAGGGACGCAAGCGCGTCCCTTTTATCTGACCACTGACCACTGACCACTAGCCCAGCATCGCCGCGCCGATAAAACCCGCGTCATTGCCAAGGGTCGCGCAGACGAGATCAGGCGGGGTGGCAAAGAAACATTTGAGGGCCATATTTTCACGCAGGGGCGCGAGCAGCGCCTCGCCCGCACCGCTGACGCCGCCGCCGATGGCGATGCGTTCCGGGTCGAGCAGGTTGACAATCGACGCCAAAGCCGAGCCCAGGTCGTCGATATAGTCCGCGAGCAGGGTTTGCGCCCTATGGTCGCCGCTTGCCGCCGCGTCAAAGACCGCCTTGGCCGAGCCCAGGCCGCCGTCGCGCGCCAGCCGCGTGGCCGAGCAATAGCTTTCCACGCAGCCCAGATTGCCGCATGAGCAGGGCGCGTGGCCGTGTTTGAGCATCATATGCCCCAGCTCGACGCCGTTGCCCCTGCCGCCGGACCAGAGTTTGCCGTTCAAAATCAGACCGCCGCCTACGCCCGTGCCGAGCGTGATCAGCGCCGCCGTCCCGCAGCCCTGCAGCGCGCCGACTTTCCACTCCGCCAGCGCGGCAGCGTCCGCGTCATTGGCGAGGAAAACCGGCACCTCCAGCGCCTCGGCAATCAAGGCGCGCAGGGGCAGATTGTGAAAACCCAGATTGTGCGCGTGAATGACGACCCCGTTTTCCATGTCCACGCTGCCCGGCACGGCCAGGCCGATCATTTCCAATTCAGAGGGTTTTATCCCCGCGTCCGCGCAGGTCTTTTGGATCTGGTCGATGATAGCCTTGACTTCCCCTGCCGGATCGTGCGGATAGAGAAAGGGGCTCGAGCCGCGAAAAACGACCCGACCCGCCTCGTCCACCAATCCCATTGCGACATTCGTGCCGCCGATATCCACACCCAATCGCAACATAGTTTTTTCCTCCGTTTGTTATGTGCACTAGTTAATGAGGAGTGAGGCATGAGGAATGGAGGATAATTTAATGAGGAGTGAGGCATGAGGAATGAGGAATGGAGGATAATTTGCTGTGCAAATTTTCGATTGTTAGCCAATAATTGTTGAAAATCTGCAAAGATTTTCTTCCTTCATTCCTCATTCCTCACCCCTCATCCCTCACCCCTCATTCCTCCCTCCGTATATTTCCCTCTGCCGTCCGCCAAACTATCCCAATGAAAAAGAAAGACCCCTACAACTGCACCTTTTCCGATACCTTAAAGTCCAGCTCGGCCCATGACTGCACGGGCCTGATCCCCACGCCGCCCCAATCCAAGGCGGAGCTGGAATCCTACAAGGAGCTTTCCGGCACGGCCACGGACTGAGCCTGCCCGCAATCCCCTTCTTTTGCAGATTGCGACGCGGAGGCCGCCAAAACGACATGAAGGAAACGGTCGGTGGGCAGGTCCTTTGGTTTTTGAGGCGCCCGCGCCCGTGCCCGCGCCCGCAAGATCAGATTCGCCATCGGTTTTTCCACCAGGGTGGTGGCAAGCCAGGCGATGAAAAGCGAGACGATCAGCCCCAACACGGTCAGGATCCACTGCATATGCGGGCCCGCGGTGGCCACGTCGCCGCCACTGCCAAAGCCGAAACTCTGGCGCATCCAAACCAGGAGCATTTGGTGCCAGATGAATAAATTATAAGAGATGGCCGCCAGCCATTTTGTGATCGGGTTGCCGAAAAAGACCTGCAAGGGTTTGGCCGCCAGCGCGAGCGAGAGCATAAACAGGGCAAAGACGCCCGCAAGCGGCAGGCGATACATCATCTGCCAGACCTGCACGTTCGGCGCGCGCATACAGGCCTCCATCATGGACCAGATCAAAGTGAGCGCGAAGATCGCCACGGCGGCCATGGGCAGGCCCAGGGCGCGTTTCCACTTGCAGTGTTTGACATAGAGCACATAGAGACAGGCGCAGCCCATGCCGATGGCGAAGACGGGCAGAAAAGTGGGGAACTGATTGTAGATCATGGCGATCGGCCGATCCAGTCCGGCCTCCCCCGCCCGTATCCAGGCGCTGCCGAACCCGTAGATGAACCCGAGCCCGACCGCCATCACGCCGCTGAGTACCAGCAGATGATATTTTTTGAACAGCTTGGCCAGCCAGGGCAGGACCAAATAAAACTGCACCTCAATCGCTATGACCCAAAGCGCGCCGTTGAGCTGCGAGAAGATATAGGTGTCGGGGAAAAACATATGCGTGAAGGTCAGGTGCGTGAACACATCTTTCAGCATAAACTTCCAGTCGCCGTGATAGTTGCCCTGCACAAGGGCGATGACCAGCATAATGAGAATGCAGAGCACATAAGAAGGCACGATCCGCGCGACGCGGCGCTTGTAGAACGACTTGACGCTCGGCTCCGGCTCGCCTAAAAACATCGACCGCGCATAAGGCAGGAACAAGAGAAACGCGGACAGCAGCATGAGCGCGTCCACAAAGAGATAACCCACGCGGCGCAGCAGGTTCGGGTCGATCTGCTCAATGCCGAGCCAGCTTAAAAACGGCGTGGGATAGACAGGCATGAGCCAGGTCTGCTGCCAGAAATGGAACCAGACGATGATGAGCACGCAAAAAGCGCGCACGCCGTCCAGCACGTCGATGTACTTGACGGACAGGTCGCGGTCTTTCCAGTTTAGCTTGTTCCACCCCAGCATGGAGATATTATACCATAGATAAACTACAATGTACAAACTACAAACTACAATTAAGGAAGAAAAACCTGCGGTTTTTCCTTTGAATGATTTATAAAATAGATTTGTACACTAATCGTCATTGCGGCCCCCGGGGTCCCCAACAAGTCCGCAGACTTGTTGGGGTGGGTTGAGCCGCAATCTCAAATCGAGAGAGATTGCGGGTCAAGCCCGCAATGACGTCATGGAAAAAGACGGTTAGTGGCCAAATCTAATAAAAAACAGGCGGTGTTAAGCGCCTGTTACCTCAATTGTAGTTTGTAGTTTGTACATTGTACATTTACTCTTCGTCCCACGCGGCCATG
>Ga0123353_10004229_pt1 | contig 18432 bp, 14 predicted proteins | sample TergutLab28metaG_3_FD_92763 | JGI IMG/M metagenome (GOLD analysis project Ga0123353, IMG submission 92763) | Labiotermes labralis P3 segment gut microbial communities from Petit-Saut dam, French Guiana - Lab288 P3 | ecosystem: Host-associated > Arthropoda: Insects > Digestive system > Gut ... | reverse complement strand
CGAATATGAAATCCCGGCAAAAATGTCACCATGGTTTAACAACGATACCGCATCTATTTGGCCACTCGAAAATAGAATGACAATCATTTTGGATACACTTGTTAACCTTAAACAACGTAGAAACGTTTCCGTACGCTACGGAGATCACCTTAATGTAGCGCTTCCGTATTCAGAACGCTTAGGCGACAACAGAATCACTGTGGTAGGTATGCCCAATTTGGGAAGTGTTAACACCATTATGATTGGGGTGCGAAATCCTAAGAAAAGAGTTGGAGACGGCCGCGATGATGACATGCTCCCGAAATCGGTGGAGGTATGGGTGAACGAATTGAGACTGAGCGGATTTAACGACCGAACCGGTGTAGCAGCATTAGGAAGGATGCGTCTTAACTTAGCTGACCTGGGTGACGTTGCGCTCGCGGGAACCATTACCACTCCGGGGTTTGGAGGATTGGAACAATCGGTTACGCAAAGGCAGTTGGCTACCACCTATTCGGTGGACTTTGCTACCAATATTGACGGAGGAAAGGTGCTCTTCCCACCAAATTGGAATATAAAAATTCCATTCCATTACGACTTCTCCCTGCAAGGCGAAATACCCGAATATAATCCACTGAATCCGGACGTTAAATTAAAAAATGATTTAAAAACTTTTAAACCGGAAGAACGAGATTCTATAAAAAAGATTACTAATAATGTTGTTAAACGGAATAACGTAAATGTTACTAATGTAAGGAAAGAACGGAATTTTAACAAACCATTGAAAATCCGTCCATGGGATATTGAAAATTTAGACTTTTCATACGCTTATGCACAAATGAGTAGCCACGATGCGGACATGGAATTTGACAATCAAAGACGGCATGAAGGAGAAATTGGCTATACTTTTGCCCATAATCCCAAAAACTTCAAAGTAGGTCAAAAAAAAGGATTAAAGTCACCTTGGTTGCAAATTATCAGAGATTTAAATATTACTCCATTGCCCAAGAGTTTTACTTTTAGAACATCTATTGTAAGAGACTTAACAGAGTTTAAATATCGCCCGAAAAGCCAAGGGAATATCATTATGGACACCAGCTTTGTAAAAACTTTTAACTGGCTGAGAAACTATTCGCTACAATGGGATATTACGACATCTTTGAGATTCACCTATTCCGCAAATGCAAGCGCCCGTTTGGAAGAACCTCAAGGCTTAATTGACACTAAGGAGAAAAGAGCAGAAGTATGGCGCTCGTTCGGGGAGGGAGGCTTGATGACTTTCTATACCCAACGCTTCGACGTTACTTATCAAATCCCCATTAACAAAATACCGGTATTCAATTGGTTAACAGCGAGTGTCAGATATGCAAGCGAATATAGCTTTACAGGAGCGCCGCTTTCATTAGCCTATCTGGGAAATACGATTGAAAATTCCAATCAAATTCAGCTTAATGGACAAGCAAACTTGGTTACGTTGTATAACAATAGTAAATACTTAAAACAGGTTAATTCTCCAACGCCACAAAGAAAACCCGCTCCCTCCCCTTCCAAAACAGCTCCTGAACCACAGGATGATAATACCAAAAAGAAAAAATCGAACAAAGACAGTGTGGACAGACCCAATTATGCTAAAATTATTGGTGATGGAACATTGCGTTTTTTAATGATGGTTCGTAGTGTAGGGGCAAGTTTTTCGCAAGGAAAAGGTACGATGCTTCCGGGGTATATGCACAGCCCCGACTTATTTGGCATTAACTTTAAAACTAATTCGCCGGGGTTTTTGTATGTTTTTGGCGGGCAACCCGATATTCAGCGAATGGCATTTGATGGAGATTGGCTTACAACAGCAGACTCAATGCAAAATACTGCTTTTCAACAGAAGTTTAATCAAATGATAAATTTCAGGGCGCAGATAGAGCCTTTCAGAGACTTTCGTATTGATGTAGTGGCAAATCGTACTTATACGAACAACCACTCAGAATTTCTTCGAAGAGATGAAGAAGGAAAAATGAGAAGTTTTTCTCCCATGACTACTGGTAATTTTAGCATCACTTTTGTGGGATTAAAAACACTCTTCAAAAAAAGTGAGGCTCTTTTTGACGAATTTAGGAGTGTTCGCCTTGACATAGCTACGCGGCTCGCAGAAATGAACCCACATTCCAAAGGGAAAGATTCGGCAGACTACCCCGACGGATATAACATACTCTCACAAGAAGTATTGATGTATTCGTTCATGTCTGCCTATATGGGGAAAAATACTGAGAAAATAACCTTAAATACACCGTTTTTGAAAATTCCTTTGCCCAACTGGCAGCTAAGATACAACGGATTAACCAAAATTAAAGGAGTAGCAAAAGTGTTCCAAAACTTTTCCATTCGCCACGACTATAAATGTACGTACAGTATTGGCAATTATAGTTCAAATATTTTATTTAAGGAAGGGGAAGGAATACGAGATCCTTTAGGGAATTTTATCCCTGAAAATGAAATTTCACAAGTTTCTATGATAGAAAACTTTCAGCCTTTAATTGGATTTGATATGACCCTGACTAATAGCTTGATGATAATAGTACAATATAACAAAGGAAGAAATTTAGCATTAAGCTTTGCCAATAACCAAATTACTGAGATGTCGTCAAATGAACTTACAATAAGCACTGGGTATCGTTTTAAAGACTTAAAATTAGGGCTAAATTTTGCCGGTACAAAACGTCAAATTGTAAGTGACTTAAATGTTACAATAGGATTTGCCATGCGCGACAATACTACTTCACTGAGAAGAATTGCCGAAGATGTTAATCAAATCTCATCAGGGATGCTCATCTTTAGCATTAATGCCTCAGCAGATTACCAAATTAGCAGCATGATAGGTATTATGCTGTATTACGATCATGTGCTCAATAAACCCTACATTTCTACACAATACCAAAATACAAACATTGAAGCCGGAATAAGAGTCCGGTTGATGTTGACGCAATAAAGGAGAAGAATAATTCTAATATTTTTGCTTACTTAGATCGATTTTAACTTTAAACTAAAATAATGATTACAAAATTAGAACAAGCCATAGATTTGGTAAAATCGAAACCAAAAAAAAAATTGGTGGCAGCTTTTGCCACAGACGATCACACCATTGAAGCTGTAAACCATGCCGTAGAGCTCGGTATTGTAGATGCCATCCTAGTAGGTGATGAACCACTCATTCTTCAGGTATGCAAACTGTTAAACATTGATGCAACCAAGTTTACCATTATTCATGAACCCATTGACGTGAAAGCGGCAAGCAAAAGTTGCGACCTCATCAACCAAAGAGAAGCCGATATTTTAATGAAAGGGGCACTCTCTACCGACAAATATATGCGTGCCATTTTGAATAAAGAGCAGGGATTGTGCCCGCCCAACGCCGTGCTTGCGCATATTGCTGTGATTGAAAACCCTGCGTATCACAAGTTGCTTATTGCCAGCGATTGCGCCATTATTCCGGCACCCGATTTGAAGCAAAAGCAAGTGATCTTGCAATATATCATTAAAACAGCAAAAGCGATTGGTTTGGAACAACCTAAGGTGGCAATCATTGCGGCTACCGAGCAAGTGTCGGCCGGAATGTCGGCCTGTGTAGATGCAGCACTCCTCTCCAAAATGGCAGACAGAGGGCAAATCTCCGGCGCATTGATTGATGGTCCCCTATCCTTAGATGTTGCAGTTGACGAAGAAGCCGCCAAAATTAAAAAAATGTCAGGAGGCGTAGCCGGCGATGCCGACGGATTGCTTTTTCCAAATATTGAAAGCGGCAATATTTTTTACAAGTGCTGCACAAAATTCAACAACGCCGAAGTAGGCGCATTTCTTGCCGGTGCCAAAGTGCCATGTGTGCTTTCTTCGCGTGGAGATACATCGTTGACAAAACTGTACTCTATTGCGATTGCAGCACTGTTGTAGGCTAACTAATTCCTATTAAGCGAATACACGCAAATGCTATTGGATGGGAACATAAACAAAACGAAGTAACACTGCCTTATTCCCTATTAATGCTACCACAATTAGTACCCAAAATTTTATTAGCCATGAGTGGCGGTGTAGATAGTTCCGTAGCGGCGTTTCTTTTACAACAAGCCGGTTACGAGGTTGTTGGAGTAACGCTGAAAATGTGGAGCTACGAAAAAACATACCACGGCAAAGCAGGTATAAAACCGGATCATGATTTTATTGAAGCAGCACAAAAATTAGCAGAAAAATTAAACATGGAACACCATGTGGTGGATATTCAAGAGGAGTTTACCACGTCTATTATTCAAAATTTTGTAGATGAATATTTTGCAGGTCGAACTCCCAATCCGTGCGTACTCTGCAATCCCACCATGAAATTTGGAACACTATTTAGTTTTGCTGAAAATTTGGGCTGTGAAAAAGTGGCTACCGGCCATTATCTCCGCGTAAAGAATGAAAATGGCAGATATTTTGTTTCCCGTGGTAAGGATATTGCTAAAGATCAATCGTATGTATTGTGGAAAATGTCTCAGGAGCAATTATCGCGTTGTATTTTCCCTTTGGGAGAATTGACAAAGGAGGAAGTGAAAATGCGTGCCCGCTCTTTTGGGATTGTTTCAATTGCCGAACAAAGAGAAAGTTACGATGTTTGCTTTATTCCAAACGGAGATTACCGGAGTTTTTTACAGATGCAACGTCCTCAGGGATGCGAGGCTTTGCGGGGGGGGATTATCTGCGACAAAAACGGAAAGTGGTTGGGAAAACACCGCGGCTATCCGTTTTATACTATCGGACAGCGGAAGGGATTGGAAGTGGCGGTAGGTCATCCAGTTTATGTAACGCAGTTAGACCCTGAAAATAATAAGGTAATATTGGGCGAAAAGGAAGACCTGCTCTCCCAAACATTAGTTGTAACAGATTACAACATTGCAAAATATGAAACACTGCCCGAAAACTTCCGCGCTTTGGTTCGTATTCGCTACAAAGATGCCGGAACTATGGCAATCATTACCCAAGAAGGAAACAGATTACGCTGCGACTTTGACCAACCTGTTTCTGCAGTAACTCCCGGACAATCGGCTGTTTTTTATGATGGAGATGATGTAATAGGCGGAGGAATCATTTTGTGATGAGAATACTATACAATTTATCTCAAAAGTTACGTTATTATACATTCACTTCATTAAAATATTAAACTATGAACACCACAACAATTATCGTATTAGCAATCATCGCATTATTAATCATTTTTTTGATTGCATTTTATAACAGATTGGTACAATTGCGTAATAATCGCGAAAACGCATTTGCTGATATTGATGTACAATTGAAACAACGTTACGATTTAATTCCGCAATTGGTGGAAACGGTAAAAGGATACGCCAAGCACGAAAGAGAAACTCTGGATCGCATAGTTGCGCTTAGAAACCAAGCAGTTGCAGCCACAACGATTGATGACAAAGTGGCGCTGGAAAACAAACTCTCAGGTGCTTTAACCGGCTTAAAAGTTACTTTGGAAGCCTATCCCGATTTAAAAGCCAACAAAAACTTCCTTCAGTTACAAGAAGAAATGTCGGATATTGAAAACAAACTGGCTGCCGTGCGCCGCTTCTTTAACTCTGCAACAAAAGAGTTTAACAACGCCGTACAAACATTCCCATCCAATTTGATTGCCGGCATGTTCAACTTTAAAAAAGCTGAAATGTTCGACTTGGGCAGCGACAGAGCAACTCACGAAAAAACACCAACAGTAAATTTTAATTAAGAATTAAAAATTAAGAGATAATTTTTCTCCACTAATTATTAACCGCTAACCGCTAACCACTAACCACTAACCACTTATGAAATACCTCGGCATTCAAACCCAACAACGGCGTAATAATTATAAGAGCATAATGCTTTTGCTCATGTTTCCGGCTTTACTGATAGGATTGGTGTATCTGTTTTTTTTAATTGTTAATTCGCAAGATGCTGAAAGTCAAATTTCTGCGGGGCAAGCTACCTTGGAAGCTTTGCCATTCGTAATTATTGCGACCACTATTTGGTTTTTTATTGCGTATTTTGTTAATACTGCGATGATTCGAAGTGCAACAGGTGCTACATCATTGGAAAGAAAAGATAACAAACGTGTATATAATTTGGTGGAAAACCTGTGTATGACAACCGGAATGGATATGCCCAAAGTGAATGTGATTGAGGATAGTTCATTAAATGCCTTTGCCAGCGGGATCAATAAAAACACATATACTGTTACACTTACAAGAGGAATAATCAACAAGTTAGATGATCAGGAATTGGAAGGCGTGATTGCACACGAACTCACTCACATTCGAAACCGTGACGTACGTTTATTGGTAGTTTCCATTATATTTGTGGGAATTTTTACCATGATAGCGCAAATGGCAACGCGTATGGCGTTTTATGGCTCAATGGGACGAAACAGTAACAATAAAAACGGAGCCGGAGCTCTCATTATGATGCTTATTGTAGCCGCATTGGGAGTGCTGGGATATACTTTTTCGCTGTTAATTCGTTTAGCTATTTCCCGCAAACGTGAATATATGGCAGATGCGGGTGCCGCACAAATGACCAAAAATCCGTTGGCATTAGCCTCAGCATTACGAAAAATTTCCCGTAATCCTGTGATAGAGAGCGTTAAACGTGAAGATATTGCGCAACTTTTTATTGAACACAAAGCACACGGTGCATTCTCCGGATTATTTGCTACGCATCCGCCTATTGAAAAAAGGATTGCGGTATTGGAGCAGTTTTAATCAAGCAAATCAGAAGAACTTTCAAAAGTTCTTTTTACACGCAGATAAAACAGATTGACGCAGATTAAATCTTATCTTTAAATCAAAAATCTTTAAAACCGTGAACCTCATAAACCACACTCCCTCCCAACAACTGCTCATGCCCTCCGTCATTACAGTAGGCTCTTTTGACGGCGTACATTTGGGTCACCAATTTCTTCTAAATCAGGTTAATAATTATGCCCGGCAAAATAATTGCAAAAGTGTAGTGGTTACTTTTAACCCGCACCCGCAGGAAGTGTTGCAAACTAACCCCAATTTTTTTTTAATCAATAGTTTTGAACAAAAAAAAACACTTTTTGAAAAATTCGACATAAATTCGGTTTTTGTGATTCCTTTTTCTACCGAATTTTCCCAAAAAAGTGCAATTGATTTTTTTTTAAGCTATATTTTCCCAAATATAAATGTGAAAGCTATTTTTATGGGACCCAACCATCATTTTGGAAAACAAAGAGAAGGAGGTGCAGGTGTATTAATATCTCTTTGTAATGAAAAAAATATTGAATTTGTTATGACAAAAGAGCTTAAAATAGATGGGGTTGAGATTCGCTCAACAATTATTCGACAATATTTAGCGCAAAAAGATTGGGAAAATGCAGAAAAATTGATGGGGCACACCGTATATAATAAAGGTTGAATCTTTTTATTAGTACTTTATTTTCGTTAGCAAAAAAATATACATTTGCCGCTCGAATTTGACATAAACATAACATAATTTATATGGCTTTACACATTAACAATTCAAATTTCGATTCGCTTGTAGTAGGCGACAAATTAGTAGTAATAGACTTCTGGGCACCATGGTGCGGCCCGTGCCGCATGCTAACTCCCATTATTGATGAAGTTGCTGCCGAATATGAAGGCAAAGCTATCGTCGCTAAATGCGACACAGACGAGAACAATGACATTGCCATGCAATTTGGCGTGCGCAACATCCCCATGTTGGTATTCTTAAAGGGCGGAGAAGTAAAAGATGTGCATGTTGGACTTATTAAAAAGCCGGAACTAACAGCAAAAATTGACGCTTTGCTGTAGTTTTTTCTGAGAATTAACAAAATCAAAAAATATAGGCAAATTAATTACTCACTTAAATCAAAAAAAACATGTTAAAAAATCATCCAAAAGGATTATTAGTTGCGTTTTTTACAAATATGGGAGAACGCTTTGGTTTTTACACCATGATGGCTATTTTAGTATTGTTTCTGCAAGCCCGTTATGGGCTTTCCGAAGCGGAAGCAGGAGGCTATTACAGTTGGTTCTATTTCGCTATTTATGCTTTGGCACTTGTTGGCGGTATGCTTGCCGACTGGACAAAAAAGTATAAATTGGTCATTTTGTTAGGACAAATCATTATGTTTGCCGGCTATGCAATTATTGCATTGCCCAACATGCCTTTAGCTATTGCATTAGCAGGCTTATTCACTATTGCGCTCGGAAATGGTTTGTTTAAAGGAAACTTACAAGCTGTAGTTGGACAGATGTACGATACTGAAAAATACAAACCCTTGAGAGATAAAGCGTTTATGATTTTCTATATGGGTATTAATATTGGCGCATTTTTTGCACCATTTGTGGCTACAGGAGTTCGTAACTGGTGGCTAAAAATACATGGCTTTGCACATCACGGAGGGCTACCTGCACTTTCTCATAAAATGGTTGATGGTACAATTACGCCTGAAAATACAATTCAATTACAGGAACTAGCAAATGCTGCTATGCTTAATAATCAACCGGTAACTGATTTAGCTGCCTTCGCTCAAAATTATATTGATGTTTTTTCAAGAGGTTATAATTGGGCTTTTGCTATAGCCGCCTGCGCCATGGTTGCTTCTTTGCTGGTATATGTTATATTTAATAGAATGTTACCAAATAAAGAAAAACAAGTAGCTATAGAAAAAGAAAAAGCGGTTAACACCAATAAATCTAAGCAAATATTGGGCTTAGCACTCGCTATCGGGTTAATGGCTATTACCAGTGTACTTGTTCATCTATTAGGTAAAATCACAAGTGTTGAACAATTAGATTATAAGTTAGGCTTAGCTATAGGTCTGTTTGTAGGATTTGTAGCTTATATGTTCACTATCTCTACTAAAGAAGAAAAGCCGAAAGTGGGTGCTTTAAGTTTGGTGTTTGTTGTGGTAATTTTCTTCTGGATGTCATTCCATCAAAATGGTTTAACACTCACTTTATTTGCTCGCGATTATGTAGTAACCCAAGTAGGTACTTTCACAAATCTGTTCTTTAATTTGGAATCAATTCTTTGTGTAATTGCAACCATTGCTGGCGCAATTATAGCTCTACAAAATAAAAATCTTAAACACCGAATTGTCGGCGGGATCGCCTTTCTGGCTTTTGGTGGCATTTGTTATTATTTCACAACCACTTATAAACCATTAAATCCTATCGGACCTGAAGTATTTCAATCTTTTAACCCTTTGTTTATTGTAGCACTTACTCCATTAGTAATGGGAATTTTTAGTTGGTTGCATAGTAGACACATGGAGCCTTCCACACCTAAAAAAATAGGTATAGGTATGATTATCGCTGCATTGGGCTTTGTAATTGTTTTGATTGCTTCTTTAGATTTGGTTTCTCCTTACTTGCTGGGTGGAAAGGTGCCTACCGAAGAGATGCGTGTTTCTCCCTACTGGCTAATGAGTTGCTATCTAATTCTTACCATTGCAGAATTATTCTTAAGCCCCATGGGATTATCTTTCGTATCGAAAGTAGCACCGGAACGTTTTCAAGGATTAATGCAAGGCGGGTGGTTGTTAGCTACAGCCATTGGTAATAAACTATTATTTGTAGGTAGTTTAATGTGGGGAAGAATTGACCTTTATATGCTTTGGGGAATATTTATTTTATGCTGCATCTTGTCTGCTGTATTCATTTTCTCAATTATGAAGAGATTAGAAGCAGCAACGAAGTGATAATCACTACTCATAAATAAAAAAAGCTGCTCATTTTGGGCAGCCTTTTTTATTTATGATAGCCGTAACCATCAAAACCTCCACATTCGTAAATCTAAATTCTTAATTTCTAATTTTTTAACGCCCCCTGTGTAGAAAATATGTATTAATTTTCTCAGCAGTACAATAAGTTACAACCTCTAATCTGCGCAGCATCCAACCTGCCCAAGATTTCTATCATGCCGTTTGCTGTTCTCTTACCCAAATCATCGGTAGCAATAAAAGCGCAAGAGTGTATATTGGCAAAGTCAATAACATTGATCGCTCCTGTACTAAGGGTTTCGCTGCAATAGAGCGGGTCTTTTTCATCGCGGAGCAAGAGTTTCATCCACGGAGGTGTGAGGAACAGGTTTTCTCCATTGCTGTATGCTTGAGACAGGAGTTCGCACATGCCATATTCGGAGTGTATCTTTTTTGCACCAAAAGCGTTACATAAAATTTGATGCAGTTCCTCTTTTACCAACTCAGGACGACGACCTTTCATGCCACCGGTTTCAAATACCATTAAATCTGGAGTTTCAAAAGTGAATTTATAGGCAAAATCCAATAAAGCAAAAGAAACGCCAAACAGAACTGTTTTGATTTTTTTTTGCTTTAAAGTGATGATTTTTTCATACAATTCATCGTAATTGTACAAATAAAATCCACTTTCTGTATATTTTGAACCGGATATTAAGCGATTCATCATATAAATTAATGAAGAATGTTTTTGTACTAAATAATTGGGCAATAAAGCTAGAAAACAGTAATCGCTCGGGTCTCCGTAAAAATATTCAAACGATTGCAAGAAAGCGCGTTCATAAAGCCCAATATCCTTAATAAAATGTCGCGACGTTACATTTTCCTCCTCTCTTCGTGCCTTCGTGCCTTCGTGCCTTCTCCCTTTTTCCTTTCGCCCTTCTCCTTTCTCCCCACCGGTCGTTCCACTGCTCCAAAATTCCATTTCCGCCACAAAGTTTCCGGTTTTTACCTGATGCGTTTTAAAAAAAGAGATAGGCAAAAAAGGAATCTGCGTTAGTGTTGTGATACTTTTCGGATTAATTTTCAGCATATCACAAAAAGAGCGATACACCTCATTTTGTTCATACTGAAAACGAAATAATGTAAGCGCATGATTTTGAAAATCTGCATTGGAATATGAATGAAAAACATCTTCTAAATTCATTTTAATTGCCTGTGACCTAAAAATTTATTTTCTTTTTCGATCTCTTTTTGTTTCTCTTTAGTGTCTTGAGTAAAAAAGGTGTCTGCAAAAATATCTTCGATATAGCGCACTGCATTTTCTCCTACATGGCACAAATCTTCGGCGTAAAACCGGTAATCGCGCAAATCATCCATCAAAATTTCATAAGCAGGGAAGTAAAAAACATTTTCATTATTTGTTAATTGCTCAATAGCAAGGTGCAATATTGATTTACTCAGTTGATTTTCATGAAACCCGTCTCCTAAATGGCGCACGGGACTTACCGTAAAAATGAATTTTAATGCAGGATTGACTTGTTGTACTTTTTGCACAATTTCTTGATAAATTTGTACAATTCCATCAACTTTAAGCCGAAATTTTTCAAATTGTGTATTTGGAATTTTATGACAATTCGCTACAATTAAATTTCGTTCTAAAAATCTATAACAATAGGCGGTTCCGAAAGTAATAAATAAAAAATGGGTTTTTTCTAAAAAAGTTTTTGTATCCGTCCACTGTTTATTTATTTGCTTCATAAATTGATGTTCATCGGAATGAGCAAAAGAGCCGTGGTGGGCAAAACTGATCCAGCGGTTATCAAAAAAATAGCGGTAATCATTTGTAAAGAGCTCCGGTTCCATCGTCATTTTTAATGTATTGGCAATAGAAACCGGATTAAAAAGTGTGCCAAACGGATTGGAATGTACAAAAAAACGGCTTTTTGTTAAAAAGGCTCCGATATGATCAGAAAAACAAGATCCCAATAATAGAATGGGATCTTGGTGAGAAAGCTGAAAAGGGTATTTGAGTGCAGGAAGTTCGGTGCGAAACTTCATGGTATTTTATTCTACCGGAACTGCTTCTTCTGCTACTACGGGTACCTCGTTGGATAAGGGGTCGGTTGTTTGCTCGGCTGCTTCTTCTGCTACTAAGGGGGCTTCGGGAGATAGGGGTTCAGCTGTTTGTTCTGCTGTTTCTGTTGCAACTTCTGCTGTTTCTTCTACTACCTCTTCCGCTGCTGCTTCTGCTTTCGCTTCTTTGGCTGCTTCTACTGCGTATTTTGCAGCTACTTTTTTCGCAATAGCTTCACGAACTTTGGTTTCAGCTTCTAAACGCTTTTTGCCTTCGGTACGGGTTTGGTCTGCTGCTTCACGCTTTACGTTGCTTGCTTTCGATTCTTTTTCTTGTTTCCAAGTTTCGAATTTCTTGTCGGCTTCATTTTCGCTAATCGCATTTTTTGCAATACCGCCGCGTAGATGCTTCATTAGATACACGCCTTCGTGTTTGAGAATCGAGCGAACGGTATCGGAAGGAGAAGCACCTGTTTCTACCCAATACAATGCCCGGTCGAAATTAATGTTGATAGTTGCAGGATGGGTCAATGGGTTGTAGGTGCCTATCTTTTCGATAAAACGTCCGTCACGTGGTGCACGACCATCCGCAATTACAATGTGATAAAAAGGTTGATTCTTTTTACCAAATCTTTGTAATCTGATTCTTGTTGCCATAATAAATTAATTTGGTTTATTTTTTAGGGGCGCAAAAATATATATTTTTTTGTTTTTTTTGCAAATTATTGCTTGTAGCAAAATTTTAATGCGTTTGCCCTATTTTGCCGGATAAATTGAATAATATTTTTATTTACTTTGCAGCTGATTTTTACGAAATCATTAAACCCTTAAATTTTAAATTATATGAAAAAATTAACCTTTACCCTTGCGGTCATCACAGCGATTGCATGCTTTTTTGCGTGCAATAGTCGCAACCTGTCATTAGAAAGTACGGCAGATGCCACGACCATTGAAAACTTACAAACCGCCATTGAAGGCGAATCCAATGCCAGCGCTAAGTATGCTTTAGTTTCGGAACAAGCATTAAACCAAGGAGAAACAGGCATCGCTGCTATGTTTGCCGCAGCTACTATTGCCGAAGGAATTCACGCGCAAAGCCACACGTTGGTGCTTAACGACCTTGGCGAAGGCATCGAAATAATCACAGATCCTCATATCGGTGAAGATTTGGCAGAGAATATGCAAGCTGCTATTGATGGCGAAACCTACGAGTTCACCGAAATGTACCCTCCTATGATAAAACAAGCAAACAAAGAAGAACTTACCGATGCTTTGAGAACATTCACTTATGCAAAAAAAGCAGAAGAACGCCATGCCGCATTATATACTGAAGCACTTGACCTTTTCAAAGCAGGAAAAAGCAAAGAAATAGCTACCACCTGGTATGTTTGCCCCGTTTGCGGCAACCTGTTCAATACGTTGGAAGGATACGAAATATGTGCTATTTGTGGAGTTGGAAAAAACACATTTCTTCACTTTGAAAGATAGAGTATGCATATTGCGATAGCCGGAAATATTGGCTCAGGAAAAACGACCCTCTCCGGAATGCTCGCCAAGCATTTCGGATGGATGCCACTTTATGAGAGCGTGGACAACAACCCTTATTTAGTAAGTTTTTATGAAGATATGCAACGCTGGTCGTTTAATCTTCAAGTTTATTTTCTAAATAATCGTTTTCGTCAAATAGTGGAGATTAGAAAAAAGAAAAAAGATGTGATTCAAGATCGTACAATTTACGAGGATGCCTATATTTTTGCTCCTAACTTGCACGCTATGGGCTTGATGCCTACACGTGATTTTGAAAACTATTCTTCACTCTTTGAACTGATGATGCAATTTTTGCAGCCCCCAGATCTTATAATTTATCTAAAAGCCGATGTGTCAACTTTAGTATCTCAAATTCAAAAAAGAGGCAGGGAATACGAAAGCTCCATCCGCTTAGATTATTTAAAATCTCTGAATGATAGGTACGAAGCATGGATTTCTAACTATGATGCAGGTAAATTGTTGATTGTGGATGTCAATACCATTAAATTTGCAGAGACTCCGGAAGATTTCGGAACCATAATTGAGATGGTAAATGCTGAACTCTACGGGTTATTTTAATTTTTTTGCCTGCAAGAAACACATATTAATACGATAAAATATTTTTAAACGTTAGCTATAAATTAAATAACAAAACAATGTTGAACCTTTTTTTTAAAAACAGTTTTCGTTTTTTGCCCTTTATTTTCTGCTTCTTGTTTTCTATGCACACCTGTTTTGCACAAGAAAGAGAAAGCCTTCAGCAGTTGCGAAATGTTAAACGTTTTGTATATCAAACTTCTGCTTCATTGGCTTATGGCGTAGGTGAAAATTTTGGCGGAAACGACGCTGTGTTTCCTAATACAAATTTCTCTATTGAAATTCAGCAACTTATAGCTTATCAGTTTAATCATTACGTTTATGCAGGTGCGGGTGCAGGCGCTGATCTTTGGCTTACGAACGACTACAAAATGTCTGTATTTATTCCTATTTTCGCGAATCTTACCGTAAAGTTTATAGAAAAAAAATTGGTTCCTTTTGTATATGCCAACATTGGCTACGGATTCAAATGGCAAATGGAAAAAAAAGTGGATGACGACCTTTTTTATGGAACCAAAGCAGGGCTCTATTTTCAAGCAGGTGCCGGATTTAATATGAAGTTTTCCGATAGATTTTCACTTTTACTTTCACCCTATTATAAATTACAAATGTCGGCAATTAAGTATAGGGAAAGTGAGTTGATTTTAGCCGAAACAGGAACTCAGTTTTTTCATTTTGTAGGAATTAAATTAGGGTTTTTGTATTAGAAAAACGCTTTCAACTGCAAAAGCCCCGTATGCACCGCTCTCACCCCTTCGGAAAAACGTCCCTCGTAACGTAAATCTAACTGGAGAAACTCGGTGATATTCGTTTGAAAACCTACGTTCCACAAAGCGTTGTTCCCGTTTTGCAAACCCTCCAACATCTCGAAACTTACCGGCGATTGACTGTGATGGTAATCGTTGTCGGGCTTAAAATTGATATAGCTGTACTGCATTCTTGCCGAAATACTTCCGCGTTTAGTAATGCGGTAACTGAACTCGGCGGCGACATCGTGCCCTTGCATGTTCTCAATCCCCAAAATGTTGTTTTTGTCCTGAAATGTGTAAATTAATCCCCAAAAAATGTGCTCTTTGTGCTGCACCCGAACGGAACTTATGATACTATGATTAATAATATTGTAATCTCTGGATGAAAAAAAGTCGGAAATATTCTTTTTGTCAGAATAAATATAATCTATTTTTAAGGTAATATTCTGATGCAGTTTGCCACGAACAGTGAATTGATTCAACTCTAAACGGTTGGTCTCCATTCCATAATAGAGCATGTTTTTATTTTGGGTATAACGAAATACATAATCCATGCCCCAGAACGGAGATAATTGATTAAATGACAAATTGTTGTTAAAACTAACCTGACTGCTGATGAGCGCCGAATCGGCCAAATTAAACTGAAAAGGATTTAATGCCTTCGCTATATTTTTTGAGGAGTTTTTTTGCCCCACACGCAAGGTGGTCGCGTTACTAAAGCGCGACAGAAATTTAAGAATGCCTTTTTTATTGCTCCAAACGTTCGAAGGTCTCAACTGAATCACTTGCGTAAATTGGTTGTTATAAGTGTTGATATATTCCGGCGAGGTAATCCACACTCTGATATAATTGGCTTGATCTTGAAAAACAGCGACTTCAAATTCATCCAACTCTTCAATGCCGTTATTGTTGTAGTCAATCCAAACGTGCGTACCTTGCCCGTCGGCTACTCTGATAAAAGTGAAAATTCTTTTTTGCTCCAAGCCACTTCCCGCATCATAATAAGTGTTGATAAATAAAGCATTTCTAAAAAAACGTCCGGTATATTCTACACTTCCTATAAAGAAATTTTCGGCAAAAAAGTTTCGGGCAGAGTCGCGTTGATGCGTGTTCCGAAACGTGGCGGTTCCTCTAAAACGGTTGTTTCTCAGCTTGGTAATTTCAAATGAAGCCTCCGCCTCATAAGCATAATTATCTCGTTGAAACTCGTTCTGATAAGGTTTATCCGCGAACAGATGTTTAAATTGCACATTATATTTGTAATCAATAGAATCGTTATTTCTTACATAAAGATAGGCTTCATTAAAACGAAAACTGTTAGGCAATAGTTCCTGAGTTGCCGTGCTTTGAAAATTATTGTATTCGAATCGTTCAAAAACACCAAGTTCCACTTTTTTAAAGGTTTTAGAAAACAGATTGAAAGTTCTGAAATAGTGTGTGTTCTGCAAAGTATCGCTCGTCAACAAAAACGAGGTTTGTGTAGAAAAAAGAAACCCTTTTTTGTGGGTTACGGAAAGCAACTCATTACGAATTGCTTGCAATTTTTTGGAACGCGAGTAGTAATTAAAGTGGTAAGAAGTTTTTCCTGTTTCTTCTTGCATAAAACCTGCTTCTGCACTTACCATTAATTCTGCATTTTGAGGGGAAAAATCACCTTGCAGATTATAATCTTTGTAAAACTCCACCGACCTGAAGCTTTCGATGGGATGAAAATTTTGATGCTGATACTCTCCACCTGCTTTGGTAAAAAACCACCATGGTTTTTCCTTACTTTTCTTCGTTTTTATTGGATTTTTGTGAAAAAAGTTGAACAAAAAACCAAAACTTGCATTTTCTGAATGATCTTTTGTAGAAAAAGTATTTTGGTTGAAATTGGTAAACGCAAATTCTGTAGAAAATCCAGTGTTTTCTGTAATGAACCAGTCTGCGCCCACAGTTCCCATTTGAGATGAAACAGGCGTAGTAAGCAGCACTACCGGTTCATAATCGCCCTGCGGCACGCCGTTTAATGGCGCAATCCACGCAAAAACGCGCCCATTAGCGTGATTGGCAGATAAAACGTAGTTTCCTTTGTTGAAGCCCATAAAACTGAATCCAACACGATACAACTTTTGTTGCAAATCGGTAGAATATTGATAAATCGTGTAAATTTCGCCGTTAAAAACAGTGTCCATTTTTTGGTACAAAATTTCATTAGGATAAAAAGAGGAAGTGTCTACATTAGGGAACCAAGCATTGGGTACGTTCCCTAATCCTGATAAATAGAACTTCATACTATCAGTAAGTTGCGGTTGAATGGAACGATCTTTTAAGTCCTGTTCGTGAAAAAAGTTCACCCGGAGATTAAGTTTCGGCGACTTTTCACTGGTAAACTCATTATAAGTAAACAGCGAATATCTGGAATAAGCCAAATCCGAGTATTGATATTCAATATTGAATTCTTTTTCCGAAGTAACCAATACCCGTGAAGTGAACGTGATCTCTCCGGTATTGTAATCCATCACATAGTCGGCATCTAATCCTCTTGTAAGCAATCTGTTATCCATATATACACGTTCCGTTCCCGAGAGTATCACCACGTGAAGTTCGCCGTTTATGCCGGTTAATTTGTAAGGACCTTGCAAACCGTTAGCTACCGCCAACCTTTTGCGCACATACTTTCCTTTTGAAACTCCGCCGCCTGCGCTGTTTTGTAAACGATAGGAAGAATCTGTTTTAAAATAATTGTTTGCCGTTGCGGTCATTCCCATCAACCTTCTGTTTGCTACCAAAAAATAGCCGTTAGGTTTGGTAATATCAATATCTCCCCCTCTTAACAGCCATTGATCTTTGTACTTTAAGTGAATATATATTTTATCAAAATCCTGAATCACCCGCGTATTCCCTTCCGGTTGAATCGGTACGTTTTTGTCGGTAATATTGGCTTGAATTTCCAGATTTTTTGCCAAATAGCCGGAAAGTTGCAGATTCATGGCAGAATTTAACACAAAATCCTGATTTGTGCCGATGGTTACCCCGCGTGCAATAGAACCTGTAGCATACAAAGGTACGCCATCTTCCCCTGTTAGCCAAGAGCTTGAAGGTAATGAAACCATAGGCGGACGATATACATTCCCTTTTTGAAAAATTAAATCGGTTGATTTTCTTTGATGTTTCTGCGAAAAATCAATAGAAAATCGCTTATAGGTAAAAAAAACGGTTTTTCCATACACATTTTCATTCATAATGTGCAGGGTAGAAGTGATCCAGTCGAAAATATAATCCTTCGGATCAATTCCGGTTAATTGAAAAGAATTAGGCTGAACAGAAAGCGAATCCACACGATAAGTTGAAGTATCAATCGTCCACGATCCCGATTTTTGCTGTTGGGCAAAAACAGCCACAGGTAGAAAAATGAGAAAAAACAGAAATGAAAATTTGAACAAATTCACCTTTAAATAACGGCGTTACGAAAGGTTTATTTTTAAATATGTAATCTATGAACACACTGCTCCCATTATGCGTGCATTTGTTATAGTTCGTCAATATGCTTTTAGCAAAAAAGATGCCACCATGCGCTCACAGCCCCGCGTCGCGGGGCAACCTAAAAACTACAAAAGCAAGTGGTTAGCCTGCTATGCAGGCGAGTTTGGAGGTGACGTGGTGCTTTAAACAGTAGCCTGAGGCTACTCCCATGTAACAAAACGAACGACTACCATATTTTCAATTATATGTCAAATAATTACGCTACTCCTTTTAATTTATTAAGATATTTTTCCAAGTTTCTAATTTTTTGTT
>Ga0123353_10004228_pt1 | contig 18438 bp, 13 predicted proteins | sample TergutLab28metaG_3_FD_92763 | JGI IMG/M metagenome (GOLD analysis project Ga0123353, IMG submission 92763) | Labiotermes labralis P3 segment gut microbial communities from Petit-Saut dam, French Guiana - Lab288 P3 | ecosystem: Host-associated > Arthropoda: Insects > Digestive system > Gut ... | reverse complement strand
GTGCAACAGTCTACCAGTTCGGGATATCAACCTTTCGTGACGGATTCCTACGAATCGGGATGAAAGCACATGGCTGGAGCGGCGTCTTACACCACCCTCCTGCTATCGCGCAGATAGTTCCCATCTCAATCAAGATCCGTCATTGATAAAGTGAGGTCGACTGGTTGCATTTTGTGTGACTTGAGACTCTCGTTCTCTGCTGCTGATAGTGTTCGTATTTTACTGAAACTAAACTTGTGTGCTTGGAAACGAAGAGGCGTTTTGCATTGGCAGTGGGTTCTGATGTCCGTGCCGGTTGTACTGGAGTCAGTCTTGGATATGGTGAGTGTGTTGTACAGAATAGAATAGGAGGACATGATGCACAGTTTACAATGCACAGACAGCTCACAGGCTGAGGTAACAACATGGCAACTGGTGAACTCCTGCAGTATTCATTTAATGAACCTCTGGCACTGTACAGCGTTTCACACAGGAAAAGGCAAGTGCCACCAAACCAAACCAAACCACGCAAATGCCCCAACGTCCGTCCCATTATTCCGACGAGTTACAATTTTCAGACCGCCAGAATCAATATGAAATTTTACGTTTATTGCCGTACATTTCGGTTAAATTCAGACTCAGACTTCTGCCGGTCATCTAGAATTATCACACAGCAGGAATTTTGAAATTCCCCTTTGTTATTATGATTTGCCAGTGTCAGTTCTTGTGTGCCCTTCTCAGTTGCACCTCGTCCAGTGCATTACGTTTGTGTCTGCTGCAATGCGCGCCATACCGAGCAGATCTGCACAACTCAGGTCACAGTATTCAGTAGCATCTTGGCTACCTACCGGTAAATAACACACAAGCTTTCCTTTGAATGGAAGATAAGCAGTCCGCAGTTGTAACGAGATTCCTTGCTAGTCAAATTCCAGAATGCAGCCAACAACTGCAGTCCGTATGGCAAGGTCGTTGCTAGGATCGCCTCGGAATTGGAATGTAGCTTTATAGTGCTTTTAAAAACACGCACTCCATTGCCAATACATCCACCAATCAGTCTCTTTGTTTCTGAGATGGCAGAAAATGCTTGGTGGTGCGTGTGCAGTGCTTCCCCTCTTAGTCTAAACGCAGTGTTACGGCACTGCGCGAAGACCCTAATTCGGTGGCTGTGCCTGGTACTACAGAGGTATCAGCTTAGTTGGTTACAGGCCAATGCCCGCCATTAACCGAAAAAGAACATCGCACTACACAATGTTACTCTCTGGACTCGGAAACCTTAGTTAGCCGTCATCATGGATTGGAAATCGCGTACGATACAAGGGCATGTTTGTAACAAGTATTCTGAGCTAAAATGATGTGTGAAGAACACAAACGGGTGTTTTTTTTGAAGGACTGGGCAAATGCTACAGCCATGTTCACTCCCTGCATCACCCATGCTGTGACCCCCACTCCTGTCACATTCCACGCTGTATGCAAGCTTCCCGCGCACCCGAGTGCCGTAAGACTGCGATCGGACTCTACCAGTCTGCGTCTTCGCCCCTTCGCCAGCAACAAGCAAGCCATATAGTTACTAATTTACAACTCCCTATTGTAGATACATGATACACAAATGGTCTGTTCTGAAGATTTTACTGCTACTGGTCTCATTAAAGTTTACAGTTTGTTGTACACAAGGTTTAGTTCTGATGTTCCTCTCCACTTCAGCAATATAAAGCACTATACAATACTCAAATGAACATCACATACTGATGTTGAACAGCATGAAGAAAGGCCAATTTGTTACTTATAACAGTCAAGGTCTGTCTCGTTTACAAAAACCACAAGCCCTCACTCTTATTACATTTATGTACATAATTATACATATATACAAGTGGACAGAGAGAGGACGTTACAGGAATGTTTGAATATATTAAGCCATTGTTATATTTACAGTGAACACACAGGTACTCATGCTCACATCTCCATTCATGCAATGCGACACTCACAACAGGGCTGTGTGCAAGTTCTGCTCATCTATGTTATCCTCCGTGTGATCCCCGTGTACGTGAAAAGCAGTACGGCGCCACTGACAACATACGTCACGGAACACACAGCTCTGTCTGTAGTTCCCGCACCTGTGAATCCTCTTTCTTGCTTATTCTTGAGGGAGTGCGCTTCGCTCTCATCAGACAGCATGCTCTGCGTGTTGTCTCCGGTCTTCGCCACGTGGTCACTATTTTCAGCAGAAGGATTGTTAGGTTCCTTCGGTTGTGGTGTAGGAAGGGTTTTTGGAATGGTGTTTGGAGCTTCGGTCGTTGTCGTAGTAGTCGTGGTAGTTGTGGTGGTGGTGGTGGTGGTTGGTACCAATGAGCTGTTTGCAATAAAGTACACGGGTCCAAACAAGGGTTTAACATCTAGCATTGCTACCTCCCGCCGACTCCCATGGATAGTGCGGGCCTTGGTGTAGTCGCCTGCGTAAACTGCCACGAGCTTCCCGGTGTAGGGCACCTCAGACTCGGTGTGGTTTCCGTGCAGGGTCACGTTGAGAGCCGTGCCTGGCTCAAGCAAGAAATCCACTCTGTGGAAACGACATAAAGGAGAGAAACTGCATTAGATACACACTATGTGGCAGTAACGCGGCGGGTCACTTGGTGATACGTGAAGAAATTTAGGTTTTTTTTTTTCCAATAACTAAAATTCGGACAAATTAATTGCACAAGTAAAATTGTTTTAAGTGTGTTAAAACGTACAGAAAATATTTATAAAGTGTATAACATACTATTTCTTTGTTCGAATATACAGACTCTCCTATTGTCTAATTGCGTTAAATTATAAGTAGCAACTGTGAAATTTGAGGTTTACAACTGCCAACTGGCAAAAATAAGACCAGTACCCTGAAAGGAGGCAGTAATATTTGCAGTACCGAGTGGTACGCGTACGTTCTGTATAATTCCAGTTGTACGCGATAAAAAGGTTTGAAAAGCACTGGTATATGGTATTTGGGCATCGGATTGGCCAACTGCACGACGCTAGTGGCCAAGAATTAAAGATACCATGCAGAACTGCTTGAATGGATAGTTTATTTTGTGTCTCGTATCGTACATAGCCTATCATCGTCATAGCTCTTCACTTCTCCGTCATTTTGAAATAACGACTACATGAACGGGCACGTATTTCGGATTCCAGTAAACATGAGTTTCGTATCTGAAACCGTGTTGACAGATCAGGCGGGAAAATACCATAAATGTCTAACACAGACTTCCTGAAACCCGCAACCTCTGTTACCTGTAGACGTCTTTGCGTTGCTCCATCTCCGGTATTCCCCACTTGAAGTCACCAATCAATGTGCCATTAGCAAACCTCACGGAGGTAGGAAGGCCCCTCAAGATGGCCTTACCCTGTCCCCAGTACAGAGAATACTCGCTGTCGTACGCCAAAGCGGAGTCCACGTGAACAGGGAATGTGGCTGCTGCATTACTCAACACGACTGAGGCCAACTCTCGTGGTTTCCGCAACACTCTCTTCCTCCACTCTTCGAATTGTAGGCCCATCAACTCATAGCGGACAGGCTCAGTCTCCACAAGCACCTCCCCATCCGAGAAGTGCTGATCGTCGCCATTCTGTGAAAAGAAATATTGTGAGCAGGCGTCAAGCGAACTCAATAGGAGTCGCGGTCAGCACGCTGAGGTTTTGATTGGACTAGTACATAACATTAGGACGGAGAACCCAATCCGACAGTATACAAAGGCAACAGAATGTCTGGCCTCTACGTTCCCACCAAAGCTGGCGGCCAGTTCTTTGGGACGGCTGGCATACTGTAGGTCACATGGCGCTGACGGGAATACAACACTAGGCAGACACGGCGTTGGCCAGTGGCCGTCATCCCAACATCATGTCACTATTATCAGAGGCCTGAAGAGCCTTGGGACAAAAAGAGGGGCACGCTGCCGTCAACAAGGTATTGTACATTCGGGAAATTTTTTGACCAGCTGCGGAACTATTAGCTTCTCAAGGATTTGCCGCATTGGTTGAGTGGGCTAGTAGGGTAGTTGGTTCGTTAGTTAGTCGATTGGTCCTAATGAACGTTGGAGCGGCGAACACGAAAGAGTTTCATAGTTGAGGTATTGACTTTTCTGGGATGTTGAGCAGCACTCGTTACAGTTGATTACCGACGTTTCGGGACAACGCATCGGTCTCGCCGTCTCAAAGATCAAGCAGTAACCACGTACTACTTGACTCTTGCAGGTGGGACCAGTACGTTGTCCTGAAACGTCGGTAATCACTTATCAACGAATGCCGCACAACATCGCAGAAGAGCCAAGACCTAAACTGCAACGCGAAATTTTAAGCTTTCTAAAAGCTTAAAATTTCGCGTTTCACAATTTTAAAGTTATCTTCCCGTCAGATCGTGACATGTATAAGAGGGCGTAGCAGTAATATTCCGTTCGTTATTATGATCGGCCTGATTGAATACGAACCGGATGGGCCAACAATCGGTTCGTGCGAAAAGAGGCACACACTGGCATGAACATTACCTCGTTTACAATGCTAATCTTGCCAAAGCCATCTTTAGGGTCTAGCTTCCCGATGTGGTGGGTGAAGCCGATCGTCCCATCAATGTTAGTATCGTCGGCCGTGTTGCTTTCTTCATTGGCGCCGCTTCTACGTCGTGCGACGAACGTCTCAACGCCGTCTCCGCACGCCACAGCCCCCGTGGGGAGCACGTGGTACTTGTCCCAACGAAACCAACCCAATCTGGCGCCATCATCCACGTTCTGGAGCACCTGGTATCGCTCGTAGCTCTTCTTAACGCCCAGAAAGGACACTATGCATGATTTATCTTCCGGGCGAAGCTCCCCGGACACCCACATCCCGTTATAATTTGCCCGACACACGAACACTGGTCGCTTCTGCACACCGACTACGTCCTCCTCTCCATCAACGCTGTCTGCTACAGAAAGGAATAGAAAATTACGTCAATTACTTTCGTAATACACAGCTTAGTCGACAAAAATCCATTAGAAGCTGGCAAGCATACCGCTGCTGGCCCGGTGCGAGACCAGATAGGAGCAGTCATTCTGTGCGTACACAATGCAACAGACAACGGAAGATACACGTAATCCTCGGTAAAGTCGGTGAAGTACAAACGATCTTGAGAGGTGCAGAGAAATAAAACACGACACAATTTTATACGAAACGCAGCTGCCTGCAGTTTTAGTACGCAACCATCTTAGCATTTATCATTCCCCTTGTTCTGTTTCGTTACATGACTTACGAAAGAAGGAAAGAAAGACAAGTAATAGGAGGAAAAAAAATTATAATGCGTAAGGATAAAATAAGAACGCAGAAATATATGAAAAACCATAATGAAATTACATTCAGCGGAAGGGGTTCCTGTTTGGTCGGAAGACTAACATTTCCGAAATCGCCTGGACTGCTATTCTATCAAGGTGGCTCAAAAACTAACTCTTATAATCTGTATGCGTAAGTACCCTGATCGAATACCGTCCACAATACCAACCTTTATGGCTGGGGTATTTCGTGCCTTCCTCAATCCCAGCAGGCGATTGTGCAGGGATATTACAGGAACATTATATTATGTAATTACTATACGCTGTCACTTCCTGTCGGCTCGTTTGTCGTTTTAACGTATCCTACTCGACCGCCAACGCGCGTGGCGGAAGAGCGGTGGGGAGCGTCAAACGGTAGTTTCTAGACAACATAAGGACCAAGTGCTTTAAATTAAGCCACAACCGGTTCCTTTCACATCCTTTTCCAATTCATGATTCAACATCTCACTGTCCTGTGGTGGTACCCGAGCCAACAGGTAGGACGGCAGGAACGTCAGATTCTTCCGCCTGTAACTTGTCTGGGCTCACCATCGGTACTTGAAATGCTGAATGGGTGGGCTGACTGACAACTGTCAGCTGCACATCACCATCCATTGCTATGTCTCTGCGATAATCTTCCCCCATGCAAAGGAAATGCAGCACCAATTGTACACTGTCTCCATCCATAAACACACAAAATTACCGCACAGATTCTGCACAGTGCAGACACACGGACAACACATTAAAGGTGCAGCTTTCCCTGTGCACGCCATGAAGACGGAGGGGAGAAGAGTTGTGGCCCCTGTCATTTCCAACCCCAGCACTAGATGGGGTGGCGTGCCCAGCTTGACGCCCCGGCCGCCTTACACTCGAGGATATAACCCCTGGTACCCACAGGATAAAAGGTGGGTGAACCCAACACACGTTCTGTAAGTCCTGGAGAATTACTTACCCTTGCCCGAAATCGAACCTCGGATCGTCCAGCCTGTAGCCTCCATAGGACTGAGCTGTCGATGTACAGAAGGCACTACAAGGTTCGTCTATTATTGTGCCTCTGTTCATATTATTGCATTGTTTGTCAGAAACTTTTATATTATAAACAGACACAGTCTATTCGTCCTGCAAAATAACGGACCAGATGGCTAGTACAGACTCCCCCCCCCGCTCAGGGTCCGGCACAAGTTCAATTTTGTGCACGTCGGAAGTGAGTAAACATATGGTTAATGATGTAGACGTGTACTTACTTACACAAAGGAGTACCGCTGATATCCAAACTGCGGCAGTCACCTGAACGGCCGCAGCATGACGCCCCACCCACCGCCTGTTATCGCCCGTCGGCATTCGGCCACCTTCTTTGTATCGTGCTTTCACTCCAGCGAGGAAAGTTGGAGGGCGCGTTTCACAACATTATTATTCCTGATCTTTTACTTTTTTAAATATACGTGACGAAATTGCGTAAGTGGGGGAGTGTCTGTAGTTAATAAATATGTTGTTATGCCTGCCCTGAGATGCCACATGATAAGTTGTTACATTACCTGCAATCTTGCAGCACTGTGGCACTGCAACATACCTTGTGTGATCTGATGGGCGCCGACCACAGCGTTCTCAGGGTAAGAACCTCGTTCGCCAGCCACCCACTGCAGGGTGCTGGATGTGACCAGCTGGTTGTATTTCGAGCGGATGTGGACGCTGTTCTCTGCGAACGCCGGAGCCAGCAGCACGAGGCACAGCGCTACCTGCGCGTGAAGTCTGACACCCGAGCACATGGCCGCGACGCTAGTCTGCGGAAGAAATGCAACCACCTCACCTCAATTAGATGCAATCACTCACTCACTCACTCATTCACTCAATTTATAGGTGTCCGGGTGCCAGGCGCACGACCAAGAAATTACGCCGATGTGCCACGCCTTACCAGAACAGTACCTGAAGTGAACAGACCAACTAAATGGACATTACAGGCGTTTCTTTTAGTGACGTAACTCTGTCTGCCGATGGTGTCTCACAGAGTGGATTGTATCATCTACTGCATGGACTTCGTCCATCCTCACGAGGCAATAAACATTATCGGAGCAAGACGTTTCCGTACAGGAACAGTCCCTGTTCTGAGCCTAAAAATAAGGTTAAGGCTTACTCAGGTGGGTCCAATAGGCTGATTACGTTAATTGAACTGGTACAGTTTGTACGAAAATATGGTTACGTGGCAACGATTGCAGACCACCGCAGTCCAGGACACAGTTTGCAGCACAATTTGTTGCCCGTTTCACCAGACATCAGACAGACACACAACCTACTCAGCCAGTTCGAGTGACGTCGGCTGCCCACACGCTGACAGCAGCTTAACCTATCAGATTCTCCTTCGCCTGAGGAATATGTCGAAACTTGGCGATTTTATTTTTGATTAACTTTGTAACAGGACACGATGTAGCAGATGATTCTGAGCGGTTCTGTTAGTAGGTTAATGTTTTGTTCACAGTTTAGTTTCTTCGGCCGAGACTGTGAAGGTACTGTCTACCAAACTACATGGTGATTACACTCAACATTCGGTTGCACTGTAGACAGTAATTAACCTGACAGAGCAGTGTATTTCGGAACTGCCAATGAATCGCTTCACTCAGCTACTGCTGTGTCCGTTGTATCTTACACACATCGACGTCGAATAAATCACAAGGTTCAGACTGAGGCACGGGCTAAGCCGTCTGTGCACATTACATTCTACGCCGAATCACCTCCAACGAACGCACACCGCTTCACATTTCTACGTCACGCACCCACTTGGAGCTGAAGCTCTGACTGACGTTCCTAACTTCAGGCGTTACAGTTTTGACATGCAAAGAACAAACACCGGACTTCTCGTTAAGTGGAGTGTAAAGTAACACTGTCATGCGTCTTTCGCGTATCGTCTGCAGAGAAAGCAACAGTGCATTGTACTTTCAATGGGAAAAAGGGAATATCGCGCACGGGCTACAGAATTCACCAACACGATGGTGGTGGAACCCAGCCTGTGATGAGCTACTAGTGTCCTGCAGCAACAGAGCAAGTGCCGTGGCAGCAGATATGCCATTAATTTAACAACAATATACAACATAATCTTAAAAATTCCCTGGGTGTGAATGAGTGACTGAGTCACATCCGTGATTCCATGGTTACGACAAAGGTTCTCTGTGCGGTACGTGCCGCGGCCAGAGAAACGTCTTATATTTTCAGACAGTGGACACTCCTGTGCACGTCTTGAGCACAGACCACATAACACAAACACATGGCAGCACTGCGATAGATGAAACAGCTCCATGGAATGAAGTTCTAATGAGAAGCTGCCAGTCGTTGCTACTCAAGAAATTCACCCAGTTCAAACACAATGCCATCTGTTTCAACAGTACATATGTTACATGTAGTCGTCCCTTGTCGTTTCAAAGATTTTGTGTACATTTCTTACGTGCCACATACCTCGCCCACATCACCAGCTAATCACATCACAGAACTCCTCCTTATGCATCTTTCTCCACCTTCCTCTTTTGTCCACGTATTCTCGTAGCATCCTCGGCGGTTCTGCCTAATCCATCAAACCCATACAAAACAACACACATAATTACTTTCATCCCGTTGAATATTGACGGATCTTTGCTAACAGGATGGAAGACTGAAGACTCCCTAGTGAATGATGGCAAGCATTTACTGTTCTTGGAACTTCCTGAATGTAAATTTGATTATTGGTGCCTTTCCTAATTGTACTCTTTGTCACATACTGTAAAAATGAATTCATCTTGTCCACTTGACTGCCCTGTGCTGTGCTGCTTCTAGTGCAGATGCCACGACACCTAAGTCCTTCTTTCTCGCACCGAGTATCCGTTATTAAACCCTGGGAACTAGGGTGAAGTTTTACAATAACTTTGCCTCGAACCGTCGCCGTTAAACATTTTTGTGCCACTGATGATCATCAACGTGACGTACACATGTGCCCCCCTCCCCCCGCAGTATAATAAACGGGCCCCTAGCGATGTAAACCTGCGGCTCGGATAATAACACGAGGGGGGGGGGGGGAGAACTTGCTATTCAAACAGGAAAGTGGGATTTGCAGTGCCAGCGGCCCTTCCTGCAGCTACTCTGTGGGAAAAATGGCCGTTCAGACGGTGTTTGTCTAGCAGCAAACAGTCGCTCTTACGGGGACGGCAGGGGGTGAGTTTGTGAACAGCGCGGTGTGTACAAAGCTTCATGGTCTTCACACGCGCTGTGCTTTCTTATCAATGATGTGTTCAGCACAAAATTTCACTTATTCTTGCAAGGACCTGGGTATGCTGAAATGCTGTACAGACGGACAGCGCAGCACGATGCAGCAGGTCGCTTCGAAAACTAAGTGTATCACAACTACAGTTTCTAACACAGTTCAACGACACCTTTGGCACAAACACAGCCACTGCTAACATGTCACGCTGTTCAGAGTTGCAGGGCACTGAGTGGTTTAAACTGTAACCCTTCATCCTTTAAAAGTTTCCCTGCACGTCAGAGCAATTTTTAACCCGCGTTTCAGACTGTTCTGTCTTTAAGTATCCTCAACAAATATCGTGCAATGGGGAGAAGAAAAATGCATGCCGGTTTTTGGTGGTAAACCTGAAGGAAAGTGGTCACATGGAAAACCAAGACACAGACTGGAGGTTAATTACAATGGCTCTTACATAACCTGGCAGGGCATTCTCTGGATTACTGCGGCTTAGCATACGGACAAAATATGGGCTCTTGTGAACACGGTAGAGAACTTCACATTTTCCATTCCGTGCATTATGATTCATTTGTTACAATATGACCAACATAATTACAGTAATGTTTTCACACGCACGTATTACGGCATGACTGTAATTGTAACGAAGGCTGTGAATGTCCGTACAATATGAACCAACAAGATGCACTATTTTCTATTAGTTTATTTCAATAACAAGGATCTACATGTGTCGAGCAGGTTTGCTGCTCATCATCAGCAGGACCAACTCCGTATAAACAGCATGTAGAGGCTTATTATTGAAATAAATTAATAGAAAATAGTGCATCTTGTTGGTTCATATTATACGAATACATCACGATGCACTGTCAGCAAAACTTAAATAAAAACTGTGCATTTCTTGATCACATTGTACCGACGGCAGTGAACATTCGACTTCCACAAAACGTGGGGAATGTATTGACTAGCTTCTCATAGTCAGTTGTGTTGCAGTGACGGGCATCGGTAATTTCGTCATTGCCTCTTGTTCCATGTGTTATCTGTACGCAGTTCGGCAGACGGCGCTATTCCAAAGTCTTCTTACCCTGACAGTGGAAATGTGCGTTCCTTGCAACGTCGGCACCTGTGTACCTCACGAGTTCCCACGTCCCAGAAAGTCCTCTCGTCACCAGCAATCAACTGTCCGTATTTCGTGCCCAGATGCACGCATCATGAACGCAGACGTCGGCCCCCAGTTCAGGTGAAGTCTCTGCGATCGGTGGACGCCAGGCACGGAAATCCTGCAGTTAAGCTTTTTCTGCTTCCGCCCTTCACAGCGTCAGTACAACTTTCCAACATTTTTTCTCGCGTACCAACCAGTCTCACAAACAGAAGTTACACGTACCGCTACGTACTGATAGGAACGTAAGTTGTTGCTCTGTTAATTTTACGTTTTTTACACTTAACACCACAACGTATGGCTTAAATATTAACAAAATATAAACAAAATCTAATACAAGGTTTTCATACTTCTCCTGTGTTACTGAGACAGCCGAACTTGGAGTGCTTTGCAAGCCCACAACTGTAATTTATACAAACTCACCACCAGTTATATGTACCTCACTCGACCTGTTAAACAAAACGTCAAAGGCTCGCACTGTTGCCATGTTTGACACTGTACAATACAGTTACTGGCCTACGGACGAATCGTTCGATTCCCGGTAGTGGCACGAGACTCTTCTCCGAAACGTGGACTGGCTGTTAAGCCCACCCAGCCTGGGTGAGGGGGGGGGTTCTGTCTTCGTGGGTACAGCGGCCCCGGCGTGAAGGTGATCACTCACCAGTTAGTGCCGAAATTAAGAGTTAAGCTGTACCTCTACTCCCCCAATACGCCTTCAAAGCGTGGGCAGGGGCTTCTTTTCTCACGCCTTCGCATTTATTCCGAAAAGCGCCAACTGGCTTCGTCATGTCTGTCCGTCTACCGCATTAATCAGCGCGGATCCCACACTGGACGGATTTCGTGCAATGTGATATCGGGGACTCTTACAAAAGTCTGTCGAGCAAATACAGATGTGGTTAAAATCGAACAAAAATATTGGGCACTTTACATTTTTAATATTGCTGACAGCGACATGTACAGCCCAACTGCAGTGCTTCCTTGGTTACGCGAACGTGCCACAGTGTTACTGCCTGCCTTGTTACCATCATCGTAACTCTGTGATTGGTACGATTCACGTTAGGTCTTCTAATTTTATTTGCAACAGTCATCAGTATATTCACAGACAGATGACGCCCCCCCCAAAAAAAACAAATACATAATTAATAACTGAAGCAAGCTTCCAGATAAATTTAATTTCTAGGAACTGCCGATGTGAATGAGAACTCGTGAACTCCCTGCAACTGCCATTGGCCTCTCTCTCATCACGCCGCACCAGTTACTGCGGGATATCTGTCTGCGTGTCACCTCTTACACGACACTGATCCCAAATTTCACTTTCATCATTTCCACCAAAATACCCTCTATTGGCCCCTGAGGTCCCGCAGCTTGCAACTGAATTCAATAAATTGTCTGCAGCACATTAATATACCAAGCAATGCCACTGTAAGTGAAGTTCTCCCTTTTACTGGCAAGATCGCGTTCTCACGACCGGTGTATTTGACAACTGCCCCACACTGTGCATTGTACTAGCTGTTGACGTAACAACCTCTGCGAAAGCGGGTCGTCGTCGATCAGGGAGTCAACCAAAGTTCCGTGTGCTAAGCGAACCGACAAGAAGCGAAAACCATGTCAGATAAGGACCGTGTACACACCGGTCTTGGTAACGCCAAAACGCGTCTGGATTGAATTCCTTACACTTGTGTCGCATTTACCGACATCCAGTGGGAAAAGGACGGGTGGCCAGTATTTCTACTTGTGCACTGTTCACAAATAACATCAAGTGATGAGTACAGGTACAACACGATGTGTTGTACCTGTACTCTACGTAGCTTGCACAAGTCTGTATTCTTGCAGGCACTCAGATTTCTTACTCCACATACTTTGGACCCAAAGCTATTATGGCGCAAAGCTGATTCAATGCCTCTTGGCTCCTCAGCACAGGAATGTGTATCGATTGTTTGACTCAACCTAATGAGCAGCAAGCAGCACGCGTGCCGAGGGGATGCACAAAGCTCGCCAAACTACTCACGTGCCGTCTGACTGATTTGACGGCCAATGCTTCTCATTTGTGCCAGTATGGCAGTGCACTACAAGGAGACGCCAACGCGCTTGGCACGTAAAGCCCAGTGGTTTACTACTACGTTCTGCCCATGGAGTGCATTTATGGCTGTTCTGTATTGATCTCAGAACATACAGCGATTATTTCCTTGTACAGGATTAACAGACTTAACGGGTTTATTTTTATAACCGAGACACTGTGTTTACAGCGCGGTACGAAATTAATCTTTAAATATAATCCAGATGTGAGATTTGTGGTGGACTGGGCACTGGGATAGGTTTATCTCCAAGTATTTCGGTTTTCCCCCGTCAGTATCATTTCACCAATGCTCCACACTTATCTTCATCTACATACTGCTCTCATCATGAGGACGAACGGGAGAAGCCTGGGAACCGTTTATAAAAAAGAAAGAAAGAAAGAATGCTCTTTCGGAAGTCGGAGGGCATATACTAGAAAAGTCTTTTCACTTTAGTCTGTAATGACTGTTTTCAGTTGTAATACAAATGACACGGTCCAACAGAAACCGAAGCACGGTCCGCACCTCACCCCCCCCCGTCCACTTCCGCTGCAGTCACTTAGGCCTCGCCCAAATGACTCCCCCAGGTCCCAGGGCGCCAACACCTTCAGTGGACGAGATCAACAAACTCTGGTTCAAGCTCCAGAAAGCCATCCAACCAAATTTCACCCTACCTTCACCTCCTCCCAGGGGAAGACATAGCAGTACTGCCACGACGTCAAGTGTCCGCGTCACCCCACTTTAAGGTTTCAGTATCTCAAGCCCAGCGATGCGTTTTGGTTGGCTGGTCGGTTTGTTGGTTTAAGCTTGGTCAGGTGTTAAAGCCACACTGTTCATGCCGAAAGCAGACAACTGCATGTACAGACAAGCAGTTGATACTGTGGGGTGCAAACAGCTTCATGACGTCATTACATAACATCTTTCTCGCGTCTGAACTTTCTGAAGTCACGGGTCAAAGAAGTTTCTGTCTTCACGACTATCAGGTAGGTTAATGCTAATCACAGTCCTGTATCAGCAGCGATTTGGACTGGCACAGTGACCCCTGCGACGTCGAACTCCGCACTGTGTCTGTGGTCATCTCTATAGTACGTGAGAAACAGGGGCCAGCTGAACATGAAACACAAGGAAATGAACCTTTAACATTGTGTTCAGAGAGTCAGTTCTAACGCGGTCGGCATGGCGACTCGCCACAGGCTGGACGGTCTGAGTTGGAGCCCCAGAGAGGGGGGGCATATTTTCCGGACCCATCCAGACCGGCCCGGAGACCCACCCAGCCTCCTGTACGATGGGTACCGGGTCTCTTTCCCGAGGTGCAGCGGCCGGCGCGGAAGCCGACTGTGTGTGGAGTTATACCTCCAGCTCCCCCTGCACTGGACACTCCGTCTCAGCTATCGAAACCAGCCAGTTCATCTTGTGGCATAAAATAATCCCTGTTGTAAGATACATACAAAACACACACATGCAATGCAGTAGGCAGAGCCCAGCAGTGCGTAGAGAAACCACTGCGCTCTACAGTTAATTTGACAGGGCAAGGGGATGACTGTTGGGCACTGCTGCACCAAGTGGAGTGACGGTGTTTGGTGGCTTCCCCTGTGCACCATTTGCATAAACGCATGAATACAACTTCCTCTCCTTAGGCGTCTTCTGACGTAACGAATGTCCTTTATGTGAGGCAATCCAAATTGTTTTTATACCCCAAATGTTACGCAGTTGTCACACTTGGGCACGAGCCGTGTCTCAGTCGCAGACCGCAGTTCCGTCCCACCTTACACAACACCATTCTTCACAGGCTGTGTCCGCGATGTAACGTTCCCCCGTACCTTCACTGGCTCCAATCCGCTGCGGCCGACCGCGCAAGTCGTTCCGGACCCGCAGTCCAATACTGCCCCCAGCACCCCAACAAAAGTGTACAGTAACAGCCCACAACACTCGGACCTTCACCCCCGACCTGTGTTCTTACATCACAGTAACACACGAAGTTTCACACCCACACAAAACATGAAACTTGTCGTGGGTGTTTTATAAAGTTGTTAGACTCTAAGGCGGAGACGGAAAGAGGATGGTAATTTTGTTTGAACTGTCCTTCCCAGACACTGTAACTTTGCTACATCTGAGGATTCAGCAGCATTCTCTGCCACCAACTGACCACGGTGACAAGACAGACAGCTACACTCATTCTTTAAGTCGGCACCAGACAGAGGCCAGTGGTCAGCTTAACGCTGCGGTCGCTTAAGCCCCGAGGGAAAACAGCCATCCTTTCCAATTTCATAAGAGGCTGAGTGGGCTCCAGGGCGGGTTGGGCGTTTTAGAGAAGCGAAAAATCTCTTGCCTCTACGGCAATCAAATCCTTTTCCACGAACATCAGCCATACCAGCTGTGCCCAGTTCACCCTCTGACACCATACTTATTGCAGACCCGTCTTAATATTACTGATCCAACTACGCCTAGATTTTCTTCTTATTTCAGGCATCCCGAACTGTATGCATATCTCTTCTGTCCTATGCGTTCTACGTGCCTTAAATTAGTATGATATTGTAATAGACCTTCACTGCACATTACTTTTGCTCTGGTTTAGTTTTAAAATAGGACACGATCTGCTTTACGTGTGTAGCAGAGTCTTCCTTGGGCAGCTAACTGTTCGTCAGTCAACTTCCTCACACTTAATGGAACCCGTAGGTTCAATATGGTGTTCCCTAGAGACCGCCACCTTTCACTGTCCCAAGCCTGATTAATCCAGTTTACAACCATCCTGCTTAAGAGAAAATTTCATATTATTCTCCCATCTACATCTAGGTCTTCCAAGTGGTCTCGTTCCTCCCGGTTTCCGCACCAAAACCTTTTATGCCTTTCTCTTCACCCCCGTGGGTGCCACATATTCTGTCCATCTCATCCTTCTTCATGTGATTACCTACATAGCATTTGGTGATCAGTACAAATCACTGTGCAATAACTGATCAGCTGTACTGTAATAACTACTAGCGTACTGCTGTTACTTTGGTCTCTTCGTACACAAACAGGCTTGCCTTTGTTAACCACGAACTCGGCTGCTGGACAGGATTCATACTGAACAGGGATCAGCCGGATGGACAATTTGACGAAGAATTTGGTTACCTGGACCAACTTTCCATAAGTGAAAGTGTTTTTCTAAAACATCTGTAGTCTGCCTACGGAGAACGTTTCACCTCCATGGCGCTGCTACAGTGGGCCCCCCTGCTGTATCCATGGCAACCCCCCATGTGCGGTTCATAGGCAGATAATACGCACAGAATGTGCAGTGCGGGACGCACTCAGAAAGGGGGCAGTTTGTATGCATTTTTAAGGGTTGTTTGTACTTTGCATGCAACATTGTGTAGGGACTGCCGTTAAATGCTGATCTTCAGTTTCAAAGTAATTTCGCAAGCAGCAGAATGCCATTATCTCTGTTTGACCATCAAAGGCGTCGATCAGTTTTGAATGCTTTTCATCAGGAATGACTAAATGAGCATTTATGGAGGTGCCAATATTCTGTTACTGACAATTCTTAGGCTTCTGTAGCCATTGGCTGGCCTTAACACGGAATGATAAAACGATTGGTCATTTAAGGATTAAGATTATACGAATTATACTTTATACCCAGTCCGTACCGCTCAGTAAACACACTCCTCTCGGTTATAAAAACCAGTCAGTTAATGTTGTATAGGGAAATAATGGCTGTTTGTTCTGAGATCCACACAAAACTCATAAATACAGTGTGTGGGCAGAACGTAGAATTGTTGAGTGTTAAACTGGAGGTACATATAGTGACCACTGGAATTCAGATGGTTAAAATGGATGCATATTGTAGAACCGTTGTCAAAATGACAGACAGTAAGGTTAGCATTGAACAAGCAACCTGTGGCCAGTGAGGAGACACTGTCACTGAATGTGTGGTCACTATGAACGGTTCTGCTGTCTACTGGGATGTGATGCCATGCAGTCTGGTATTTACCAGCGATCCGGAGTAACTTGCTCCTGCACCATCAGGGTAGAATTGGAAGAATGCGATAAAGACAACAGAAACAAATGCCTCTGAAACACCGTCAAGATCCTAATAGACTGCGCGACGTGACATTTCAGGCGACAGGATTCTTCGGTTTGAGCTGATAAATTCTTGTGCATGAACTAATTACTGTGTTTGACAAAATGGTATAGTTTTAACGGTGACAAACTGCAGCAAAACGAACTGTTATCATAAGCCCTGCAGGTTGGGACGTGTTTATAGCATTTAACGTGTGTTTTTATAAATTTTCGTTACCTTAGCTGGTATGACTCCGGATAGCGCAGTCGGTTTGTGACTTCGCTCTGGGTTGGGCCCTCCATGGGCAAGAGATTTGTTATCCCAAACGCCCACATTGGCTCTGGGGCTCACTCACCCTCCTATTCAGTATGCATCGAGCCCCTGTTCCTGGGCTTAAGTGGCCGGAGCGTGAAACTGACCACACCATCCCGTGCAGAGGCTAAGAATGAGTGGAGGTATACTCCTACCCCCCCCCCCTCAATGCTTTGAAGGTTTGCACAAAGACATTTTACATTCAGCTTTGTCGGTAAAGCAACGGACGTTGCGGCAGCGAGAATTGGCTGCTGCTGGAGACTCAAAGCATGATCAGTGAGGAAGACAACGAAAAACTTAATCCAGTTATTCGGTGGGCCTGCTAAATTTTGAACCGCTTCCCTGTGAAACACGTCAGAAACGCTGCTGCCACCAACTGCAGAGCGATATGAGAGGACAGGTGGCTGTGCGGCAGGACCAAGTGCTGCCTTATGTAAAGGCATAAGATAAGCTCTCCCTGTGCATGTCGTGAAGACAGTACAGCTCCACACATTTTTAACCTCGGCAGCAGGTGGCGGTGTGTGTTCAGCTTCACATACCTAGTGGCCGCTTAAACCCCCAGTGCCCAGTGAGCAGGGGCTACGTCGGCCTTAGTTGTTCTGGGCGGTTCTTACTGGCAAAGTACGGAATCAAACCCCGAATCGCCCATCCGCTGGGTAATCAATGTACCACCTACGCTGTTCTCACATTACGGTACACTGATGCACTTTGCAGAGAAACATTTTGAGGCTGTGACTATGAAGCCCTCTTGCTTCTGGGATGACATCGTACAGCTTGGTAGATAAGCACCATTCCTACCAAGCGATGTGCGGCTTCTGTATGCATAGCTGAAAAACCTCTGAAGATGGAGGCGTCATACTCCTCGCGCCTGATGATACTCGTCGTTCAAGCTAAAAGACGTCGTATTGTAAAACCAAGTGATCCCCGGCGGCACCGAGGTCTGTCAGGTGAAGAGCACGGCAGGGGCTGACGTACAGGGGGTGCGTTGTTAGGGTCACTAGCTAGACCGTACAGTGCGGTGACTGGCCATCCTGTCTGAAAATTGCCAGGAACTGGGTAGAAACAGCTGGTGCTGCGTAACAGAACAGGTGCAGCTGAGCCACAGCGATTTTTGTTTTGTAGAATCCATCCCGGTACGGTTCGTCACGTGGCGAAGTGATAAACGCGTACCGTCTGCCACCTTACTTACTTACTCCATGGTGCAGAGTCCTTCTTGAGAATTCAACTGGTTTGCAGTTAGTCGAGAAATTCCCCGCATATCACGGAACCCGAAGGTTCATTACCGCACTCACAAGCGTCCACCACCTGTCTCTATCCTGGGCCAGCCCAATCCAGTCCATATACCCACATCCCACCTCCTGGAGATCCATCCTAATATTATC
>Ga0123353_10004227_pt1 | contig 18438 bp, 10 predicted proteins | sample TergutLab28metaG_3_FD_92763 | JGI IMG/M metagenome (GOLD analysis project Ga0123353, IMG submission 92763) | Labiotermes labralis P3 segment gut microbial communities from Petit-Saut dam, French Guiana - Lab288 P3 | ecosystem: Host-associated > Arthropoda: Insects > Digestive system > Gut ... | reverse complement strand
GACACAGGTCAGATTCTATCTACCTTTACCAATCAGTGTCACTGTCTCCATCTTCACAGTCTATGTCTTCATCTGCCTCGTACTCACTCCTGACATTCTCATCCTCTTCACTACCATTCCACAATTTATCATCAGTCTCATCCACACTGCACTGGATATACAGCATGTATTAAAACCCTTCACAGTTACTTCTGTTGAGATACACTGTCATGCTGTTATGATCCACATTAGCTAAATAATACATTTATATTTCTTGGTTTGTAAACTTACTTGAACCCATGATGTGGGCCAGGTAGCTCAGTCAGTATAGTGACTGACTACTGGCTGGATGGTCTGGGATTGAATCCCGGTGGGGACGAGATTTTCCACCTGTCCAGACCGGCCCTGGGGCCAACCCATCCTCCTGTAAAATGGGTACCAGGTCTTTCCCGAGGGTAAAGTGCGGCCAGGGTGTGCTGCTGACCACTCACCCCCTTCTAGTGCTGCAGCTATACCTCTACCCACCCTCTGGGCCACACTGGGCCTGTAATGGGAAAACTTTACATTTTTACCTTTTTTACTTGAACCCATGAAAATTCACAGTTTTCTCCACACATGGCATTAGTGGTGTTCAGAATTTAAATACAGTCATGCATCACTTAACGATCGCAATACATTCTGAGAACTGATTCGTTAGGTGATTTCTTCATTGTGCGAATGTCATAGAGTGTACTTACACAAACCTAGATAGTACAGCCTACTACACACCTAGTGTATATGGTATAGCCTGTTGCTTCTAGGCTAAAAACCTGTTCAGCATATTACTGTACTGTAGGCAATTGTAACACCGTTGTATATGTAGTACATTGTTGACTGAAACTGACTGTACATGTGTTCTGGACTTTTGTGTTTTGTCTGTGGCCTAATCAGTTTGAGTTCATGGCTGTTTTTATGATTTTTAATTTGTTGATTGGTCCAGGTTTTACGTTTGAGCCTTGTTGTTAATTTTTAATGTTTCAATAGTCATTTTCCTGTTACTACCCTTGGTGTGTAACTTAACAAGTTCCTGTTTCTGTGGTGCCCAGTGACTGAGAATAGCTCAATCTAAGGGGTCCACCAGGAAGGTGTTTCTTTGCTTATAAATGAAAACAGAGCTGGCTTCTGAAGGCTTCTGAAATTTCGTGCTTCTTTAAAAATTTAGATCATGGACAAAGTCCCAAAAATAGAAGATTGTTTCAGTTAAATTCACTCATGCTCTGTTCTTTTGGATTTCTTGATTCTTGAAGATGGGACCAATAAGTTGTTCTGAAACGTCCATAAGGAATTACCACTCAACACTTTATAATATCTCAGAAGAACGGAGATCTTACATGATGATTGTGCAATGCCGGCCGTGGTTTGGCTTTGCATGATCCAGTGCAGAGTGATAAGGTTTGGTGTGATGCAGTTCAGCGCTTCATATTTGACTTGAAGGTGATCCCACATGTTTGAGTGCCAAACTGAAGGGAGAAAACTTCATATTTCATTCAAGTAAATAGGGTATAATTTTTCATATGTTCTCTACAGTTTGCTGTGGTGGGGGTTATATTTACAGGTACTTATGTTTCAGTGCACAAGTACTAAGTGTATCATGCATTCATGAGCTGCAGGAAGTTCATTATACAAACCATGGCTGTGGCTCAACAGACTTTGTGCATGTAAAATTAAATATTACATTATCTATACAGTATTAATGATAAATTCTATTCTACTGGAAATTATCACATGAAGAAGGAAATTACATCCGTTCTGCTGTTTACATCCTCACCACAACCAAAGATATGATAATCGGTGTGTCATTACATTCCCGAAGCCTGTCTCATATTCTGAGAAATATTTCTGTTGAATATTTGCTCTTATTTACTGGGTGACAGTACAGATTTTGGCATTAGAGTCCTTCAGGCAAATTATTACACTGTAGGTGTAGCAGTTTTTTGTTTGTTGATGTTTGAAGGTCTAAAGAAATGCCATGTCATGGTGCAACATTGTGTGAAGTGCTGTAACACTCTGCATGATAAGCTAATAGCTCCTGATCTAGTCAAAAAAAATTCGTTGCAGGCTATGGAACCCAAAAGTACATTAGCATATTCACAAGAACCATCTGCTGGTCCATATCCTTCATGACATGAATCCAGTGCACACCCTTCCACGATCTTTCTTTTAAGGTCCGTTTTTAATATTGTCCTCTTCCTCTATTTGAGAAGTGAAACTCAAATCATTCTCATTTTAAAAGTGACTAAATAATGTTTCCACTGAGGTGTTACAGGTATGGTTTAAAGAAATTATATTTCAAGGACACAACACAGTTTGACCTTTGATTTTGATTTTCTAAAAATGTAACCCTTTGGTGTTTTTTAAAAAATATGTGAATAGTGGATATTATTTTGATGAACATATAACAAGATTTCAAGGTGAATGTTGAGGCTACCACTGTTTCTGTGATGGAACACTAGAGGGCCCTGTTATTACAGGCACAAGTGAGCAATCGTACTAATTACATGTGTAACACGGTGCATTTATGTATATAACAGAAGTAGGAAATATTATTTCCCATAAAAGCGGTCATTTGAATAGGGCCTATTTGGAGGCACATTACATTGTAGATAACAGTTATTTTAAGAGCCTATTGCAAGTCTCTGTTGTTCAAACAAAAAAGTTTACACATGACATCATCATAAGCTGCAAAACACAGAAGCTGCACATGTTCTGTAGTGCATCATAAATAGGCTAAAAAAACTGTGCTCAAGGAAATACTGATGCTGGACATGCCAGATGTTGCACAAGAAAGAACAAACAACTTGTATTTGAAGTAATCATTTGCTACAGGAAGTAGTCTCAGATAGAGCAGTAAAGAACGAGAGAGAGAGATGGAACATGTTTTCAACAGGAAGGTGCGGGAATTCCCAGAGTGATATAAAGTTCTTGTTTCCTCTCCAGTCTGCAAAGTGTTTGCTCAGATTGAAAGGCAGATACCATAGGGTTAATTTATACAGCACCATTACAGAAGAATAAACAGCCACTCCCAGCAGGGGGATATAAGAATTGTTGTCAGAAGTGGACTGCGCAGTGTTTTAAATGTGTGGTTGATAAATAGTGGAGGAACAGTGTAATTCTTGAAGACAGTTTGTGCCTACATTTGAAGTTAGTGGTGAAATAAAGATGGGTTTTTCTGTCCCACGCACATCATCAGATTATGATCATGAAAACAGTTCTCTTTTTAGTGCTGAGTCAACATTTACATCTCCAGACACATTATCACTGTATTACAGCATTATAGAATCAATGAACCAGTCAACATCGACAAACCTTACAGATGCAATCGCCAATATTACAATTACAACAGAAGACCCATCGGTGAACTACACAGGAGTGATGGGTGCCAAATTACAATTTCAGCTGTATGATTACATTATTCCACCAGTTGGAGTCATTATACTTCTGCTCAACTTAGCTGTGGTGATATCATCAGGGCTGATTCTGAAACGCGGAGCTGAACCACGGACGACTTACTTGTTCCTTGGAAATGTGGCAATGGCAGATATGATAACCAGTGTTGCAATACTTCTTGCACAGTTGTATCCAAGGGAATATCGAAATGATATTATGTGCATGTTGCAGATGGGTATGTTATTTGCAGTTTTACATTAGAGCATAGTTTGCAGGCATGGGCCGGGTAGCTCAGTTGGTATAGCGACTGACTATGGGCTGGACGGTCTGGGATCGAATCCCGGTGGGTATGAGATTTTCCACCCGTCCAGACTGGCCCTGGGGCCCACCGAGCCTCCTGTAAAATGAGTACCAGGTCTTTACTGGGCGTAAAGGGTCGCCGGGGCACGCTGCTGACCACTCACCCCCTTCTAGTGCCGTCGTCTTGCAAGAGTAGAGCTATACCTCTACCCACCCTCTGGGCCACTCTGGGCCTATAACGGGATCACTTTACCTATACCTTTTACCTTAGTTTGCAGGTAACAGAAGGAAGCAATAGATTTTAGCTACCATATTTAGGTAGTTGCCTTCTTGTAATTTATATTGACACTTGGCTACAAAGTAAGTTGTCTTTAAGGGCCTGTTACATCAAGGGTGATGTACCATCTTGTGTGTACTTTGGCTCACATTGGAAGTATTTTCCTTAAAATTCATATCTGGGATGGGACACATTCGATACAAAGGTTGCAATTGATCAATAATTAACAGCACTTTATGTGAGAAGGAATATCCCTTTTGGTACTACCTAGGCTCCCCATGAAACTGATTTTCCTGCATATTCATATCTCACAGACATGTGTCCTTTGTGAAAAATTGCTTTGATTTGTGGCTGATTTAAAACTAAGCTATATCATGTATGATGAATGGCAACTGTGTCATACATGCGGATGATCATGATGATAGATGTAATAGGAACTGAGTTAGGGAAGAATGCCTAATTTGGTGTTTATGTCAAGTGGCCTAAATTCTTGGCCAATTTAAAGCATACCTATATTGTGTTCAATGAATGACACCAGTGTCCTATATATTGATGATCATTATGCTTTCTGTAACAAAAGCCGAGGTATGGAAGAATCACTAATTTAGCCTTTATGTAAAGTGGCCTTAATTTACTTGGCCGATATGAACCAAAGCTATAAGTTATGTGTTAAATGACTACAGTGTCAGCCGAGTAATGGAAATTCACCACTTTGTCCTTAATGTAGAGTGGCCTTACTTCTTTGCGGATTTAAACCAAACCTAGAATATTTGTGGCAAATGACAACAGTTTTATAATAAGCTTGCTGTAATAACATCTGCGGTCTCAATGTAAAGTGGCCATATTTCTTGGTAGACATAAACCAAAGCTGTTTCATGCATAACAAATGACAACTGTGTCATATATACAGATGATCAAGAAGCTTGCTGAAATGGAAGTCGATTTACAGAAAAATCACTTTTTTTTTAAGTAACGTACTTGGCGTATGTATACCAAACGTTTAACATGTGTCACAAATGCCAGTAGTGCCATACGCATGGAAGACTATGATGCTAGCCATAATAGTCAATTTGGGGAAGAAATACTTCTTGTGTAAATTGACCTTATTTCTTGGCCAACTGAAGACAAAACGGATTTTGTGTAGGAAAAATGACAATAGTGTCATAGATAGGGATGATCATGAAGGTTACTGTAATTACAGCCGATTTGCAGAAGAATCACTACTTTGGCCTGTATAGAAAGTGGAGTTCATACTCCGGCGATTGAAAACAAACCGATATCGTGTGCGACAAATGACACCAGTGTCATAGATATGGATGATCATGAGCTTGCTGTAACAACAGCCGCGGTTTGGCTTTTATGTAACGTGGCCGTAATTTTGTGGCCGATTTGGACCAAAGCTGTAAGTCGTGTGTCGAATGACCACAATGTCAGCCGAGTTACGGAAAAGTCACCACTCCGGCCTTAATTCTTTGCGGATTTAAACCAAACCTACAACGTGTGTGGCGAATGGCAACAGTGTCATATATACGGATACTGTAATAACAGCCGTGGTACCCGGAAGAATCACTACTTCTGCCTTTACGTAAAGGGGCCTTAATTAATCATTTCTCGATTGAAACCTAACCTAATTCGTGTGTGACGAATGACATCTGTGTCATTTACACGGATAATCGTGAAGCTCTGTGTAAGAGGAGCCCCGTGACGGAAGAATAACTACTTGGCCCTTGCGTAAGGTGGCCTTAATTGTTGGTCGATTAGAAACAAACCTACAAGCTTTGTGACGAATGACAAAGTTGTCATATATACGAAATGATCAATAAGCTTACAGTAGGTAGAATCACTGCTTAGTCCTCTTTGGAAAGTGGTCGCATTACTCGGCCACATAACCCAACCGATTTCGTATGCGACGAATAACAACTGTGTCACATATACGGATGTTTACGATTCTTGATGTAATAGGAGACCAGTTAAGCAAGAATTACGACTTCAGCCTCAATGTTTGACCGATTTAAACCAAAATTATAAGTTGTGTGACGAATGACAACTGTATCATATATAGGGATGATCATGCAGCCTGTAGTCATAGGATCCGAGTTACAGAAGAATAATTACTTTGTCCTTAATGTAAAGTGGCCTTAATTCTTGGCCGATAAATAGAACAAACTTACGCCGTGCGTGACGAATGGCAACAGTATCATTTATGCGAACGATGATGACACTGTAATGGGAGCCGAGTTACGGAAAAATCACTGCTTTGGCCTTCATTTACACTGGCCTTAATTCTTGGCCAATTTAAAGCGTGTGACGAATGACGGACGATCAAGAAGTTTGCCCAAATAGAGGGCGATTTACGGCAAAATCACTACTTTGTCCCTTACGAAAAGGGGTCTTAATTCTTGGCGGATTTAAACTAAACTTATTTCGTGTGTGACGTATGACAACTGTGATATATATGGATGATAATGAAGCTTGCTCGAATAGGAGGCGATTTGCGGAAAAATCACTACCATGGCCTTTAAGTAAAGTGACCCTAATTCTTGGCCGAATTAAACCTAACTTATAACGTGTGACACGAACGCTAACAGTGTCATAGACACAGAGGACTGTGGAGCTAGCATTCATAGGAGCTGTTTTAGGGAAGAATCACTATTTTGGCCTTCGTGTCATAATTCTTGTCCGATTTTAAACAGACGGATAACCTGTATGCAGAATGACAGCAGTGTCATATACACGGATGTTCACGAACTTTACTATAATAAGGGTGTAACGCACGATAAAAGTTTTGTATAGAAAGGTCAAGACTAACGAGTTATTCGTCTGTATCTCAGCTTCTCTTAATAGATGTTTCATAAAAGGCCACATCGATCAAGAATCAAGGCCACTTTACATAAAGAGCAAAGTCAGTCTGACATAACTCAGCTCCTATTTCAAGCAAGCTTCATGACCATCAGTAAATGTCACTGTGGTCATTCCTTACAAATGACCCTAATTTGGTGTAAATCGGTCAAGAATTAAGGACACATTGTAGTGACTGAACAAGTTACCCTAACTCGGCACCTGTTCAAAAAACTTTCGTGAAGATTTACATCTCAATCACTAGGCACATTTGCATAAAGACCAATAGTTTTTCACCTGTATCTTGGCTTCCCTTCCTGGCAGTTTAATGAATATCCATATCTCTGTCACTATGCACATATGCTACATGCGATCCAAGTTTTGTGTAAGCTGGTCAAAGGCTTATGGGCCTTCAATTACAGACCATATGATATGGAACCACCACTCAGTCACTGTGCACATTCACTATACATGATCCAAGTTTGGTTCAGATTGGTCAAGAATTAGGACACAACATTTGAATTCCAGACCATTTAACATTGTCTGCAGTGACAAGGACAGTGAGTATGACAATTTGATTTTCCAAACTGAATTTCATTGGCTGTTTCATGGTAGTTTGTGTTGGAAGTGTTACAAGTGGGTGAAGAAATTTCAATAATTTTGTCTGAAGAGAAACACAATAGCCAGATACTTCTCACATATACCTTGGATGCAGTAGCTAGCATACTGTGCAAATATTTGCAATAAGTTAAACAAGTTCAATCTGTCAATGCAGGGCCACAGAATGACAGTGCTCACAACTGAGGATTAAGTGGTTGCAGTGAAGTTAAAACTTAAATCTTGGTACCAACATGTGCAACAAAATTAATTTGATTGTTTCAATGCCCTGTTTGTAATCCACGTATTTATAAATACTAGAGGTTTCCTTCTCATAAACTGAACATCTGTTATGCCACATCACATGTCAATTTGCTGTATGGGCACAGATCAGATGTGTGGGATAACTTGGTGACTGCAAACTTGTCAAACAAGATTCTACTCACAGAGGTGGTTGTACTATTTTCATATTCACTTCCAGGTTTGATAGTATCCAGCACACTGGCATCCATATGGAGCGTTCTTCTGATTGGCATTGATCGCTTCTGTTATATTGTTCATGCACTCAAATATCAACTGTGGCTGACTTCACGGCGAGCTCGATGGCTGATACTTTGCACATGGATTCTTGGTTTAATCATTGGATTTATGCCTGCTATGGGGTGGAAAGGATGGACTAATGGCGGAAAATACTGCTGGTTTATACGACTTGCACCACATGGCCTAGTTCTTCTGACTGCAGCATTAGGATTCCTTCCTATCGTTATCATCACTGTTCTGTATACAGTGATTCTGTACCAAGCCCTTCGCAAAGTTGTGCAACTACAGAAGTCTGACCATGAAGCTTCAGTACACCACGTACCAAAAGTCGATAATGATCCGAATAATATACGAATTTTCAGAGGTGGCCAAAACAGTAGGGAACATAATGCACACAATAAAAACCAACGCTCACCCAAAAAATCAAGGGCTATTATAGTAGTGGTTCTTACAACTGGATCATTCATTCTAACATGGGTGCCATATTTTCTAGCTGCAACAATGTATGTCTTCTGTGAAAAACGAGCTACAAATGTAAATACATGCAAGCCTTTGCGTCTCGCTATTGCATCTCCACTGGCAATCCTGGGATTCATGAATTCACTCCTAAACCCTTTAATTTATGCATGGTGGCATAAAGGATTCAGAAAATATGTGTTTACTAAACTAGTTGGTACAAAACAGAATACGAACAGATTACCTAAGAAAAAAACCTCAACATCAAGCATGAGCACCAAGACAACTAGGAGTTCCACTAGTACATCTTACCACTCAAGGCCAACAAGCATTAATACTAGTTCAGGAATGAGTGAAGGCCCATACATAGGTGACAATGAAGACACTCACCTTTAATATGCATCCTTCAAATTATACACAACTGCAGCAGAGATTTCTGTATGTGGTAAGCTTCTTTGAAGAGGGTGAAATGTCATGAATAATGCGGAATGTAGACTACACTAATACAGTGTATTGTTCTACTTGAAACTGTTCTAAGAGCTCCACTTCTGTCCTACTACTGCTACTACTACTGCGTACTTCCATATCCTTACCAATTCATTATTTGATTTTCCTATCATTTAATGCTGTACATTCTGAGCTATTAAGTGTTGTTAAATAAACCATAAAGAAACAGAATAAACAGATTTAGAACAATGTATACAGTGTCAAAGGATGTTACACCTGGTGCTACCTCTGAAATTTAGTGTACTTCAAATGAAGATGACAACAGATTTCTTGATTTTCTCACAAATGTACCAAGCAACAAACTGTATACAAGTTAATTTATAGACATCAGTAAGTTCAACAGACTTGAAATAAATGCCCAAATGAAGAACTTTAAAAAACACAATGAAATATGATTTCTTGACTGTAGGCCTTGTGAATAATTTTGCAACAAGATATTTGTACCCACAACATAGTGGAACTGATTAGTAACTGATACTTGTTTTTCACTCTGTTGTGGAAGAAACTACACAGTGTTAGGATGTAATTAACAGCCAAAAGGTAAGTATGATTTTTGAGGCAAATGAGTTCGTGATTTAAATCATGAAATTACAGGTATGTGCCACAAACAACATTTTGGTTAACGATGGACCACATGTACAACGGTGGTCCTGTAAGATTATATTATAATATAATATTATAATACCATTGTGTTACAATTGACTACAGTAATCACTTCAGACATACTGTACAGGCTTGTAGCCTAGGAGCAATAGGCTATACCATGTAACCTAGGTGTGTAATAGGCTGTACCATCTAGGTTTGTGTAAGTATACTATGAGATTTTGCACGATGATGAAATCACCTAACCACGTATTTCTCAGAACGTATCCCCATCGTTCAGTGACACATATCTGTATTCGTGAGAGAGAAAAGAAGATTTTATATTTTCACAGCATCGATGTTGGAGGATTCAGGGCTTCTGGGGTTTTAAGGTTTTGAAGGAATGTGTCACCATCTTCACAGGTCAAGGAGTCCATCCTATGACACACTCGAGACAATCCACAAACCCGGATCATCATAACATGATAAATAAGTTCACTTCATGGTTGTGATGTCCAGCAAACTCACTGTACATGGTAATGACAGCCAAAAACTCTTGAACACATATTTGTTAAATACACAGTAAAACAGCCTGCAATCACAGTGCTAACCCAGTGAGGATAAGAGCTCCCTAGCCATCATCAAGACTGACTGCTGAAGAATAAATGCTTATTACTTCAGTACAGTTATATAATAATTAGATTACTGATTTTGTGCTAAGGAAAAGGAAGATAAGATTTGTGAATTTAATAATTTTAGTAATGTGCACGGCACTCTACATGTTCACAGTGCTACTTGTGTTCTGCCAATATTTTAAATCAGAATTCCATAAAAGTTTATTATACAAAAATTACATATGGTTTATAATTTCTCTGCAACGTTTTTCAGCATGCTATACACTGAACAAGACTAACCCAAAAATTAATTTAGACCTTTGAACAGTGACAGCATGAATTGGACAATAATATGAACTAATATGCTGTCAATGCAATTTTGGTGGGATGTTTTACATAATTTAACTAAACCTGAACTCAGAAATTGGAAGAAGTTTCAGAGAGACAGACCCATAATCAAATTTTAAATTATGATTTGTGTCAACAGCAACTAAAATAAACGGCTGTTAAAATGGCTGCCAAATTAAATAAGCGTATCTGTGTTAGTGTTTTTCAGCAGTTAAATGTGTAAGTTAAAAGAACAACCAGACCTCAGTGGGCATAAAACAAAACTAGTCAAACTTTCTGTAAATTTCAGTGTAAAAGTATAACAAAAAGATGAAATGTATGCAAGTCTTAGTGGGTCTTAGCTTTTCCCAAAATGGTGATTATCAATGCTTCACAGTATTATATACACAGTATCACATATTGTGCTTGTGGCAATAATGCATGTAGTAGTGATTAAGAAGATACAAAAGGTATGATGCACAGGAAATGGGAGAACATTCTCATATATAGAACATCTGTATCAGCACAATTTTTCTTACACTAAATCCCACAAAGTTGATGCAGAAACCAAACCAGGGTGACCACTCCATCACTAAGAATATACAATGTTTCATGACATTCTGAAACCAACCCTTGATCTATTTATGTCAAATTTTACTTGCATGGTTGTTGAGGATGTCACTAATAGACCTCTATTCAGCCTCACATTTTTACCACCTTTTCATGTTCTATTACTGCCCACATAAGCATATTATACAACTGAATTTACTGACAAATCCAATTACTTTGAAAAGAATATCTGTATATCATTTATAACCTTACAAGGGATTTAAAGTTTGCATGGCAGTGAATGTTAGGATAACCATCTTCTGGGGTGAGATCCTGGTATTACTGGGCTACCTGCTGCTTCCATCTTCAGGATGGAGTCTACGTTGAAGGTAGGGGTGACGGGTTTCTCTCTCACACTGATACTTGTCGGCTGAGTTGTGCTCCATTTTGTTCGGGATGTGTTAGTTTTACTCTTCTTTTATTATTAAATTATGCCCAAATTTTAAAACAGGCACAAAAAACATCATGCACTCAAAACACACACATATGAAGGATGCTTTGCTGGCTGATCATGTAGAGGCACAGTGCAAGCAGATGGACTACGTATACAATCTCAGAACCATTTTAGCTGTTATTGGTCTCTCACATAATCCAGTACTCATTAGTTTAAATCACCACTTGAAGAAGTAATAACGGAGTCATGGAATGTAGAGTAATGTAAAATAACAAGAACCAAGAACTCTAATTAAAGCTGTCACTTCTAGTAATGTGAAGTAACATATGGTGTTGTGAAATACATACTGGCTGCTGTTATCTGAGTGGTATGTGCAATATTCAACTTCAGGAAGTCCTTATAGATATCCAAATGCGTATTCAGTAACTGAAGGACCAAGATCCCATCTGACCAATGCAGTGACCTGAAAGAAATTTTAAACATGCAGAAACCAATCATGTTGAAGGTGCTTAGGTATGTAGTGTACTAGAACTTCCTGTCTCAATCCCTAAAAATTATCAATCTAACTTTAACCGGTCCCATGTCAAGAAGATTTACTGACATTCGTAAGTCCTATTAATTTTTTTTCAGTCAATATTTCGTATGTCAGCTTTTTATTACTCACTTAAGTCCACTACAGTAAAATGACAATTGTCAACTAGGACCAGTCACAGGAACTACAATAAGCCCAATATATTTAAACTAATAGTATGCAGTAAAATCAATCAGTCCCCTTACAGGCCCAAGGTGCCCAGGCCCAGAATGGTGGTAAGTTTGTCAGCCTTACGCATCGGCCGTTTTTACCCCCAGGAAATACTCCTAGTATTCATTTCTGTTAGAGGCTGAGTCGACCCCAGGGCCATAGTGTGATCGGAAGGATTATGTCAATGAAAAATTCCAATGACACCATCTGGAATCGAACCAGTGACCTTCCAATTATTGCAGCACCTTGACCACTGTGCTACCATGGTCCCCATTTTTTTAATTCTTGATGACAGAAATTGAGGATATTCCTCCCCAAGAAGGGCAAGTCCATGGGCAAAGAAAACATACAGCTGGCATCTTAATTTTCAGTGGCAGGTTTTCTGACAGAAACAACTCAGAGAAGTGCTTTGTGAGATGGCCCTTGAAAGGTTTATCAGTAACAAAAAGGGTACTAAACTTGGAAGTCATATCCACTGGTATCAAATAAATCCACATTCAGATACATAACGTTGCTTCCTACTGCAGATATAAAATATACTTAATAGCATTCAATACTAACACAGCCCTCATTTTGAACAGAGAAGCAGGCCCCTATGGGAGCCAGGAGAGTAGTTGATATAGTGACTAGGCCATAAGCCAGATGATACAGGGTTCAATTTTTGGCAGGTGCAACAAATTTGTTTCTCTACTCCACAATGTCCAGACCAGCTCGGGATCCTACCCAGCCTCCTGTTCATCTGGTAACAGGTTTCTTTCCCTGCACATACAGTGGCTGAGTGCAAAGTTGACTACTCACCTCCATCCAGTGCTGCAGCTAAGATTGAGTGGAGGTATGCCTCTAATTCACCTATATGCCATCAGGCTGTAGAAAGGGACTACTTTTTACTTTACCAGGCCTCCTATTCCAAGCAGCTGATAACCACTCATTCTTCAGTTCTTTGTTATCCAGGCGTTTTACATACATCGAATACAGTCTCCTTACTATATAAATTTTGAAACTGGGGGAATACTTTAGAATGCCTATAAAATCAGTATGTCCAGAAAAATAACAGCTTCACATCTAAAATACTACTGTGAACAAGTCTGCATGCCCATTTGAATGGATAACAAGATAAGTGATGCACATATGACATAACATTTTGGCAGGTTTGTGTGAGGGTTATACCTCTCCTGTTATCCTAACAGCATAATGCCATTTTGCTTGAAGATGGTGCTTCAATGGTGAATCGATATTGCCAGTGACAATAACACATTTTCAAGTAGTGCCAAGTTTTAACCTAATTTGGATTTCCTTGCCAGATTTTCATACAAATCCCCAATGTCAAATTTCACAGAAATCGGTCCAGTGGGATCTGCACTGATACAAGTGGACAGACAGACGGATAGATGGATATGACGAAGCTAATAGGCGATGTTTGTGAATATGCAAATACGCCTAAAAAATGCATGACAAATATGGAAAAACTAAATCTCTGCAATGTTTTTGAACTTCGCAAGGTTTATAAAATGGAAAACAAAATATTATAATGTAAACTACACTTTAAAAATCATAAGTACAAACTGAAGTCAAATAAAACAAGCATGTTCAGATGCAATTACACACACACATGCATACGTACATACATATAGAACTCTGTGTTTCAAATCATAATGTGCAAATACATCCACACAGTAGACGGTGAGCCAGTTTTTCATGCACTAGCAGTCAAACACACTCAGTATCTGCAAAAAACAAAACAAACACCAAAAATAAGAAATAAGGATGGTTACCAGGACTGCCAGGTGACAGATAACAACATAATTCTGTTCTGAAACTGTGCACATGTGAACACTACAGCTAATATCTTGTGTGGCATATCAATTAAGATAAGCGAAACTGATTGGTTTGGTTCTTTCATAAACACCAGTTCTGGAGATATAATAGACTTTTTTAATAAACCCACCTGAAGTATGGATATCCATCAAGTTTTATGATGTCATGCCATCTGTTTAGCAGAATGGAGAGGGATGATAAATAAATGATTGACTTCAGACTTGTGTCAGGTTATAAACTATGACTTACCAAATTCCTACCACTGATACATGACCAGATGCAGGGATTTGCTGTTCTTATTTGGGCAATAAAAACTTATCTTAGGTTCTGTGAACATGTTTTCAAAATAAGCAACTGCAAATTTGGCAGATTTTTAAAGCCTGGCAAACAGTATTTGAACCACTGCATGTGACTACAGCTGCTGCAAAACTTTTTAGGGATCTTAACATACAAAACCTGTGACAGAAAGAACTGCCACTTGTAGTGACGTCCTCACGTACAAAAATTGATGATTTCAGAAAGCAGAAAAATTAACTCTAATCTAAGGACATGCTGATATGATATGGGTGATTTTGTTTTAACTGCCTAACAAATTATGGAACGTGGACATAACTTTTACAGTCCCAACGATTTTGTGTAAGAAACATTATAAAACCAACTGTAATAAACATAAACTAACATAGAAACAGAAAGCAAGGACAAGACTTCAACCATAAAATATTCTACATGTGTTTAATTAACTTTGTTGCATGCCACACTTCCAGCAAGACTGTGCCCTTCCATTGTATGTTGTTTATCCCAGTGTGAGATACTGTTAGGAAGTGTAGCTGGGACAGAAGAAAAGCGGGGGAGGTTTAGGACTGCAGGATGCCTTAGGTTTGAAGTGTGATAAGGCTGTAAAGGGAAATGTCCAGTCCAGATTACACCGGTTTACTAACAAAGAACTGAATGCTACTATCAAGTAGGCAGCAATTTTTGTATAGTTGTCACAAGCACAAACAAACTGGGGGAATCCAAATGTCCCTCCTTTGCACCCCAAAACTTTGCATTCCTTGAATATTTCGAAGTTTCATCCAAAACAGCACAATTAGATGTTGGTGGAAGGTTTGTCTGCTGCAGAAAAGGACAACCATGTCACTTATAGTAGAGTACCCTTTTTCATTTAGGTGTAGCCATGACCTACAAGAAATGAGTAATGCTTGACCTAAACACATTAAGTAAAGGAGACTGAAGCAAGTGAAAAAAGACAATTTGATGGTAAAACAAATGCTGGCAAAGTTTAACACTGGAAACACGCAAGTGTGTGACATATTACAAGCCAAGTCAGAAATAAATTTGGCTAAATTGTAGTAATAGTTCAATAAAACAGAAAGGGAGGAAAATTGGAAATGAAGGAACCAGCGAAAATGTGTGGGAGTCATTTGTCAGCACAAGAGCCAGAATGCTTCCAATATCTGGAACAGAATAAATGGCTTAAAAGATAGGGAATATTTACTTTAGTGCATCTAATGGGTGGTTAGCAAATTTAAGAAAAAAGACATCAAACTGTGTTTCACAAAGTCTGTCGTGGAGCTGGAAATGTTTGTGAAGAAACTGTAACATAATGGTTTGCATAGCTACCATCGATAGATGGATACAACTAAGAACACTGCAAATGGTGGGGCAATAGAATTACTTTTTATGCACTGCCTAATAAGACTCTGCATTTAGGAGCTGGAAGATGTTCTGATATTCTGACAGGTTTCCTCTGTGCTGTTATGACTGCAAAGAATGAAAAACCTCTGGGTATTGTGAAAGCTGCTACAGCATGATGTTTTAAGAATGCTGAAATAAAGAAACTTTGGTTGATTTAGGGTCTAACAGAAGGGTCCGGATGACATCACATACCATGGCCGAGTGGCTAAGAGTATTCAATGTGAAGATGAAACACTAGATCCATCACATTCTCTTCTCTTCAGACAACACAACCTGTCATCCTCATATTGAACTGTCTAATGTACAGCTTGTGTGATTCCTACTAAACACCACATACAATCACTGCCAGCCAAGACTGCCAATGGACTTGCAAAGCCCATATCAATCCTTGATGCAGTAATTTGAACAGCACAAGTTAAAAAGCAAATGTCTCCACCAACACTACAGAGTAATTCTCAAAAGGCATGATTTTCTACTGATTATGTCAACGATGAAGAAAGAAATGAAAACAAATCCATGAACTCCAGGAGACACTCAATCAGATATATATGAAAATACTGAGGAGAAGGTTATGTTAGTCAAGAACTACTCCAAAGGAAATCAACAAATTCCTTGAGAACCACCAGCAATGTAAGGAAGAGAAAGATGAGGACCAAAGAGGAGGAAGAAGACACTTTCCAGAAATAACTTGAGAAGTGCAAACTGAAATTATATGATGATGCTCATAAAAACATCACAGAACTTCAGGAAAGTTCACTAACTCAAAATAACCAATCTGATATAATTTGCAGAGTGAGAATACTGACTGAAAACCAAGCTTCTGAGCCAAACACTTACATGCAGAAGACCTTCCTGCACTACTGGAAATAATGAACAATGTGTATAATGCAGCTAAAACAGTGTCAGCATTTGACACAGCATTAAGAACTCTATAGGGTAAGTATCTGTAAAAAAAAATCTTTCACTTATTTTCAAGAACCTGTATTAAATGGAACTTGACTGCAACAGAAAAAAAATCCAGTCCCTAGCAATTCCATTATAGTCAGGTTTCAATGTATACGAAAGTGCTCCAAGTTCATATGTAGAATAACAATATAACAAAAGCTGCAATATCTGCCACTGGGGGATCCAGAGGGCTTTATTAACTGAAACGTGACTAAGAGGCCCATTAAATTTCACTATTCCATCAACTTACAGCAACCAGTACTAATTCCAAGAGTCTGTCCATTAACTACTCGTGTCTTGTTTGTGTTTTTAGATTATATGTAGATACATCATGTCATGTAAGTAGGCAACAAAAGTGCGGCAAGGACAACAGGACAGGATATCAAGTGACAAATTAAATGGTTAGGACTGTGCATGAGATTACTAGCTACACTAGGATATGCATTATATGCAAGTATAATATCCAAAAAATATCTGGCAACTGTTGGTCCTTGAGGTGTCAGACACCACAACTTTAACTACAGTTACATTTGCTTCTCAGTATAATTTCAGCAGAACACTCAAAGATTTAGTAAAAGAACTCACTTAACAAGAAAATCATATTAAAGAAAGCTAATGTTGCAGAAGGGTTCTTAATATTCAGAGAGTTCATGCAGTAAATTTTTTACATGCATTTTATCACAGTAATGAAATACCATCATTCTACCATGCAAACCACACATGAAGTAAGGCCTCAGGCACATAATCATACATCACTGCCCCTACAAATGCCATTAAATGAATCTTCATGTTTCTCTAAGACATATAAAAGTCTGTCCTTTATGACAGACGCCAATGGACACCACAGTTATCATAAATTGAGGTGTCAAACTGGTTTTGTACAGCTGGTCTACCTACTGAATCAAATTCACTCTTTGCCATTGTAAAGGAAAAATACTTCACACATATTCAGTTACACATGAATTCCACCACCATGAACCTTGGCACTTTTGGCAAGTTCTGTCTAAAATGAAAACATGAAATGATATTCTTGTATTCTTTGGTGTAATGTTATAAATTCTACTGTTTTAAATGAGACAAATCAAGTTTACTTGATGTTTTTCATCCTGTTACTTACACATTTCTCCAATCAAAACTACCCATAATTCTAGATAGACAAAGGTTGTAACCATGTATGATGGCACCTCATTTAGTGCACACTCTCTAATATATAAGGCGTGCCCAAGTGAAAGTGGGACTGAGGTTGGAGCGCCATTATTCCCAGCGGTAAAACTTTGCGATTTCTCCGGTAGATGGCAGTGTCTGTCAGGATAAATTTGGTATACACTCGATAGCGGCACTGTGTTGTTGACTGAAACAGAAGTGAGATAACAGTTAACGATCGTGCCATGGATTCCTCCAAACAGGCTCAGCGCGCAGTAATCCAATTTTTGTCGGCAGAAGGCGTTAGTGGAACCAACATTTACAGTCGAATGAAGAATGTGTATGGGACTGAGTGTATGTCACGTACTGCAGTTTTCTGATGGTGTAGTGATTTTCCTCATGGATGTGTGAGTACAGCGGACATGCCACGACCAGGTCAAGCACATGTGGTCATCACTCAAGAATCAATTGCTGCAGTGAACTCCCTTGTGAGGAAGAATCGTCGAATAACCACCCGGGAGATTGCAGTCAGCCTGTCTGTGAGCAAGGGAACTGTTGACACTATTCTTCATGAACATTTGCAATACAGCAAGGTTTGTGCACAATGGGTCCCAAAACATCTCACTGAGGACCAGAAGTGTCTGCGAATGGG
>Ga0123353_10004226_pt1 | contig 18438 bp, 5 predicted proteins | sample TergutLab28metaG_3_FD_92763 | JGI IMG/M metagenome (GOLD analysis project Ga0123353, IMG submission 92763) | Labiotermes labralis P3 segment gut microbial communities from Petit-Saut dam, French Guiana - Lab288 P3 | ecosystem: Host-associated > Arthropoda: Insects > Digestive system > Gut ... | reverse complement strand
TGAATAGAGGGTAATATTAAAACGTGTTATGCTGTGTTATGAAGAAATATGATGGCAGGATGCGGATTGGACTCTTATGGCTCAGAATAGGGACCAGAAACGAGGTCTCGTGAACACTAATGCAACTACCGCATTCGATAAAAGGAGAAAAATTTGTAGGCTAACCGGTGGCTCTTAGTTTCTCAAGAAGTATTCTGCTTTACGGATTAGTTACTGGGTTGATTGTTAGTGAGATGGCTGTTTGATTAAAGCAAGAGCACGACCACCCAATGAAAGTGAATTAACTTTGCCCATATGCCTGACCATCGCATCATTAAGACATATGGGGGACTACAGACTTACCCCAAACTTCCATCTCAACTTAACTGTGGAATTAGATGGCTGAGGGTGATTAGTCTCCCGCTCCGTCCGCCTTTCTCTTGTACACATTGGGTAGGAGGTTGGGTGGTTCCCAGAGCTGATCGAGACCACTCAATAAACCTGGATTCTATTGGTCATTCGTGAACTCTTGCTATTGTCTAAACAGTGTCGCAAGTTTAATTAAAGCGAGTGTTTGGAGACACGAATTGCATCACATGGCAAGTATGTGGAAAGGAATTGCTTTCATTTGTGACCGGAACTAATGACCAATAAATTTAGAAACGTTTGCTTCAACCACAACCAGATAACGCTGCCCACGGAACGTACAGCTATGCATTTAATTGGTCGGAAAGTAATGGGATAAAATGGCTATGGAGGATACCATATTCGTTATTATGGTATTTACTGCCAATATTTAAATGATATGATTCATCAGAATTAATACTCTGTAATTAAAATTTTCAATTAGTTTAAAGAGTAACCCTATTAAACGTGTAATATTAAAATGACGGTCTACCAATTAAAAGTCTATCAAACCGAAAAGCTATTTTAAAATTACCCTGAAGTAAAATTATCAAATTGTACGTAATGTTAATATGCAGACTGACAGATCTCATAGCAGCATAACAAATTGAAACTCTTTTACGTTCGTAACCGTTAAATTTTGTTCCATTACCTTTTAAATGGCCGAAAAAACCGTGATTAAATAAACTACTTCTAAAATTGTGAAAACTGAAGGATTATGTTATGTTATGTTCCATCCCTGACAGAACTTTACTTGCCTAAATCTTTGTTACTTCGATAACAAATACCTATACAGGAGTAAACCCACATGGTATAGTAGGCTTTGAGTTTACAACAGTCCTGTGAGAGAAAGCATTGATTTTACACCAATCCCACTGTAGTAGGCTGTAATTTTTTAGGGCTTTCGCCAAATTTGCGAAAAGCGATTATCGGCTTCTTCATATCTGCCCTTCTGTCTGTCTGTCCGTCCTTCCGTCCGCATGGAACAACTTGGCTCCCACTGCAAGGATCTTCATGAAATTTCTTACTTTAATATTCTTCGAAAATTTGTGGAGAAAACCCTAGTTTCATTAAAATCGTACAAGAACAACGGGTACTTTACTTAAAGAACAATATACATTCATGATCATCTCTCGGTCAGTTTTTCTTAAAATGAGAGATATATCAGACAAATTTGTAGAGAAAAACAAAACAAATATTTTGTGATCCAAAACTCTTTTTTTTAATGGTGCCTTTTATGAGATAATGCGGAAAAATATCGTACAGCCGGATAGGCCACAGCTGACAACATGACGCATGCGCATTCCATGCTGGATGACTAAAGCTACAAACACACAATCACAATATATAATACTTATTGCTTTTTCACTGCAACAGTGGTTACACGAACGCGCCTCATTACTATGTTATAGTACCTGTCTTGTTCTAATATTATTGCAAGTGATTATACTAGTCATTTTTCATGAAGTCTTTGTTTTGCAACCCTCATGTTTTAGGAGACTGTGTTTTAAGACTGTCTTGTTGCAGGAGATCTTGATTTCAGAACAGTCCATTACACGAGGTTCTGAGTTTTACGACACGCTTGTTGTAAAAGATTCTGAGTGTTCAAAGCAGGTATTGCAAGCCTTCATTCTACAAGCCCTTTGCTGGAGGTCCATTTTGAGTACAGTCTTATTGCAGTCGCCTAGTAGGACGTTCTGAGGGTGCTAGAGTCGTGGTGACAGAGGCTGCGATTTTACGACATTCATATAACAAGTGGTCCTCTTTCTCCATTGATATCGGTCGAATGTACATTGTATCGGCGTAGAAAATAGCCGCAAAGAACCCGGAAGTAAAATGCAAGCAAGCTGCTTGAACTTGATCTCAAACTTTCGCTGTGTTCTGAATGTTGTATTCTTTCTTTTGGGTGATTCCCCTGAGTCTGAATTTTATGTGCCGACGTTTCGGAACACTGTCTGTTACATCTTCATAGGTCGTGTGAAAAATAAGGTCCTGTTAACAAGACAGATGGGACAGATTGTTCCGAAACGTCGGTACATAAAATTCAGACACCACGGAATCACCCAAAATCAAGAATACAATAAGTAAACACGTTTATCGAGTTCCTTAAAAACGTATGTCGGCTGCTGAGAATATAACGTGTTCAGGTAATTGTACCGCCAATTGCGTTATCACGAACTGTGAAACACTCCCCCCCCCCCCAAAAGGAAGCTGCTAGTGTGGCAGTGAAATGTTTTGTGCAAAATTAGAGAAATACCAGATTACTGAGATTTTAACAGCACAGCGGGATCTTAGTTTTAAAGGACGTACTGAATTATTTTTATGTTCATACCATGCATTTTGATTAATTAATGTTTATTAGTAAACCAACAAATGCACATAGAAGTAGTAGAAAATTAATATTAAAATTAGTCCGGCATGTTTCGGTGTTCTTACACCATCCTCACGGAGCTTACAAGTTTTGTCAGCTAAAGTTATGAGTTACTGGATTGGAAAATACAATATAGCAGTATGTCGCTATGGTAAATTTAATGGTTGGTGAAATGTGGCCGCATATGTAATTCAGATCTGCAATGAATAATATGGAGTGTAATAAGAATATGTAACGTTATAAGGAATTTGATAACATTTATTACATCGATTGATTTTAATTTTATGTACGGTGCAGTTTGACCGGTACAGTCTGAATATTTCCCGTATAATTTCAGCAAACATTTCAGACCATAATTATATGGTTTAGAAAATATAAATAAGGAGCCACTTTGCTAGTACTCTATCCCACTCACCTGGGTGTCAAACACGGTGAATTGTTAAAATTAAATGCGGAATTCAAAACCTAATTGTTGCTGAAATTGGAATCTTCTAACATAAAATAAAGTATGCCGTAGAACTGTGGTGCTTTATCCACATGTATTTACAAGTACACAGCAGAACGATCGAGTGTTGCCCGTCGACCGAAAGATACAATAAGCCTGACTCTAGCTCACGTCTCTTCAATATAGTCTTATAGCCTAATTAGGAACTGCCAATGATTCCTGGTTAATCAAGGGGAAGAAGGTTGTTATGGGGTGTGTGATGAGGGGTGGGGTAGTGTGGGGCGGGATGGGATGGGGTGGGGGCGCGTAACTGTTTTACTGCCCCTCATTCTAATGTAGCTATGGCTAGGAGCTGCTGGTACAGTCCCTAACAGTAAAATGTAACCTCAGTGTGAGTTTTAGAGTAGTGTGTACGTTTTAAAGTAATTGGGAAATGTATGCATAGAGTAGCAGTTGTTTTGACTTTGTTCGACTTCACTCAACTATCTCGAAAAATCTCGGACTTCCGTGAAAATGTATGTTGGATATAAAATGCGGGTTTTTTTTTTGTCTGTATCTTTTGTTTCAAAGACTTTTTGCTCCGACAAATATTGAACCAGTTAGGCTCTAGAAGCGCGCAGAAATGCAAGTAGATCTCCATGTCAAATGCCTTTTTTTTGTGACCGATTTTAACCAAAATTGGAATTAGTTGCTAGATGTGTGTAGAACTACCCACCCCCAAATTCTATGAAATTCGTCGATTGATAATTGAGTTGTTTCATACAGACGGACAAACATTTGGCTAAGTTAATACAAAAACCGTTTCTTATCAAAGAGCAGGCGTTCATAATGTTCAGACGCTCTAGTTTTGTTAGGTTTGCCTGTGTTTATGATGACTTTATAGCCAAAGCTTGGAAGTAAATACCTCATTAGAAGAAGAACCCAATTTTATAACATTGGAATTTATGTAAACCAGGGTCTCAACATTAATGCAAGACTCATAAAACCGAAATGGAATGTTTTGTAATAAAACTAACACATGGTTAACATTCTTACCATCCTTCAGTTTCTCTTGCACCACTACATTACACTTTACTACCCTCACTTATTTGCCATTTACAAAGCTGTAAGTTGTCTTCGCTAGTTAATACAGCGTCATACAGAATCACTGATTTACAGTGCATATAGGAATCTCTCTTTATCCAATACCAGCGAAATCGCTGCCCTTCAAATAAACTAAACCTAATATTGAAATAATGAAGCTTTGCTTGCATTATGGAAATTGTATGAACATACGTTCCCGTTGACAAATTTTCTGTTATTTAGAACCGTGTAACCTTAGGTGGACAGCTTTATGAATTGAACAATTGATAAGCAAAGAGACTACAGTGGATATGAGTCACTGTTGCACTGTAGAATCTGTTAATGTCGCCAATTCGCACATAGAACCCTGTGAAAATGGAAAGGGAAACCCTAATGCATGTAAAAAAAAAATGGAGAAAATTTTGGTGTGCAATTTAGTTTGCAAATAAATAATAGCAACAAAATTTATGGATTTTAAGGGAAAATTAATCCAATCCGCTGGAAAATAATCATTTCAAATTCAATTGTAAAACAAGTTACACACTTCGGCTGCTTGGGTTGTAACATTCTTTATGAATCTGCCTGTGTGTAAGGTACCGCACGTAATTAGAGGAAGTACGTGGGCAATAAACAGAAATCTAAAACACGAAATCAAAGATAAAATAATCAGATAATATATCGTGACGAGAGGTCGCAGAATTTCGTATGGGATACTTGAGTCAAAATGAGAAAATTTCAGTAAAATTAATTGAAAATTAAGGAATCTCATTTCTTTTGTTGCGCTTCATGTGGACACCGTAGGTCCTTAGGCTGGAGATTGTTCAGATACTAACAGTATGAGGCCTGTAGACTGTCATGGAGTGAACGCATGCCATGGATATTTATTCGTGGTACTTGAATATTCTAAAAGCAACCAAATAAAACCAGGAATTGAGTTACCCAGACACGTTTATTAGGTCTGCGTCTTGTTAACATTCTTTCAAAATGTTTAAAAGAGCAAGCATACCTTAAAATATATAAAGTTAAATTAAGGACCTGTTAGATACGACAAGATTGGCAGTGTATGTAGAAGGTAACGCTGCGGCCCATTCACGTAAACGTCGTTTCAGTGGGAAAGCAACAATGCTTTCTGTGTGTATTTTTTGAGCTACATATCACTGTAAACAATATGAAAGTATTCATTGTTACAGAAACTCGCTTTTTAGGCGAATTAATTTCGCCCGCAGCAGTAAGACGCCCTGACGTCTTCGTGTGTAGTTCCCGATGTTTTGTTCGATTTTAACAAAATTGGATTTTCTCGACACATTTTCATACAAATGCCGGTATCAAATTTCACGAAAATTCCTCGCAGTGAGAGTCGGGCAGATACATGTGGACAGACGGACGGACGGAAATGACGAAGCTAATAGGCGATTTACGCCACTATGCGAAGGCGCTTAAAAATGCATTCGCTGTTCTCAAACAACCTCTAACTATAGGCTAAGGGCGAAAGACCAAGTTTCGCACCCATATAGGCTAAAGTGACAAGTAAAATTAGAGTTTAGGCCTAATTAGAAGATACTTATATCTTTAATGTTTTAAGACTAAGAAAAAACAATTATGAACTGAATTATATCTGCTCGTAACTTAATTCATATTTGTAATTTTGATTCGTGACCTATTTACCGTATTTTAGAAGTCTGTCGTACTTTCAAACGATATATTAAGTAATTTAGTGTTACGACCTCATACTACATTTTGGCGATCAGAAATTAACGTAATGTGTACTTGTATAGGACTGTGTCGTCTGTCGGTTTATTTCCATCGCAGAATGTTTACTGACTTCTAATAGTGTTTCTGGATCTTAGTATTCTAGACTCAAATCAGAATAAACAACCTAAGAAACTGTTGTCAAATTCACGTCTCGTTTAACGACGGAAACAGGCGTCGAAAAGGTTTGTTTTCTTAGGTGTGGGTCAGGGTTAGATAGGCATGGGCATTTCAGAGAATAGTGCTTGTCTAACGTAAGACTTCGTAAATGTCTAGGAAGATGGACGACGGTGTCACATCCCTTTAGACGGTTAACATCATTTCCTGTCTTAGTCTTTAATCAGCCGAGCGCCGGGCCACAAAAATGAAGTTCAAAACTTAAAGATCTTGAATGTGTTAATGTGCTGCCTGGTCAGGGCTGTCGCACACTGATGATGGGTGTGGTGTAATGGTAAAATAATCATTGGAAGAGGGAATCCGAAGAAAACTGCCCTAATTCTGAGATTCTATGTTCTGGGGGGACGTTAAGACAGAGGACTCTCGTTTGGGGTTCGTTGTTCATTTCTTTAACAAAAATCTGACAATCGTAAATACTGCAGGGAGCCAAATTAAAAATTACGGAATGATAAAGCATGGAAAGTAGGTAACTGGAAGTGGCCAAGACCTATTTTGAAACACTGTATTAGCATTTTTGCGGGAGGAAAGGAAGCCGAGGGTGTTTGAGAACATGGTGTTGAGGAGAATATTTGGACCTATGAGGGACGAGGTAACGGGGGAATGGAGGAGATTGCATAACGAGGAGCTAAATGATCAGTACTTCTCACCCATTATTTTTCGGGTGATAAAATCGAGAAGAATGAGATGGGCTGGACATGTGGTGCGTATGGGTGGGGAGAGGGGGGCCTATAGGGTCTTGGTGGGGAAACCGGAGGGAAGGAAACCACTGGGGAGACCTAGGCATAAATGGGTGGATCTCCAGGAGGTGGGATGTGGGTATGTGGACTGGATTGGGCTGGCCCAGGATAGAAATAGGTCGCGGACGCTTGTGAGTGCGGGAATGAACTTTCGGTTTCCGTGAAATGCGGGGAATTTCTTGACTAGCTGCAAACCAGTTAGCTTCTCAAGAAGGACTCTGCACCATGGAGTAAGTATGTAAGTACCAGCATTTTGAAACACTGTACTGGCATTTTCCTGAATGTATTAAAGCAAACCGTCACACGTCTCACAGGTTGACACTTATTTTGCGACTACCGAAGTATTTCTTCTGCACAGCGACTGCTTGATCTTTCGCAGCACGATGCAGTAAGCTGACAAACCGTTACGGACGGGCGGTTGCCATTCCTCCCCCTCTTGCGAGAGGTTACGGGTTCAAATATCGGCCCAAAAGCCTGCTACCTGATGGAGGTCTTAAGGGGTTTTCCTCAACCCCTCTAGGCAAATGTGGGGATGGAACTTCCAATTAGGCCACGACCACTTCGTTCTGTTTCCTTTGATTATTCTTAATAATCCTGTCATTCGTGCTACACAGTTCTGAGTTACTGGGAGCTTCGTTAAATAAATATAGGCGCGATTTAAAAGCTTCAATTTGAGACCCTTCATAATATTGTCTGCCTAAGTTGGTAGTTTGTTTCTGGATAGCAGAATGAGTTTTGTGTAGAAAGACACTACTTTAAAGTTGTTTTCTCTTATCACAGAACAATTTCTGAAGCCTTCAGATTTGTTAGGCATAAATACAATAACACCTACCCATTACAGAAGGGTTAAATTCATTTTTAAATTGGTTTAATTATTCGCGTAGGCCTAAACAGATTAACAGAAGTAATAATTTATTTGATAATGTATAGAACATAACCTATTATATATGTACACATACACAAACGACATACAAACTTGCACATTCGCAAGAAAGACTCTTGTGTGATGTAATATTGAAATCAACTGCATTATTCTAATATTAAATTTTTTATTTGAAATGTTAACATGGGAATGTATTATTTTTTTTCTAAATTATGTTATCTCATACACGTTGGAAAGACGAAATAAAGAATACATAATCTAATACGAAAATTGTCCTCCCAGTTATCAGTGCATGTCTGTGTAAAATGTATTTGGATGTTAAAATAAATAGGCCTAAACACGTTTCGAAAGAAATAATGTGTAAAGCAGCATGAGTCTTTTAAACATGCAAAACACGTAATAATATAATAATAATAGTATGCACTTTGATGGTTATTCGGTTACACGTGCCTCGATTGTTTGGGGTTCGGATAAGAACATAAATGTGTTAGAGTTTAAAAAATGTTGGTGTAGAGTGAGTGTGGGATTCGTAACGTTTGTTGCGTTACTGATGTAGCATAGACGGTTGCTGCTAGGGGAGTTTAGCGAGGAACTTGGCGGCCAGCGGGTGGCTTGCTGCGGGGGAAAATTCTAGATAATCCCCGACTCGTACCTCTTAAAAATAAAAATAAATATTCGCAAGCAAGTTGTTTTGTTGTTTTGTGACAACGTGTTGAACGTACAGCTAACGTACAGAACCATAAGGCAGATATTAAGTTGTTGAGAAACGTGAGTCTTTGTATAGTGAATTTGAACAGACGAAAAAGCGCACACCTGAACTGACTTGCGGAGTGCCGAGTGAATTGCAAGCAGCAATCTTCCTGCAGAAGGTTAAGAGAATTTGACATTTTGCACAACTGTATGTAATACAGTACACATGCCAAACAAAATAATTGTAATGCTTTAAATTAGCGTGGTAAACATGCGTACCGTTCGGTGTAATACACAAAGCTGGGTGTTTTGCTCACCCAGCTTACTGGTGCGTTTGATACATACGCCAATCGAAGCAGCACTAGAGAGTTGATCATTTTAGTAAAGACTCAGTATGTTTTCTGTGAAGTATGAACACTTCCGTAAATGTTTTTTATAAGTATTTATTATTGTGGAATTAGGCCTGCTGCATTGTTGTCAATACCATGAATAATATTGGACATATTTAAAATTCTTTCAGAAATTATGAAAACACGTGGAAATTCCAGTGCCTTGCCTTATTGATAGGTATTTGAAAGAAATTTTTATGTCACGCTGAGCATCGCATAAATCAAATCGAGATGTCAGCTATGCGCCTGTGTTCAGGACATAGGGTCAGATCTGCGTGGAAAGTATTAGTGACTGCCACAGCGACACAGGCCAAGGGTTTTGCTCCGTAATGCGCAGTGCGTTACAGCGATTTGTCTACAAGTGTAGGCACAGGCGAATGCAAAATAGACAGCAGTTAAATAGGGTGGTTAAGTTAGTAAGTTAGGCCTAAATACGGTAGTTTTGAAATAGGCATGTGGCTCCAGGCTATTTGGATTTTGCGGTTTGCATTTTAACACTATTTTAATTAATTAAATTATAGACTTTACATTTTGTTTTCATGATTGTATGTGACTGGTTCATTTTAAGTAACTTTCCCAGAAGATAACCCGAGAACTTTTGTTGCCGCTTCTTTACTGCTGGTTTATATATCCTAGTGTTTTTATCTCAACCCCAGTAATTTAACCGTGAAATTTACAAAAGGACGAACGGGAAAAGAAGTAACTATTGGCGATGAACAGGCCTGTCTTAGGCTAGTAACTTAACAACGATAACAACACTAAAAGTATTAGTATTACTTCATATTTTAAAGCCTAATCTATATCTAAGCAACAAAGAATACGTTCCAGCCTCATAGAGAAGGGAGACCATCTGCATCACAAAGACCAAAATTTACAAGTAATGTGTAGGGAAATAATCGCTGCGTATTTTGAGAATAATATGCCATGTGGGTAAAACGCAGAGACCTGAATGTTATAGCAGGTGGTACCACTGGGCGCCAAAAAGTTAATTGGCCTACTTTTAGGTTTTGCATCGATAACATTTTTAATGTGTGATTTCATGCAGCAAGAAACACAATACCTGCGCTTTTCATTTTTACACCGAATGCACAGGGGTAGACTACACGAGGCAGCCGCACTGTGCTGTCCACACCAGGCAGTGCTTCTCTTCTATCAGACAGCAGGCAGTGCTACTGTGCTGTCAATAACATGCGGTGTTGTGTTGTTACTAACGACAGTCGTCACGCTGTTTTGTCAACATCTGGCGGAGCTACGCTGCTGTCAGCGGCCAGCAGTGCTTCTCTTCCATCGACAGAAGGCAGCGATACAGTGCTGCCAACAGCACGCACTGCCTCTTGTTATCAACAACAGGCAGTGCTCCTACATTAGCGTCTTCCATATAATTTTGTAAGCTCTCCTTAAGGAGAGTGAATTTTGTGAGGGTACTTACTGGAGGTGAGTCTGTCTCGCCACGCAATGGGGTTGCTGACGAGACCCTGTAACCCTGGCCAGTAGATTGCCGAACGAGACGTAAGCTCTGCTAGGGGGTGGTGGTGCTTGGACGCGGCGCTGTGGTGGTGGTGGTGGAAATAAGACGCTGCAGCCATTCCCGCAGCTGCTGCCATTCCTGCTGCCGCCATTCCTGCAGCCGTGGCAGAAACGTTGAATCCGCGTGGTAGTCCTGGGGCAGTGGGGGCGGCAGCGGCAGAACTGGAGGACGTGGTGATGGGCGCCGGCCGACTCAAGATGTGGTCAATACCGTGAGGATTTGACGTGTGTCCCGCTGAGCTGGTGGTAGAGTTTGGACTGCCCTTACCACTTCCTGGACTCCCTAGGTGGATAGGCGTGTGAGTCGGTGCGGAGGTTGCGTTGACGTATCCGTGTTGCGAGTGGAAAAGAGCTGCAGATTTCATCTCCGCCATGCTGTGAAGAGCAGCAAGAGGTTGATTGCCTAACATAAAGGCGCCACCCCCCGTTCCGCCCCTTCCGCTGCTGTCCACGTTCAAATTAAGAAAAGATAACACTGACGGAGACGCCACAACCGGATGTGCGGGAGGGGGTATCGAACCAGGACCCCCACCGCAGTTGGAGGCCCCATTAGCCGTGAAGTCCAACATTGGGACAGGGGACTGGAGGCCCCTGCTGCTGTGGACAGGCGAGGGAGGCGATGAGGATAATGAGGACGAGCGAGTTGTTCCTTGCGAGTCTGTGTCCGTAGTTGTCACGTGGGTTGGGGCGAAGTCCCGTGAGGAAGCCGTCGTGACGACTGTAGCTCTGGAAAGGCGGGAATCAGATCGCTTCAGCGCTGTCCGCCATGTTTGACACGATCAGACATGTAACACCACGGCGAGATCTTTCATTTTACTGTCTCGCACAACACAGTTAGGGGCATCAGTAGTTTTACAGTTCGTCCACAGACATTGTGCAGAAAAAAAACACTTATCTTTTACCTTGAAGTTCCCGTTCTTTCTACAAATATTCCAGATGTTGGTACAACCGAATCACACGGATCACCACTCGGGATGTTGGCTCCCAACGGCCGCAGTAACAACCTCCACTGTTCAAACACGTCGCAGTACTAAACAGTGTTGGTGTGACAGCCGTACAGTGGCTTTTACAATGAACACAGGAGGAGCGACCAGACATCCCCTAATAGACACTGAAGAGACCCCGTAGACTAGAAAAACCAAGGAAGGAGGGGTGAAACCCCCCTTTTTGTACACTTCTCCTAACTCCCCCTAGTTGAAAATGTCGTTCTACAGCTTTTTGAAAGAGATTAATGGTATTTTCATTGGGTTGAGGGTTTGGCCTGTTGCGTTGCGAACAGTTTCTATTGGCTGGAATGTGCTTCCCTCCTTCTTCCTCAGACAATCGATGCTGTATCCCCATTGGTTACCGGTTTAAGTTCAATTCCGGTGCCTCCGCCCATGATTTGACCCCCTCCTGCTTCTCCCAACCCTCCTGTGCTAGACACTGGAAAGGCAGTTTGAGTGTTGTTGAACAAGACAATTCACAGGAGAGGATGATGCGAAAGCTTTAAATAAAAACCCAACCAACTCTGAGAGAAGTGGCGATGAAATTCATGCGAGAGGGAACAGTGACTAGCGGGTGTCAGAAAAATAGGATAACACTGCTTCTTAATTGATGTTGCAAATTATTATGAAATGCGCCTACGGTGTGAATTCTGTACATGTTGTTTACAGTGAGGTGTCTTATGTTTTACGAGAACACAAAAATAAAGCAACGAGATGTACTGCACTATAAGAAGTACAGAGTACACATTCAAAACGGAAGCAAACTAAACATAGTAGGGTCTCGTTGTACGACGGGGATTACATTCTTGAATATTTGGTTGTAAATCGAATTGTCGTAAAACGAGAACTATTTAAATGGTTTACATTGAGATAGGTTCATGGGCCAAACAAATTAGTCAAATAATTTTATAATTTACAACATTTCTTTTCATTATGACATACAATTTTAATTTAATGAATTACGAGTAGGTTTATAGAGAATTACACAGATAATTAAAAAATATCAATCAAATCACTTTTTATTTAGTTGAAGAAGGCCCACGCCGTTGTTCAGAATACAACAAGAAACAATGTAACGTCAACTGTTTTGATTCTTTGTTCTCTTCTGTCTTTTTGATGGACGTCATGGGTAGAAAAATCACCATCAACTTAAAAGAACTGCACTAAAATAGAAAAAGAAGAAACACATGCACACCAGAAGAGAAGTGCACTAAGTAGAGAAGGGACTTTTGAGTTGCGACCGTGATGCACCGCCAGTCGGCAGTGCTCGGTCCGACTGCACAAGGGTCGTAAAAGTGAATCGTCGTAAAACGAACCGTCGCAAAACGAGACCGTACTGTACAATGCAAAGAGTAGACAATTAAAGTTAGTATCCTGTTTGTAGTCTAAGATATAATAAAGGATAAAGAAACGTGGAAAGACGCGGTATTGTACAGAAAGGCCAGTCTTAATACTTAGGTACAGTTTTGTTGTCGTAACATGTTGGGCTATAGGGAATAAAATTTCCTTGACGCTTTTTAACGTTTGTCCTGTGTCCTGATGACAGAAGGACTTCATAGTCTGAGTCTGAAAGTCCGGCGCATGGCTGTTGTGCAAGTTTCTGCGTAATCGAGAAATGTCAGTATCCGTTGGAGACGACGTGAACCTTCCAAATTAAATAAGATTGGTTACTGTAGGCATCATCTTTACGTGTTTCGCATGCATCTCACACCAGACAGCGGCTATCTGGCTAAGCAGCATTAAACGGTTGATCTTTGCAATGACTTCACCCGTCATAGAGTTAATAGAAGCGATATTTACAGGCATCTGTAACCTACAAGGACACAGTAGACCTGAATTTTAGAGTGGCTGCCGCTCTCAAGAAGCAGGCACAAGTTATCACCATGATGTCAGTTGTGTGTGTGTGTGTGTACGCTCCCGTGCGTGCATGTCCGCCGAACTTTGCGTGAGGCTGGAACGACACTAGCGCCATTCATTTTTATTTCCGGCCAAGTAAGGTAATAAATGTTGGAAAAATTTGAGCTTTTCTTAAGGTAATATTTTTTACAGATCATAAAGAAGTGGTGGCGATGCAAGAAATGTCATTAGATGTTAGTTTGATGGCGATAAGTAACAAATATACATGCACAATAAGTTTATATGAAATATTATTGGCAAGTAAATAGTTATAAATAAATGTGGCGGCGATGTGAACAACCTTGTGTGTATATCCGACGAACTGAACGCGCAACACATTGACTGTGCGCTTAAAAAGGACTACATGTTCGGGAAAAAAAATTAAGTATTGCGAATAAATACGTGGGAATTGAATCTGCACTGTGTGGTAGCGAGGTTTTGAGTTTCGTTTTGTTCATGGTTGGAAAAAAGGATCAAAGAAAGTTTGTATTCGGGTGACAATAAGGATCAGCAGCAGCTGCATAATTTAGGATATCCTATGCATGTTACAGAATGTCGGTATTTTTTATTTATGGAAGTTGCCTAGTAGTTTTAAGTTATTGAAAAATACGAGTTTGTAATAGGCTGTATATGCAGCCCGGATGTGGAAATAACGAGTTTAAACAGAATTCAAACTGCTTGAATTAGGACTGCTGTTAGGAAACGTACAGATTAAAATCCACTTTCATTAAGCTTATAATGCGTATCAAGAACGAACCAAATGCACTTAATTCCATGAAAGTATTTTTATTGTGTAATTAAGTTTATTTTGTATGCTCTTGAGACACACAAACTAATGCACGGAATATGGAACGTATTAAACTCAGTAAACTTAATTTTATCTGGTGTTGCTTTCGTACATTCAAAAAATAACAGACTGAGGGAGTAAGAAAACGACAGTGCTGAGGAGCATCTGTGGACACGAGAGAGATGAAGTGACAGTGACTGACTGCACTCAAGTACGCATGTGGGATCTTCGTGATGTGGACAGTTCACTGACAGTAGACCTACTGAGTGTGTGTCTTGCGTGAAGCTAACTATAAAGAAATAACTTCAAACAAAACAATTAATGGCCTAAATAAATAAGTAAATAGATAAATGGTACATCATAGAATGAATGAATGAAGGAAGGAAGGAAGTTCAGGGTAGAAAATGTGCACAGAACGTTACATTTTGGCGCCTTCCCTTAGTTGTCGTTGCCACGGAAACGCAACAGGACGATCCCTTTTACTGTTCTTGGCGTATATGTGGCTGTCAACAATATAAAAGTGTTCATTTTTGCTATGGAAATGCAACAATGTGTTCCTTTGCACCGTTGAAAGGCCACAAAGTATTTGGTGCTGCAGTTAACAATAATAAGTACTAAGCATTATGAGTGTGTATTCTTGTCTTAGTTATCCGGCATGCATATCTTCTGCACCGTGTTATATTGTCGTCCTTGGCCTGCTCATATTATCTCATAAACGGCACGATTTTTTTTTTTTTGGGGGGGGGGGGATGTATTGGACATTAAATGTGTGTTTTGATTTTCTCTACAAATTTTGTTTGCAACATGTGTACCTTTCTAAGTATAATTCTGCGAGATCGTAGGTCTTCATGTAAAGAAGCTGTTATTCTTGTCGGATTTATGAGACTTGAAGTTTCTCGACTGATGTTAAAAATTATCAATATTCAATTTCATGTGTCCAGTGTGAGCAGATTTGTTCCATAAGGCCCAACATGACGAAACTAGTAGTTGCTTTTCGCATCGAAGATGTGATGAGCCTGTGGAAAATTAAAAAAAAATAAAATAAAATTGGATAAGATTCTGGCAATAGTATGTCACACTTTGTAATCGTTGACCGACTATACTTTGTTCGTTGCTCTGTTCCTAAAATAAAGCAGAGACCTAATGTTTCGGGGACAGCATCGGCCTCCTTCCTGAGGCAAAATTGTGACTGAAACGGCAATGAGTTTATCCCGACAAACGTTACGTTTTCAATGTTACTTTAAAATCGCCGCGATGGCACAGTCAGTACACTAAATGATTCCACACAGGGAAGGTCACTGTGAATGGACTATAATCATTATCTGGCGTGGGTAGAGAAGCAGTATTCCAACCTGCTTATGAAGAAGAACCTGTCTTTAAGTTATCTGACATCTAGTGCTTCCTCCTTCATTTTCCAATGTTATTTCGTTTCTTTAGGTCATCCAATAGCAACTTACGCCTTCTCCCTCGTCTTCCCTCACTTCTATCCTCCCTTCCATCCTTCCTTGAATAACGTGTTTTAGAAGGCAGTTACTAGGCAAGATGTGACCTATCCACACAGCCTTCCTAATTTTAAGGCATGTAGCACATTCCTGTCTTTACTGTATGTAGAATTAATACTTCTTCATTTCCGTCACGTTCGGCTCGCTGATCTTCTTAATCTTTATCCAGCACTACATTTAAAAAATTTCCAAGTATTTGTGATCCACTTTCCGAATGTCCAAGTTTCAGCACCATACAAAGCTGTGGACCAACTGTAGCACTCTACTGGTTTCTTTCTTAAATTTAAGCCCACTTTGCTGGTTAAAAAGAGCCTACTTCTTGTTGAATGCTGCTTTTGCCATGGCAGTCCTGGATTTAATTACGTTCGTATATCTTTCATCATTGTTTTAATGTTACCAAAATACTTGAAATGTTTCACGTTCTCCAGAGCTGGTGCTGTAGCGATTAAAATGAAAAGCTGCCAGTTGCCGATCCTGGCCGTAGTGTAACTCATTTCCAAGTATCGGCTTTATTCGGGAAGACCGTGCCTTAGGGCGCCTTCTAGTGGCAATGCTGTGAAAGGCGCTTTCACCGCGTGCTGGTCTGCGATCAGCGGACAGCACTGTGACAGCATATTTTGTTTAGCATTTTCTAAGTAAATGTCAATCATTATTGTTCACACAATGTAGCCCAAATAACAACCTTATATCTGCAGTGATCTCTGTTCTGGCAACTGCGGAATTCGCTGTTCGCCATTTAGGGGCTCCTCACAAATGTTGCAGCACTTTTTATCTCTTAATCTCCAACGTCTTCATTACTTTTGCCATCCGTCATTCTATAGAATCCGTTTACAATATATAAGCTCTCCTCAACACCAAAAGCAGTATAACCCGTGCTACTTGAAACAGTCGGACGGACGGACACACTCGCCATTTATCTCTGTCCAATCACATTAATTTGCGCGCCTCCCGTGAAGTGTGACAAGAATGATGACGTCACAGCATCGGAAACTGCTCTGCCGTAATTAACAAGCGGCTGTCATCATCATCATCATCATCATCATCATCATCACTCTTCATTGAAACGTCATTTTACACATCAGCTTCATTCGGTTTTGGTTGTTCTCCCTACTTTCTTCCTATTATCCGTCTTTCATTTTCCAATTCAGTTCATGACTGTCTTCCTTAATTCACTCTTACGCTGTGGCGTGGACGAGGTTCGGTTCCCGGCAATGGCTGAGACTTGTTTCTTCTGAAAAGCGCCCAGCCTCCTATCCAAAGGTTAGCAGAGGCTGTTGTTTCGACAGTAAACCGCCCGTGAAGTGAGGTTGACCATTTACCTCCATCTAGTGCGGAGGTCAAGAATGCATACAGCTACATTTCCACTCACCATACGTCTTCATGGTGCGGTGCTTTAACATGGACAGAGGCAACTTTACCTAATCTTGCCGCTCTCCGGTCTCCCCGTCCATGTTCGCAAGTTGCCATCACTTAATCAGACATTCCATTACAGTGATGACTGTTACATTAATCTCACTATTCCCCTCGCTACAGCACAGCAGTTCTGCACCCTCTGGCGGCCGCATCGAATCATCCACCACTTACTGACAGGGTGGGGGAAGTAAACTGTTCGTATTGTTTAATGGAGTATTGTTTCTCTTCAATGTGACATGACAATAAATTAGGGAGAAAGCAAATTTAAATTGCATTAATGTTCAATGGGGGATAATGTAAGGTATGCTTATTTAACGATACTGGATCCCATTAGAATCTAGAAGCTTCCTAATTTATGCACAGGATCTTTAGAATACGTGATGGTGTCAGGTGGCAAGCATGGAGAAGATGGGAAATGCCTGTAGAGTGTGTAGTGGTATAGTTGTAGCCTACACGCGGCGCCCATTTCTGTCACAGGACCAAACATAAGCCGTTGACCTGGGACGAAAGGTATGACAGAAATTAACATTTATCTGTAATAACTGAGTTTGGGAATCACCAGTGTAGAAGGTGGCAGATTATCAAAAAGGAAACGTACAACAGGGGCATACCATGTGTGCAGAATTGGCAAATAAAAGTAACCCCCCTATCATTCCTGAATACTTCTTTGGTTTGTGCTTGTCCTTGAACTGTGATTTGTTTCTGTAATCCACCAGTCTCTCGGTGACCAAATTTTGTGTCGTAGCAAAGTCGCCATCGATGATTAAAAGTTCTCCTGCAAAAGACTCGCTGATCAAAGTCATCCACAGGACAGTAATCGTCCCTTCAACTTACTGAGAGAGTTCAGTGAAATTCGCGAGCTGTGTCGGACTGTTAGTACGTCAGAGCGGGGTCATCGCTTGGGCTAGCGCATGAAGTGGATGTGGCTGGTCAGCACACTGATGACGCCAGTGAGGGAAGATGACGTCACACAGTACTTTAACGGAGTCTACTGCGTAAGAAGTTAATTATATTAGGGCGGGGACACGACGGAATCATGCAAGACAAGTCAAGACGGGATCAAGCTAAATTTCTGGAACTCTGACAAGAGTCTTCAGTGGCGGCAACCCACCAGCGTAAGTCACAGTCGGGTAAATGCTGTGTGACGTTGTTACAAAGTGGCGCGTCTTGCGACTTTTGTTTAGCCACACAAGCAAAAGTACGAAAAGCGATAGCTTCGTCATATCTGTCTGCCTGTCCGTCCGTCCGTCCTCGTGGGACATGAAATTTTCATGAAATTTGGTATTTGAATAGTTTTTTTTTAAATCTGTCGAGAACATTCAGGTTTCATCAATATATGACAAGAATAACGGTTACTTTACATGAAGACCTACGTATATTTATGATAGTATCTCGCTAAATTCATCGTAGAATGAGAAACGTTAGTTAGAGACAAAAGTT
>Ga0123353_10004225_pt1 | contig 18447 bp, 5 predicted proteins | sample TergutLab28metaG_3_FD_92763 | JGI IMG/M metagenome (GOLD analysis project Ga0123353, IMG submission 92763) | Labiotermes labralis P3 segment gut microbial communities from Petit-Saut dam, French Guiana - Lab288 P3 | ecosystem: Host-associated > Arthropoda: Insects > Digestive system > Gut ... | reverse complement strand
GTCCTCTCCCCTTCTCATGACCCTCCCCTTTTTCTCCCCCCCCCCCCCCCGCCTTCACTACGCATGTTCGGCTGCACATTCCCTGTCCCCTTTTCTCGCTAATTGTATTACTGAAATTTATCTACGAAGTCTGTTGCTCGACTTGGCATTATTAGTGCGCAGGAATCTATAGTGACACAGCGTACTGTATTCTCAGAGTACAACCAACAATATGTGACTTTTTTCAATTTATTTATTTCTGTAAGACGCTGTACATGTTCCAGACGGGTTTTCCGTCCGTAATCAGGCGCTAAAAACTGCACACAAGCGTCAGGCATTTGTCAGACCAATGCTGCTACCTTGTGTTAGACGTCCAGGCTAGCAGCAGGTAGCAGTATTGGTCTGACAACTGCCTGACGCTGTATGTGCAGTTTTGAGCTCCTGATGATGGACAGAAAACCCGTCTGGAACATGTACAGCGTCTTACAGAAATAAATATATTGAAAAAAATTGCATCTTGTTGGTTGACTCTGAGTACAGTATATATATTAGCGATGCATGGACCTATGAATGTTACAAACAGCGTGCTGTGTAGTGGTGGATATTATCATAACCCGTTCATAGATCCTGCATAATTCTACGTATCACTACACCCCAATTTCCATTTTGGTACCATTTTCCAATAGCGATCCACTGCTATCACATGAATATTCAGAGCAGCCGTGCTTGCACATTGACAGAAGATGGAGGTCTGTTTTTAAAATGCATGTGATTATTTTAGGAAAAAGCTAAAACCGCGAGCGAAAAATTTCAGATAAAATTCGTTTATGTAGAATGTACACGTGTACTTCTATCTGTTGCTTCTCGTGTGACCTTTCATGGCACATTGTATACGTTTACACGCATCTAATTTTATATTCTGAACTGGTGGTGATACGAAGGTTAGCGACGCATTCATTACAATGTTTTGAACTGAAAATACCTTGGGGAAATTGCTTTGTATGCAGGTTTTCTGCATATTGCAACGTTAATTGTGCACAACACACCATGATGTACTTTATTACCTCGTAATGTAATTACATTTAATTACTGCGCCATTACACTGGGCAGTAATAAACATCATATGTCTGCTACTCATGCTGCTTTGTGTACTTAACTTTGGTGCACATATTTTTGCATTTATTTTACGAGCAAATATAATGTCACGTAATTCATGATAAAATACTGACTATAAGGAGAAGGGATTTGGAATTCTCAGTATTTCATATCCCATCTCGCCACACTCCAAGCTAACCCATTTTATTATGCAGATAGCTCTTCTTATCACCACGCAGCAATAATGTAAGCTTCTAAGTAACCTTAATTGGGATTACACTTAGAACTGAAGTATTGAATTAAATCTGAATTTGTCCAACTGTACAATGTACTCAGTAAATGGAGAAGAGTCCTACAAAATAAGCCTACGAGTTTCCCGCATTGTGTATACAGCGTCGTCTCCAGATCTGCGCCCTTTTGGGATTTTATGCAGCGTAGAATGGCAGTTGGTACCGACGTTTCGGGACAACTTGTAGGTCTCATCTTCAAGGTGCAAGGTCCCTGAAGATGGAGCCGATAGGTTGTCCCGAAAAGTAAGTATGGACCTACCATTCTACACTGCGTAAAATCCCTAAAGAACGAAGATCTAATTTACATCGCGGCGGAAGTCTGAAATTTAGGCACTGTTCCTGCGAACCCAAAGTTGGTCCCTGTTCGGAACCAAATGAATGCATTTCACACACGCGCGCGTGCTCACGCACACACCACCACGACTACCACCACCACCACCAACACCCTTGGGGTCTATTTTGGAAGGGACCCTTTTAATGTTTTCCCATCTAAAATAATGTGTGTTCATGTAAAAGAAATGTAAAATAAAAATTTATACATGAAGGGCAATGCGCACCGTCACAACGAAGTATCCAACGGTGAGCCACTCTGCTGACCGTATGCTAAGAACCGAAAACATTAAAGATTATACAGTTTCAGTTTCCCATCTATGTCCAGGTCTCACGTGGTGTTTTTTCCACTGAGGCCTTCCGAAGAAAATGAGTATAATTAAAATTATATGAATGACTGAATAGAGTTGTTGTTAACTTTGCAAATCCGATTATTTTATTTTTTAGCATAGCTTCTGAACCATATGAAACCTGAATCAGTCCTCGCCTTTACTGTAGTGAACTGTTTTCGCCTGATTAGTTACTGCGTCCTATTGAAAGTTACAGACACGCACTAATTACATGATATGGCCACATTGAAGTAATTAAACAAGAGAAGTGACCTATTATTTCCAAGGTAGTGCATATATTTTCGAATTCCATAGGACGTCTGCATACTTTAATGACCTTACGTTCGTTCATTCCTCATAACATAACTAATGAACGGCGATTATAGAAGAATATTTTATTCTTTATTTTAACACGTATCCTGCTAACGTGGAGAATATGGTGAGCTCCTAATAATGCCAGCAAATTGCAGATGGGATTTAATTCGGCGTTTAAAGGGTTAATACACAAAGTGTACAGGCATATTTTCATCACTACTTGGTGGACTTTAAACACAAAGGTCATCCCATTCTGTACATAATAACATATTAGTTCTGTCTTATACTGGTCACTTACATTAAAAACGCAAGTTTTTCTGTCAAGTTAAACCATAGTTAGAAGTGTGTTCATGATCGTCTCTGGTAATTAAAAAAATGATTGGAATATTGCAAACTTCAATAGGATTTGTCCAGTATGTTTTAAGGTTCGTGAATAATTGGACCACAGAAAGAGAGGGAGACAGACTCTTTATCACAAAGCAAGTGAAGTCTGCACTACAGCTGGCAAGAACTTCACTGTTAGGAAGCTGCACCTGGATCGTTAGGATCACAGTAGAACCACAAATATTTAAACGGGTTGTAGCAAGGAATAGGACGTAGAAATGAAAAATTACCGGCTCAAGAGTGTGGAGAAAGAACGCAAAATTTATCACAGATTCAACTCTACAGCCCTCTGACGTTGGTTTGTAACGTACTGAGTATGAAAGACACTTCTTAGTCTTCGGACACAAAGTGAGAATAGTTTCTAAGGGGTCCACCAGATTAAATGCTTTCCTTTACGTGAAGATGGAAGGAGAGTCGGCTTCCGAAACGAAGTACTCTAAAATTGGACGACGGACAAGTCCACAGAAAGATTATCATCTCACTAAATCATTACAGACTGTACACTTAATATTAGTGATTCTTTTCCGCAGAAACCTGCCACTGTATCCTATTATTAATGCAAACGACCTCCTCCTATGCCCATCCCTGTCTGTAAGCCTCTGTATATGATGATCACATTTGCTTAGCCCAGTGGCAGGCCTACTCCCTCCTGCGCAAATAAGAAACAATGCATTTTGCCTCGCACTTTATTTATGGGTTCCGTTGATTCTGATATGAATACGAATTATTTCGCTAAACATCATTAACCGCTGAGGGACGAACAGTAGTTTTATATGTAACGTACATAAACATTGTGTCCTCAAGGGGGCGGGATAGTGTAGTGTGTTAAGTGACTAGATCACATTGTAGATGACCGAAGAATTGCTGTTCGATTCTTGGCAGTAGCAAGATGATTCCACATAGTAGCGTCAAGACTGTCTCTGGGGTCTGCACCAGCCATCCTATTTCATGGGTCCGGAAGGGTACTTTTCCAGGAATATAGCGGCCGGGGTGGTTGGCCACTCACTTTCCTCTAGTTTCGAAGTCGGGAATGCGTGGAAGTACACCTTCACTTCCCCCATATATCTAGGTATGCAGATGGCCAGTTTTACCTCTTTTCGATCTGCAGGCGTCCAGTCTCTCAGAACATCGTGTATGGAACATAAGTTCTTCAGTGTTTTCTACTTTGTTATGGTGTCGTGTGAAATTAAGACTATCGTTCTCATTCGACGGAATGTATTAGACGCGATGACGTTATGCGCAATGTAAAAACGATGTCGATTTAAGGCAAATTTATGTAATTTTGGTAGAATCGTAGGAAATTTGGACGTCGTTCAGGGACAGTCGTGTTGTGAACTCGGACACGTCGAGGTGGCTAGAAGTAGCGTGTCATTAGCCTAGCATTAAGGTTTCTCTTCTGTTTATTTATAATTTACTGGTTAATACAATTGAATCGTGTAGTCTTTTCCAGAGCGCGCCTTTATTGACTACATTGGCCATTCTGTTTTTATTCTAATGTGGATGGATTAAACAGGTCTTCCTCTCGAATTCGGATGTTCCTTACCCAGGGAGGTAACTAGCCAGTTCTGGAAAATAGGGTTTCGTGTTCATTGATATTTTCCTGTTATTCAGGCTATATTATATAATAATTTCCCATATTTGGTCGCCGACTGGTCTTTGAAACAAGATTCTAGCACAATAGAGCTAGACTCTAACGTATTTCAACCATAAATGTGATGGATTGGCCATTAAAAAAAAAAAGTCTGTTAGTAACTGATTCCGATATTCAAATCCCGGTGATATCTTGTTACTGTAAGGCAAAGCTGATAATAGGGACCATTGGAGGAGCATAATTCTGGCAGCCAATGTCTGAATTGGGCTGTAAAAAAAATCGAAGATTCTGATAACATTGTTGAAGCCATATTACCAACAGCGCAGCGTTGAAAGCTGTGCACTTACAAATAGGCTTACGGCGTGCCATGGCTCAGGTGGTTGGTCTTCGGCCTCTCAGTGCAGAGGCTGGTGTTTAATTCCAGGCCAGATTATATGGAATAGGAGGTAGACGCAGTGGCTCGGGAAGAGGTTCGATTTCCCTCCTTCAGTAACATTAACTCATTTCTCCATACTCATTCATTTATCTGTGACCTGCTCTGTATAATCTTGGTAAGTTATTAAGTAACATTTTAACGAAGGGCAGAATGAGGCCGTGCCAAGTGCCATGCAGTTGTTCGCCGAAATCCCACTGGCTACGGCCTGCTTTGTTAATTTCATGTGGGCTTTGTGCTGAATCAAGTGACACTAGGACAGGTTTTGCTCCGGGTACTTACGCGATTCCAAAGTGCCTGAAGACGTGACTGGAAGCCGGGATACTGTCTGGGCTATAGACTAGAAAGTCTAGATTTCCTACCGGCCCCGGGACTCATCCAGTCTTCTATTCACTGGGTACCGGGGTTCGTACGTGGGTGTAAACCGGCCGGGGTGTGAAGTTCGCTACTCACCACCAACTACTTTTTAGGTTAAAAATCAGTGGAACTCTATCCTTAGTTTTTCTATACGGCTTCTTACAGTAGACAGGGTCAGCTTTGCTTTGACGCTGTGACTGTCAGGCTCTACACTCCACGGGAATGTGAGCCGGTGCAGCCGCTCGTTTTGTGTGTTGGCTGTTTATACCTACTAAGAAAAAATGTCGAGGTATAAGCTAGCACATAATACTTCGCTTTAAATTAATGTCTGCTTGTTGCAATTATCCTTTGTCCTGCCAAATGCTCTTTAAATCCGTAGCTCAAGCTACAGTCAATCAGTCCCCGTAATTTGTAACTAGGACCCGAGGTTACGTGAAGGTCACTTTTGGGAAACATTTCTTATACTTTTTTGGAACAGAAACATACGAAGGAATATTTCATTGTGTAAAGCCTGTGAGTGAAAAACTTTCCGTGAGAAGTGAAACAGGAGGGTTGAAGACTAGAATTATTGGAGCCAACACAGTGTAGTTCAATAGGGGTTGAAGGAAAGGAGTGGGGATAACAAATTACAGTGTGTAATCAGGAAAAAGCAATCAGCACGCTCACATATAAATTACCTCCCCACAACATCGCCTGCCAACCCTTGGGACTCTTACTGACCCCAACAGTGAAAAGAAACGTGGTGGAAGAAAATGGGAGCGGTAGACAGGAAGGATTGATCGTCGGAGAGAGGTTGATGTGGAAGAGGAAGGTCTTCTAGAACGTAAAAACTCATCAGCGTAAGCCTCGACACTCCTTTATCGTAATTACAGAGGACATTTGATTGTTAAATACGGTGTCTGCAGTGCTGGCTGCCAATTGTATATCACCCTGTATTGCTACAGTGTTTGATTAGAGACTGGGAAAATACGGTCAGGCGTTGGCTAATATAATTTAGACTGATGTGTAATTAGCGTAAATTCCGGCACAATTTGTAGGACTGTTATTCGTATTAAGTTTGTTATCCAGAATTATAATTGCATTATTAAAACCATTGGACGACTTATTTTTCACTAATTCATTGCACAACTTAAGTTCGTACCCTACAGAGACACAGTTCTCTGCTATTATACTTCTGCATTCTTTGCGTAAAGGATGACTCCACGTGAGCCCGACGTAAGTGCAAAAATAATCTAGGCCTGCTTAGGTTAGAAGCATTTTTACAGGCACGTCATTTGAAAAACCTGTAGCAGAATAGGTATTATATATATATATATTGTTGCTGCACAATTATTGGCTAATTACTTGATCTTACATATGAAATTTTAGGTCAAATTTTTTTAACTTTAACTTTTAAATATTCAAGAAATAGTAACCTAAGAAATCCAGAAAACACTATAATTATTGAGATAACCAAGTACACACATTAGATGCTAACAAAAACTACAATTTTACTGTAACGCTATTTTATAATATTTAGTGAATATCACAAATAACAGCGTTTTAACTTTTTTAATAAGCAGCACCAACAAATACACAACTATCAAATATACACTCTCACATACAATCCACTAAGTCTCGATCTTCTTCAGATCATCCTCAGGGACCTTACATTAAACACGAATATATAAAACACTGACGAATTATAAAATAGATAAAAATGTTAGTGTATTTTTATATGCTTGTTTGATGGAAGTCTAGTGGATTGTATACGAAAATGTACGTTTTAATACGTGTGTGTTTGTTGGTATTATCTATTAATTTGTTCGTGAGTGAACGGATTTGAATACTATTAAAAACAGTTTATTACCTTTGGTTGTGTAGAGAACGCCTGATGATGTTCGGTTTCGATCGAAACATGTAGCGTTTCAAAAATAATAGTGTTTTGTCAGACGGAACAGTGTGTATTTTTGCGATTGACTAGTCACAGGGGGGTGGATATCATTGAATTAAAATATCAATGTCACATTGAATTTGTGAGAAACTGAATTATCAAAATTCTTCAGGGGGAAGACTAGAAACAATAGCGCATTTGTCAATTTGATTCCTGGCTTTGGCTGTGTGAATGTATTTATTGTGTATCAGTGTATTTGTTATCCATATTACGGAAGAATGTCTATGACAGTGTATGTTATACTGACGGTTACGTATAACGTAGACCCTCAATTCTCGTGTGAAATTTTTAATACTTCATAATTTTCGGTCCCCGCAAACGTTTTTTGTACTGGCTCGTTTTTTAAGAACTGTCTGATTCGATTAACTAACATTAGCTGACGAATAAAAAACCAACCAGATGTCACTTGCTACTTTTATTTTACTTCTTAGAGACTCAACTTGTTTCGGGCATTAATATGCCCATCTTCAGGAGTTTGCGACTATGTTGTTGAACCACCACATTGGCCGTTTCGTTCTTCAGCTATCACAATGATGCACGGTACAATAAACATCAGGTTAACTAACATTAATTATTGTGTGTCTTGTCAGTCCACCAGGACAGCAATAACTGGAACCTGCAAACGTTAGTGAGTGTATTTTTACTAATTTGTCCTTGCATTTCATAACCAGTAAATAACGATTCATAAATCCATATTCGTTATTTGGACATTGTCAAAGAGACCTGGTGTTCTGAATGTATAGAAATTTTGCAGGTCAGTGAAAGGTCTAATGCATAAGGGAGGGTTAAAGTAGGAATAATGAATGGGAGTTTTGGAATTGGTTGGAGGGTGCAGGGCTTTAGAGTGGAACTGGGGCTTTGAGGGAGGGGCGAGTCTAAAAAGCCAACCCTGTGCGTGAGGATAGCGTCAGCAGAAAAAGCCTTTAACCTTAACGTTTTCCGTCTTTGTCACTCGGTTGCCATGGTAACACAGAAGAACTCATCCTCATCCCTCCCTTGCCAGCCATACTCTTTATTGTTCAACGCATTTCGGCCATGTTGGACCCCAGCTCTGCAATATGAGTACGTGCGAGCACTACACAGAAAGCATAAAGCGTTGGGATTTTTCAATAACTCCTGCATACGTGCAAACACACGCTTCCATTCCCCCACATTTTTCAATAATGTTGGATTATCACGCACGTATGTCTCAGGTGGAGGAAATTCTTTCCCGAAACTTTCATCTTTTTTTTCTTCTTTAATTACTTTAAAAGCACTCGAAGGTTCCTGCAGTATTTTGAAAGCGACGAAATTATAAACCAGTTGTTTTTCAATTAATTGGATGGTTGCCGAAACTGTGTGTTCTTTTGCTTGTGTAGTTCAGTATTTCAGAGAACGCAGTATTTATAAGTATATTCATTCTACTTAATATAAAGTCGCTCATGAGAACACAGCATTCACAAACATATTTGTTTTCACTTTATGACTTCCTCATACGATATATATGTCACGTTCTGTGATGTAATAAGTAAGTTCTAACATTAGTTGGTAGCCTGCCTTTTCAAAATCACATTATATGGATATATGTGATGTGGCAACCCAACAACAAAATTCCAACAGTAGCATACCCTTCAAAAAATTTCCATAACAAAGGAGTGGCTGTGTCCTTCACTACGAATCTTATTTCAAAATGTTTTAATTTAAAGTTTACTCTTCATAGGGTTATTTTATTTCAGTAAAAGCGCGATGGATCTTACTGTCTCCATCGTCGTCGCATGGCGGTTCAAGAATACTCGACCGATTTACTCCGCTCCGCTCGTCCGAAGTGGCGATAGCTTTACCAGCCGACATGGCATGACCTCCTAGGTTTCTAATTTTTACTAACACCCCTGTGATGATAACCACAGATTTCATACTAACACTTCTATTTAACCATCCAAAATATTGGGCACGTGATCAAAATTTTATGACCAATATCAGGATTTCCACAGATATCTCTGGTTAACAAGAGACTTGATGCTTCAGAGCAGGAAATGTAGAATTGAGCGATTATCAGCCCATATTTTTATAATCACTTCGCATTCAACAATACGTGATTCCCACAATACAAAGCCTTCTCAAACCAGATGGTGTTCTGAGTGTGCACTTCTCCTTAAATATGACACACACAGAGCATACTAAGGAAAGGAGACTTCATTTCTATGACATAATAGTTTTAATTTTTGGTAGTCCTTGTATAATTAGACAAGCTGCAGATATAAAAACTTCTTTCTTCAAATTCATGCTCAGCTTCTTTGTCAGATGTATTCAAGTTTTTGCTTTCCTTTCCATTATGACTTATAAACGTGGGAAATGCAAGAATCTTGACAGACACCCTGAAATTTGTTGCAGCTCAACTTTCTCTTTTGAAACCCAGCAAAAAGTGTCCTGTCTAATATTTTAAGTAGGTTTGGCCTATTTCTTTTTCGTATTTTAGATTTATTTTCCTTTTACCTAAACCTAATGTGTTTACTGTGATCTTTATTGCTTGGCGTGGGTTTTGTTTCCTTTGTGCTGTATTATTTCCTGACTTTTGTAATAGACACTGCTATTGATCTGGATAGGTTGGCTTCTCAGTATATCCACATAGTTCGGTGGTGAAAGTTACTGATGCCTATAGCCTTTTAAGGGTTGTGTTTTTCAACATGAAGGGTAGCATACTGTAAAGAAAGGATCTTCTGGAGAGAGAATAAATGTTTATATTTTTTGTCTGCCAAGTTTCACTTTTTATTCTCAGTTGGCTGTGTGAAAGAGTTGGCAGAATTTTAGAGATTTGTTCCTGTAAAACTGTTCTCTTTTGTGTCTTCTGTGGCTTATGCTACCAGAGAAGATTACAACCACGTTCTGCTCTGTACTTTATTCTACTACAAGTTATGCCTGGCAGTAGACCACAGACATCTTGAAAAAAAAAAGACAGAGAGGCATATAAAGTTTGTGAATGCTGGTATTCTTAAACACCGTGAACACATCAGTCTCGTTATAAACTTCTGCTAGAATTATAATAGTGAAAGCGGGTAATTTTGTCTGATGTACATTGAGTACTCCAGCCAACATCCAGTTTATTCGGGTTGTTATTGCTCGCACTGTTACTCACTCTAGGGCCCACTAGAGGCCATCGCATTGCATGCAGGTGCATGGGCCCCACCGTTTGGGTACCCCGAAAAAGTTTTTTGTATTACAGATTTCCACGCCTTTCCTTCACAGCTTTTGCCTTTCCTGTATCACGCGTAGAGAGGGCTCCAAAATTTATTTTAACAGTAGGCCCAGAAATTGCTTAATCCGACCCTGATTCGGTTGTAGAGAAATGTCTGTGGAGAGGTCACAATTCATTTACCTGATCAGTTAATCCAACCTAACTTTTCAACTTAAGTTTGTATTTTCTTAATTTTGTTTTATATCCGTCATTTAGATTTGCTTCGCACGTACGTTTATTTTGCATTTGAATGGAAATAAGACTTTGACAGAAGCCATCCCGTTGTGCAATAACAATTGTATAATATATTATATACAGTCAGTACACAACAACACCAGTATCGTAATATCATGTATGCAATAGGTTACACTATGGCCATAGTGTAACCTATTGCATACATTATGTTACTATATTGATGATGTTGTGTACTGACGGTATATAATATATTATACAATTGGAAATAAGACTGTCATAAATAAACAATATGTGTGATGATAGTTGCGTCTGGGTTTTATGCTACATGGGTCTAGCAAATTTATTTTCCTTTTTTCTGAACACTGTAACTGATGACATACATTTGTTTTGACTGTTTGTTATTCCTACTTCCTTTGATCCTCCATTACATAGTAGGATGCAGCATGAGATGCCTGTATACAGAAAGGAGGGGTGTGTTATTTAACAGTGCTGTCCGTTGCTAAGATTACATAGCGTCGATGGTAGATGAATTAAATATGAGTATGTCATGGAGGTTTGGCGGAATGGTACTGTGGAGGGGGGAGGGGCGGGGACCGAAATACAGTGATACCTCGGCTAACGAGTGACCCTGCTAACGAATTTTTTGGCTAACGAAATTTTTTTTCGCAGTTTTTCGGACTCAGCTAACGAATATGGATTCGGCTAACGAATGTTTTTGTGGATGCGCGCGCTAACATAAAGCAGCAAACATGAAAGGTCCGGCCATTCCGGGAGCTTATCTTTTCCGTCTGTATGTGTTTCGGCTAACGAATGTGGTTCCGGAACGATTTATCTTCGTTAGCCGAGGTATCACTGTACTAGGAGGAAACCCTGTCTCAATGTCAGTTTCTTCACAACAAATCCCGTACGGACTGTCCTTGCGTCGAACCCAGGCAGCTGCCTGTAGGAAATCAAAATTCTGAGATCACATCCAGCTTGAATCGTATTTTTTACGTTAAAGCCGCGTGTTTCTTCATTAAAGAGGTACTTATAGATAGCGAGAACGAAACTAATTTTTAAGGACTGTCCATGGTGCGTACGTACATCTGCCTGGTACATCTGTGGGCAGCAGTCGTACAAACCACAACAAAACTGGAGAATCAGTGCACAAGGTTTGAAAAAGCTGATTGTAAATATTACATCGTCGGCATGAATGTCGAAGGAAATTACGAAAAGGTACTTTGCCAACATTTACATTTCGTGTAATTCTGGTTGCCTAGAGGCAGACAGCAGACGAACAAAATGAAGTATTCTTTAGAAGAGCGCGATTGACCTTTGTGTATAAAACACGAATATTGGTGGTTTCCTGGAAACAAGCGTACAGTATTTATTGCCGAAACGGTTGTATGCCACTGAATTAAAAGACAAAAGTCTTTTTCTGAAATCACAATTTCTTTTTTTGTTCTGTGGTCAGTATATGCTGTTGTGTGGAATATTGACCATTTTAATGTACATAGTGCCAGCGTTAATCAGAACGTGGAGTCCATTAAATTCATAATCATGACCTGAGTGCCAGATGGATTAATTTCTTGGACGATAGGAAAAACCTATATATATATGTGTGTGTGTGTGTGTATATATATGCGCTTATTTGGTCAAAGGCGATGAATAACTTCAGGAAAGTTGTTAGCTCTTTGTACAAATGGGACTTCAAAACTAGTTCAATTGAATTATTACCCTAGCTTACACGCTGCCTAATGCCGCTCTCCAAATTTGATAGAAACCGTCTGACTCCCCATACGAAAAAGCAAAATTTCATTTAGATGTAAGTAAAATGACCCACTTAATGATGCGAACTGAATTAAGAGAAAGGCAGATTAAAATGAGCAACTATTATAGTCGAATGACACCAGAACTGGGTGCAGAAGAACTTGTGTATTAAGTCGGTCCATCACAGGATGCTTATGAAAGGAAGTCTCAAATGAAACTTATCGATTGCAGCCAAGAAGTAAATGAACCAAGGAAATTCGGGTCTATATATTTATCTTACAAACCTATATTTAGCGACTGCCTTACGAGATGTGATGTCCTTGGTATGTTATTTTTTTGGGTAACAGAATGAGGGATTAAAAATTTGACATGGTAAGAGAACCACTCAGTACATGTACCTACATTTGGTTAAAGTGTGACAAAGGAACATACATATTCTGTTGAGAGTCTAAGGATATAATTACCTAATTGTGTATTTAAATGAGTATAATTAAATGGGGTGTGTGAGAATGTGAATTACATTGACGTCATCACACAGTGTTGACTGGTAGACTTATGTGTAGAAAATTTTGAATTTCCAAAACACGACCCCGTAAGAATGCTTGTAAACGTTAGCAGGCCGCACTAGTTCGGCGCTTACACCAGCCATACGCTGGGTATCATAATGAAAACGTTGTAGAAGACTGGTTACTTGCTAGAATAGAAAATAGGTAACATTTCAGTATAGTCCATATATTTATAGGGGCACGCGATGGCGTAGTTGGTTGAAACACTGCGCTACAAGGTCGCGGTTTCGATTCCTGGTGGGGTCATTGACTTAATACTTCCGACTTAAACTAACTTAATACTTCCGACTTAAACTAACAGAAATGAGTGCCAAGGATATCTCCTGGAAGTTAATGCGCCAGGTGTCTAGAGCTGACAACCTTGTCATCTTTATGTACCGAGTGACTGGAAAATTCGGGGAGCCTCAGTCTCCTGCAGTTATAATGGCATGTTGAGGCCTGTATATGAATAGTTTTACCTTTACCTTTACCTCTACCTCCATACTGACACAGTAGCGGAGTATTAGTTACACTTGTCACTCTGGTGATGGTTATTGCAGTGATAATTGCTGGTTTATTTCAGCGAGTTTTTAATGTTTTCTGGCTGTTCATCCGAATGAAACACCTGAATTTCCCTGGAACTGAAGGCTGTGCACAACTAATGGGTTTGTTGTATGCGTGTTTGAAGTGCACAACGTTTATTTAGGATTACAGCCTTTCCAAGAAATGAATCAGAAAGTAGATGATCATCATTCCGCAACAGAGTGTTTTATGCCAAGTTCGTTACCACTTTCTAATTAGATTCAGATTCCACTTTTGTTTTGGCTGAAATGTGTTAGACAAGAGTCTGAATCTTAGGCATGATGTCCCTGGAAAGGGAACTAACATCAAGTATATTCCAGGATAGGCATTCCCTCAGAGTATTAGATTGTTTTTAATCTTAAATAAATGCCTTACATTTGTGTCTCTTGTTGTTGACAGGTCCCAACGGCTGCCCCAGGCGACGTGGTCGGCAGACTTACACACGTTTCCAAACATTAGAACTGGAGAAGGAATTTCATTTTAACCACTACCTGACCAGAAGGCGAAGAATCGAGATAGCTCATGCCCTTTGCCTGACAGAGCGACAGATTAAAATCTGGTTTCAAAATCGAAGAATGAAACTGAAGAAAGAACTTCGGGCAGTGAAAGAAATCAATGAGCAAGCCAGGAGAGAGCGAGAAGAACAAGATAGGCTGAAACAGCAGCAGCAAGAAAAGCAGCAGAAACACGAACAACAGCAGCAGCAGCAGCAGCAACAACAGCAGCAGCAGCAGCATCACAGTATCAGCCATCATCACCACGAGCAACACAAACTTGGACTGGATAAGACGACTGGAGCGGACCTGCTCAAAGCAGTGGCGAAAGTACCAACATAAAATAATATGACATCAAGACGCCTGCTTCTACCTTCCACAACCTGGACTTACATAAATTGTTGTGTTTCTGAGTTGGTTGTTTCTTTTGATTGAAATGTTGAGTATTCTAGGAAATTAATCATGCAACTCCAAGAGTTCTGTTGCCAGTTTTAAGTTACGGAGTTTTTATGTGATTCAAACTGGCCACATGCTTTTTATAGAATAATAATTCAGTCCGATGCCGAAACTTGAAAGTTCTTGGGGATGCGCTTCCATTGTTTTGCATTGAATCAGATGAAAAGTACATCGCAAGGGAGATTTGAGATTAATGATTATTGAAACATTCGACAAGTTAGCAGTTAAAGGCGGTTGCAAAGTTATCAAACCATACACTTTAACTTACGGCAGAATGATGTGCTTTGAGACTACATTGCATTGACAATATGCACTGTATAACGAAAGATATAGAATGGTGTTTGAATTGGATTCTTTGAACATTTCTACAAAGCTGTGGCAGCGAGAAGTACTGTTAAGCTCTTTTATAATGGGACATTTTGTGTGTTAATCCAGAAGTGGACAACATGACTATTGTTAGTTTACTGTGATACTTGGCAAGTGAGAACTGGACTGGAGAATGGATTTCAAGCACCATCGTGTGGCCGCAAAGATCCTGTAACAGTGCAAAGGAATTTCATATTGCCGCTACTGGAATGGTGGATCGATGTTAAAAATCAACGAACGCATAATGAAATTATAAACAAATGATGCGTTTTTTGCAGAATCCTCAGCAGGTAGTAAGCTACTAAACCTCAGAGTAGATAGACTACATGCGTTGTAGATGTCTTACTTGACATAGCTTAACATACGATGTGTTACAACGACAAGGAATCGTGATTTTTCGACGGAACATTCTTATTTGATACATTTAAAATGCTGCTGCTTCTATCTCTGACGTATTTGTTGACCAGAAGTTTAGCGTCTGGGACGAATTTTGTTGTAATTTGGACTATTCCATACATCGGAGAAAGTAAACCCACAGCAAAGATGCTGCGTAACGATATCGGCTATCTCCGAAATTTTCGGCTTGCTCATTACGTTTAATTAATTTGGTGCGTTAATTTTAATTAACAAGTGTTATAATCTCAGAGTAACAACATTTATAAACACTGTTAATTCACATGTTTTTAATAATGTATTTTGTACCTATATTAATTGTTCTGATTGTGTTTATGTTGTAAGCCTTTTAAGTACATTGGTTATCATTACTCATCGTAAAGAAATACTTACGTTGGAGTTTGTAGTTGTTGATTCGTCACGTCGCATTTACAGTAATGAATTCTTTCGAATTACGGTTATTAATGAACTATAGCCTTGTGTTTGCATTTTGTAACCAGTTGTTCACGAGCCTGAAGACATCGCTTGCCATTGCTTTTATAGAAGAAATTGTTTCATATTATTTTATTCGTTTTGTTACGTTTTCATCCATGAAAGTTATTGCATTATAATTCTATTTACATTTTAAGCGAATAATCACCTAAGCATTTTGCATGCAGTTGTTATAAAATTGAATACACATTATTGCATTTCTACATTATTTTAATCCATATACATTGGTTTCCATTATTCAGCTTTCATCGTCAAGACTGAAACTTTCCTCCTCTTATTTTGGTTTTGCATTCGTACCACGTATCGCAGTACAAAACTGCGAACGCAGTGGTGCAGGAAGGCATACCTTTTCAAAAAAGTTAATTGGTTTGTAATAAAGTAAACACTAAAGACCACACTAGCAATAATGGACCTGAAAATTGTCGGGAAAACATAAACGTGTGCAATTCTCTCGCATGAAGCACCATCTCCTTACCCATTGAATTCTGTTGTTCAGGATTTTCTAAGAGAGTAAACATGTGTCTAATTTACTTACTCATGCCTCAGAAATCAGATAAATGATGTTGTAATTTCAGTTTGTACATTACAGAAAGTAACATTCGTTTTAAACGTCTTGCTCTGAAGAGCAAGTTTCTTCACAAAAATTGTAGATAGTTTTAATTAGCTTCACAACGAAATGAGATTGTTGGAGGAATCCAGCCTGCGTAGTATTAAACATCGTTTTAAATTAATTAGTACACTTAATTTTTTAAATTGACAAGTTTTATTTAAAAGCTTTGCCGGGGATGGTGCAAACAGATGTAAGAAGTGACATTTGATGAAATGTCAAAGACAAACCGATTCAGAGACAACGTATTCTCATTGCATGAGGATAAATTAATCAGTTCGAGTACATATTTACTAGAGTACATTATACGTAATTTGGTGTCAGGGTAGGTCATTTCACCGTATTGACGTGTTTTAAATAAAAGAAATACAACAATTAGATTCAAGGATTTCAAAACATAACAAGATAAATGAAATTTTTGTCTCTTCAGATTTTGTATCTGTTGTGTTCAGTAATGTATGTATTATAGCTTTTACGATGTTGTGAAACTGTTTGAATGTACGTAGGTAGTTGGTACCGTGCATACGGTCTGCGAATAATGTGTGTGTGTGTGTGTGTGTGAGTGAGTGAGTGAGTGAGGGTAGTGTGAAATTCTATAAATTTGTATGTCTGGCGTCAGTAAGATAGTTTTAATGACATTTTACTCCAACACTTACTCCGATAAATCGAATTATTTCAGCAAGCTCTTACATCCTACATTAGGATATAAAGTCTTAACAAATATTGCTCCGTACTGTTTAGAGTTACGTGTAAGTATTTTCATGATGCGAATATTTAATATACCCACATTGGCCCGTACCGAACTCCGTCTGAGGTACAATAGAAGATGCAGGAGTGTAAGTGAATATATTCATTATTTATGACTCGTACAAGGGTGGATGTTTGCTTCAGAACCGCTTCCTTTCAAAATTGACACAATAAATTCATATCTTCACTTGTATTCGCTCTTATTCGGATGAAAGAATGAAAATACTTTAAACTGTCTCACTGTTTTCCTGTAGGAATGTGAGACCACATCATAATTATCACTGTAACCGCGGTAATTGGCATGCTTTCATCCACAACCTTAAATGTGAAGGTTTGTGGATATTTGGTAAACATTATTGGATGTTAGACAGTACCATTCAGAAACTTACAGTCACATGTACCCAGTCAAAGGGTTCCAAGATTGCCTAAACCTTGGTATTCTACGTCACTGCCATCGGTAAATAACAGTAACAATTATCCGCTCACAGTCATGTGATTATAACATTATTTCAATGTAGGTTAATCCAATTTTCATTCGAATTGTTTCTGTACGCAATATAGGTGTGTAATGATAATTTTCGACAGTTAAAAATGTATTGCTGGTTTCTGGGTTCATTACCGGTTCAGTCGTTGCAAAACAGAATTCCGAGTTTTGGTCATCGTGGGTAGACGTAAACAATGCAGTTGTTTTACTTCGTAAGGTTCCTTTTCTTGTTTTGTATGTATGAGTTCCACAGGACTCTAAATAAACTTCACAAGGTATTTTCCGTTCCTGAAAATTTATTAACTAGCAAATATCCAGCTCGTAGCTGTTATTGAATAAACATGACTTTAATATGAATAAAAGTAACTAATTCTGTCCTACTTAGTTTCGACAGCATCTTTCCTTGTGTTTGATTACCAGAAAGTGTAAAATTATTCTCTGAACACTGGAAAAAGTTTTCGAGTACTATGTGACTCTTTAAAGTACTGTGGTTAATGTGTGTCAATTAAATGCAAGCTTCTAAATTCATAATATAGGCCTATTTATTTTAATATGATGTCCCAACAGAAATAATGCACGAATGGTGGTTTCAGACTGTTCACATACTGTCACTTTCCATACAATTATAGAAATTCCATGAGAATTTGTTGACGTATTGTACAGATGGCCTTTCTACTGAGATAATGAGTTAGGGAACAAAGGAAACTGAAATGCATCAAATTTGCTCTCATGGTTAAAAGTGTGAGGCATATCCATGACATGTGGCAGCTGGTGGAGTTTGTAAGGTATATATACTCTGTCGTGGAAGTGGCTCCTTTTACAGGGATTTGAACATGCCACACCCCACAATAAATCCCGTTGGTTCGGTAAAGCAGGTATCTGGGGTTCTGGGGGCGGTGACTGTTAAAAGTACTGTCTTGAGGGACGTGGATAGGCTTCTCCGAAAAGCTGGTACATATGTACGGAACTACCAGGTAGCACATTCCTTTGAGATGCAACACAAGTGCAGTGCTGTCAGATGTAAAACCAACGAATGTTCACATTGAGATACAAGTAAAGTGTTAATTTTGTGCATTGGAAACCAAATTAC
>Ga0123353_10004224_pt1 | contig 18448 bp, 12 predicted proteins | sample TergutLab28metaG_3_FD_92763 | JGI IMG/M metagenome (GOLD analysis project Ga0123353, IMG submission 92763) | Labiotermes labralis P3 segment gut microbial communities from Petit-Saut dam, French Guiana - Lab288 P3 | ecosystem: Host-associated > Arthropoda: Insects > Digestive system > Gut ... | reverse complement strand
TCATGGGACGACGAGATCGGCGAGGTGATAAAGCACGGCACATTAAGTCTCGGCTTTATCGGTATCGCGGAGACGTTGACTTCCCTTATCGGTAAGCACCACGGAGAGAGCGAAGAGGCTCAGAAGCTGGGGCTGGAGATCGTTAAGCACATGCGCGACCGTTGCGATGAACTAACAAATAAGCATAAGTTAAACTTCACGCTGCTGGCGACGCCGGCAGAGGGGCTTTCGGGCAGCTTTATAGCTAGAGATAAAAAAACATACGGGATAATCCCGGGCGTAACCGATAAGGAATATTACACCAACAGCTTTCATGTTCCCGTTGATTTTACGATAACAGCATATGATAAGATAAAACTCGAAGCGCCCTATCACGCGTTTACAAACGCCGGGCATATCACCTATGTCGAGCTTGACGGTGACCCGGTCAACAATATCGACGCATTTGAAAGCCTTATACGCGCTATGAACGACGCGGGCGTGGGCTACGGCTCTATAAATCACCCGCTTGACCGCGATCCTGTATGTGGCTATTCAGGCGTTATAGAGGACAGATGCCCGGGCTGCGGACGTTTTGAAAGAGATGACATTAAATTCGAACGTATCCGCCGTATAACTGGATACCTCGGCACGCTTAACCGCTTTAACGACGCGAAGCGCGCCGAAGAGCGTGACAGAATCAAACATAGTTAAACCATGGAGGGTATTCTGCGCATTTCCGATACCGTTCAGGATTCCATCGTCGACGGACCGGGGCTTAGATATGTGGTGTTTTGTCAGGGCTGTACGCTAGACTGCCCCGACTGCCATAACCCGCATACGCATGACCCAGATGGCGGTCGTCTGATAAACATCCCGGAGATTCTTGAACAGATAGACAGAAATCCCTTGTTAAAAGGGCTGACCATATCGGGCGGAGAGCCGTTCCTTCAAGCGGAGGGCGCCGCCGAGCTGGCGCGCTGTGCGCACGACCGAGGGCTTGACGTATGGTGCTTTACGGGCATGACTTGGGAGGAATTGAATAAACCAGGCGCGCCGTCGGCGTGGGGTGTTTTCCTCGAACAGATAGACGTTTTGGTAGACGGGCCGTTCATCGCGAAGAAACGCACACTTGCGCTGCCGTGGCGCGGCAGCGGCAACCAGCGCATCATAGATGTACAAGATAGCTTGGAGTCGGGTCAGATTATCGGTTTACATAATTAAGGGAATAACAAACATAACGTGCAGGGAACAGGGCAGGCGCCCGATACATGGGCAAGCCCCCGAACCCCCAAGGGGAAATTATATTTACGCATAAGAGGGGAATAGATAGATGTAAGGGCGGCAAATTGCCGCCCGTCTTTTATGTATTCAATTATAAGGTATCAACGCCAAGAGCGTAAAAACCGTCATAAGTCCGGTGATTACGAACGAAATAGCCTTTAATTTGCGCGGGATAAAGAAAAATGTTGTGATAAATGCTGCCGCGCTAAACACTGCGGCCAGATAGTCCAACGCATTTATATGACCAGGTTCGGTACTGAAAAAACTTTTTAATATGAATCCAAAGATACCGGCAAGGATGACCAAGATAAATGTCAGCCATTTGAATTTATATCTGTGAAGAACTATATCATCATTTTCTTTATTGTAGTCGTTAATACGTTTTTCTTCAATATAACGACTCATAGAATCAACTCCTTTCAAAGACTTTGTACTTTTATTATATAGTACAAGTATCTTTAATGTCAACCATTTTTTGTTAAAACTATATAACACACATATTTATATGTGACAATATAGTTTTTAGAAATATGAATAACATACCTGTAGAGGCGGCATTCAGCCGCCCCTACAATAACAAAATGGTGCGTTGAGCAGGTGCCAGGTAATGCGGTGGTTCCACACCGTACCTCCGATGGGCAGGACGCTCCTACATTCGAATAGGTCGTTTTGCCGGATTGTCAATAACGCTGCCGTCTTTGTTAAACCGAGAGCCGTGACATCCACAATCCCACGTGCCCTCAAGTTTATTAAAATGTAATTTACAGCCCATATGCGCACATCGAGGCCTGCCTATACTCAACAGTCCAATCGCCGCGTTCAGCGCGTTCAAGGCGAGCTGTGGACGGAAAATAGAACGCTGGGGCGAATATAAATCCTCCAGCTCGGACTTGCCATAGACTATTAAATCACGTAATAACTCCGCCGCGACCATCGAGCTTGTCATACCCCATTTATTAAAACCTGTCGCAACATAGAGGTTGCTTTTACCGCGCCTGTGCTGCCCGATATAGGGGATACCGTCAAGGCTCATGCAGTCCTGCGTCGCCCATGAGTAACGCTCAACAGCGTTCGGATAGTGCCGTGCAAGCTCGCGCAATTCCATAAAGCATTTGCCCTTTTTGCCCGTCTTATGGTCGCCGCCGCCGATGAACAGCAAGTTTTTATACATCCGAAACGAGTGACCATTCTTCTGCTCATCGACATACATGCCGTCGATCGGGTCGGCACCCTCTACGGCTATTACATAGCTGCGGTGCTGATAGAGTTTGAGAAAATAAAGTCCGGGTATATTCACCAACGGGAAATGCGTGGTGAGTATGATGTGCTTCGCGTCTATATTATCGTCAAGTTTATAGATAAACGAATTTTCATATACCTCAAGCCCTGCGGAAAGCGAGGTCAGTAACTTTAAAGGATTAAATTGTGCCTGGTTTTTAATACCCAGTGCTCCGACTGTCTTTACCGGCAACGGCGGGCTTTCTTTAAAGCTTGATTCTATCCCCAGCTTTTGACACGCTTTAGCCTCGCGCTCAAGTTTTTTATGGTCATCGCACGAGTAAACATAGGCGGTCTGCTCCTCAAAGTCACAGAGATGGGTCTTGGAGAGCTCGGCGAATTGTTTTATCGCGAGCGTGTTCGCGTCGTAATGCAACCGAGCTTTTTCCGCGCCGAACCGCTTTATCAAGTCGGCGTAAATCAGCCCGTGTTGCGCCGTGATTTTGGCTGTAGTGTTTTTAGTAATACCGTTACCGATACCTTTCCCCTCGGCTATGATACAGTTAGCGCCCGCCTCTTTTAGTTTATGTGCCGTTAGTATGCCCGCCATACCACCGCCGATTATTAAAACGTCGGCAGTTATCTTGCCGCTTAATGCCGGAAACTGCGGCCTTGAATCTTTTACGCTGTCCGACCATACAGATGTCATAATATCTTCACCTCTCCATTTATAGATACATTCTCCAAATGAGATGGGAATATGCCAGGGAATATTTTTATGTCGATATTTATACATTACGTGTAATTAGCTACCATGTCTTTCTGCTATATGATATGATTGTGATAATATTTTTAATTTTGAAAGGAATGTACATCGTATGAGAAAAAGGATTTTACCGTTGTTATTAACAGTCATGCTGCTGTTAAGCATCGCAATTCCCGCAATCGCGGCTGAGGACACGCCCGTGCCTATCAGCCGTGCCGATTTTGTAATGGCGCTGTATCTGGCGCTTGAAGAACCGGCATCTGACGGGGTAAACCCGTTCAGCGACGTAGCGGACGATGCGGAGTATACTAATGCCGTCATATGGGCGGCAGCAGCCGGCATCGTAAACGGAAAAGGCGATGGCACTTTCGCACCCGGAGATGCTCTTGCCCGCGAAGAAGCGGCAACACTTATGCTAAACTATGCCAAAAGCGAAGGTAATGCAAACAGCGGCGCAATGCTTATGGTAAGTTTTTTAGATGCGGAAGATATATCGTCATGGGCGACTGTGGGCGTAATGTTCTCGACGCAAAACGAGCTTATTGAAGCAAAAGACACCGGGTTCGGTCCGCAAGGGACTGTAACTGCGGCAGAGGCGTCCGATTGGATAGCAGCTCTTATAACAAGAGAGTTAACCATACCGACTATACCAACTGTTGTACCCCCTGTATCTTCCGCTGGTGCGCACGGTACGATAGCCTACAGGCATTTGCAATATATTGAAGAGAATTTGCCCTATCGCTTTCCTTATACGCAAAGAGAAAAAGATACTGCTGATTGGATCGTGCAAGAGCTTTTAGACATGGGACATGACCCCGAAAACATTGCCGTCCAAGAGTTTCTGATGAACCCGGAGAATCCGATGTTATTGCCCTTTTTAATGGCGTTGGAAGCCGGAGAAATACCCGAGCCTTTCCTGCCGATTATGGATGCGTTCAATGTATCAGGCTTTGATGATATAAAGGCATTGGAGTTTATCGGAGTTAGCCAGAACGTTATCCTCACGGTGCCGGGTGTAAGTGAAAAAACAATAATCGTGGGAGCACATTACGACGGTGCACATAATGTGGGAATAAGCGACAATGCCTCGGGTACCGTGGTTCTTCTTGAAAGCGCGGAGCGCATCCTCGATTTAGAGCATTATTACACGATAACCTATGTCTTTTTCGGTGCTGAAGAAGTAGGGCTTGATGGGGTGTTACACTATGTGGATGCTCTTACGGAAAAAGAAGCAGAAGATATCGTACTGATGATCAATGTTGATGTTATTTTTGACGGCACTGCCTTAACCTACGGGGTGGGGTATCATGACTTTGCGGCAAACGCCGAAGGAACTAATCAAATAGCACGTAATATTATGGAAATCGCGGATGATTTAAACGAGGAATTTGGGTTTGAACTGGTCAGGCAGCCGGGCGGGGTTTATGTGACTTCTGACCAGTTAGCATTCTTGTTTACCGGCCAGGATGTTCTTGTCTTCTATTCAATGGATAACTTTGAACCGGCAGCAATAGCAGCAATAGCAGCAGGGACGGTTGTAGGGATTATACCTGAGCTTACCGTTACCAGACTGGAATTGCTGGCAGCAATACTTGACGGCAGTGATGAACCTGATATCGTAAAAGCCATTGCCAACGATAGGGCAGTGTTGGATTTCTTCATGCAACATTTCGTCGCGGCAACTCCCATAGAAGTAGTCCAAGAGCAGCTTGTGATGATTAGTGCAGCATTAGCAGAAGCGGAGGTCGCCGAACTACGAGAAGCTTATGATTTGCTCACAGGTATGCTTGCGGTGTTAGAGCATCCCAATTTGACGGAGTATCTGTCTGCGCAGTTCAGCGGACAGGCAGACACGATGGTTGGTCTTGTACTGCATACCGAAAATGACAACCTTGACTATATTACCGTAACATGGCCGGGGCTTATCGAAAAGGCTTTAGAAGCTTACTCTGCTTTTATGGAAGCTATATTGATACTGCCCGCCGGAAGTCTGGGTTAATCTTTCACAGAAATCACCCTGAAAGCATAGTATAATAAAAAATTCAGGAGTTGATTTTGTGAATTACCCCCAAGAAATCGCATATCCGGTCTATCTTGATCAATCAGACATCACCAATCAGGATATCGCACATCCTGTTAATCTTGAGCTGACTTATGCCGCTGAACCGGCCGAGACCGTGTTCGGCGGCATGTCTGCGTCCGCTATACCAAAGAAATATTTCCCGTCGCCTGAAATAGCACTGATAAACAGTATGCGTATGGCTTGGGAGCAGCATGTCTTTTGGACGCGCCTGCTGCTTATCAGTATCGCTGAACGGCTTAAAGATCTGGATGCGACAACAAAGCGCCTGTTGAGAAACCCCGACGATATAGCAAATATTTTCGCGGTCTATTACCCTCCCGCCATCGCAAAGAAAATCTCACAGCTTTTAACGGAACACTTACAGATCGGCGCAGCATTAATCACAGCTCTGCGCGACGGCAAGAGCGGCGAAGCAAAGACACTGGACAGCCAGTGGTATAAAAACGCAGATGAGATGGCAGCGGCATTTGCCTCTATCAACCCGTATTACGACCGTGAGGAGCTGCGCAAAATGCTGCACAGACATCTAGACCTGACAAAGCAGGAGGTAGCCATGCGGCTGGCAGGGAATTATCCGGCGGATATTGAAGCGTTTGACAGGGTAGAGTTGGAGGCCATCGCCATGGCGGATTATTTTACAACCGGTATCATACGGCAGTTTCCGCATAAATTCTGACAATCCTCCTGTCGCTGCGGCGACATCCCCCTTTAACAAGGGGGACAAGAAATAACGTCATCTCGCCCCCCTTGTCAAAGGGGGGAGGACGTCCGCAGGACGTCAGGGGGGATGAATGGTCAAAGCCCAAGGGTGTATGCCCTTGAGCTTTGTACTTGCTCGCCTTCTGGCGAAATTTTCAGTTGTGATTCAACACTAATTATAGTATACTGTACAAATATTACAAAAGTGTTACATGAAAATTAAAATATTTATAACATTTTATGAATTTACTATAGATGAAGCACGCGCAACCCGCGCCGTCTGCGGGCGGGGCAGGTGCTTCCGAACCTCCAGTATGTAGGGGAGTTGTGTGTCCCCTATGTTTATATTTCACGCCGCCCTGTTAATGCATGCAGGAGCGTCAGTTCGTCGGCATACTCCAAGTGTCCGCCCATAGGTATGCCGTATGCCAGCCGCGTCACGACAACGCCCAGCGGACGCAAAAGCCTTGCTAAGTACAGTGCGGTGGCATCGCCCTCTGTATCGGGGTTAGTTGCCATGATGACCTCTTTCACCGCGCCGCCCTCCAGCCGTGTAAGCAGCTCGCGTATACGCAGATCATCGGGTCCTATCCTGTTCATCGGTGAGAGTACGCCGTGCAGCACGTGATACAGCCCCTTGTATTCGCGCGTTTTTTCAACAGCGGCGACATCACGAGGCTCTGCTACAACGCAGATCATTGTCTTATCACGAGACTGAGAAGCGCAAATTTCGCAGACGTCTTTATCAGTTAGATTCTGGCAGTGTTCACAGAACTTGATAAGCCGCCGTGCATCGAGTATGGCGTTGGCAAACTCCTCCGCGCCGCCATCGGGCAGCGAGAGTACATGGAAAGCCAGCCGCGCGGCCGACTTGCGCCCGATTCCGGGCAGCCGTGCCAGCTGCGTTATCAGATGCTCAATGGGCGCTGAAAACAGTTTCATCTCAATTAAAACGGTAAATTCATACCGCCGGTGAATTTGCCCATCTCGCGGGCGACAGTTTCATCGGCCTCTTTAAGAGCGGCGTTCACAGCAGTCATTATAAGGTCTTGAAGCATCTCTACATCGTCGCGGTCGACAACGTCAGGGTCAAGCGTCATCTCTGTGAGTTGATGACTGCCGTTGACTGTCACGCTGACCGCGCCGCCACCTGATGCCGCGGTATATGTGCGCGTCTCAAGTTCGGCTTGTGTGCGCATCATATCCTGCTGCATCTTTTGCACCTGTTTCATCATGTTGGCGTTGAAACCACCGCCAAAGTTTTTAGGCATAATAGAATCCTCCTGTTACTATATCAATTTTCAAAATTATCCATTAATATTTGCAATTTGGGGTTCTTCTTCGGCTCAGGCTTCAGCGACACCCGAACAGAAACCGGGCGACCTGCCATCTTACCGGCGACTTCCTCCATGACTTTTATCGCGCTCTGCTGCGACAGGCGGCTGAGTGTTATATCATCGGGCGCTATAACTTTCCACAAACTTTCGCTCTGCTCGACTTCAACATGATCGTTTTGCAGGAAAGATTTTAATGAAGGGGAGAGTTTATCGGCAGCGGCTTGTTTGAAATGTTCGGTGGATTGGGGGCTCGGGGGCTGTACTCCCGTATTGCCCGGCAGGGCACCTGCCCCGTTCTCAGACGGCGGGGGATTGGGTTCGTCCTGTATGGTCGCGCATTGCGCGTCCGCAGGTTCCGGCGGGGTGTTACTCCCCTCCGCTGGAGGGGTGGCTTGCGGCGGCGTTTGAGGTTGTGGCCGCGGTTCAGGCGGGCGGGCTAACCCCGCCCCTACGACAGGTTCCGCCCAGCACAGTTTTATCACACACAACTCTGCCTCTGTGCGCGGATGAGGGCTGCGTGACATCTGCGACAGTGTATCCTGTACGGTTGTCAGCATATACAATACACGTTCTGTTGACTGAACTGACAAGTTATTTTCCTTGACAGCCATTCCGCGCAGTTTTCTAAGCAAAACATCACGTAAAGACTGTGAGAGTTCGCCTAAAAGTGACGCAATATCGCGTCCAAGGTCAATCTGCTCGTTGAGCGTTGCCAGCGCGGTCGAAACGTCTCCGTACGCGATAATTTCAGCCCAGTTACCGATAGTCTCGTCACCCGCAAGCCCAAGCGCCTGATATATTTTTTCCTCATCTATGCTACCCTCGGCAGTCGCGGCAACCTGATCTAGCAGGGAAACACCGTCGCGCATGGCGCCATCGGCGAGACGCGCGAGTAACACGGCAGCGCTCTCGGCCAGGTTAAGATTTTCGCGTTCTGATATAAACAAAAGTCTCTCGGCGATGTCGCGCTCGGTAAGCCGTTTGAATGCAAATCTCTGACATCGTGAGAGTATCGTAGCAGGTACTTTGTGCGTTTCAGTAGTGGCTAATATAAACAGCACATGCGGCGGGGGTTCTTCCAGCGTTTTAAGCAGGGCGTTGAACGCACCCGTACTCAGCATATGCACCTCGTCGATGATATAAACGCGTTTTTTTGCCGATGTGGGCACGAAAGCCGCCTCGTCGCGCAGTGAACGGATATTGTCCACACCTGAATTCGACGCCGCGTCAATTTCGATGACATCTAAAAGCGAACCCTCCAACGCGCCGACACAGGGTGCGCAGATATTACATGGGTTGCCCGCCATAGGGGAGAGGCAGTTGGCGGCGCGCGCGAGTATCTTGGCGCAGGTCGTCTTGCCTGTGCCGCGAGTACCCGTGAAGAGATAAGCGTGGGATAGCCTGCTCTGCGACACCTGCGAGCGCAGTGTATCGGTAATGGCTGATTGACCCACGACGTCCGAAAATATCAATGGGCGGTATTTTCTGTAAAAGGCTTGATACATATAACTCTCCTGTGGGCGGGCTGACCCGCCACTTCGGGACGCTCGGGTGTGCGTCTCCTACGCACGGGAGACGCCGTCCCTTACGTCTCCTAAATGTCCATTGTCAATTATTCATTGTTAATTGTGCCCACCGCACGGTCAGACCGCGCACCCCGCTTTGAAACCGACCATATGCCCGTTACCCGTGCAGCCGGCTCAAAAACGGCACCCCCGCGGCACACGGAAAATTCCGCTTAATGCTGCTCGGTTCCCCGCCTGACATGGTTCACGGGTTTCCGTTGCGCGGGACCGGTTTATCATCACTGCTTACACGGGGCAGACGACACATGATGGCTCCTTGGCGGGGGATTCATCCCTGCTGTAGCGGGTTGCAGGCTACAGGGCACCGCTATCTCCCCAACTAGCGCGGCCTGACCGTACGGTGTACGTTTGTTACGAGTTACAAGTAGGGGACGGCGTCTTCGACGTCCCGCCCCCCGATTATAACACACTGGTTTTCAAATATCAAGAGCTGAAAACAAGTTCCTCGCCGTCAAGTTTTTCTCTGATATATCCGTCGTCAATCACATACACCTTATCGCAGACGGTTATCGTGGACACGTCATGCGTGACGATGATGCAAATCTTATCTTTGGCGAGGTTTTTGACCGCCGACTGGAACAGCGCGATCGACGCTACGTCAAGATTTGCGGTCGGCTCGTCAAAAACGATGATCGGAGAATCTTTATATTTCGCCCTTGCGATGGCCAATCTCTGCGCCTGACCGCTTGAGACCGTGCCGCCGCTCTCACCGATCGGCGTATCGAAACCGGCGGGCAGAGATTCTATAAAGTCCAAGATATTCGCACTCGCGGCGGCGGCTCTCATATCATCCGGGCGCGGCGTATCCCCCGACATGATAATGTTCTCCGTGACGGTGCCCGAGAACAGGTAATCGACCGGCGGCACATACGCGACCTGCGTCATAATTTCCTCGTTGCTAAGAGTGCCGGATGTGTACTTCAGCTTGACATCCCCCCGATGAGGCGCGTACAGACCGATCAGGACTTTCAACAGCGTACTCTTGCCGCTGCCGCTCTTGCCGGCAATGCCTATGACCTTGCCCTTTTCAAAGACGGCGGTGACATCCTCCAGAATAGTTACCGTCTCATCGTTATCGTTAATGTATGCAAAGTTTAAATTCTCCGCAATAAGTTCCAACGCGTCTACTGGTTTAATATCCGCTATTTTATTGTCAGCCGGCAGCTCATAAATCGTTCCAATTCTGGCCGACGAAGCCTTGGCCTGACTGATTTGCGCCATCGTCACGGAGATATTGGCGATGGGATTTATGACATAGTTTGAAAGCTGAACGATTGCCATAAGATTTCCGAGTGTCGAGTCCCCTCTGAGAACAAAATACGCACCGACACCAATGATAACCAGCACCATCGACCACGCCATAACAGTTGCGCAAAACATCATCAAGCCTTCCCATTTGCCCAGTTTCATTCCGCTTTTTAACTTGGCGGTATATGTTTTTTTCATTTTCGCTATTGTTTTGAATGGCAGGAAATATGTTTTGATAAGCATTATCCTGCTCAGATTTTCCTGCATCAAGCTGCGGTTGACTTCTTCGTTTTCCTTGTCTATTTCGCTCACTTTCTGCGCAAATGGCATGAATATTCCCATAATAATCATCATCAGAGGCGCAAGACCGAGCATGACCAACGCCATTCTCCAGTCAAAAAAGAACATCGCCGCAGTGGCAATCAATGCCGTAGCGATCTGACCGGCCATATCGCGTGTAATAAGAACAAAGCAATTACTGACAGCCTGAACGTCGATAGTCAGTTTTGTAAGGAGTTCGCCCGTGTGCTGTCTGGATATATCTACCATACGCCTTGAGAAGATTACATCCATCAGCTTCGCTCTCAAGCTTCGCTCAGTTCTTCCGAATATGTACTGTGCGAGGATTGAGGTTATGACTGTAAATATACCGCCTACAGCTACCAATGCAATCGAATACAGCGCGGTGTGCAAGAGCGAAGCCTCACTGTCTCCCGTCGCGATGTCAATAAAGGTTCTCAAGAAATAAACAACTGCGATTGATGCGAGCGCGTTCGCTAAGATGAAAATGAAGAACAGCGCGAGATGCGCTCTCGTACCCTTTGTCTGCTTGTAAATCCAGCCGAGACCGTATTTTTTATTCAGTTCCATAAATAAATCCTCCTATTTTCTTTGATAGACGTTTGAAAAGCCTAAATATTAACACTGTTCTTTGTCACATGATAACACACTCGTTTAACTATGTCAACGGATTAATTGATTATATTTATATTATAATTAAAATTATTAAATATATCATGCAAAATGATTAGTCAGCATTTACAAAATCGGCTATTTTTTGAACTGCGCTTTTGTATCGCGGGTGGTCGTGGAGAGTAGAGAGGGAAGGCAACGCGGTCAGGCTGGACAGCATACCCTACTTAATTATTTTATCATCAAGCGGCGGCATGGCGCCCAGTTCGCTCTCCTCCAACCAATTTTCTATGTCCGTTTCAAAAAGACGGAGTAACTCCATCAACCGTTGGTGCGCCGCTTGGGCGGTATCGAACGAATCCAGGGACGCGGAAATATACGCCTGTCTACTATTATAAAGCAATCACTCAGGTTTGCAAGGGATTTATAGTTGACATTAGTTGAGATAGTCAACCAAAAGTTGATATTATTAAAATCACCCTATAACTTATTTGTTTATTTGACATAAATCTATCATTGTGTTAAAATTAGATAATCTATATCAAAAATACAAGCGCGCCCATGCAGATATTTTTTGTTGTTATGGAGAGAGTTTCATATGGTTGATTTGAAGACGGTATTTGTCGTGGATGACAGCAATTTAAACCTGGTGACGGCTGATGATACGCTGTCGGATTATTATCGCGTATTTACCCTGCCATCGGCGGCAAGTATGTTTGAGCTTTTAGATGACGTCACGCCGGATTTGATCCTCTTAGACATTATGATGCCTGAGATGGACGGATTCGAGGCGCTGCAACTTTTAAAAATAAACAGCAAATATGCGAATATACCCGTTATATTTCTAACAGCACGCAATGACGCAGCAACTGAATCACACGGCTTTGAGCTGGGCGCGGTGGACTTTATCTCCAAGCCGTTTTCTGCCCCGGTACTGCTTAACCGCATAAAAACCCATTTGGGTATTGAAGATATTATCCGTACTCGAACAGATAGCATTAAAAGACTGAAAAACAGCATTGTGTCCGCCTTGGCAAACATGGTGGAAAATCGCGACACAATGACGGGCGATCATATAGAACGCACGACAAGGTATATAAAAGTACTGTTGAATGCCATGACAAAACGCGGGGTGTACGCTGACGAGATAGAAGATTGGGATTTAGAGCTGGCGGTCTCGTCTGCCAGACTGCATGATATAGGCAAAATAGTTATTTCTGACTCGATTTTGAATAAGCCCGGAAAGTTGACCGATGAGGAATTTGAAGAGATAAAAAGACACTCGTCGGAAGGCGAGCGGATTATCAAGAGTATTATAACCGAATCGGGCGACGAGACTTTCTTGAAATTCGCCAGACTGTTCGCGGGCTATCACCACGAACGTTGGGACGGGACGGGATACCCATACGGACTGAAAGGCAAGAATATCCCGCTTCAGGGGCGCGTTATGGCGATTGCCGATGTTTATGATGCACTTGTATCAGACCGGCCTTATAAAAAGGCGTTTTCACACGAGAGCGCGAGAGAGATTATGAGAGAGAGCAGCGGTACACAATTCGATCCGAAACTTGTAGAAGTTTTTCTTGAAATAAGTGGCCAATTCGCGGAGGTGAATGTATGTCAATGATTCGTTCGTATATACGAAAAGCATTTTCCACATCTCTGCCGTATGTACAAGTGCTGTGCGTTTTTCTAGCATTTGCGCTTATGTGTATCACGAGCTATTTTCTAGCGTTAAGAATCGAGAGAACACACTTAGAGCAAGACGCTGATATCATGGCCGAATACATTGAATCTCAGCTTACCGCAAATTTGCAAGAGCTGGAGACTATGCTGGGCGTTGTATCCACGTCTATTCAGGGAATGATTCTGCGCGGCGCTGATTATGAAGAAATTAAAGCGTATATAATCGATATGACCGTCTTAGGACATGAATCGGAAATAACGGGGTTTCTCAGTGTCTTTGCATATTTCGATGTGCCTTCTTGGACTGACAGAGAAGGATTCAGCGGGATATCGCCGGAAACGGACTGGGCTTTGCTGGAGAAACAGGGGTTGATTATACTTGAGGAGCGCGATTGGTATCAGTTGGCCTTCGCGGCAAATGGCGCTATTGTGACTACAGAGCCGTATGCTGATATAGTAACAGGAGAGACTGCACTCTCTTTTGCACGCGGTATCTATGATGACGACGGTAACTTCTTGGGTATTATCGGTCTGAACGTCCTGTTGGACAGAATACATGCGCTCTCCTATGAAAACCACAGTCAAAGTCAATATGTCAATTACTGGATGCTGTTTGACAATAACCTAAATATCATAGCACACTTCGACCAAGAGCTCTTGGGTATTCAGCTTCGTGATACCCAGAGCGGTCTGGCAAATTTCGCCGACGAATTTGAACAGGGACAAACTATTTTGGGGCGCAGATACATAAACCATCTCGGCGAGGCGAGGAGAATCTCTATAAAGCAACTTGATAACGGCTGGTATTTAGGTGTCGCAACATTAGAAGACAATTATTTAAATAATATAAACAGCATACTTTGGTTCCTTATATTGGCGGGATTGCTTATGTCTACCGGACTGAGCTATATTCTGATACGTATCCATAAAAGTAAGAGTATGGCAGAAACAACGGCGCAAATTGTTTCCGACGCCCATAAAACCTTGCAGACCATATTTGACATGTTGCCTGTTTGTGCCAGGATTATGGATCTTGAAACTTTAACTTATTTATATTTTAACAAGGCAACTTTGGATCTCTTCGAGTACGACACAGTCGAAGAAATGCAGGGGATTAGTGCTTTAGACCTTATGCCGGAGATTCAGCCCGACGGTACGCCGACCATGAGATATGCAGAGCATGTAGTGGGGTGTGACACATCTGTCATACAGGTGTATTGTAAAAAGAAATCGGGTGAGTTGTTCCTTACGCGGATTACATCCTGCAAACTCAATTACAAGGGAAAGGCGGCATCTCTTGCTGTAATTGAAGATATAACGGCAGAAAAAGACGCGATTCATAAACTGGATGGAATATTAAACGGACTGGCCACAATGATATATGTCACCAATCCTAAAACAAACGAGATCCTCTTTATGAACGATGCCATGAAAGAACATTACAGAATCGAAGGGGATTGCGTCGGGCAAATATGTTACAAGTTGGTACAGGTAGATCAAGAGACCAGATGTGAATTCTGTCCGTGTTTCCGTCTTGACAGATACCCTGATAAAGTTATTGAATGGGAAGAACACAGCACCTTAACGAATCGTATTTACCGCAATGTCGACAGCTATATACCGTGGCCTGACGGACAAATGGTACATATGCAGCACTCCGTTGATATGACAGAATTGATTGCCGCAAGAGAATTCGCGAAGAAGAGCGATCGATATAAAAGCGCTTTTCTTGCTAATATGAGCCATGAGATACGCACGCCGATGAACGCGATTTTGGGTATCGCCGAGATACGGCTGAGAGACGAGAATCTTGCGCCTGATGTTGAGGAGGCGTTTAGAAAGATTTATGAGTCCGGTGATTTATTATTGAATATTATCAACGATATACTCGATCTCTCTAAGATCGAAGCCGGCAAATTAGAGCTTCACCCCGTTAAATACGACATCCCAAGCCTAGCTTACGACACCGTACAATTAAACCGATTGCGCTATGAGAGCAGGCCGATTGAGTTTACCCTTAATGTAGATGAAAATATTCCGCTTGAGCTGTTTGGCGATGAGCTCAGGATCAAACAGGTACTCAACAACATCCTCTCCAACGCTTTTAAGTATACTGAGAAGGGCGCCGTTGAACTTGCAGTCACTTTCATACCGAACACCCCGGATTCCGGAGATCTAGTCTTTACCGTAACTGACACAGGACAGGGCATATCGGAGGAGCAGATCGAAAAGCTCTTTGATGAATACTCACGCTTTAACAACAACGCCAACCGCACGACTGTCGGCGCGGGTCTTGGTATGAGTATCACAAAGCGCCTTCTTGATCTAATGGATGGCACTATCTCTGTTAAAAGCGAGGTTGGCAAAGGTTCGACATTTGTCGTGTGTATCCCGCAGAAACGCGTCGGCCCTGAGGTATGCGGAGCAGAGCTGGTCGAAAAATTGCGGAAATTCCGTTTTCAGAGCCTCTCTATCGTGAAGAAGACACAGTTTCTACGTGAATATATGCCGTATGGCAGCGTTCTTATAGTTGACGACGTGGAATCGAACATATACGTCACCAAGGGGCTGCTGATGCCTTATGGACTGAAGATTGAAACAGCGTCAAGCGGCTTTGAAGCTATTGATAGAATAAAGAGCGGCAAGGTCTATGATGTTGTTTTCATGGATCATATGATGCCTAAGATGGACGGTATCGAGGCGACAAGAATCATACGTGATATGGGCTACGATCATATAATAGTCGCACTGACAGCCAACGCTTTGATTGGCCGCGAGGAAATGTTCCTGAAAAACGGCTTTGACGGCTTTATCCCTAAACCGATTGACTCGCGCGAGATGAATCTCATACTAAACGAGTTCATACGAAACAAGCAACCGGAGGATGTCATAAACGCGGCACGTAAGGAGCAGAGAGCGAGAGAGCAGAAGAATAAGGGTGTTGTCACGCAGGATATGACAGCTATGTCCGAACTAGTGGATTTCTTCATACTAGACGCGAATAACGCACTAAACGCACTGGATCCCTTAAGCACAAAACTACAGAATCTCGATGACGAGGAGATGGATTCGTATATCACAACCGTCCACGGAATGAAGAGCGCGCTTGCCAACATTGGTGAAAAGGGGTTGTCCGGTGCCGCATTCAGATTAGAAAAGGCCGCCCGTGAGCGGGATGTATTAGTATTGTCAAACGAGACCTCTGCCTTTATGAATTCGCTCAAATCTCTGATTATAAGACTAAAACCAATAGAAAAAGACAGCAACGCGGAGATCACTGGTGAAGATTCTGCTTATCTATATGAGAGATTGTTTAAGATTCAAAAGGCTTGCACAGCACTAAATAAAAACGCCGCAAAAGCAGCGCTGAACGAGCTGAAACAGAGAGAATGGCCGGGAGACATAAATACCGTTTTAGATGACATCGCGGTGAATATACTGCACAGCTCCTTTAAAAAGGCCGCCGCCACAGCAAAGAAAACGGCGGAGGAGATTAGTAAGCAATAGAGAAATATATACAGCAAAAAACCCACGGATTATATTCCGTGGGCTTTACTATTGACTTATCCAAATCATTCTCTTAATAAGAATCAACTCGCTACCATTTCATTGGAAGCAGGGCAAGGTAGTCATCTAGTGAGGCATCATTCAGGCAGAGGTCAATGATCCGCTTGCCAAGAGGGCTGATTTCCGGCGTGTTGAACTTCTCAAGCTCTTTTTTGAAGAAAGCGGTCAGTATCTTCGCGCCCTGGTCATACCCTTCGCTGCCTATTTCTGATTGGGTTTCAGGACTGAGGAATGCTTTTCTGATAAATTGCCCGTCAACTTTCATGCTGTCAAGGCAATAACCGAGCAGCGGCAAGCGCGCCGGTATTAAGCTTTCCTTCCTGAACCTCGCGCTGCCGCGTCTGGCTATATATTCGCGCGCAATCCATTGCGGCTTAAAGCCAACGTGATAGCACCCAATATGTTGGTTGGGCAGCAAGACATAACGCGTCGCGGGTGTATTAACAATTTGCTCCAATAGCAGGTTAGCCTGTTTTACCACAGAACCAGTTAAGAAATACCCGTATGAACCGATACCCTCGCTGGTCATGCCTTCTGTTTCAACGATGCTGGGGTTGGCGTGACCGCGCGGCGCTACCAAACGCCACAGCCATCCGAGCGCAGGCGGTAAAAAGTGCATAAGCCCGATAATGCCGTAGGTAGGGCGCTCTTTGGTGCATGGCGGTGTTCTTACGCCGAAGCTCCGAATGTCAACTTCAACAGGGTCATGGACGATGTTGTCAATCAGTCTGCGGGGCAAGATGACGCGCGGGTTGGGGCATGGAAGATTTGTGTCCTCGTCAATGGTATGCTCCCATATTAATGCGGTGGAATTGGGTTGAGCCTGCAAGCTCATAAACACAAGCGGTTCTTGGGGTTGAATACAGGATTTTTCAAGGAACGGATCTGTTCCGTAATGCTTAATGTGGTCGATTCTAACAAACCATCCGGCCTCTACGTCTCTAATCACTAATTTTCCGCTGTCGTTTTGCATTTTGGGGTGGCAAAGCGCCATGTCGTCAGCAACAGGATGCAACTCGCACGGTTCTTCTAATCGAAGGTAGAATTTTTCTTTGGTTTCAAGGTTTTGACCAATTAAAACCCTGCCATCAGGCTCGCGGTGTATATGCCCTCCCATCTCGCTCTTGCCGCCGCCTGACGCGCCTTCGTGCATTATGATAATTTCGTTTTCGTAGGGGGTTACAATTTTGACCGCCGCCGTGTGTACTGTGACCCATCCCTCCCGCTCGCCGATATCGAGCAGGAATCCATAGATACCTTTTTTGGCGCTGGGGCCGGGGTAGAGGTTATAGGATAGCAATTCGTAAATATCGTCAGTGCGGTTATGTATGACAATTTGCTTGCCGTCAAAGTGCGTGTGCCTGAAGGGAGGCGCGAGATATATGACGACTTTGGGCTTGAAAACTCCGTCATATTCGTCTATGTTTGTGAAATACTGCAATTCGGCAAGACCGGTGGCAAAGAACGCGGCATTTTTCGGGGCAAGCAGAACCGCTTCATAGCCGTACTTAAAGCCGCCCACCATAACAGGGACGATAATTAGTTCCTGTGTTTTGAGCCACTCAAAGGTTTCTTTCCTAAGTGCGTTAAAATCTTTGCCGAACATATCTTTATACCGGGGCTTGTCCGTTGGCTTATCATCACCGATGATAAGGCAGTCGGGATCCCTCCTGCGCATATACACATCTGTGTAGTTGACTACCGCACCGTTTTTGCAGCGTGTAATGACCGCTTCCGCATACGGTTTCCCGTTTACATCGTACTCAACGGTAAATTCATCTTTACCGCCAAGTGTCAGCTCGACAAGCTCGGATTTGGTTTTAGGAATTGTTACCCCCTTGCAGCTACCGATAATTTCTGCGACTTCATCTGAAAATTTGAATTTGCTCAACACCCTATTATTACTCCTTTCAAATAACGGATTAGCCCGTTATGATAGATTTTATCATATTTTCCGTAAAAATGCAAGCCATATATACCGATAGGCACGTCAATCTAATTTGTCTCCAGTGTCTCCAAGAATGCAGCGAAGTTATCGAGGTCAAAGAGATTTCGTTTCAAAACCTTGGAAAAGGGGAGTTTG
>Ga0123353_10004223_pt1 | contig 18448 bp, 17 predicted proteins | sample TergutLab28metaG_3_FD_92763 | JGI IMG/M metagenome (GOLD analysis project Ga0123353, IMG submission 92763) | Labiotermes labralis P3 segment gut microbial communities from Petit-Saut dam, French Guiana - Lab288 P3 | ecosystem: Host-associated > Arthropoda: Insects > Digestive system > Gut ... | reverse complement strand
GGGCCTGTCTCTCTCGGAGATACCGGCGCCGGAGATCCGGCAGGAGGTCTATGCCGTTTGCCTGATGGAATCCACCCGGATCAATGGGAAACTAGCTTACATAGAAAAATATCGAAAAATGAGAAATGCCGCAATGCATTGTAGGGGACGATGTCCCCAGCGTCCCGAATCTATAACATAAAACTCAAAAATCATATCAATGAAATGTGTCATAATGGGACGCAGAGGGCTGCGTCCCCTACGAAAAACAGGAGAAACATATGCAAAATCACTACAGCCATATTATATGGGACTGGAACGGCACGCTGCTCAGCGATGTGGACGCGTCAATTGGCAGCGTGAACGATATGCTGGCAGGGCGGGGAAAAGCCACCATCACTTTGGAGCAGTATAAACGGGAAATCAACATTCCCATCCGCGGCTTCTACGAGGCTTTTTTTGACTTGGAGGCCGAGGACTACGACGCGATTCTGCAGGAATACAACAGGGGCTATGAAGAGCGGCTGCGGCGCTGCGGCCTCACGCCCGGCGTGCGGGAGGTGCTGGAGGTTGCGCGGAAAAAAAGTCTCCGGCAGGTGATTGTCTCCTCCAGTGAAAACAACATCATTTTGCGCTGGCTGCGCCACTTTGAGATTTTGCCGTATTTCGACGAGGTGCTCGGTGCAGCGGACTTTCTATCGGGCAGCAAAATAGAACGCGCAAGGCTGTATTTGGCGCAGCAAAAGGCCGATGCCGCGCGGACGCTGGTCATCGGCGATTTGACGCACGACTATGATATGGCCCGTGCCCTGGGCGCGGACTGCCTGCTGTTGTCCTCCGGTCACCACGGCCCCGCGCAGTTCGGCGAAACGAACGCCCGCGTGCTGGACAGCGTGCCGGAACTTTTGGATTTGCTTTGAAAGAAATGCGGGTTCGGCAACCCAAAATTAGGGTGTATTCTTGGGTGGGGGCGGACGGCTAAAAGCCGCCCCCACATGCGTTTGCCTCAGTTAAACCTCCCATCCCACACCGGCATATTCTCCAGAAACTCCGCCTTCACGGCCGGGACGTAGAACGCGCCGAAATCTTTCATCCCGTTGTTTCTGTGGGGCAGCTCCACAAGAAAGCGATAGTAGGGCATGAACACCTTGGCATATCCATCGACACGGTACATCAGCTCTACACTGGCAATAGATTCTGCGTCCGGCACATCTTCGGGAACCGTTGTGATATAGTGTTTCTGAAGCAGTAATTCCCGCGCCTTAGCCGCCGTGATGATGGGGTAATCTCCGATTTTTTGCGACAGGTCGGTTTTGCCGTATTGGATGGAGCACAACCCGCCCTTATCGGTCGGAGAGAAGCAGATATTGTTGAAATGATAATTCAATAGCCGCTCGGTGAGACTTCCCGCGTTTTCAAAAACGGAGAAGTAAAGACGGGTAAGTTCCCCGTAAATGTTGTAAGAGGCGAATAGGTTATAGCCGGGTTTTGTAATCCCCGTGAAAGCGCCGTATTCCGAAAACAGATATTCCGTGGCTATCTTAGCCTGTTCATAGGGCGTGTCATAGCGGAAGCTGTATTCGCTTGGAAGCGGAAGCCCGTTTTCATAAATCGTACCGTCTATTGTCTCAGAGCCGTAATCGAACTGGACGGCAAAGCTATCGAAAACACTGAGTTTTCCAAGTTCTTTGGCCAAGCCTACCGTTTCCGGCGTCAAATGCAGAATCACATTTCCGGAACTGATAATTCTGATTGTCGCGCCGTCACACTCCGCTGTCGCTTGAAACGGTGTAGTGTTGGATATAATATATTCCTCGGACGCGCCACCGGGTGAATTTTCCAACTTTTGCATGATTTGTTCTATATCTTCCGGCGTAGGATACGTTTGGGATGTGTTGATTTTCAACCCCATGATATCGGCGACTTCCTCCGCCCTGGCAAGCATCTCTTCCGCTGACAAGCCATTTTCCCATGTTCCGGTTCCATAAAGATACCGGGACGTGTTCCGAAATACCGGCAGGGTTTCCAACACGGCGTTTTCCGTCCAGGGGTTCCCGTTGGTCAGCTCGCTGATATCGTGGGCCATGTGCCCTTCGTAACCGCCGTTAAACTCTATCTCTTCTATCGTGAGCTTCGGCAGGTTGGGAAAATCGTCCGGCGGCTTCTGGCCGGGTATTAAGAGAATAGCGGCAATGATACAGGCCACAGCAGCCGCGGCCACGGAGATCCATTTTACCCAGGTATGTTTCGGGGCCAATTCCAGCAAGCCATCATTGGCTTCCGCTATGATGCTGTCGTCGATTTGACCGATATAATCTATTAATTTTTCAGATGTCATGATAAGATACCTTCTTTCTCAAGGTGAATTTTCAATTTTTTGCGCGCCCGGAAGAGCACGGACTTCACTTTGCTTTCGCTCATCTGGAACCGCGCCGCGATGGCCCCAATGGAATCCGCGTACCAGTATCGCCGGACGAAGACCAATCTGCTTTCCCGGTCCAGAGATAGCAGACAGGCATTGATTGCCCCGACGATCAAGTTGGACTCATAGGCCGTTTCCACCCGTTCGCCGGAGGGGATGCATTCCTCCAGCTCGCTGTACAGCAGGGTCATTTCGCCGCCGCCGCGTTTTTGGGCTTTGTGTTCCTTGTACTTGTTGAGCGACAGATTGCGCGTGATCTTCCCCAAAAAAGGGCAGAACAGCGCGGGACGCTGCGGCGGAATTGCCTCCCATATCTTCCAATATGTTTCATTGACACATTCTTCCGCGTCTTCATTGTTTTGAAGAATGTTGGCCGCTATAGAAAAGCAATAGCCGCCATATTTCCGCGCGGTTTCCCGGATTGCCGATTCGGAGCGCGCCCAATACAAATCGAGTATCGTTGTATCATCCATGGTTGTTCTCTCCTTTGCGGTTATTTTGGAGCTCCATCTATATAGACAACAAAAAAGCGGATTGGTTGTATTACCGCAAAAAGGGCGGACACAAGGCCTGCCCTTTTTAAAACCACCCCGGCGCCATGCGCCACCCCTCCGGAGGAGGGGAATTCTTGGCGGGTCCAATTCCCCTCCCTCAGAGAGGTGCCCGAAGGGCGGGGTGGTTAAATGAACTGCGGACGGCCACAGGCCGCCCCTACGATCTCATTTTTTTGTCCTTTGTCCTCTTTCCTTTTTCATTTTGCGTTTTGACCGCATAGAAACAGTAAAACAGCGCTATGAAATGTCAAAACGCTATAACTCCCCGCCGTAAAACGCCTCCACAAACCAGACATCCGGAACCTCAAAACTTCTCTGATTCAAATATTGCAGCATCCCCGCATCGGTCTGAAACTCAAAGACTGTGCGGTAGGAACAGAGGAGCTGCCGCTTGTAGCCCAGCTTTTTGTTCCGCTCGTTGGAGCCGTATTTGCCGTCGCCGAGCAACGGGTGGCCGACAGAGGCCAGGTGCGCGCGAATCTGGTGGGTCCGCCCGGTCAAAAGCGCCACCTCCAGTAAGCTGAGGCCGCCGCGCTCCCCCAGCACACGGTAGCGCGTTTGGATCTCCTTGCGGCCCGCGCCCTCCTTGGAAAAGACCCGCCCTGTATTGCTTGCGCCGTCCTTTTCCAGCCAACTGCGCAACGTTGCCTCTTGTTTCGTGAAACGCCCGTGGACAATGCAGAGATAATACTTTTTGATCTCCCGTTCCCGCATTTTTTGATTGAGTATCCGCAATGCCTCGGCGTTTTTGGCCGCCAGCACAATGCCGGCCGTGTTGCGGTCAATGCGGTTCACCAGCGCCGGCGTGAAGCTTTGCTCCCGCGCGGGGTCGTAGTCCCCCTTCTCACAGAGATAGCGCAGCGTGCGGGCAATCAGTGTGTCCGTAAATTCCAGGTCGTCCGCGTGGGAGAGCAGACCGGCCGGCTTGTTCAACACGAGCAGATTTTCATCCTCATACAAAACGGAGAGCGTCCGCGGCGCGGAGAGAAAGTCCAGCCCGTCCGCCCGCGGCGCAAAAAAATCGTCGGCGATATACAGGGCGACACTGTCCCCCGCTTGTAGGCGCAAGGCGATATCCGCCCGCCCGCCGTTGACCTTGATGCGCTTCGTGCGGATGTATTTATACAGCAGGGCCTGCGGCAGGTTCGGGACCGCTTTGGTCAGGAATTTATCCAGCCGCTGGTTCGCGTCGTTTTCGGCAATCAGGAAGGTTTTCATCCCGGCGGCTCAGCGCTGTCCGACAGTCCGGCCGAAGCGCTTCCGGTAGTAGCGGTCCGTCCGGTCGTGTAACAACGCGAGGCGTTCCCCCGCGGCAGTATTCCCCAATGCGTATTGGCGCATCAGCAGGCCCTCCTCCAGGCAAAAAAACTGTGTCTGCGGGGCGAAGTAGTACTCCAGCAAAAAGCGCGTGTAGGAAACCAGGCGGTAAGGCCCCTGCACATTGCAGTCCACAGAATTTTCAAAGACCTCCACCGGCGCCGTCATTCGGTTTTTGACCGCTTTCAGAATGCCTTCCGCCGTGTTTTCTTCCGCGAATACGATTGTGAAAACCCTGTTGAACCGGTTTGTCGGATTGACTGTGTGATGGGCATCGCTGGAGCCGACCACCGGCATACGGCAGCCTTCGGCGCGCAAGTCGTTGTAAAGCGCGGTCTGCAGGTTGTTTTCATAGGCGTTGACCCCGCTCAGCAGCTCGAAGGCGTCAAACGCGTTGCTCTTTAGAATGGCACGTGTCAGGGCCTCCGGCACATTGTATACATCCTCCAGCCAATACGGATGGCAGAAAATAGCCAGGCCGCCGACGGCGCGGATCTTCTCAATAGCCCAGAGGCAGGCGGCATAGGGAAAGCGGTATTCCTCCGGCATGTCCAGTGTCTGCTGGATGCGCGCCACTTCTTCATAGTAGGTTTCGTCGTCCTCCTCGTAGAGCGCGTTGACGGAGGCGCTGCCGCCGACGTGGACGATGTGCACATAGTTTTCCGGCGTATGAACCTCCTCCCCGTTGAGGATGCGCATCCCGAGGGACACTTCCCGATACGCCGCCTGCGTTTCCTGTGAGGGACCATAGCTCATATGGTCGGTCAGGGCCATGAAATCAAAGCCGACGGCGCGGTAGTTGGCCGCGACGACGGCGGGCGTCTCCTTGCCGTCCGAGCGGCAGGAGTGCGCGTGGAAATCCCCTTTCAGTGGACGCAGGGCGAAGAGGTCGTCCTCCAGAGCATAGACGGAGAGCCGCAAATAATTTTTCTGCAGTTCCGGGCGTTTTTGCCCCGCTTTCTTTTGATATACGCGGATGCTGTAGGCCTCCTCTTTGTCAAACGTGTAGCGGAAACAAAGGCACCCATTTTGGATGGTGGCCGGTACTTCTTCGCCCTGTGGCCCGGCGGGTTCCGCGGAACGGCGTGTCATACCGCACACCCGGAGAACATATTCTTTGTTGGCACGAAATTGATAGGGTTCACCCGAAGGCCGGATTTCCAGTTCGGTTTCACGGTTAACCTTGACCACCAAGGGGTGTATGCTGTAGCGGTAGAGCTCTGTTTTCATGGAAGTTCCTCCTCGTAGGATATGTCGATATGCATTTCAAATTTCTCTATATTTTCAAGGTTGTTTTCGTTTTCGGCTTCGATTTCTGTTTCATTTTCCAGACGGATGCGCTTTTTCAATCGGGTAAAGCTGACAGTAGACAGGAGTACGGAAACCAGCGTCAGGGCAAGGCCTCCCGAAACAAGGAAGTTATACTTGCCGGGCACTCCTTTGAGGAAAAGCCGTTCGGCGGCGGACAGGACCGGTTGAAACGGGCCGACCGCACAGGCAAAAATCAAGGGATAATACAGAATCAACGCAAGCGTGGCGATGCTGTAATAGTGATAGGCGCGCAAAACGCCGTAGTCCCGTTTTCGCAGGGCATACAGGAGGGCTGCCCAATAGAGCAGCAAATAACACAGGGAGAGCACCTCCCTCCAACGTGACGACGCGGCGGCGGCACCCATCGTAATAGAATCAAAACCGCTCAACGGCGCAAGGACGGCGGCCCCGAATAAAACCGCGCCCGCAAGGCCGGTTTTGATATTCTGGTTTTTTGATGGTTTTGGATTTGGCATACTACAGTCTCCCTCGCAAAGTAACAAAGCTATCATAGCACGTATTCCCATAAAAATACAAGAATTAATTTACAGGATAAGAGCATCACGTTATAAATTTGGTAACATCCTCTACAGAATTTCTTTCTTGAAAAAACAGCTGAAATTTTGTATACTATGGGATAGTACAGAGTAAAAAAGGGAGACAAGCCATGCCTTGCTGCAAACAGGAAATTCGTGATTTCACGCACATCCAGCCCATTCTGGAACGATACAAGCAAATCCCCGGCAGCCTGATTTCCGTACTCCAGCAGGTTCAGGACTGCTGCGGCTACCTGTCCGCCGATGTCCTGCGCCACATCGCCGCCGCGCTGGGCCTGCCGTCCGCGGAAGTCTTCGGCGTGGCCACGTTCTATACCCAGTTCCGCTTTTCGCCGGCGGGGAAATATTTGATTTTACTCTGCCAGGGTACGGCCTGCCATGTGAACGGCTCCCAGGCGCTGGAGCGGACGATTCAGGAGGAACTGGGCATCGCGGACGGCGAAACCACGAAGGACAGCCTGTTCAGTCTGCAAAACGTTGCCTGCCTGGGTTGCTGTTCCCTCTCCCCGGTCATGACGGTCAACGGAGAGACCTACGGCAAGCTGACGCCGCAGAAGCTGCGGGATACGCTGCGGCAACTGCGCGAACAGGCGGAAGCGGAGAGACAGGCGGAAAAAACGCAATCAGAAGAAATTCCAACTGAGGAAAACCAGGCGGAAGAAGCACCAGGGGAAGGGGATGAGGCGTAGTGTATCGCATTCAAGTCGGTCAGGGCAGCTGCGGGATTTCCGCGGGCGCGGCGAAGGTCTACGCGTCTTTGGAGCGGGAGATCGCGGCGCAAGGTCTGAACGCGTCACTTTTCGTCACCGGTTGCAACGGCATGTGTTATCTGGAACCCATCGTGGATATCTATCAAGAGGACGGCGGCCTGACGCGGCTGGTCAAGGTCGGCGAGGCGGAGACGGCGGCCATCATAGAATATTTGCGGACGGGGGACGAGGAAGCCGTCTCTGCCTGCGTGCTCTCCGGGGAGGACGCGGACTACCTGGAGCGGCAGACACGTGTCGCCATGCGCAACTGCGGCAGCGTCAACCCGGAGGAAATAGAATCTTATATCGCGGCCGGCGGCTATTCGGCCTTGGAAAAAGTTTTGAAGGACATGGCACCGGAGGCGGTGCTGGAGGAGATCAAAACTTCCGGCCTGGCGGGCCGGGGCGGCGCGGGTTTCCCCACCTGGTTTAAGTGGAAGGCCGCCCGGAACAGCGAGAGCGAGGACGGCCTCAAATACCTCATCTGCAACGCGGACGAGGGCGACCCCGGCGCGTTTATGGACCGCGCGGTGATCGAAAGCGACCCGCACAGCTTATTGGAGGGGATGCTCATCGGCGCCTATGTCATCGGCGCGGCGGAGGCGATTGTCTATGTGCGCGCGGAATATCCGCTGGCAATCAAACGGCTGGAACGGGCGATCGCCCAGGCAAGGGAGAAGGGCTTCCTCGGGGAACAGCTCCTCGGCACGAAATTTTCCTGCGACCTGCGCATTCAGGCGGGCGCGGGGGCCTTTGTCTGCGGGGAGGAGACCGCCCTCATCGCGTCCCTGGAGGGGAAACGCGGCATGCCCCGGCTCAAGCCTCCCTTCCCCGCCCAGTCCGGCTATTGGCGCAGGCCCTCCAACATCAACAATGTGGAGACCTTCGCAAATATCCCCTGGATATTACAGAACAGCGGCGCGGCCTTTTCTGCCATGGGCACGGAAACGAGCAAGGGCACGAAAGTCTTCGCGCTCACGGGCAAAATCCGGCGCGGCGGCCTGGCGGAAATCCCCATGGGGCAGAGCCTGCGGGAGCTCATATTCGAGATCGGCGGCGGCATTCAAAAGGACCGTCCGCTGAAGGCCGTGCAGATTGGCGGTCCCTCCGGCGGCTGTATCCCGACGGAACTCTGCGACACGGCCATCGACTACCAAGCGCTCTCCGAGCTGGGGGCGATCATGGGCTCCGGTGGTTTGGTGGTGATGGATGACAGCGCCTGCATGGTCGGCATCGCGCGCTATTTTCTGGACTTTACGGCGAAGGAGTCCTGCGGGAAGTGCGTCTCCTGCCGCATCGGCACGAAGCGCCTCCTGGAAATTTTAGACCGCATCTGCGCGGGTGAAGGCCGTGAGGGGGACCTCAAACTGTTGGAACATACCTGCCTGCAAATCAAGGAGACCGCGCTCTGCGGCCTGGGGCAATCCGCGCCGAACCCAGTGCTGACCACGCTGCGCTACTTCCGGAAGGAATACGAGGCGCACATCCGGGAACACCGCTGCCCGGCGGGGGAGTGCAGGGCGCTCATCCGCTATGAAATCGCCTCGAAACAGTGTGCCAGCTGCACACTCTGCGCCCGCGACTGCCCGGCGGAGGCCATTCGGGGCAAGGCTAAACGACCGCACCGCATCGACCAGGATAAGTGTACCAAGTGCGGCGCCTGCAAGGAGGTCTGCCGCTTCGATGCGGTTGTTGTAAGATAAAGACATTCTGCCCGTAGGGTCGGGGTTCTATCCCCGACCGGATAATGATATAGATTGAGGAAGAAACCAAATGAACAACCAGATTACATTAAAAATAGACGGCAAAAATGTCCGCGTCGCGCCGGGCACCAGCCTTATGGACGCGGCCCGCTCCGTTGGGATTGCAATTCCCAACCTCTGCCAGGACGACCGCTTGGAGGCCTGCGGTGCCTGCGGGCTCTGTGTCGTGGAGGCGGAGGGTTCCCCGAAGCTGCTGCGGGCCTGCGCGGTCCAAGCAGAGGAGGGCATGGTGCTCCGCAGCAAATCCAAGCGCGTCCTCGCCGCCCGGAAATTCGCCCTGGAGCTGCTGCTCTCGGACCACGGCGGCGACTGCGTCGGCCCCTGCTCCCTGGCCTGCCCCGCCGGGACGGACTGCCAGGGTTACGTGGGCCTGATTGCCAATGGGGAATACGGGGAGGCGGCCCGACTGATCCAAGAAAAAGTGCCGCTGCCCGCCTCCATCGGGCGGATTTGCCCGCGGCCCTGCGAAACGGCCTGCCGCCGGAAACTGGTGGAGGAGCCCATCGCCATCGCCGGACTCAAACGCTTCGCGGGGGACTACGCGCTGGAGCGCGAGGTTGCTTTGCCGGAACCCGGGGCCGACACTGGCAAGCGGGTCGCGGTCATCGGCGGCGGCCCGGGCGGGCTGACGGCGGCCTGGTTTCTGCGACTGAAAGGCCACGCGGTCACGATTTACGAGCAAATGCCGGAGGTGGGCGGCATGCTCCGCTACGGGATTCCGCAGTACCGTCTGCCGAAAAAAGTGCTGCGGCGGGAAATCAGCCGGATTGAAGCCCTGGGCGTGCAGTTTCAAAATAATTTTAAAGTTGGAAAAGACACCACTCTGGATGAACTGAGAGAATCCCACGATGCGGTAGTCATCGCCATAGGCGCCTGGCAGTCCAGCCAGATGCATGTGGAGGGCGAGTATTTAACGGGCGTATACGGCGGCATTGATTTTCTGCGGGAGGTACGGCAGGACAATCCGCCCTCGCTGGGCGGGCACGTCGCGGTCTGCGGCGGCGGCAACACGGCCATGGACGCCTGCCGGACGGCGGTTCGCCTGGGCGCGCAGGCCGTCACCGTCATCTACCGCCGCAGCCGGGAGGAGATGCCCGCGGACGCGACTGAAATCGAGGAGGCCATGGAAGAGGGCGTCCAATTTAAATTTTTGACCAATCCTGTATCTATCTACGGGGAGCAGGGCAAAGTCAGCGGCATGCGTCTGCAGCAGATGGAGCTGGGTGAGCCGGACACCAGCGGCAGACGCCGCCCAGTCCCCGTGGAGGACGCCTTTGAGGACCTCGCCCTGGATTCGATCATTATGGCCATCGGGCAGAGCCCGGACTTGAGCGGCTTCGAGGCGCTGGAAGCTACCAAGTGGCAAACTATCGTCGCGGACGAGAGCCGCTTCAGCACCAATTTGGAGAACGTGTTCGCGGTGGGCGACGCCACAAACAACGGCGCGGACATCGCCATCGCCGCCATTGGGGAGGCACAGAAGGTGGCGGAGGTAATCGACCGCTTCCTCGCCGGGGAGAAAGCCGCGTATAAAAAGCCTTTTGTTTCCGAAAAGAGCGTGAGCGCGGCGGACTTCGCGGAGGAGCCGGAGCAGCACCGGGCCGAGGCCTGGATACGACCGCCCGAAGCGCGCAAGTCCAGCTTTGAGGAGGTCGCGGCGACTTTCAACGAAACGGACGCGCGGCGGGAAGCGGCGCGCTGCCTGGAATGCGGCTGCCTGGAATGCTACGGCTGCAAACTGCTGGCCTACGCGCGGGAATACAAGGCCGACCCGGCGCCCTACCGGGGCGAAAGCAGGAAGGAAAAAAGCGACAGCAGCCACCCCTACATCCGGCACGACCCGCAAAAGTGCATTCTCTGCGGCCTCTGCGTGCGGATCTGCGGGGAGGTCATGGGCGTGACGGCCCTCGGCATGAACGGGCGCGGCTTCCCGACGGTGGTGTCTCCGGGATTCGGCTGTGGCTTGAAGGATTCCGCCTGCGTCTCCTGCGGGCAGTGCGTGACCCTGTGTCCCACAGGGGCGCTGAGCGAAAAAGTTCCTTTCAAAAAGGCCGTCCCCTTGCGGGAAACGGTCACCGAAACCACCTGCCCGGGCTGCGCGGTGGGCTGCCGGATGCTGGTGCACACGGTCGGTTCCCTTGTGACAAAGGCCGTCCCGGTCCAGGGCGTCACCGCCTGCGCGGAGGGCCGCTTCGGCTTCATGGCGGTCAACGACCCGGAGCGTATCATCACGCCGTTGATCAAGGGCAGACCCGTGAGAGTTCCCACGGCCGCCGGTGTGCTCAAGGATGCCCTGGCGCGCCACAAGGGCCGTATCACCGTCTGTATCAGCGAGAGTCTGCCGGACGAGACGGCCGGGCAGGCCCTGGAGTTCGCGATGGAAATCGGCGAAGTGTGCTCCTTTATGCCAAAGCGGCCCGTGCTGGCGCAGGAGAAGCCCTTTGACGGCGCCGCTCTGTTCGGCGAAGCCTTCCACGAGGGCGCGAACGCCCGCCTGTTCCGGGATACCCTGGGGATTCCGGTATTCCAGCCTGAGAATTTGGCGGACGCGGACGCGGTGCTGGTCATTGGCGCGGACGCGCCGGAGGGCTTGCCGCCCTGCGAATTCCTCTGCGTCTATGGCTATGAGCCGGGGAACGCGGCCGTATTCTTCCCGGCCAGGCACTATGCGCAGCTGCGAGGGCAGTACACCATGGGGGATTCGCGGCGCATCTTAAACCCGGCCATCACCGCCAAATATGCGCCGGATGTGGCGGAATGGATTGCGCTTTTGCGGTGAGGCACTCGCAAAAAATTGGCGACAGCCTGCGCCACCCCATAGAATCAATAAGTTATGATATGGTCTAACATCTAGTATCTAACATCTAGTGTCTAGTAACGGAGGTATTGCTGTGTATATTATCGAAACAATTTCCGTGGATGAGGACGTCACCCTCATCTCCCTGAACAATTCCCCAGCCGACGTCAAGACGGTGGCGGCCCTGTTCAGCCGCATTGCCGAGGCCGACGTCGATGTGGACATGATCTCCCAGTTTCCGCTGAGCGGCACCCATTCCGGGCTCTCCTTCACCGTCAGCGACGAGGCCTTTGGGCTCATCCTGCCCATTGTGACGCAGCTGCATTGCGACAACCCGGAGGTCAAAGTGAGCGTCAGCTCCGGAAACTGCAAGATATCCGTATTCGGTCAGGCAATGAAGGGTACGCCCGGCGTGGCGGCAAAGGTCTTTGCGGCGGCGGCGGGCGTCAATGCCGACCTGCGCATGATCAGCACCTCGGAGACAGACATCTCCCTCTTAGTCGTGCAGGCGGACGTACACAACACCCTGCGGGCGATTGAGCGGGCGTTTTCAGAAAGCCAGTAATGGACGTCAGGCGTCAGGGTCGTCGATGTAGACATACCCCTCTAAGCTGATTGCCTTTCCAAATCGATAGTAATGCCTGTGCGTATAGGACATGAAGAGCACAATCAAGGGGATAACGAGGAGCAGCGCCCAGGCGCCGTCGGCAAATTTCATGACAAATACCACAATGGAGCCGACAAACGTCACCAGCGCGCCGAAGCCGTTGATGATGCACTTCCATTCTATAAAGGTCCCCCGCCAATCTTTAAGATATGGCGGGGCACCGTTTGACCTTATTATACTCGTCCCGCCGCCGCTGTCAAGTATCTTTGCATTCACAGAAAGGGTACGGTGTTTTTATGAGTGACAAAACCGTTGCGCCATCCGACTGGATTACTCCGGCGTTTACGCGCAACGTGGAACAGTTCGCCAAAAGCTACCCGGATACCTTCGGCAGCACGATTACGCCGATTTACCGCGGGAAGGGAAAGGCGCAGGTTTTGGAGTGCCTGGACGGCAAGGTGGAATTCGGCAGCTTCTATATTGTGTTCCAATACACCGCCCATGCCCAGATGTCCCACAACATCGTGGAGACGCTGGTCCGCTTCGACAAGTCCAGGGAGCTCTTCTGCTACACCCTGTATGATATTTTTAATCTGCTGGAGCTGCCGGATTTTCAGTGCTATACCCTGTCTGCCCTCTACGACGAAGTGCTGCTGGACGAAGCCTTCGCGCGGATATTCGGCGCGCTGGCAAACTATATGCCGCAAATCCGGCAAATCGCCCAGGACGAATCGCTGCAACAGCAACTGGAAGAAAATCTGAGGGAAGATTTTTGGCGGACCTTTGCGCAGCCCCTGGTGCAGCAGGAGACCAACTCTCTCCGCCTGGTCAACAGTCTGAATTGGTTTTATGTGCACCGGCGCGGGCTGCATCTCTATGGCGCCTACCCCATCCTGTGCAGGGGCCAGCGGGAAAAGGCCATCCAAAAGCTGCGGCGCCTGCGGTCTCCCGTGCGCTACCAGGAGCGGCTGCTGGCCTTTTTGGAGGCGCAGCCCGACGTTTCCGCTCCTTTGGAACTGCTGCCGCAGACATTTTTGACGCCGCTGCGGGAGGCGGTGTGGGTTCTGCTCGACCCACGGGAGGGTCTTACCCTAACCGCCCTCTGTCTGCTGCTGACACCCCCCTGCTTTTTCGTCTGCGAGGGGCTGTTTCTGCTGTTGGAAAGCTTGATTGGCCGAAACGCACTCTATTTACTGCACGCTTCCCCAGTTTTCCTGCTCCTGCCCGCGGTGCCTGCCGCCATACTGCTGGCGCGTTTCTGGTACCGGCAGGCATTAAAGTTGGTGTACCGGAAATCCTATCAAAAACAGCGGGCCATCAGTACGATGGTCAACGGGCAAAAGACGGACCGCCTGCTCAAGCGGCTCGGCGCCGCGGCCGCAGCCGCCACGGTCGTATTTTTTGTCTACATGGCGGACTATAATCTGATCTTTTATGAGGACGGCCTGCAGAACAACGGCGACGCCCTGTCCCTGCGGGGGGAGTACATCCTCTATTCCGATATGCAATCCCTGGTCTACACGGAGCCGATGTTGTACGGGGAAAAGAACAGCTTTGCGCTGCCCGGCAGCTACCGGCTGATTCTGAAGGATGGCCGGGAGATCAGCCTGCTGGGCTTCCGCGTTTCGGAGATAGAGGAAAATCTCCTCCCGCTGCTGAGAGAACACAGTGAGATCAACCTGCCGGAGTAGGATTGATAAACCCCACGATCGTTTTTTGTTTTTGGACGGCCAAAAGTCGCCCCTACACCCTGTTTTTCCAGTCTTTTCCCTTTGTAGGGGCCACTTTTAGCGGTCTGTTTGCGAAAAGCTATCCCTATGTGAACGTGAACATGCCCAGATTTTATTTGACTTTACTCGCCGGATTTGAATCCTATTGAAAATGAATGGGCGAACCTCAAAGTTTTCTTGCGCAATCACGGCAGGAAGTTTGATATCGTCAGCGATGCCGTGTGCCACTATTATGATTCGGCGTGACTATACCAGGTCGAGAGCCTTGCCAGAACAATACTTCCAGACGTGCAAGAGTATTTTTCAAAAGAGGAAAACCAAATTGCGTATGAAAAGTGGAAGACAGAGCGCGACCAAAAGAAGTAGTCCATATAAACAAACAGCCCATCACCAAGGTTTCTCAGTGATGGGCTGTCGTTTCTATCTCAGATATAAACCTCTACCGTGATGTCCTGCCACTGGAACTCCCGCAGGTAGCTTCCTGTAGCTTTACGAAAGGCTTTTGCCATTTCGGAGTCAATGGTAAACTCAAAGTAGAGTCTGCTTCGACCTTGAAGATTATCCGTGTATTGTTTTTTCTTTGTCCTCCCTGCTGTGTATGGCCGCCTGGGCCGCGGCCAGCCGCGCAATCGGCACACGGAAGGGCGAGCAGGACACATAGTCCAAACCGACTTGGTGGCAGAATTCCACGCTGCTCGGGTCGCCGCCGTGTTCGCCGCAGATGCCCAGCTTGATGTCCGGGCGGGTCTTGCGGCCCAGCTCCACGGCCAGTTTCACCAGTTGGCCCACGCCCTCTTGGTCGAGCTTGGCGAAGGGGTCGGACTCGAAGATTTTGGTGCCGTAGTAGGCGTCCAGGAAGGCGCCCGCGTCGTCGCGGCTGAACCCGAAGGTCATCTGGGTCAGGTCGTTGGTGCCGAAGCTGAAGAATTCGGCCTCCTTGGCGATTTCGTCCGCCAGCAGCGCCGCGCGCGGGATCTCAATCATGGTGCCGACCATATACTGCATGTCGATGCCGGCGTCCGCGATGAGCTTGTCCGCCGTCTCGGTGACGGTGTTCTTAACGAACTGGAGTTCCTTGAACTCACAGATGAGCGGAATCATGATTTCCGGCACAATGTTGTAGGCCGGGAATTCCTTGTTGACGGCGATGGCGGCCTGGATGACGGCGGTGGTCTGCATCTCCGCGATTTCCGGGTAGGAGACCGCCAAGCGGCATCCGCGGTGCCCCATCATGGGGTTGAACTCGTGCAGGGACTCCACGATGGCGCTCAAGTCCGCCGCGCTCATGCCCATTTCGGCGGCCAACTCCGCGATGTCCTCCGCCTTGGTGGGCAGAAATTCATGCAGGGGCGGGTCCAGGAAACGAATCGTCATGGGCTTGCCCTGCAGCTCTTTGTACATGGCCTCGAAGTCGCCCTGCTGGTAGGGCAGGAGCTTCGCCAGGGCCTTTTTCCGGTCGTCTGCCTCCCGGGAAACGATCATTTCGCGCATGGCCTTGATGCGGTCGCCCTCGAAGAACATGTGCTCGGTGCGGCAGAGGCCAATGCCTTCAGCGCCGAACTTCACCGCCTGGGCCGTGTCGCGTGGGTTGTCCGCATTGGTGCGGACCTTCATGGTCCTTCTGGCATCCGCCCAGGCCATGTAGCGGCTGAAGTCGCCAGAGATGGTGGCCTCCACGGTGGGGATCAGCTCGCCGTAAATCTTGCCGGTGGAACCGTCCAGGGAGATATAATCGCCCTCGTTGTAGCGGTTGCCGCCGAGTGTGAAATAGTTTTCCGTCCTGTTAATTTGAATCGCGCCGCAGCCGGAGACGCAGCAGGTGCCCATGCCCCGGGCAACCACGGCCGCATGGGAGGTCATACCGCCGCGCACGGTCAGGATGCCTTGGGCCGCCGCCATGCCCTCAATGTCCTCCGGGGAGGTTTCCAGGCGGGTCAGGATGACCTTTTCGCCCTTATCCGCCCAGGCCTTCGCGTCCTCGGCCGTAAAGACGACCTTGCCGAAGGCCGCGCCGGGAGAGGCCGCCAGGCCCTCGCCCACGGGGACGGCCGCCTTCAGCGCCGCCGGGTCAAACTGCGGATGCAGCAGCGCGTCGAGCTGCTTGGGGTCCACGCGCATGACGGCTTCTTCCTCGGTGATCATGCCCTCATCCACAAGGCTGACCGCGATTCTCAGGGCCGCCGCCGCGGTGCGCTTGCCGTTGCGGGTCTGGAGCATATAGAGCTTCTCGTTCTCAATCGTAAATTCCATGTCCTGCATATCTTTATAGTGATTTTCCAGCTTGTTCGCGATCTCCACGAACTGGCCGTAGACCGCGGGCATATCCTGCTGCAGCGTCGCGATGACGCTGGGCGTGCGGATGCCGGCGACCACGTCCTCGCCCTGGGCGTTGATCAGGTACTCGCCGAACAGGGCTTTCGCGCCGGTGGCCGGGTCGCGGGTGAAGGCGACTCCGGTGCCGGAATTGTTGTTCAGGTTGCCGAATACCATGGGCTGCACATTGACGGCGGTGCCCCAGGAATAGGGGATGTCGTTCATGCGGCGGTAGACGTTCGCGCGGGGATTGTCCCAGGAGCGGAACACGGCCTTGATGGATTCCATAAGCTGATCCATTGGCTCGGCCGGGAAGTCCGTACCCTTCTGCTCCTTGTAGTAGGCCTTGAAGCGCGCCACAAGCTCTTTCATGTCCTCCAGGCCCAGGTCGATGTCTTCCTTGACGCCCTTCTCCTCTTTCAGCGCGTCGATGATCTCCTCAAAGGTCTTTTTGGGAATTTCCATCACGACGTCGGAGAACATCTGGATGAAGCGGCGGTAGGAGTCATAGACGAAACGCGCGAAGGCCGGCTCGGAGTTGCCCGCGATGAGGCCGGCGGCCACGGTGTCGTTCATACCGAGGTTGAGGATGGTGTCCATCATGCCGGGCATGGAGGCGCGCGCGCCGGAACGCACAGAGACAAGCAGGGGATTTTCGGCGTCGCCGAACTGCTTGCCGTTGATCTCTTCAATCTTCGCCAGGTATTCTTGAATCTGGGCCTCAATGTCCGCGCCGATGACTTTGCCGTCGTCGTAATAGCGGGTACAGGCCTCCGTGGAGACGGTGAAGCCCTCCGGAACGGGCATGCCCAGGCGGGTCATTTCCGCCAGGTTCGCGCCCTTGCCGCCGAGCAGTTCCTTCATGGAACCGTCGCCCTCTTTGAACAGATATACATACTTGTGAGCCATAGTGAACCTCCAGAATTTTATAGTCTTCGATGTTATAAAAAAACATTCATAAAATTATAGCAAATCCTGGCCGGAAATGCTATACATGATTGGGATAAAGAAGGCAGAAAAGGCCTGCCTCTTTTGTGGAGATTGCTGGAAAGCGGTGCTACCACTCATATTCCGTCAACTTTCCCTCGCGCAACAACCCCGGAAAACCCCACTGCCGCAAGACCTCATAGACGCCGACAGCCACCGTGTTCGAGAGGTTCAGGCTCCGCGCGGCGGGGTTGTCCAGCATCGGCAGCCGCACACAGGTATCCGGGTTCTCGCGCAGCAGAGCCTCCGGCAGACCGGCGGTCTCCTTGCCGAACACCAGAAAGGCGTCGCCCGGGTAAGCGACGTCGGAATAGACCTGACGCGCCTTGGTGCTGAAATAATAGCAGGCGGCGTTTGGATTTCGCGCGAAGAAATCTTCCAGATTTTTGTAGTAGCGGATGTCCAGCAAATGCCAGTAGTCCAGCCCCGCGCGCTTGAGCTTCGCGTCGTCCGGCCGGAACGCCATGGGCTCCACCAAGTGGAGGACCGCACCCGTTGCGGCGCAGGTGCGGGCGATGTTGCCCGTGTTTTGCGGAATCTGCGGCTCCACGAGGACGATATTTAAGCTTGTCATTTTGGTCTCTCTCCCAACATACTCTTTTTTGTGTCATATCGATGGAATCAAACCTGAGCATCCCGCATTACAGCAGATTTTTATAGTTTCTCTGCCATACATCACGCGCATGACAGTTACGTGGTTTTCATCCACCATATAAAAAGCAATAAAATTGTCCACCAACAACATACGATAACCCTTTTTCGCCAGCATATCATCTCTTGGAATGGGACAGGAAAAGGGATAGTCGGTCAGCCGTCGGCAGGCCTGTTCTATTTTTTCAATCAGGTTCACGGCAGCTGTCGGAGCGAACAGACTTTTTTCGATGTAATCGAAAATTTCGAACAGATCTGTTTGTGCTTCTGGCGTGAACTTTAACCTCAGGTTATTTGGCATATCTTTCTCTCAACCCCCCGAAAAACGTCGCTGCCGTCCAGAAGCTTTCCGCTGTTTGAGAGATTCGTCTCCGCTTCGCCCAACTTTTTATACAGCTCCAGCATCGTTTGCTGGCGTTCATAATTCTCCATGCTCATTACAACAAGGTCACCGTATCCATTTTTTGTAATAAAGACAGGCTCTGTACTGCTGTGGCAAAGCGCAGAAATCTCGTTCGTATTCCGGAGTTCACTGATTGGTCTGATTTGGGGCATACCCTCACCTCCTGCTGTTGCTACTCAGCATAATGAAGTGTACCCCATTGTTCGGACAACTTTTGATTGTATCCGTTGTATCTATTGCCCGAACACCCCATGTTTGCTATAATAAATCCATGCTTTTACTTTTGTGCAGGATAGGGCAACGCAGAG
>Ga0123353_10004222_pt1 | contig 18448 bp, 10 predicted proteins | sample TergutLab28metaG_3_FD_92763 | JGI IMG/M metagenome (GOLD analysis project Ga0123353, IMG submission 92763) | Labiotermes labralis P3 segment gut microbial communities from Petit-Saut dam, French Guiana - Lab288 P3 | ecosystem: Host-associated > Arthropoda: Insects > Digestive system > Gut ... | reverse complement strand
TGGCCAGGAAGGTCTCGAACAGCGAATCGAACATCGCGCTGGCTTCCTCGGCGCTGGTCGCCATGATGATCGCGGGCAGCTCGAACTTCCAGACTTCCTCGGTCATGCGGTGACGGAGGATGCCCAGGTCGGACAGCCTGTCGATCTGGGGCTGCAGGTTGGCGAACTCGTCGGTGGTGAACATGATGGGGGTGAGGAAGTCGGACTGCGTCGCTTCGACCCAATCCTGGAGCTCCTCGGGTTGCATCTTGTTCACGGCAAACTTGGTCTCGTCCACGTTGTCGGAATGGTTGCAGAACGACCACAGCCACGTGCCGACCTGGTTGCTCTCTTCGGTGGTCAGCTCGGACATCGCCCTCTTCAGGATCGGGTTGCCGTTCTCGTCCAGCTCATCGTACAGCACGCCCGGAGGTCCGTACATCATGTCGATGGAGCCTTCCTTGGTGAGCATGTAGGTCAGGAAGTCATAGATGCGCTGCGGGTTCTTCGCATCTTTGGTGATGCCGTGTACGTTCCAGCCCATGGTGCCCTTTTCGTCCGCATAGGTCTTGGCGACGCCGGCCCTGGGCGGATACACCGGATCAAACACACGGATGTAATCGTTGCCCGGTTCGGTATCCATCAGGATCCTGCGATAACGGTTGTAGTCATCCTGGGAATGATCGTAGTACAGCAGGCCCACGCGGCCGTTGTTGAACTTTTCTTCCATCTGCTCCTTGGTGTCGATGAACTGGGTCTCCAGGAGCAGGCCGTCGCGCCACCACTTGTTGGCTTCCATCACGGCATCCTTGAACACCGGATCACGCAGTACGGACTGGATCTTGCCGCCGTACCGGATGGTGTAGAAATCGCCCTTGTTGGGGCCGCCGAAGGAGCGGTAGAACGCGTCGACCATCTTGTTCCACGCGTTGTTCTGGTTCTCTGTGGCGAAGGAGAACACGGGCGCGCCGGCCGCGTTGGTCAGCCCGGCATCCCGCACCGCGATGGCGAAGTCGTACAGGTCTTCAAAGGTGTTGAGCTCGGGGCTTCCCACCGCTTCCCATACGTTCTTGTTGAACAGCCACATGTCGTTGCCGCCCGTGGGGCCCTTGCGCGCCCAGTGGGGGATGGCATACAGTGCGCCGTCTACCGACAGCAGGTTCCGGGTGCCCTCGGCGATCTCATCGGCGAGCACCGGGTTTGCGGCCATGAACGGGGCCAGATCAAGGAAGGCGCCCTGGCGGATCAGGTCGACGTTGGTGGCGCCGCGGTCCATGAGGATGACGTCCGGCAACTCGCCGCCCAGCAGCATCGCTTGCAGGAACTGATCCTCGGGGGACGATTCAGCTTTGATAAAGTTGATCGTCATGTTGAACTTATCAGCCCAGTAGGCGCTGATATCGTCCACCGTCCACGGGTAGATGGACCACCATTCATAGTTGAAATAGAGTGTCCACTCAAAGGGCTCCGAGGTGTCGTACTCCGGCACGTACTCGGCGAACGCAGAGCCGAGCGACAGCGCCATCATGGTGGCCAAGAGCAGTGCGCAAAGTTTCTTCATCCTGTTTCCTCCTCCTATTTTTCTCTATGATCAAACGAGCAATTGCCCGCCATAGACTAACCTTTGATCGATCCGATCATGATGCCCTTGATAAAGTAGCGCTGGATAAACGGGTACACCATCACGATGGGCACGATGGTGACGATCATGGTGGACATGGTGATGGAACGCACGTTCATCCTGCGCCCCCTGGCGATGTTACCCATGTCGAAGCTTGCCCCGCCAGCGCTTGCCGCGACCCGTTCGGCAAAGGAAGCTTCGTTGATGATGGAGATGAGCACCGACTGCATGGGCTTCAAGCTTTTATTCAGGGGAACATAGTAAGCCGCGTCGAACCAGGAGTTCCAATGGAACACCCCGATGTAAAGGCAGATGGTGGCGATCATTGGCGTGGAAATGGGGAAGATGATGCGCCAGAATACGCTGAAGTACCGCGCGCCGTCGATGCGCGCCGACTCCTCCAGGGATTCGGGGATGTTTTGAAAGTAGGAGCGCATCAAGATCATGTTCCACAGGTTGACCAGGTTGGGAATGATGTAGACCCAAAAGTTGTTGAGCAGGCCCAGGTTGCGGATGAGCAGGAACATGGGGATGATGCCGCCGCCAAAGTACATGGGAATCAGGCAAAAGATGGTGTAAAATTTGCGCCCGGCAAGATGCCTGTGGGCTAGGCCGAAGGCCAGTATGGAGGTGAAGAACAGGCCGGTGACCACGCCGATCAATGTGCGGGCAATGGTGATGGTATATCCCGAGAATACCAGGTCATTTTTGAAGATCGTCCTGTAATTCTCAAAGGTGAACAAGCGGGGATAGATGGTGACGCCGCCCTTGGCGGTGTCGTCCGCGCTGTTGAGGGAAATGGCCAGCGAGTTAAGGAAAGGGTACATCGTCACCACGATCACAACCACCATCGTGACGTATACGGCGATCATGAGCAGCCTGTCGCCAAGGGGTTTTTTATGCTTGATCTTGTTTGCGCTTTTCATACTCAACTGCCCCCCTTAAAATAGAGCCGTCTCGCCGAGTTTATCGGCCAGCTTGTTGGCGCCCAACAGCAGCGCGAAGCTGATGACCGCCCTGAACAGGCCGGTGGCAGCCGCGAAGGAGAAGCGGGACTGGGCGATACCCACCCGGAGCACATAGGTGTCGAAAACATCCGCGTATGTCAGCAGGATTCTGTTGCTCATGCGGTTGGTGAGCATGTAGGCCTGATCGAAATTGGCGTTAAGCAGGTTGCCTATGGTAAAGATGAGCAACAGCACGATGGTGGGCCGGATGGCGCCCAGTGTGATATACCAAATCTTCCCTAACTTAGAGGCACCGTCGATTTCCGCGGCTTCGTACATCTCCGTATCTACCGAAGCGATGGCGGCTAGGAAGATGATGGAGTTCCAGCCCACGCTCTTCCATAGGTCGGTCACTACCGCCATCCACCAATAGTATTCGCCGCGCATAAAGAAGGGAATGGGTTTGTCGACGAGGCCCAGCATCATCAGGAATTCGTTCACCGCGCCGGCGTCCGGGGAGAAGAAATCCATCATCAAACGCGCCGCCACAACCCAAGAGATGAAGTGGGGCAGATAGCTGATGGTCTGTACGGTTTTTTTGAACCTTGCATGGCGAATTTCGTTGAGAAATATGGCGAAGATGATGGGAATCGGAAAATTGATCACCAACTTGAGTACGCCGACGACCACCGTGTTGCGAAGCAGGTTGGGGAACTTGGGATCCTTAAAAATGAATTCTTGAAAGTGCTTCAAGCCAACCCATTGGCTCATGCCCGGAAAATCGCCGATGCGAAATTCCTGAAAGGCCATCAGCACCCCGTATATCGGAATGTAGGCAAATATGAATAAGAAAATGATGCCTGGTATGACCATGATCTGAAGGTCCCACTGGCTGACAAAACGCGCAAAGAATGACTTTTTGTGAACCGGTGTCAGCGTATTGATTTGCGTGCTGTTCATGGCATCCCCTTCACTCGTTTGGTAAATTTGAACAAGAACCCATCTTGTGCGGATGACCGTGGTTATCCGCGCTTTTTTGTTACCTTTTTGCAGCCATGAAAGCTTGACTTTTCATGGTTTTTGTCTGCAAAACCGCCACTGTTTTCCTGTGCGGATAACCACGGTTATCCGCGCAGAGAGAATTTTGACAAAATATAATTTCCTGGATTATAGCATATGCACAATGATCTTGCAAGATGGTATTTTTGACGGGCGATATTTTCGTATGTATCCATGAATGAAACGGGAATGTTGACAGCCGCGCTTTTTGAAAGTACAATCCAAGAATAACCGCATTAAGAGGAGGGAAAATCATGGGCCGTGGGTTCAACTCCCCCTATGAAGGGAAAAACAACCAGTTCGTCGCTTATCCTATGGGCGGCATCGGCGCGGGGATGATGTGCCTGGAGGGAACCGGCGCGTTATCCCACGTATCCTTGTACCATAAGCCGGCTTTTTACCATGAGCCGATGGTGATGGCCGCCCTAACCGTCAAAGCGACTGAAGGAAACCGGGCGTTGGCGCTGGAGGGCCAGGTGCCCGACCGCAAGGTATACCGCGTGCCCGGCGGCGGAAACGGCCTGTTTGGCAAAACATACGGGCTTCCCAGATTTGGCATATGCAGCTTTTCCAGCCGGTTCCCCTTTGGCACGGTGACGCTGTCCGACGATCATTTTCCCCTCGCGGCGGATGTGACGGGCTGGAGCCCCTTTATACCCGGCAATGCCGACGATTCCAGCCTGCCCGTGGCGGCCCTGGAATACACGATCCGCAATCCGGGCGATGAGACCATAGAAGGGCTGTTTTCCTTCCATGTGTCGGCTGCCACGGCCGCTCCTGAAAATGGAGAGGGTAAAAATGTAATCCGGCGGACGCCTAAGGGGTTTGTGATCGAGCATCTGCCCAAGGAAAACGCGCCGGAAGAGCACGGCTGGCTGGGCGTGGAGACCGACGACGATGACGCCGCGGTGAACTGCCGGTGGTTCCGGGGCGGTTGGTTTGACTCCCTCACCATGTTATGGAATCATATCGAAAGCGGTGAATGCACAGATAACGAACCGTACGACGAGGGGTTGCCCTCGCCGGGTTCCTCCCTGTCGGTTCCCTTTACCCTTGGGCCCAAGCAAAGCCGGCGTATCCGCATCAGGCTCTGCTGGTACGTGCCCCGCTCGGCCCTCAACACGGTGGAGCCCCAGCAGGAGAAACCGTGCTGCTGTGAGCCGGGAACCTGCTGCCCGCCGCCGGAAGACAATGCCTACTCGCCTTGGTACGCTTCCCGCTTTGGGGGCATCGGCGATGTGATGGGTTACTTCGCCCAAAAATATGACGCTTTGCGGGCGGACACCCAGCGGTTTACCGACTGCTTCTACGCTTCCACCCTGCCCGATGAGGTGATGGAGGCGGTGGCGGCTAATTTGTCCATCCTCAAATCACCCACCATGCTGCGGGAAAAGAGCGGAAGGCTTTGGTGCTGGGAGGGCTGTGGGGATACCTCGGGCTGCTGCGCGGGCAGTTGCACCCACGTGTGGAATTACGGGCAGGCCGTGGCCCACCTGTTCCCGGACTTGGAGCGCACGATGCGCGAGGTGGAATTCTCCTTCTCCCAGGATGAGGCGGGGCATCAGAATTTCCGGGCCGGGCTGCCTTTGCGGGATTATGCCCACGGCTTTCACGCGGCGTCCGACGGCCAGCTGGGCGGCATCATGAAGGTGTGGCGGGACTGGCGCATCAGCGCCGATACCCGGTGGCTGCGTTCCCTGTGGCCCAAGGTTCGCCGGAGCCTGGACTATTGTATCCGCCAGTGGGATCCGGATGGCGTCGGCGTGCTCACCGAACCCCATCACAACACCTATGACATCGAATTCTGGGGGCCGGACGGCATGTGCTCCTCCTTTTATGTGGGCGCTTTGCGGGCCGCGGCCCAAATGGCGGCCGCCCTGGGAGAGGACGGATCGGCTTACGAGCAACTGGCGGCAAAGGGCGTCGCTTACATGGAGGCTAAGCTGTTTAACGGCGCGTACTTTGTGCAGGATGTGCGCACCGAAACCAAACAGATGGCCAGCACCAGCGGCGTGGATATGACCGACGTGCAGTCCGCCGAAGCCCAAGTCCTTTTTGACGCCGAAGGGCCCAAGTATCAGTATGGGCAGGGCTGCCTGTCCGACGGCGTGCTGGGGGCGTGGATGGAGTTGGTATGCGGTATGGGGGAATCCTCCCTGTCGGACGACAAAGAGAAAGCCCATCTGGCCAGCGTGTACCGGCACAACCTGCGGGAGGATTTGACCAGCCACGCCAATCCCCAGCGCCCCGGTTATGCCCTGGGCAACGAGGGTGGCCTGCTGCTGTGCACCTGGCCCATGGGGGGCAAACCCAGCCTGCCCTTTGTGTATAGCGACGAGGTATGGACCGGCATCGAATACCAAGTGGCCAGCCATCTGATCATGCGGGGTTTTGTGGAAGAGGGGCTGCACGTGGTGCGCACCTGCCGCAGCCGGTACGACGGGCTCAAACGAAACCCCTTTGACGAATACGAGTGCGGCCACTGGTATGCCCGTGCGTTGGCGTCCTACGCGCTGCTGCAAGCCCTGGGCGGGGCGACTTACGATGCGCTGGAGGAACGCATGACGCTGAAACCGGCGATCCGGGGCGATTACGCCTGTTTCATCACCACAGCTACGGGGTATGGCCTGGTGGGCATCCGCGAAGGCAAACCCTTTGTGGATGTGGTTTCCGGGAAGATTTCGGTGCGGGAGTGGGCGTACATGCGTTGATTTCTGTAGGGGCGGCCCTATGTGGCCGCCCTAGAACAGCGGGCGACCGAGGGCGGCCGCCCCTACGAGGTTGCCGCGCCGTTTTTGTAGGGGCGATCGCCTCCGATCGCCCGTGTTTCCTGCGGCAGGCAAGGGCGGCCACATAGGGCCGCCCCTACAAGGTTACGGTGTGAAACAAAACAAAAAATGCGAGGTGTATTCCACATGAAAGTATGCCTAAACGATGGCTGGAAGCTCCTGCATCGCGGGCTGGAGGTTTCCAAAGACAGCATTGCGGAGATTGTTGCTGCCGACGATTGGATCGACGCGGGCCCCCTGCCTTGCGATGTGCGCATGCCCCTGATCCGCGAGGGTATCATTCGGGATCCCGTCGTTGCGGATTATTGTTTTGAAAGCGAATGGGTGGAAGACAAATCATGGTGGTTTAGCAAAGACTTTTCCGTCACCGCCCGGGAGTTGGAAGCGCAAAGCGTCCGGCTGGTGCTGGAAAGCTTGGATTTATGCGCCGACGTCTTCGTGAACGGGCAGCACGTGGGCGCCCATCAAAGCTGCCATTACCCTTTTGAGGCGGAGATCGGCGGCTGCGTGCGCGAGGGTGTAAACACGCTCACAGTACGCCTCACCGCCGGGCACGAAAAGATCGCCCCGGAGCAGCTGCGCTACATTGAGGACTATATCTGCACCGAATCCCGGGACGGCAGGGGAGACCGGGGCGAAAAGGCCCGCGCCTTTTTGCGCAAGCCCCAGTATGTGTACGGTTGGGACTGGGCCCCGCGCATCGCCACTGTGGGCATCATGAAGAACGCGTTTCTGCTCGTGAAAGACGATTTCGCCATCAACCACGTGCATCCAGTCACCCTGGAAGTTGATGTGGAGAAGAAGAGCGCCCGCATGCGCTTTGAGGTGCAGTTCGAGAGCCGCAAGCCCATCTCCACCTGCGAAGCCCTGGTGTCGCTGGATGTGTTTTTCGGGGATGAAAAGGTGCTGGCCCTGCAAAAAGAGGCGCTGGCCGAATCCGGCGTAAACTTTGTAAGTTTTGAAGCGGTGATAGAGAACGCCCGGTTCTGGTGGCCCAGCGGCGCGGGGGAGCAGCCCCTGTACACCGTTTGCGCCACCCTCAAAACCGAAGAGGGCGAAAGCGCCGCCGAGCCCGTCCAAACCGGCATCCGCACCGTGGCGCTGAATCTGGATAAGCTCGGGGAGGGCGCCCGCCGGTTTGCCGTGGAAGTCAACGGCGTGATCATCTACTGCAAGGGTGGCAACTGGATCCCCTCGGATTCCATCTATGCCAGGGTAACCCCGGAAAAGTACGAGGCGCTGATCCGCGAGGCCCGGGACTGCAACTTTAACATGCTGCGCATCTGGGGCGGCGGCCTTTATGAGCGGGACGAGTTCTACAACCTGTGCGATCAATACGGCATCCTGGTGTGGCAGGACTTGATGTTTGCATGCTCCCTGTATCCCGACGACAAGGAGTGGTTCCTTGCCGAATGCGCGAAGGAGATCGACTACCAGGCCAAGCGGTTGCGCCATCACCCCTGCCTGGCGCTGTGGTGCGGCAACAACGAGAACCAGTCGATCTTTGAGAAGTACTTCGCCGGGATGCAGCGTGATACGGCAACCGGCGGCCTGGTGATCTATAACGAGCTGGCCCCTAACATCCTGCGCGCTATTTCCCCGGAAATCCCCTACTGGCGCTCCTCGCCCTACGGCGGCCTGTGGCCCAACGACAACGAGGTGGGCGACCGGCATCATTGGGGCGACTGCACCATGAACAACGATATGAACAAGCGCATCACCCCCGAGGAATACGACAAGACCACCTCCAAGTTCATCTCCGAGTACGGCTACATCGGCCCCTGCTCGGAGGAGACCATACGCAAGTACTACGGCGACAACAAGGTAACCCGGGGCGATCGCATTTGGAACCTGCACAACAACACTTTTGAGAAAGAGACCGTACCCGCCGGCATCCGCAAGCACTACGCCGAGCCAGACGACTTGCAGCTGGCCGATTATCTGCAGTACGCCCGGCTGGTGCAGGGGCTGATGTACGCCTACTCGCTGGAGTCCATCAGGTTTTACGAGCACAGCGGCGGCAGCCTGTTCTGGATGTATAACGACGCCTGGGGCGAGGTGGGCTGGACCATCATCGACTACTACCTGGACCGCAAGCCTTCGTACTATTACGTAAAGCGGGCCTATGCGCCCGTGAAGCTGATCCTGCGGCCCTCCGCCGATCAAAAGGGCGTGCTGGTGATGGGCGTCAACGATACGCCCGCCGCCGCCGATCTGCTGTTGGAGTACGGCTACGCGGGTTTTGACGGCGCTTATGAAACGGCCCGGCAGGAAGTTATGTTAAAGCCCTTCTCCAAGGGTATCATGGCAACCTTCGCCATGCCCAGCAAGGACATGCGCAGGGGCGTCGTGTATGCCCGGGCCGAGGGTATCCCCCTGGCGATATTGCGTACGGGTGACTTTAAGGATTATGCGCTGGCGGAGAGCGCGGTAAGCATCGAAAAGATTGAAGCCAAGGGCGGCGATTACCAGGTGACCGTCAAAAGCGAAGGATACAGCCACGCCGTGTCCTTTGGGCTGGACGCCTCCATCCGCCTGAGCGACGAGTACTTCGACATGCTACCCGGCGATGTGCGCACGGTTGTGATCTACGGCGCCGTGGGCAAGGTGGACAAAACCCGCATCCAGGTGCGGAAAGTGGGAGGTAAGCCATGAAAATTTTTATCACGGGCGGCACGGGCAACATCGGCCAATACGTGAGCAAGGCCCTGCTGGCGGCGGGCCACAGCCTGGTGGCCTACACCCGCACGCCGGAGCGTATTCCCGCTTTTGCCGCCCAGCCCCATGTCACCATGGTGCAAGGCGATATCCTGAATTTGGAGCGCATGGGCAACGCTTTGCAGGGCTGCGACGCGGTGGTGCACATCGCCTTGGGGTGGGGCAATACGCCTACGGAGATGCTGGCCAACGATACCCGTGTGACCGCGTATTTGCTGGAGGAGGCCGAGCGGGCGGGCGTATGCAGTTTTGTGTACACCAGCTCCACCGCCGCCATCGGCCACATGACCGGCGGCATGGACGAAACCGCCTGCTGCCGCCCCACCGATCTGTACGGCGCAACCAAAGCCGCGTCGGAGAGTTATGTGCTGGGGTTCCGGCAGGTATACACCGGCCAGGGTAAGTACGGCGGCAAGGTGAAGCTGCGCCGCAACATCATACGGCCCGGATATACGTTCTCCAATCCAGCCTACGAGGGCGGAGCCTCCCAGTCAGACGTGCGTTTCCGGGACATCGCAAGGGCTGTGCTCAAGGGCGAGGACATCACCGTTTCCCCTAACGACGGCACCCAGTTTCTGTCCGCTGAGCAGATTGCCCAGGTATATGTGAAGCTGGTGGAGAGCGAACTGAACGAAGAAATCTTCTTTGCCCTGGGTGAGCGCTTCACCTCTTGGGCGGAGATCGCACAGATGGCGCTGGATTGCGTGCCGGATTCCAACAGCAAAATCCTGCTGACGGAAGGCGAAGCTGTGCGTGAGCCCGCGCTTTTCGACGTGGGCAAAATGAACCGGGTCTTTGGCCTGGGTTTTGACGCCACCCAAGCGCTGCGGGAGCACGTGGTTTGGAACGTGGAGCGGGAGCGGCGGGTATTGGCCGGGGACGCGGTGCACGATGTGTATCATGTTTGGTAAGGAGTGAAGTACATGAACGCGGCCTTTGAAAAACTTTTGGACCAATCCAACGAAATCCATATCCCTCTTCCCCTGGATGAGCGGGAGACGGCGGACACACGCCTAAAACAAAAACCGGTTTTGGAAAGCCGCGTGATCAGCGACATGGAGTCCCTTGATCAATGGTCGCCCATGACGCCCTACGCAAAGATATCGCTGAGCGATGAGCAAGTCTATGAGGGAAGCCACAGCGTCAAGCTTACCCACCCCACCAACTTGGATGATTGGCCCCATTCGAGCAGAGGGCGCATCTATGCCGAGCCCGGGGCCATGTGCAAGGTTGCTCATGAGGACTGGAGCGAATGGAACCGGCTGTCGGTATGGGTGTATCCCGTGGCCGACGGCATGAAATCCATCACCGTCCGCCTGCAGCTCTACAACGACGGCATACGCAAGGCGCCCGACAAATACAAACGGGACGGCCATCACAACGTCACCGTACAAAACCGCCAATGGAACCACATCGTGCTGGAGATACCCTATCTCGACCGGGAGGACGTGGTGGGTGTGGCCCTGGAGTACGACATGGTGGGCCATGAGCCGGAAGCGGTGGATGAACTGACGTGGTACATCGACAAGCTGGAGCTACAGAAGGTGGATGCCGACTGCTACGAGACATGGACGCCCATGAAGGACCGTATCAGCTATTCGGGCAGCGGGTATCAGCCCGGCAGCGTCAAGATAGCCATCATCACCGATGAGGGGCCAAAGGCCTTTAAGCTGATCGAGACGGGTACGGGGCGGGTGGCGCTGGAAAAAGCCATACAGGACGTGGATGTGCCGGTAGGCAAGATGCGTGTGCTGGACTTTACCGAGGCGATGGAGCCGGGCAGCTACATGCTCATGGCGGGGGATATCACCAGCCGTGTGTTTGCTATAGACGACAACGTATGGGAAGAGAGCCTGTGGAAGACCCTTAACTTCTTTTTGGTGCTGCGCTGCGGATACGAGGTGCCGGGTAAGCACCGGGCCTGCCACAGCGATATGCTGCTCAAGCATGGGGAAGAATCCATCGTATGCAACGGCGGCTGGCATGACGCCGCCGACTTGGCTCAGGGCCTGTGGAACACCGCCGAAGCTACTTCCGCCCTATTGGCCCTTGCCGACGCCCTGCGGGGGCGGAACGAGCGCCTGTTTAAGCGGGCGCTGGAGGAGGCGAAATGGGGCCTGGACTACGTGCTCAAAACCCGCTTCTCCGACGGCCTGCGCAACGGGTATTCCTCCTCCTCCATATGGACCGACGGCGTGATCGGCACCAAGGACGATATCGTGTCCCATCCCGTCAAAAGCGCCTATGTGTGCTTTGACTGCGCTTATCCCGAAGCCCTGGGCGCGCAGCTATTCGAAGGGATCGATCCCGACTACGCGGCATACTGCCTGAAGATCGCCCGGGAGGATTTTCGGTTCGCAGAGCAGTTTATCCTCGAGCGCAAGGCCAAAGCCCCCGGGCGGGTCAAACGCAAGGGCAAGATCGCCGAGGGGCACGGCGAGTTCTTCCGGGGGGATTATGACGACACCCAAGTCAGCGCGGTAGGCGCCATGGCCGCGGCGGAGTTGTTCGCCGCCACCGGGGAGAGCTATTATCAAGAACGGGCCGTGTATCACGCGGACAACCTGATCGCCTGCCAGCAGCAGGAGCTCACCGATTGGGATGTGCCCATGACGGGGTTCTTCTATCAGGATCTGGAGCGCGATGTGATATGGCACCACAGCCACATGTCCTATTCGTGCATGCCGGACATCGCCCTGCGCGGCATGTGCGAGGTGTTCCCCGATCATCCGTTGTACATGAAGTGGTATCACGCGCTGGTTTTAAGCGGCGAGTACTACAAAGCGCTGGCACGATACACGCGGCCTTACGGCGTGATCCCCGCCGGGGTGTACCATGAGGATGAGATGGAGCAACACCCGGTGAAGGTGCTGGCCGGCATCAACCAGATCGACCAGGAGGACCATGCCCTTTACAAAACCATGGTGCGCAAGGGTTTTCCGGTGGGCAAGGGGTATTACATACGCGTGTTCCCCGTGTGGTTCAGCTTCCGGGGCAATTACAATGTGCTGCTCAGCCAAAGTAAGTCCATGAGCTGCGCCGCGCTGATCCGCAACGATTACGAGCTGTACAACGCCTCCCAGGACAATTACGAATGGATCGTAGGCAAGAATCCCTTCGCCCAGTCCACCATGTACGGCGAGGGGTATGACTATGCCGAACTCTATGTCGTGCAGCCAGGCCAGACCGTGGGCGCCCTTTCCGTGGGCATGCAGAGCCATTTTGAGGAAGACATCCCCTACTGGCCCCAGGTGAACACCGCCACCTACAAGGAAGTATGGGTATGCCCGCCCACCAAGTGGATGTGGTGCATGGCCGACAATCACTTGCCAGCCTCCTTAAGCGGATATTTGAACGATAGCATCGTAAGTTTCATCCACAAAGCCACCGGCGCAAGAAAGGATGTCGACCTGCACCCGCGCACAGGCTATTTTGAGACCACGCTGCCAGCGGGGCGCTACGCCATGACATGCGGGCAGGTGTCGCGAAATCTCACGGTGGTCAGCGGCAACCACTATACCTTCGAGGATACCCTGTGCGGTATCGAAACCAAGGTGGCACAGAGCGGCAAGGACGTTGCCATTGAATTAACCGTCCACGCTAGTGAGCCGGTGACGCTGCTGCTGCGCGCGTTTAACCTATCCGGCTATCCACGGGAAATACATGTTGTGCCCGACAGCGAAAATTGCTTTAAGGCCACCGTCGCCGCCACTATGGACCAGCCCGGTGTCCCGTGGGTGGGCGTCATCGCGCCCGCGAACAACCCCACCGATGCCCACGAAGCGCTGGACGCGCGGTTTGTGCCGGGAGGAGCCCAATGAACCGTTTTGTCGAGATGCTGCGCGGAAAACCGATGACGCTGATTATGAGCCTGCCCCGCAACGATGTTGGGCTGTGCCGCGTGGCCTTTGAGGCGGGGGCGGATGCGGTGAAGGTGCATTCTAATCTTTCGCACCATGCCAGCAACAACCAATTTAAGCCTTTCGAGGCCTATGAGGAAATGTTCGGGGAGATGCTGCAAAGCGCCCCCGGCCCCATGGGCATCGTGCCCGGCGCGGATGTATCGGAGGTGCTCCACACCGCAAAGAAGGCTTCCGTGTTGCCCTTTGATTTCTTCTCGCTGTATGCCCATCATGCGCCGCCCCAGATTCTGTCGCTGCCCCAGGCGCTGATGACCGCCTGCGCCTTCGATTATACGGATGCAGAGGTCGCGGGGATTTCGAACGCGGGCGCCAGCGTGCTGGAGGCCTCGGTGATTCCGGGGGATGGGTACGGGCAGCCGCTGTCGCTGCGGGATGTGATCCGCTACCGTCGAATCTGTGAGGGCACGCGGCTGCCTGTGGTGGCGCCGACCCAGCGCCGGGTGTTGCCCGATGATCTGCCTTACCTTCGGGACGCGGGCGTCAAAGGCATCATGATCGGCGCCATCGTCACCGGAAGCGAACAGGCGAGCATCGCCCGCGCCATCGAATCCTTTCGAAGGGCGATCGACAAACTGTAGGGGGCATGCGATGAAGCTGTGTTACCTCCCTATCGATTCAAGGCCATGCAATGCATTGTTTCCGGTTCAGTTGCTTGGTTGCGCGGGCATCCCCTGCGCCGTGCCGGGCGACGGCGCGGCCGATTATTTCACCAGGCCGTCGGATTTTACGGCGGTCAAGCGCTTCCTGACGAACGCCGTGGGAGAGGCGGATACGCTGATCCTTTCGGTGGACAAACTGGTGTTCGGCTCGCTCCTCGCCTCCCGGGAAGACGGCATTACGGCAGAAGAAGCGCTGGCGCGCCTGCAATGGATCACCGAACTCAAACAACAATCGCCCCACCTGCGGATCATTGCTTTTAGTATCCTGATGCGCTCGTCCATCAGCACGCTGCGGACCGAGGACATCGCCTGCCATCACGCGGTTACTGTTTATTCCCAGGCACGGCACCGGGCGGCCATCAGCGGCGACCCACAGGACGAGAAAGCGGCAAAGGAGATCGGGGATGGAATCCCGCCGAAGATGCTGGCCAAGTACCTGCGGGTGCGGGAGCGCAACCACGCCGTCAATCTTGCGTGTGTCGGGTTTGTCCGGGAGGGGGTTTTTGACCGCCTGCTGCTATTGCAGGAGGACTCGCAGCCCCTGGGGCTGCACAGGCTGGAGCAGCAATCCCTGGCGCGGGAAATCGGCGCAAGTTTCGCTGGCCGCGTCACGCTGCACAACGGAACCGACGAGGCCGGTTGCCTTTGCGCCGCCCTCGCCGCGGCCAAACCGCTGAAGCTGCACGTGCGTGCTTTGGGCAACGACAGCCTGGATTTTATCGCCCAATACGAAGACCGGCCCTTCGTGGAGAACATACGCAGCCACGCCCAGTTCGCGGGGATCCGGCTGACGTCCTCCCTGGAAGAGGCGGACAAGGTCCTTTGCGTGCTGATGCCGGGCGGGGCCCCTCAGCGCGACATACTCCACCCCATGGCGGAAACCGATGACGAACGCGCCCGCTTTGCCGTTCTGGCGAGGGAGTTGGCGGGGGTGATGGCATCGGGCCGCCCGGTGGGCCTGCTGGACGTGCGTTACGCAAACGGCGGCTCACCCGGATTCGGGGAAGCCCTTGCCGGTTGCGTGAGTCCGCTCTCCCTGGCCGCTTACGCTGGGTGGAACACCGCGTCCAACGCGCTGGGTACGGTACTCGCCCAGCTTGCCTTAGGTGAAGACGCCGCAAAAAACCGCCTGTTTACCGCCGAGCGCTTGCTGGACGACCTGATCTACCAGGGTACGGTTCGAGGCAGGCTGCAGGAGGCATTGATCAGGGAGGGGCAGGATCCCTATCACCTTGCAGACAAGCCGGGCGCGGAGCGATTGCTCGTCCGCTATATGGAGGAAGCTCTTTTGCAAACTCCGGTTTTGGATGGATATGTTATGGATGCAGGCTATGCCCTGCCTTGGCCGCGAACGTTTGAGGCCGCGGTGACGGTGCGGTCCCTCACAAAGAAAGGGGGCTATAGCCATGGCTGAGCGGGCCGATGTGCTGGTGGCCGGGGCGGGGCCGTCGGGCATCTTGGCGGCGATTTCGGCGGCCCGGGAAGGCGCCAGGGTGCTGTTGATCGAAAAAAACGGTATCCTGGGCGGCATGAACACCGCTGCGATGGTATGCCCTTTGATGGGGTTCCACGCGGGGCAAACCCAGGTTGTTGCAGGGCTGGCGCAAAACGTTATAGATCGCCTGGTGGAGCGGGGCGGTAGCTTGGGCCACCTGCCCGATCCCCTGGGCGTCACCGGCAGCATCACGCCCATCGACCCAACGGCGCTTAAGCAGGTCTATTTCGATATGCTACGGGAGTGGCCAAACATCGGCCTTCGGCTGCACACGATGCTTTACCGGGTCACGGCTGAAGGCGGAACGGTCAAGAGCGTGGGCACGGCTTCCAAGAGCGGCGCCCAGGAGCATGAAGCCACCGTATTTATAGACGCCACCGGCGACGGCGATCTGGCGGCTTTCGCCGGGCTTCCGTTCTCGGTGGGGCGCGCCGCGGACGGGTCCTCCCAGCCCATGACGATGTTGTTTACGGTGGGCGGCGTCGATTTTGTCAAGGTGCGCGCAATGATGCGGGCGCATCCGGAACAATTTATCCTGGGCGCTGGAGTTGGCGACATGCCCTATGTGGCGGTTTCCGGTTTCTTTGATGCGGTGGCGCAAGCCCGCCGTACGGGCGTCCTCACCGTTCAGCGGGACCGGGTGCTGTTCTTCCAGGGCGTGCATCCCGGCGAAGCCATCGTCAACATGACCCGCGTGATCCGCCGCAGCGGCGTGGATGCCGTGGCGCTCTCCCGGGCTGAAGCGGAAGGGCGCGGGCAGATTGATGAGATTATGCGGTTCCTAAAACAGTCGGTGGCGGGCTTTGAGGAGGCGCGCCTGCTGGAGAGCGCCGATTGCATCGGCGTGCGGGAGAGCCGCCACATCCACGGCCTGTATACGCTGACCGGGGAGGACGTATTGTCCTGCAGAACCTTTGGGGACAGCGTGGCCATCTGCGCCTTCCCCATCGATATCCACGACCCGGCCGGGCAGGGGCTTCAATGTCTCAGCACGGGTTCCGGGTGTTGTTATGATGTGCCGTACCGCGTGATGGCGCCCTGCGGGGCAAACAATCTGCTCGTCACCGGCCGCTGCGTTAGCGCCACCCATGAGGCGGCGGCTTCGGTTAGGATCACGCCCACCGCCATGGCCTTGGGCGAAGCGGCCGGGATCGCGGCGGCAGCGGCGGCAAAGCGTGGCCTTGCGGTTTGCGATATCGACGTGGGTGCGCTCCAGCGGCGCATCGCGATGTTTGGAGGCATACCGGGGCGCGGGTTTTTGCCTCACTCCTCTCCGGCCTTGTAGTTGTACATGGGCCGCAGGGTCTCCACTACCTCGGCGGTGGGGCCGATGTGCTTCAATATCGCTTCCATGCGCTTATACGCCATGGGGCATTCGTCCAGCGTATGGGCTCCTACCGAGGTGGTGTACACATCCCGCATCTGCTTTTTAAATTCCGAAACCGTAAAGCTGCGTTTGGCTTGGGAGCGGCTCATCAGGCGGCCCGCGCCGTGGGGAGCGGATTGGTTCCAATCCGGGTTGCCTTTGCCCACGCAGATCAGGGAACCGTCCCGCATGTTGATGGGAATCAACAGGCGCTCCCCGGCCTTGGCGGATACCGCGCCCTTGCGCAGTATCCCCTCGGCCATATCGATGTAATTGTGAACCGTGGTAAACTGCTCCACGGCGTCTACCTTCATACCTTTGAGAACCTCCCGCACCATGGTGCGGCGGTTGAGGGCGGCAAAATGCTGGGCGAGGCTCATATCGTGCAAATAATCGGCCAGCAGAGGCCCGCTGACATAGGCCAGATCCCGGGGAACCGAACTTTTTTCCTTTAACTGATCGTGCCCGGCGGCCTGATAGGCCTTGGCGATCTCCAAACCCAACTGCCGGCTGCCTGAATGCACCACCAGGTAGAGCGCTTCATTCTCGCCCTTCCCTACCTCGATGAAGTGGTTTCCGCCGCCCAAGGTACCGATGCTGCGGTATGCGCGATCCAGGTTGATCCCTTTTTGCCAGCGGAGCTGGGAAAGGTCGATCTCATCGGCCATTGGGTGAGGGGTGTTCCGCGCGCTAAAGCCGGAGGGGATGCGTTCCCGGATCACCTTATCCAGCTTTGCCAACTCCAGCCGGCGCGCATCCAATCTCACCGTCTCCATGCCGCAGCCGATGTCCACCCCCACCAGGTTGGGGCATACCTTATCGCCGATGGTCATGGTGGCGCCGATAGTGCAGCCGGCTCCCGCGTGCACGTCGGGCATGACGCGAATCTTGCTGCCCTGGCAAAAGGCCTGGCTGCACAGCGTTTGAATCTGTGTGCGGGCGGCATCCTCCAGTTCATCGGTAAATACCAGGGCGGTGTTGTGCTTGCCGTACACCTCTATCATGGCAGTTCAGTTCTCCTCCTCTCACACAGTGTTTCCATAGTATACATTGGTTATCTCCAAAAGCAAAGTTCTTTGGCCGCGCGCATTGCTTGGGTCGGCTTTGGCATGGGCGTTGCGCCGGAGGCGAGGGAGGCCGCGTTGGGCAGCAGTGCTGAAAGCAAGTGCAGCAGGGGCGGCAGGCTAAACCTTGGCAGCAGCCGCGATTGCGGGTAACCCGTGTGATCACCGTGGCGTGATTGTTGCCCGGATTGGGATCTGCCGTTGTGGAGAGCACGATGGCTGTGTTAGCGATCCTTCCAGACGTACAGTTATGCACGATGCCCCGGATTAGCACGGTGAGGGAAGCGTTGGCCGGAAGGGCGCCCAGCTGCAATGGCCCGCCCCAAGGGGCCCAGGTTTGGCCATCGAAGGAATACTGAACCGTGTGCATTTCGTTGGGCAGCACATCCGCCAGAACCACTTGGGCGGCGTCGTCGGGCCCATGGTTGGTGACGGTGAGGGTGTAGGTGATGGGGTCGCCGGGTTCGAGGGCGGCTCTGTCGGCGGTCTTCTGGATGGAGAGGTCGGCTTCCTCGCATGCCGGGGGTTGGGTGGTGACGGTGGTAATGACGGCCGCCGTGTTGTTGCAGGGGTTGGGGTCGGGAATGGAGCCGCTGACGCAGGCGGTGTTGAGGATGGAGCCGGAGGCGGCGCTGCTAACCTCTGCCCGGATCAGTAGGATAAAGGAAGCGCCATTTGGTAGCGCGCCGTGGGTATAAGAGCCGTTCCAGGGATGCCAAGAAACGCCATTGTTGATGGAATACTCCGCGCCGGTCAACTCGGCGGGGATGGCATCGTACACGGTGACGGTCGGTACGTCGTCGGGCCCATGGTTGGTGACGGTGAGGG
>Ga0123353_10004221_pt1 | contig 18450 bp, 13 predicted proteins | sample TergutLab28metaG_3_FD_92763 | JGI IMG/M metagenome (GOLD analysis project Ga0123353, IMG submission 92763) | Labiotermes labralis P3 segment gut microbial communities from Petit-Saut dam, French Guiana - Lab288 P3 | ecosystem: Host-associated > Arthropoda: Insects > Digestive system > Gut ... | reverse complement strand
TTTTCTAAACGCATTTCTTATATTTCTTCCCAACATGCTGAACTCATCATTACCTCACTCATTTAAACTTCCTCATGTGAATTTGTTTATCTAATTCTTAACAAAATTCAGCTTCAATTATGCCAACTCACTTCACATACTCTACCATTTGCACTAGTTAACTGATGAAACTATAAATAAAAATGAACTGTTACAACTATGCATGTTCTTTCTTCGGAACTTAGATTGTATTGAATGGTGTTACGGTAATAAATAGGTATTAATAAGAGGACGCTTCCTCCAGAAACAAGCAGGCATAACAGTAAAAATACCAAAGAAAACATGTAATGCATTAAAAATAGTTGTGTTAAGACTATTATCAAACTTTGTGTACTGCATTAAAAATAATTTGTAAGCATTGTTCTAAGTAAGAGAGGGCAAGTACAACATAGTTAATTACATTATAGCACCAGCATAATAATTAAATACCAAATTTCTGTAAATCTGAAACTTAGTCTAAAAATTGTGAGTAAATTATCACATTGAATAGATTCGTAAATGAAAATGCAAAGTCATCCATGCAGCCAGTCACCTCGCCTTCGAAGGGTATGGTTGGAATGGGGGTGAACGACTATTCCATCTGTAGAGAATACCTTTTGGGTGAAGTTCCCTCCTCCCTCTTCACTCCCTCCATCCTGTGCCATAATTCATATTAGGGCTTCAAGATAATACGTAGTAAGTCTCTGTTCAGAATTGCTCTATCTTTTCAGTGTCCAGTAGAGAGCATGGATGTAAACCATGGGCACTGATGGCTGCCTCTTAGAGATAGGTTTGTTGCGAGAAAGATTTTTCGTTCTGGAAACATTTTATGCCCTACTTCCTGATCTTTTACAAATAACAGAGCAATCAACTGGAAATTTGGACCCTTCACTAATTATTCGTCACAGTTTCACATTCAGTTCATTTCCCAAATGTCAACATAAAAAATTTATAATCTATAAAATTTTAGTTCTTAAGCACACAATTTCAAGGTTCCTGGGTACTGCATGAATAAAATGGCCAAATGCATCCGAGAAAGTGATATACCAGGCAACTGAAAAGTCACAGAATCCATACTATCAATCTGACTTTTATCACAGAAAAACACAATTTATAATACATCATATTGTGGACATACAACCTTCAATTGCTTACCAGATGTCAGTTGAATGTAAACTCTGTAAAGCAAAACATGTACAGTGTTGAGCATTACTTTGAATACTAGCCTTACACATTAACTAGTCTTTCAAGATTGTCGAGTTTCAAATAAATGCACGCTATTCTATCTGAAGACAAAAACAAGGACTGAGCTGGACTAAAACAGTGCTGCAAAGGAGTATGAGATCCTTTGTAAATACTTCACTAATATGGAAAATACTTTTAAGATTAATTCATGTGTAAAGTTAAAGTTAAAGTTTCCCCCTCTCCCCAAGCACCACCACATAGGTGAAGCACCTTACAGGGCACAGTAGTGATTCATGGGTTGTATGACTTTTCAACCTCTCTGTACAAGGCAGATAAGCAAGGTTTCATTGAAGCACATCAGAGCAATGAAAGCTGTATTAACTCATCCTGTTTATGTGCCAAAGTCATCACGTTGCATCTGTCTATATATAGCACGTAGCTTCAGAAAAATCATTATGTTATCTCACCATGCTCAACTTACAGTGACTGATGTTATTAATAATAATTGTTCTAAAACACTGTTCTTAATATAGAGTTTGTATTGTTATTTAGTGTTGTCACTGTTATACTGTAGGACCACAGTACGGTGTATCTATTGCAGTAACTTCATGGTTTGTTCCAACAATAAGACAGTCGTTGGCACACTAAAATATGACAATCAAACTAACTAACTTAGTTCAAGGGTAAAATCAAATCAACTCACTGTTTTTGCCACATATGCCATTCACCAATCCTATGTTAAACAAATCACAAATTAACAAATCATTTAGCTACTGCAATAAATATATTTTCTATTGCAGTGTTACAAGAACTGGTTCTGGAATTTCTAAGCCCAGAGTAGCACATTTTAGAAGTGTAAATGCAGCCATATTACAAGTATGAATTAATGAATATGAGCTTCACCTGTATTCAATGGAAGCAATAGAGAAAAACAAATTGACAACAGATGAGTTGAAATTTCTCCTATTGTACATCTCTCTCGCTCTAGCTCGCTCTCTCTCTCTCTCTCTCTCTCTCTCGCACACACACACACCCACACAGCCATAATATATACAGAACATAAACTGTAGAACTCACAAACAATAAACCATGTGCCAAGGACAAAAGAATAAAAGACAAGCAATGTATGTATAACATAATAACGTAATATTGACATGTGTTTGCGCAATCATTGTTGCTGTGGAAAAGAAAGAAGTATCATACATTATATATGTGTTTTTGTATTCTTGCCTTAGTAATCTAGCACACAAATCACATCTTTTCTGTGCTGTAATATAGTGCCATCCATGGTCTGTCTGGATCTACCATATTTTTTCACAACATCTCATACATGGCACAATTCTCAGAAAAGATTCATTGAACATAAAATGTGTGTTTTGATTTTCTCTACAACTTTTGTGCAAAAATTCCCATTCTAGAAAGAATTCAGTGATGTAACATCACAAAACTACATAGGTTTTCATGTGAAGTACCTGCTGTACTTGTCAGATTGTAATAAAAGTTGAATGTTCTTGACAGATTTTTAAAAAATCCTCAAATATCAAATTTCATGAAAATCCACACAGTGGGAGCCATGTTGTCCTATGAGAACAGACAGGCATTATACAGTTAATTGTCATTTTTCACAATTCTGCAAATGCACCTAAAAGTATGTGCAGTGGCAAGGGAGTGCATGAGGAATGAGGCAGCATAACCTATAAAATGAAACTTGTTCATAGAACAACTGGGAAATAAAGAAAGGAAACACCAGAAACAGTGTTTTTTTTTCACAAGACACTCTTCAGAGGATATGAAGATTGGACATGATCACCAGTCATCTTCAGAATGAAAATTGGAATCCACAAAGCAAATTTCACCATCTGACAGGGCATAATCAATCTGCTTCTGAAAGGGAGCATATTGATTATGGCTAACGTAACAATTTCACCACTTTTTATCTAACTTTATATGAACATACCTCAATTATGTATCTGAAACTGTGTCCATCCACAAACTACTGCTTTGGCTTTCAGAAAAAGATGTGTGATTTTTCTTGAAATATGGCTGCCATCATCAATAAGTATTTCCTTGTTTATGAAGAATATATCACTGTATTAAATATTATCCAATTCATATAACCTTCTGAGGCAATTAGTTTTGGATAAAGTGCATAATACAGTGTAGTAGGTCCCACTACTGCACCATATTCCATAACAAGTTTTCAGTCACTTCCTTTTAAGTTGGGTTCACAGAGCTTATGGGGCTGATAATGTAACCTGCACTTTTACTCACTTTTTTTCATACTAATTGCTTTAAAGACCTAGTGCCAAAAGAGAAAAATATTACTAGTGACATAGTTTAGTACAAAGATGTGCCAAACGTAGCAACAATCCTGAATGCCTTTAGAGTTTAAATGTACAACTAACATTGAGGTGCTGTCATGGGGATGTAAAATTGTTTGCTTCATAAAATGGCCATCCATAATTGTATATATTGCATCAAGACATGGAGAGTACTGAGAGGAACCTTAAGCTTATAAGGTCATACAAATATTGGCTAAATTCTGAACAGGAAACTGGGATCACACAACCTTCAAGTCCAAGAGTCTAACACAATCATCCGTAATAGTGACCAAACACATCCTCTTCTGCTGGAATGTGGTTACTTTAAGAATTATTTCAACTTTTCTCCTACATTCATCACTTAGTTAAAATAAAATATTCACAGACCAAAGCAGACAAGTTACATATTCATTGTGATATATTGCAAAGAGCAAATTGTTTTTGCCAGTGATTCAACACCATTTTTAACTTTGCTCAGTGTAGCATATAGTAGCCTTGTAATGAATGAGATAATTCATAACATTAATATTCTACCATAGTTTAATATTTTTTAAATGCAGAAAGCATAAACTGATAGTACTGCACTTCTTAATTTTCATAATTGCTGATGGAAGTGGTCTAATGAAAACCAGAATTATAACACAACAATGTCCTGTACTTATTTTTGGCATCAGAATCCAGAGCTTCAAACTTTGGAATTGAGCTCACAAGACTCAAAAAAGTACTAAAGGTGTGGTGAGCCCAAAGATAACCACAAATCTTACTCCACAATTCTGTTCTTTAAAATGTTTTTTTAATTCCCCTTTCAGCATACTTTGCAACATTAAACTGAATAACATGACCAAATCTCTCAGAACTGAAGTAGCTAAGAGTTGGAAATGTTTTGTTTCTGTATCAGCATCATAACATGCCAGTACTTGCACTCCTTTCTTCAGAAGTTGATTTGTAAGACCCATTGTTTGAAATGTTTGAACATTTCCTGCCATTAGCTACACTCCAGTGTCTCATAAATGTTAATATATAAACTTCACATAAATAAAAATGTCTGCTGCTTATTTTTAAAGCATAATATAATTCTTGCATTCCATCCAAAATAAGAGTAAGTACTTCAAATTCTTGTATTGTATTTGTGTATAAAGAATGTTCAAATAATGTTTGTGACTTGTGGGTTATATGTACATGTTATTAATCAATAAAACACAACAAAACAATTTTTGTTAATGCTTTAAATTTCTTAATCAATTCAGATCAGCAGTCTCACTTCACTGAAAATTCAGAACACACACTGACATGATATACCACTAAGTAGCCAAACTACTGCACAGGAATTTACAAATTATGTCACTTATGTGTAAAATAAAAGAATAAATAGTAATTATGTGTCTCAACTGTCATCTAGGAGAATGAATAAGATATTTATAAATCAAACAGAACAGCAACCATTATACAACTCTCCCCTACTGAATAATACTGACATGAAGCAGGATCTTCCACTCCATTGTCTCAGTAACTACCAGAACATATTAGGATGTTATGCCGACTCAACAGGTGAACACTTACTGATGTCTAGTGCCTTCATCTGCAGGGTCAGGCAGTCCTAGAAGAGTAATAACTTCTTCTAAGACTCTTTAGAATAATAACAAACCTCAGTAATTTGATTTGTTTCTGTCCTCAGTTAAGAGGCAGATACGTAGTTTCTTAAATACTATGTTACTTTCTTTCCTTCTTGAAACAAAGTCCAGAAGCCACATAAGTAGTCTTAAATGTAACATATAATCATCAAAACCCTACAGAATCAAATCCCAGAAATAGTTCCAGGAGACTATAAACTTCAGATACACCAGTGACTTTCACAAGAAGCTGTCTTGTTGTCTTCTCAGTATTGTATTCAGTGTCTCCAGCACCCACTGAATAGGAGGCTGCATGATCCCCAGACCCAGTCTGGATACGTTTGTGAAGACACAAAACTCTTATTCCCAACAGGAACGGAACCACAATTCCTTGATCACACACCCTATAGCCTAATCACTATACTGACCATTCTATCTCAGAAAAAATAAATTGAAGATGATTGGAATCACATCCATAAATTTTAATACTCGCAAAAAACTTTAACAGCTGTGATTGCAGTATGAACTGTGGAAGAACGGAGCACATTTCATATCCCTGAGTGATCACTGTTATGTCTGTGGTTGCAAACAGGATATCAAAAGATAGACCCATATGGTTACTCCACTTGTCAATGTCACAACATACAGTAGCTAAAATTTTAAGAGAGTACAACACACTACTTAAGCAATTAATGTACAATCAGGTCATTGTAATAATTGGGGAGAATCAAGCTGTATTCCAATACAGCATTAAGGGCACATCACTTTACTGTAATGACAATCATACATATTGGCAGGAGTGTTGAATTTCATAATCCACCTGGATTTTCTCTATTAGGTCTGCAGCAAGCAACAAGAAACTTAAAATTTATGTTGATTTACATCAATTTGAATAATGGAAAAACCAGCGTGACTTTTCAGAAATGCATGGTAGAACTACATGGAAAAGAGGATTCCAAATGACAATAACTGAAAAAGTTCAGGTACAGATCATGTGAAAAACAGGCACCCCTTGTCCAAGAACATGATGGCTGCAACAAGAACTTTGTTGCCAGTGGGACCAAACATGCCCACAGGCCCACTACCCAGCACAAAGGATGATGCCTTCTCCTTTGTATCATTTGTAGTGATAAATATTAATTTATTCCATGTTTGTTTATCTGAAACAATTTCCATGCCAGAACCATCTGATTTGTATTATAAATGAAACACTACTCTGTAATTTTGAAGTTTCTCTCGAGTGCAACTATTACAAACCCAATGCCACTGCAACATATTCTGAAGAACCTTAGGACTAGCAGCTTTCACAAAATGTGGTCACTCCATGCCACATGTTCCAATTTTACATGAATATGGATTTGTACAATTTCCATAAAATCTAATCTCATTCTATCCACTCCCACCTAGCACCAAGGTTAGGAATGAGAAGAGCTATACCTCTACTTCCCTCCACCCATCATGAGAGTCATAGCATGTTATACCATGACTTTTATAACCTCACTCTGAGAGAAAATTAAACTCCTAAGGACAAAGAACATGTCTATAAACAGGACTGAAAACCCACACCATTCACTCAAACCAACGTAATTTCTCCAAAGTGTGCTTCTGAAATAAGTTTTATTTGAAACCTGCATTTTTTACAATGCATCATTAAAAACATAACACACCTGAACTTAAGTATATGCAGCCTTCCACTATTACAATTTTCCAGTGTTTATACAAAACATGATGTACATGTTGTTATAATCTTTACAATACCAAATTTCACATGTTTCATCACAAAATACCACATAATAAATATTTCATGAAAATGCAAACTTGTCAACAAAAAGTACGTAAGCTAATGGTGGTACACTGACTGGTGCTAGATCTGCTCCAAATATACAAGCTTGTATGGTAACTATGTTCGTAATGCTGACAACAGACAATTCAAAAGGGCACTGTTGCAGTATATGGTTCAGCTACCAAGAGGAGCTAAACAGGTGCTAAAGCAAATTTACAGTATTCTGGTGGGGAAACCTCTTGGCAAATGGCCATGTAGAAAATCAGAGAAGAGATGAGGACATTATGAGGGATCTTAGAGAAACAGGTTGTGAGTATATGGACTAGACTTGTTTGGCTCTGTATTATATTCTATGACAGGCTTTGAGTTTTATTAGCAGAGTGTAAAAAGTATACTGCTGGCCCAGTGTGTAATGACACTGAACTTCTGGCAGTGAATGCCTTACCCTAGAAAAATAGTGTAAACTTTTCCCTACCAGTGAATTGGTTCAGCCAATGGACATGTGGCTGCCTTGCTCCAATCTGGCTGATGCTACAGGCTTCTTTTCTATCACACAGGACACGCCCACAGGAAGATTACTATCATCTTATATTACTGGTACACATCCTGTAGTCCTCAAACCTTTCCTAAGTAGTGCATACAGCCTTTGGTAACTCACAATATTAATATACTGCCTATATTGACACTGTGTTTAAAAGTCTGTGTTGCTCTTCACCAAATCACTCATGTCTGAGTGGCTCACAGTTAAAAATGTTTGTGCAACCCTGTGTTTGGGAAACACTGCCAAGTTGCAAATGCTCCACAGAAATCTTCCTGTATGTGTGTGTGTGTTTTGCATGTGCACAAAAGATGGCATACATTTTCTGTTTCCTGTGTGGCTTGGCAGTGACAGTGCATAGCTGAAGGACCTGCAATGGTAGTTTCCAAGAACTCCTTATGACCTCTCACCTCCTGTAACGATCCTGTCCCCTATCCCAACGGTTGTCATGATCTCTGTCCCTGGTGAATCGTTCTCTATCACGTGGCCTGACTCTGTTATGATCCCAATCCCTGTCTCTGTCGCGACTCCTCTCTTGTGGTCGGAACCTATCTCTGTCTCTAGATGCACTTGTATCATCACTTCTCTTCCATCGTCTGTCATCACGTTCTGCCACCTCTCCACCTACACGTTCCTGCCTCCTGGGTATGCTGTCATGATTTGATTTTTTGTCTAATGTTCCATTCTCTTGGTAATGACTTTTCTGTTTATCACCTCGTTCATGGGCAACATTTTTTTCACTTTTGCGGTTGTCTGAATTTTTTTCACTCTTGCGGCTATGATGTTCAATATGTGCTTTTTCAACTGAATCCTCTGGCCTGGACTTCGACGATGACTCTTCGCTGACACTTGATTTCTTTGCTGCCCTTCTAGTATAATTAAGTGCAGCCTCTAGAGTTTTAATTTTCTCAACAAGTTTACGGCGTTTCTCACGGGACTCCCTAATAGTTTCATTTTCTACTGAAGTGTCGCTGTCACTGGTCACCTTTAACTTTTTCTTACGTTTCTTTGCACCTTTCTTGCTGCTGTGCTTATGCTTTTTGTTACGTGGGTTGGCAACACTATCCTCACTGTTTGCATCACTTTCAGATCCTGAATCTGAATTGGAATCATCACTTGAACTTTCTTCACTACTGGAAACTTGTTTTTTCTTCTTCTTCCTTTTCCTTTTCTTCTCCTTCTTTGCTTTTGACTTAGATTTGCTCTTCTTTTCTGAAAATAAAATAAACTTTAATGTAAAACATAATGCAGGCCTATACAAGTTAAAACAATTACTGCCCAAAGATACATCCTGCCTTCAGATCAAGTTGTAAAATTTCCCTCTTTCACACTCGAAGGTGAACTGACTCTAAACTGCCAAACTTTCTTATATATACCACCACAGCAATGGTTCCCAAACTGTGGTTCACAAATCCCCTTGGGGTACCCTAATTATTTCATCTAAACATTGGGTAAATACGCATAACTGCAGATCTTTCAAATTCTCCAAGTGTGTATGACAAAAAAATGGTAGGACCATTATCAGTCTGTATGTTCATTTCAGGAGAACATTCCTTTCTGCATTCTGCTCCACTTGCAAAGTTGGTGTATACAACTTTCCTTTTGAAAGGGAAACAATGTGAGGAACACTGTATAAAAGTTTGTCTGCATATAAATGGTCAAGTTCACATACCTGGCAGGGCAGAAAGATAACCAAATATTCCAGGATGAAGATATATTTTAACACAGTGGTTTCTCAAACTGTTTGGCAATTACTACCTTTATTATAGCTGCATACCAAAAAGTCTGACACTAACTACAAACTATGGCACAGACTTGATACTCCCCACCTTAAGAAAGTCTCACCTTTTGTCAGAGGTGAAGTCATGTGGCAAACCATGCACTTGGTCTGCGCCTTCTCAAACTCTGAACTGCTGACACCACATTACTTCCACAACAGAAATTAAAAAGCTCACTTTAAGTATGTTTCAGGGACATTTATGACGTCTGTATTAAGGAAAGTGGAAATTACAAAGACAAGTACCAAATACTGTAACTAAATCCCTGTTTCAGAACCCAAAAGTTCATCACCTTGTTACAAAAAATCCCACCCAATGGACACTCTCCTAAGCCAATTGAATCAAGTCCCCACTTTCACATTCCATTTCTCTGGACCCATTTGAAATTTATCTTCACATCTACATTATGGTAAGCCAAACAGTTGAGATTTCCCAACCAAAACTTTGCATGTACCAGTATTTTTCATTTCCCCTTTGCTTGCTTTATGTCCCAAATCGAAACAGTCTTCCAAACACTTGTTTTTCATGCTGGCTGCATTATATAATAAGTGTTTTATTCTTCACTGACTCACCATCTTCTTGTTTTATGGGGACAGCAGCCTGTAATGGTGCACAACCCTCAGCATGAAGTTTCCGTGTTTCTTCATCCAGTTTATCAGAATCTTTTGGTGGCTTGTAGTCAGCCACATGATCAACACGTATAGTGCGGTTAAGCAGCTGAATAAAACAGGGTTTATCAAAAACATTTATCAAAATCCAAAGAAAGAACACCAAATGTCATATTAACCAAAATATAAGATGAGAAAAGTTTCCTAATTAATCAGCCAAAAAGTGGGGTCACCTTATAATTGTGCACAAAGTTAAACATGCTTTGTATTAGCATTTTCCTGAAAAGCAAAACCTGTGTATGGGGTTGTTTTATATTAAAGTAAATACAATAAGAACAAAAGGATTTTAAAATAGTCACCCTGTAAACTAAATAGCAGTATGCCACTTCAAGATGTGTTCTTTGCATTCCTGAATATCTAAATGGTTTGCACACAAGCAATTAATGTTTTCCATCTTACACATACACACAAAAAACTGCTCCAAATAAAACACAGAACTTTCAGTGTACACCCTAATGCTAATTTCATGGCTTTCACATGCTTCCAATTAACATATCTGTATATTTAGAATAACGGTATTTCCGTTTACTTTCTGACTATTTTTTTTTTTTGTGTTTCTCATTACCTCCATCTAAATAATGGGAAAGCACCTTAAAATACATAACTCATTCTTAACTAGGTAATTATTCAAATACTCAGTAACGCTATGCATACTTTGATGCCATTCAAGTTATCCACTGCCAACACAGTGCTACGTTGATCTTCATAACAGAGGAAACAAAATCCCTTGGATTTACCGGTTGCTTTGTCACGAACCAAATTCAAGTTAACTACTTCACCATATCTGAGAACAAGCATGACACAAAGAACATCACAAGTGAGTACACATACAGAACATTTTATAAAGTACCTCCAATCCATTTCAAAATGAAATGTCATTATAATGACAAACTGATAAGTCTTACAAGGCAGCTACAAGAGTAAATTTGTGCCAGTGTCAATGGCAGAATACCCTAGATACAAAAACGCAAACACATACACCTGTTTCAAGTATGTAAGTAGAACAAACAGGGTTATTAAGGACGTCTTAAGCTTCATATAAAAGTCCCCCAGTAACAGACAAGTTGCCAGTTAGATCATGATACAGCCTTCCTTCAGCAGTGGATACGCAGTTAAAATCAACAGCAACAAAAGAATGTATCCTCGCATATAAACATTGGGTTATGGTAAGACAGGTTTGGTTGTTATTGTACTACATATGGATCTACAGAGCAAGCGATACTAACACTGCAGTTATTGGCAGTACAGTGGAGCAGCGCCGAAGAAAACGCTACTAAAGATCACTGTGAGGAATACAGAAGGCAAGAAAAATAAGAACCTGTTATCAGTTTCTCAAATATTACCTAAGTCCATTAACACTGCAAGAACACCGTGAAACCAAAACATGCGGCAACCGGAGTTCCAAAATCAGCCTAAATAATGAGCACCAACCGCGGTGTCCTCGGAAAAAAACCTTTATACTTCAAGTACAAAACACACCAGCCGATGCAGTTTTCTTAAAATTGTACTTACTGTGAGAACACGCAAATAATGTCCCCTTCTGTTAAATCGTAAGGCAAACCTCCGACGAAAATCCAGGCACTATCTTTATACTGGTCATGCCATGATGTCTTCAGATTCCGTTTCAATTCATGTTCGCTTAACTTTTTAATATTCTTCACATTGCTGGAAATATTGAATGGAGGCAACTCAGAACCAACCAACGAAAGCGACCAAACGCAGATTCATATAGTTCATTAACAAACAACTTTGTAAAATACTTGCAAAGTATGCTTACGTCATGGGATTCATCCTGCTTCATTTACATGCGTTATCGTCCCTGTTTCTTTGTGAAGTTCAATACACGAACAACATTCCAACCTAGCACCTGCCTCAATGACCAAAATAGCAATATGGGAAGATCAACCATATGATACGTGCGACAAGGTTCTGATCTATGATCAACGGTTATGCTAACAGCGCCAATGCCGTGGAAACGTCAGGGATACTTAGTCATACTGGACTGATGCTTATACACTACACTGCCAGAGTGCAGGCCAAGCATACCTATCGCATTCACCTACAATTTTGATGAATAAAGTGTTTCAGATTAATCTTCTCACTAAAACGTGAACTCATTCTCGGAATACGTGAAAAAAATGAATATACCTATCAATTCAAAATAATTGTCCTTTCGTACTCCTTGAAGAAACTATGCTTAATTCATCAATCCCTGCTGAAAAATAAACTGTTTTTTAATTTGCAACACATACACATTAACTTTCCACTAAACACCCAACATGTTTCAATACAGCTAAAAATCATCGTCAGGGCTGTAGTTCACAAAATAAAGAGCGATTCTAAATTGAATCGAAACATGTTGAATGTTTAAAAAGAAGGAAATAAAAATGTGAATGTTTGAGATGGTAAAATAAGTTATGATGTGATACGAAACATTTTCAAACTATAAATATAGTTAAAATAATTGCTACTTTGTTTCTAAGAATTAATAAACCTATTTCTACTTTTGAAACAATTTTAATATTACTAAACATTAAGATTTAAACATTTATTGTCAGTATGATCGTGACAATGAATGCATTACAAAGGTCACACACAAAGAACGCTGAAGACGTTTGTGTAGTACTCAGCTACTTCAAAGACACTCATATTTGGTATATTGGTTATTTCGCTGCATATTAAAATTTCGTTATCTTGAAAATGTCCATGCACTAAAGATTAAAAACTGAAATTTGAATATACTAAAAACTCGCGAGGCCTAAGCTCTGGCTGTCATTTGTGCAATGTGATGTAAATTTCAAAATAAAGTGTAATGCAATTCTATAGTCCCTTGAGAAAATAATATAATGGGCAACAATTTTTAAGTAACGGATATATTGTGTATTGTATTTGGACAAATTTCACATCCAATGATATCAGAAACCAAAGATGTATCTATGGGATTATTCATAAAATGAAAATGAAAAAAAGTGCTAAATTCTTGAACATAGAGGAAAGAACGAGCAAGAGAAAACTGTTGAACATACTTAAAATTTCACGCGATAATTATTTAATTTTAGTGCATTTAAGAAAAATAAATTATCTATGAGCAAGTACTAGGAAACTGGATGAAAGTACATAGTAAGGAACTTCGAAATTGCACTCCTCGCCACACGCGTTAGTGCGACTAAATCAAGGAAAATTTGGTGGACTGGGACTGCAGCACGCATGAGAGAGAGATGAAAAATAAAAACGAAATGCTAGTTTTGGACCTGAAAGTAAGATACCATTAGAAATGTGAAGTTACATTGAGCGATAACATTAAAATGCATTGTACGTCAACGCGGAGAGGGTACAGCGGCAGGTTTTAGCTGGCTCATGGAATGGATCAATGGCAGGCTCTTGTGAACCGAATGCAAAGAGTATTAAGCTCTCGTCCAGTGACGATAATCAACCTTCTGGTTCCGGAAAATAGTTATTTTTTCACCATTTGAAAGAATGTTGTCTTATCAAACGAATATGCTTCATGATGCTCAATTATTGTTTATATTTATGACACGAGATGTCAAGATTACATTTTTATGCTAATCGTCGTTTGTGAAGGTGTTCCGTTTTTGTGGGGAATAACTGCAATAAAATAGGAACCACACGTGAACAAACATTATCTTTGCAAGGGGGAGTTTCGATGGCCATGGTTGGCTAAAAATTAAGTGAAGCCATTTTCTCGACGGAAGCTCGTACTGAGAGTTACGTGCGCAAGCGAAAACATAGTTGTGTATGTTTACGTTTACGCCGTCCGATTTATCCCAAGTGCACTTCGCTGTAAATGAGTAATACACAAACATTCTTTGCAGCATATTCTCATAATGGTAAGATCCTGTCTTAAGCTTTACTTTCCCTGAACTTTGCATCACGCATATCTGTCGTAAGGTGTGATGCTTCTAGCATTTTAAAAACTATTCGTGAAGCTTGTAGTAATTGCTTGAAATTTCAGTTGAATTTTTTTTTCCCCCCACAGAGCAGTTGCATGCGGCACTTCTTCGTAGTGGTTTGTTTGTCAGTGTTTCTTAATCAGGTTAGAAAACTTATTTGCACTTATTCTGGAATGGCTGTATGTTACATGTTACACATGACTGACCAGAAAGTACGCAGTTTTATGTTTGAAGTTTCAGTTTTTTGACGATAATAAAAATACTGATTTATTCTTACTTAAAGTGACATGCAAGTGTAATGAAAACAGTACTCCAACATAACCTTGTTATGGTGTGTGTGTGTGTGCAGTGCAGTATATGGTTTGGATGTGGCCACCACGTAAGCCAAGCTAACAAAGACTTTCATTCGCCGTACAGAACTACATTAAATTAAACTAAAGTTGGATCATATTTTACTGTTTCATTACAGTAGTCCTGCTTGGTCTGCTTTCAGTACACCATAATAATGCTGTTGACAAAATTTCTTATGAAAAAGACAACAACACCTGCTGTGTGTCCCCTGCTTCATTTTGTTGGTTTTTAGACGTGAGTGTTGGATTTAATTTTACTTCCTTACAAGTGGCATAAAGGACTACGTCTCTTTTTCCAGAATGACATTGATAAATCTCGGTACAGCTTCAGTGTTGAGTGGCATGATACAGAAGCTTCCCTTATACGAACCTTTATTTTATTCTATTATAAACTGGATGGAACAATCGAACTTGTAAGTAATCTTTCTAATCTGCAAGATGCATGTAAAATGCATAGTAAACAAAAGGGAAAGAAGATCTATTGAAATGCAAACTTCCATGAAGGATATATCTCATAGTATTATGCCATGTTACTAAGAATATTTGTGTGGTAAATTAACCCAAACAGGTTGGCACAGGAGTAGTATGTCTGGCTTATATTCAGAAGGTGTTACATTCATATTTCAGCCAGGGACTGGTTCTTGTGATTGAGGTTATGTTGTATTTTGTGTCAGTTTCTAATTCATGCAAAATATTGGTTTAAACTGACTTAACCCTTGTGATATGATATAATAAATAATAATAATACACAGTGGCTCTTGCTTCACTAAGCCTTCTAAAATACAGCATATAAAGGGAATTTTGAATTTGCCTGATTGATGGTATCAGGATAAATTTTGCAGTAAAGGGTTTAGGATGACAAGTAAGGAACAGATGAACTGCTTATGCTGGATCTAGTTCAGACTGTTTGCTTTTTAAAGTATTTTCTTCCTCTGCCATTAGAATTCCTTTTTTCCTTTACTAGTGTGTCCACTGAACTTTTTACCCATTTAAAATGCAGTGGTTTTTCCTTAGTATAAAGTGGTCGGAATATAAAACCTATGTCTCATTGTTAGATCTAGTGAGACACAAAGGAAACTCTACAGAGACATAATTATTAGCAGTGTAGATAACTTAAAAATACCATTGGAGGAAAGTAGGACATCTATTACATATAAATTATGACAGTAATATTATTGCAGCCAACTGATAAGTATGACTGTCCTTAAAGATTGATGGCAGAAGGATGTAAGTAGGTGTGCATGCAACCTGTAATCAAACACCTGCTTGCACTCTCCATTTTTCACTGCCCTGCCCAGTTAGGAGGCCCACATAGTAGTATCTATGTTACAGAATGATATAAAGCACCGACGGTTATTCCTCAAACGTACGAAATGTGACACTGTTGCTCTTGGTGATCTGCATGTTGGTGCAACAGTGAACATCTTATCAAGGCAAATGAAAATTACTGGATTTGCAGATGAATACACGACCCTACATCTGGGGGTAATTAAGCAGAGGTAAGTCAATGTGGGATAGAGCTTCCTGATATTTTGTTACTAATCCAGAGGAAATTTTGTTGCTAGTCATCACAGACAGCAGTAAATTCAGTGGAATATTACAACTGTTGGGATTTGAGGGGTTGACTGCTTCCCTTGAAGTCTGTGTAACTTTAATGCCAACCTCCAATCTTGACATGCGGAGCACCTTATTCCAACAAGTGAGGATTGGGTGTTTGAGTCATTTTTTTTTTTTGAGATCTATTCAAGATAATGCTGAATGATGTGTTTCCCCTTCTTGTGACAGGACATTTGCAATGCTAAAGCCTGATGTTGTGGAAAAAATGGGAGAAATATTAAAAGTGATCATACAAAATGGATTTAAGATTACAAAGTTGAAAATGGCACAGATGAAGAGAGATCATGCTTTGGAATTTTATGCAGAGCACAAGGGTAAACCATTTCTTCCGTGAGTATAATACCTCATTTTGTATGTTTAATATCCACAATGAGGAATGTGAATTATGAAATGAGAACTTCATGTGACTTAAATTTATAATTTTTCAGGATGTTAAAGGATTTGATCTTTGTGAGAGGTACAGGTACACATTTGTTTGGTTGAAGGACTTTCATTGAAATTTGGGAAAACTCTCAGATAAAGAAGCCTGAAAGTCCATTGTCAAATAAAATGAAATCCATTCTCACTCATGATCATTAAAAGTTTAGCACAGTTCACATCTCAAAAACCTACTTCCACAGTATTCATTTTAGTATTGTCTCATCTTACTATTCCACATGGCTACTTTACAAGAAAATAACATCAAAGTTCTGTTTACATTTTGCTTTTCCCCCTTTCTAAACTATGTGTCTAGTCCACCACAATTTTTGTCATGTATATATGCTAATTATAATGGATGGCTTGCATAAATAACAAAGGTTGTCATGTAACTTTCATCATTTGCATCAGGTCCACATAATTTATGATTACTGTACTTAGTTGCAAACTTTCCGACTTATGTTATATACCAGTGACACAAAGCAGCTATGTAGCAGTAATTAATGAAGCTACTTCTGGCCAGAATGTCTTTGCTTTTTGATAGTATAAATGAAATTAAATTATCCTGCCATCTTTTGACACTTGGGCAAACTGGTTGAGTTTTTAAACATTCTTCTTTACCTAGAATTGTAATGTGTGTTTTGCTTTCCATTAATTATGTACTTCTGAATTTGAAGCTTGTGAACTTTATTAGCTTGTTTCAGCTTCCTGATAGAGTACATGACCTCAGGGCCAGTTATTGCAATGGAGTTGCTTGCAGACAACGGAGTGGCAAAATGGCGTGAACTTCTGGGACCAACTGACTCTGAACAAGCACGTAAAGATGTGCCAGGCAGTATAAGAGCTCTGTTTGGTAAAGACAAATCATTGAATGCTGCTCATGGTTCAGATTCATGCACATCTGCTGAAAGGGTATGTGTATCATTCATGTGGGTATGAAACTGACTCCCAGCTCAAAGTGATGATGAGAACTTTTACCTAAGACAGATGAAAGTATCAGCATGATACAGATAATTCTGTGATAGGGTGCATCACACAGCACACATGATAATTACTGGCAGATTTTGGTTACAAAACCTCATTGAAGTTGGTAAATAGTGTATGATATTGGCCTCAGTGCTTCTGTGACACATAGTATATTTTATGTTCTGTTGGTAGGAACTTAACATTTTGTTCCCATTGAGTCCAATTGCCAAGTATGATTCCCCGCGGTCCACAGCCATTTTCAAGAATAGCACATGTTGCATCATCAAACCACATGCTGTTCAGGAAGGTTGGTTGGTAGTGTAATTCTGGATTACTGATTACAATTTGTGTTTCCACATTTGGGAAAGGACATGAAGCTGTCCACTCATTTCTGTCTAGTGTTGAAGTTAAGAATGGGTGGAGCTTCACCTCCATTGCCCCTATGAATTTTGTGGCCTGCACACCGGCAACTTTACTTACAGTTTGGGAAGAAGTGGGGGTGCACAAATTCTGGGAGCCAAGCAACTAAATTTTGTATAGTGGTGGCTAATATTTTCAGCATAATTACTGCAATATTTCTCATTAAATACAAAAATGGACATCACTGCTTGTACTAGGCAGAAAGTTCCAGATAACGGTGAGATTTACAGATCACCCAGAACTGTGTGTCCTCAGTATGGTACTTGCATCTTATCACCCTTCTGGTACCTAGAATTTGGAGGTGGCTTTGAGATTTTTTAAAAAATCTGGGGACCACTGTATTGAAGTGACTGACAGCAGATGCAGTGCCACTTAATTCTTAATTACCTGCTCCATGGAGCAGAGTTCTTCTTGAGAAGCTAACCAGTTCTTTTTAGTCAAGAAATTCCCCACACTGTATGGAACCCAAAGGTTCTTTACTGCACCTATAAGTGCCCACCACCTGTCTGTACTCAGTCAATTGATCCAGTCCATGCCCCCACCCACTATCCCAGTGCCACAGTGAAGTGACACAGATAGACAGTTTCTTTTTATGTGATTCAGAATATTGTGGCGGGGATGGGTGGGTTGTAGAACCTGTGATCTCTTTCTTGAATGACTTGTTAAATGCAGCTGTGCTGGGGTTGATCACTTGGGCTAAAAAGCATGATTGGTAATGGATATTACTTACTACCTGTGATTAAAAACTTAAATGGATAATATGTATTTTTTTACACATTATTTTTACTGTAGGGCTGGATTTAGTCAATGATAATACTGTATTGTGATTTGGCAATGTTTCTGAGAAATTGCCACTTTCCACCTATAT
>Ga0123353_10004220_pt1 | contig 18451 bp, 9 predicted proteins | sample TergutLab28metaG_3_FD_92763 | JGI IMG/M metagenome (GOLD analysis project Ga0123353, IMG submission 92763) | Labiotermes labralis P3 segment gut microbial communities from Petit-Saut dam, French Guiana - Lab288 P3 | ecosystem: Host-associated > Arthropoda: Insects > Digestive system > Gut ... | reverse complement strand
GAGATAAGTAACTTTAGCATGAACTAACAGCTCCCTGAAGATGGTTTAAATGTAAACCGAAACATGTCGGAGATTTTAACTATTTTAACAAATTAAAGTTTTATAGTGTCAAATGAAAGAGTGTGCATGTGTTGGTGATTATTGTGAATATTGACAATATGCACGGTGAAAAACTGAAAACAGTGTACAATTTACTTCTGAGTTGTTGTACATGATGTACAAAACATCAGAAGTAGCAACTTACAAATTAGTTAGTTAATGTTTTATACAGGGTCTCTTGATGAACTTTCTCCTTGATGATGATCCCACAGGGATCGGAACATGAGGGAGTTTTCAATGTTGTAATATATGTAACTGTGTAAATACAAGATTGTGTATTTGTTGTTGAATTAATATAAATTATATATTATATCTGCAATGTGGCAACATGTTTCAACCTCAGAGATTCATCTGAAGGCCAGTGGTGTGAAATACATAAAATTTTATGCCGCTGGACTGAAGATGGCCCCTTGAGGTCAAAATGTTTTACCACATAAAGATACAACATATACTAGTTGTGTCAACGTCATTTTATTTCTTTTATTAAAAATCTGACACATTGGGATGGCAAACAAAAATTATGGAGCCTGTAGTATGGTATATTTGATGGTTCTGTCCTGACAGAATTACTGAGGAAACTTACGAATATTCTCAGTTAAGTATCTGATAACACAACTAAAACCTGAACCAAGTATCTTGTACAGTGGCTTGTACCACTTGACTAACTTGTTTGGTTACCAAATACAGTGGAAGTTTTCATAAAACACAAGTAAGCTGTTGTATTTTAAATGGTATTTCAGCCATATCATTCAGTCCATAAGCTATATGGGTGTTAACATTTTAGATTTGATTTTAAGCTTTTTAACCAGTATTAAAAACTGTGAAGTAAAGAAACTCAGATCAAGCACTGACGAGGACACACAGGAGACAAGCAAAACATTATCACTTTATCAGTTGCATTGTTATTTCAGAGGATCTTTGATGCTTTCTGTGCCAAGTGTACTGTGTGGTTTTTAAAGAGATTTATTTCAAAGAAAATATGTAAGGCATGTTTAAAAAAATGTAACAGAATTGTTCTCACAAGCAATGTAAATAACTATTTATACTTTAACAAAGTGAAATAGTAGGGAATATAAATAACATTATTAAAAAAATCTGAAAAAAGACCATGATGGTGAGCTGGTTCCAGCAAAATATGTTTCAATCTTTTATGTTTACGGGGACTGCGGTAGCACAGTGGTTAAGGTGCTGTGCTACAAATCAGAAGGTTGCTGGTTCGATTCCAGATGGTGTCATTGGAATTTTTCATTGACATAATCCTTCTGATTGCACTATGGCCCTGGGGTTGACTCAGCCTCTAACAGAAATGAGTACCAGGAGTTTTTCCTGGCGGTAAAAGTGGCAGGTGCGTAAGGCTGACATCCTTACCGCCATCCTGGGCCATTGTTATGTAATCTGGGAACCTTAACTTCCTGGAACCCTCTGGGCACCTCGGCCTGTAATGGGACTGATTTACCTTTAGCTTTTATGTTTACATTTAGTATACGTAGAATTCAGGTCAGTGAAGGTGTAATTTCCAATTTGATGAACCAGGGGGTTATGATGGGGTGGGCAGTGAGCAAAACATTTGACTGTGTGTCAGTGAATGAAGTCTTGAATGGGCTCAACATTAAGTGTCATCAGTGTGGTTATTTGGCTGGCGTTTGTACTAAAAATTGAGGCAAATTTAACCTTTAAATGACCTTTGTTTGCATGTGCAAACACATAAAAACAACGGCCCAGAATTTCATTTTATATATTTAGGCAACAAGGAAATGTACCACATTTTTAAGACGTGCTGTATAATCTCTGTTTTGTTTTCCGCAAAATGTCATTTATTTCATAATTTTATCTTTTTATGTTCAAATAATACATTTTTAATAAATCATGCACTGAAATTAAAATACCAACCCAGTTGTTTACAGGTAAATGTAGATTGGTATCAGTGCAGTAGAACTTAACACTTTCCATGAACCCAAATGACTTTTTTTCCTCCCCATATTTCTTGGAGAAAATTTGAAAGTATAAGAAATGGTTCATCACACAAAGTTCAGATATCTGTGAGATGCATGCTTTTTATTTTAAACATTTTGTGTATGATGAACATACATTGCAGTATAAGAAACAGTTGTGGGGTCAGTGGAAGGATATTTCTGGTGTGATTGGCTGTGCACCAGTGAGTGGATGTCATAGCTAGCAAGGTGTGCAGAATAGCAGAGAACTTGTTTAGAAAATGTGTACTGCATTGGAATTATGTTTTTTGTAAAGCAAGATGGCGCATAATGGATAATTTTCTTAGTTGATTTTCAAGGACTTGCGTGTCCTCACTAGTCACAAAAAGTTGTGAATTGTTTGATTCATTGCAGTAACAGGTCAAGGTGAGCTTTTAGTTACACACAAAGAGAATGGCATGATGCTAATTGCCTTTAAAAGCTTCCATAGTATCTGTAGTATGATGTTAGTTTTGTTGAGGGGAGAGGAGAGGTGCATGCAGGGTTTTGTGGGTAGATCCGAAGGAAAGAGTCCGCTTAGAAGAATAGGCATAAATTATAGTATAATATTTAAGTGGACTTTCAAGTTGTGAGATGCGGGGAGCATGCACTGGATTGATCCGGCTCAGGATAGGGTCTGGGGGTGGGCTTTTGTGAATGTGGTAAAGAACTTCCGGATTGCACAAAATACAGATTTTCTTGACTAACTGAGGAGCAGTTAGTTTATCAAGAAGGACTCTGCTCCATGTAGTTAGTTAGTTTTATTAGTTTTGCGTGCTATACAGTCAATGAACAAAAAACAAAGTAACCAAATATTTGTTCTCAGATCAGGTGCATTTGTATTTTGTTGTTTACTGTAACAGCTTCAGTATTAAATATTTCTTCTTTATTGTTGCTGTTCCAAATTATTAGCACAGAAAATGGTTTGTTTTCCTTAGCCTTTCCATCTGGCACTGTTAAACCACAAGGCTATTAGCTGGTTTCTGGTTGTGTTATCTTACACATAGCACAGGATGGTATTCGTTTGTGGTTTTAAATTTTGCAGATTCCTGCCCTTTATTGTATATATCATTATTCTTTAATTTTTCCATCATTTTGGGTCTGTTGTGTGACAGAACCTTCATTCTTCAGTACCCTCCTGGTAAGTACTCCAGTTGTCTCTCTGTCTGTCTCTCTCTCCCTCTCTCCCTCCCTCCCCCTTTCTTTACTGTGTGCCTTGTGGCCTTCTTCACTTGGTATGTCCCTTTAGTCCTTTGTCTTCCCAATTGTCATTTATCTGATATCTACTTTTCTCATACTGTGATTACAATCATACTGCCATACATGTGTGATACAGGTCCATGTGTCCTTAGCCCTTTGATATATAAGAGTGGGATTGTGTGTGTGTGTGTGTGTGTGTGCTTGCATGCATGTGCCACTGATATACATAAGCATTAAGACAGATGTTTGTTGGTGCAGGGTTGGATGCAGATCTCAATCATGGGAGCTTAATAAGTCCTCAGGTTTACCTCTGTTGTCGCAGAGGTCGGGACCAGCTGCCTCTGGTTGACATTGGGTAAGACATTAATATCTAGATGGAATGTTTTGTGTGATTGAGTCACAAGTTATATCTTTTACTTACAGAACATTCATTTTTATCTTATTTGTTGGTGCTGTGTGGTACACATTGTACACAGACTGATGGTGAATATGATATGTGTGTGCTTCTCAACCTACTTACTGATACTGTATAATTAATGCAATTGCAAATGTCAGGGGAACTGTAAATGTTGAACTGGAAAAGGTGTTGACAGAAGTGGTTGGTCGTTCAGTACCTGATGTTCTTGTACCAGCATTTGCCTAGAAGAACTGAGAGTGGTCATCAGTTTGTAGTCTGACTTATGACAGGTCCGTAGCCTCCTCCAAAGCAAGTTCTGTGCAGAAGGTGATACAATGCTAACTCTTTCAATTTCCAGTATCTTCTCATTTCCTTAAGGTCATCCAGTAGCTGTTTACACCATTTTTCTTATCATACTCATCACTGCTATCTTTCCACTTATCCTTCCTTCAATAACCTGTTTTAGGAGGCAGTTCATACACAAGATGTGACCAATCCATTTAGCCTTCTTTGTTGTATTGCATGTAGGATGTTTGTTTCCTCCTTGGCTGTTTGTAATGTGTATTCATTTCTCACATGATCTGTCCAGCTGATCTTCTCCCTCCTTCCAATACCACATTTCAAAACTTTCAAGGTATTTCTGATTTGCTTTCCAGTGTGTCACAGTTTTAGCACCATAGAAAGCTATGCTGCAAATATAGTTTGTCACTAATTTCTTCCTTACATTTGAGTCTAATTTGTTGGTGAAAAGTGTCTTCTTCTTGTTGAATGCTGCTTTTAAACATTGTGGTACGTAGGTCTATTGTCCTTAAGGAACTGCTGCCTCTGTCTTTTACTCAGAAGGTGGAGGCAGCGGTTTTGTTTTAAATGTTCATACGTGCCAACCAAATTTCATAACATTACATCCCTATAATGTTAGTATTGGCCACAGTGAGAGCTTCACATTTTATGAAGAGATACAGTGTGCTATTTCGAGGATTCTGTGTACTATTTTGAATCATTCTGTTTTGGTGTGTTCGTGATCTGTTGTGTCAGGCCACTGTGCAGTGAAGTGAGTGAGTGCTGAATTTCAGTAGAGTATACCATACTACATGGTGTCATAATGTGAACCACAAATCTTCCCTGCCATTAAAACTTAAAATTTGTTGTAATTATCAGTGATTAATGTAAGTGACTACATATTTATTGTGATGTGTTACAGGCTGGGTTGTAATTGTGTTAAAATAATATTCTTACACGGTACAGATGGACTGACTGTAATGACATGACTCACTGACCTTCAAAGCTCAACTTTTAGCTCTAGAGGTGCGTCTTACCATGTTTGCTTACCATATTTGGCCTACTTTCCTTCCCAAAAAGGAAAAAGTAGGACTTTATGGATCATCATATCTATCACCTAATTTCAACTTTTGAAATACTTGACTAGTATTTATAAGGGCTAAGAACATCATGCCACTGGAGTACACCTGAATATTGTTATTTGGTCTCCCAGTGCCTATAATAACAATGTGACAGTCATGCAAACTTGCAAAGAGGGAGTGTAGCTTAGACCTAGATCCTGCAATGTTGTGTTATGGTAGACCCTGGAAAATATGGAACTTTTTTTAAGGCAACATTTTTGTGGAGTGCAGAATAACGAGATGGCAGCCATGCAAATATTTGCTCTAGTTTTTGATATGGTGTGAATAATAAATGAGTCATTGGAGCCTGGCATTTGAAATTTTTTAGATTGTGAATGTGCTTTGGTGTTACTAATATGGAATGTGTAAGTCAGCAGTTACAAACATTACAACAGTGTAAAAGTGTAAAATTTAAGTTTACAGCATTTGTACTAAGTAGTGAGTTCTTCACAGAAATACAGGAAAACAAGAATAATAATATTTGTAGATATGTAGGACTGTGTGGCTGGAAAATAGCTTTATATTTTGCTCAGAATGTTATCTTAACACTTACCCAGTGGAAGTTTAAGAACACACATTCATTGTGTTTGTTTATCTACATTTTTTACAGTGTTAACTCTTTAGAAAGGTTCTCATCATCATTTGATGCTGAGGTTAAGAATATTTGCATAATCACTTGGTGCTTTAACACAGAGACCCTTATCCAACATTTTAGCACATTGTGTTGTATGGTGTGATTTACTTAAATAGTGACTCACTGATTCTGTAGGTATTTATGGTGATGTTTTATCTGCAGAGATGATATACCAGTCACTGTGGTCAAAAGGTGTTCATAATTGCTAAAAGGAGGCAGTAATGGCCTTTTTTAAGTCAATGTGTGGATATTAATCTGTACAAAGTTAAGACAATCACAGAATTTCTCAGTGACGATATCTCGTAATCCTCCGTCAGGATAGCCTGTAATGTTCAGTCAGGATTTTCTGTAATCAATCAGGATAGCCTGTAATCCTCGGGCAGGATAACTTGTAATTCTTCAGTCAGAATAGCTGTAATTCCTCAGTCAAGAAAGCCTGTAATTCCTCAGTGGGGAAAACCTGTAATCTTCAGTGAGGATTGTCTGTAATCCTCAATCAGGATAGCCTGTAATCCTCAGTCAGGATAACCTGTAATTCTTCAGTCAGGATAGCCTGTAATTCCTTAGTCAGTATAGCCTGTATTCCCCAGTCAGGTTTGCCTGTAATCCTCAATCGTGATGGCCTGTAATTCTGTCGGGGTAGCCTCTAATGCTTCTTTCAGAATCGCATGTAATTCCTCAGTCAGGAAAGCCTGTAATGCATTCAAGATGTAAACTGCATCTCCTGGGTACAAGTGTAGAATTTTTGTTAGTATAGGGTTCCGTGTTGTTACATTAACAATAGATAACGAAGTCTGTTAACACATGGGTATATGTGGCACAGCTTCTGTGGTTATTATTTTTGTTGATGGTCCTTAGTGTTTCCAGCCAAATGTTGAGATGGTACAAAGTTTGTCACAGCTCTTTCCTTTCTTCATTATTCTGTCTCTTCCCATAACCAGTTACTTGGTATGTGTGTTCAGTCTTTCTGTACTCATATTTCATCAATTTTCCTGTATTTGGTTTGTCCGGTTTTTGTTTATTTGGCATGATGTGATGTATTTCTCTAATGGTCCATCTAATTTCATTTGTCTGGTTCATTTCGTGGAGCAGAATTATTTTTGAGAAGCTGATGATTATTGAGTTAGTTAGAAAGTTACCCAGTCTTATCCTTTTTCAGGTCACTTACTATCTTTAGCACTTCATTATTGTAGATCCTCAATGTGTGTATTTTCATGGGGATGAAAGATCAAGTTCCGTATCTGTGCAAAACAATATGAAAATTTAGTTTTCTGTGTTTCAGACTAGGAGAGAGGAAGAGACATTGAATATAGCAGTAGCGAAATGTGATGAAGGTTTTTTGTATGTGCAGGGTGATGTATGACGGAAAGGAGCGAATCATGTCAGACTCTGAGGTGGTTCGTACCACACCTGGTGGACGCATTGCGAATGTAAACAACTCTGGTGCCAAAACATTCGTGACATACCGACGTGCTCCTCCCAGCATGCCATGCAACGAACTTGTGGTGACAGACATCTGTGTGATTCTTGCCAATAGAGGAGAGACTCCGCCACATGCCTTCTGCAAGATACAAAAGAACCTGAACAAGGGAATGGTATGTGAGTCTGTGTTGGGCTGGAAATCTCCTGTATGATTTGTGTATATTCAGTACGAACTAATTACACATTAAATAATTGCAGTGACATTACCTGCTTAATATCCTACATGTTTCAGCTGTTAACAGCAATCCCCACTTGGAACAACTACTGCGAAGGAATTATGTTGATGTAGGTACATATCATCATCAGTATACAGTGTCCTCACTGTTGGTGTATGCAGTTGGTGATTAGTGTATCAAGAATTTCTTTAAAACATTGTGATATTACATGTATATAGTAGGTGAAATGTGATTAAAATTGTAGAAATGTACAGATGACAGTGTGTTGATATTGTGGTAATGTTTATAGCAGCCAAAGAACTATATCTGTGTGGTCATCTTCAATCCTAGAGGATCTTAATCATGTAACAATTAAAGTACAAGTCAAGTAAAGTTTACTTTTGAAATCAAATGGATACAAAAGTAAGATTGTTAATGATTGAGATAGGGTTGATAATCTAGTCAAGGAACAAAATTTGTATATACATGCCACATATTTTGAAGAGGTGTGCACTATGCAGTAAATTACTGTATACTAAGTCTGCTAAATACACAAAATTAAATATGTACAATATGATTACTGTATGGAATTTGTGCAACATACAGCTTGATGTCTGAAATGTTCACAGCTGTGAAGTCTAGCGTCTCACTGGGTGAAGCAGTAGAAACTGCAAAATTTGTTTTTAGCAAGTCTGATGGTCTGTGCGAAGTAATACATAAATAATTCAGTTTCTACAAAAACAAAGTTTTGTTCTTACTTTTATAGGCATTATGTTATTGAACAATACATAGTGTAGCGATTGGAGCTCCTTAAAACAAAGACTGTATTGTTTGGCTACGCTCAGTACCTAAAGAATATCCACCATGCAGTGGGCATACTGTGTGCTGCAGAGTACAGGTTAATGATACCTTGATGGCAGCAATTCTTGATTACTGAATGTAGCCAGAATTATGTAATAATTTTTGTTACATCAATATTAAGGTGCCCCACCCCTGAACATTATATCTTGGCTTCTAAAACCGTCATGAACTTTTCCACATGTGTATGTGATTGGTGCTTGTAACTATGTAATTTGGACCTGCGTTTACTAGATTTTCAATATTAGAAGGCACAGTTAATGTGGTTTATGTTTCAGGTTGGTTCTGATGTATTTCTTTGCTATAAGAAATCTATGAATAGGGCAAACCTGATACCGTACAAGCCAGGTGAGTGTTGCAGTTTGGGTCAGATTACTAGAGAAATTATGATGTAGTGTTATTCATATAGTCACATCGAGGGCGTTGTGATGGGCTGGACATGTAGTTGGAATAAGGAAAACAAGGCATACATACAGGACAGTTTAGAAGTGGTGACATGGAAGATAAGCGGCAGATGGTTGAATAAAACCACATTGAAATCTTGGTGCATTGTAAGTGACAGAATTATGTGCATTTTAAATCCCAACTAAAACAAGTAATGCTTTCTGATTTGTAATTACATTGAAACTTATTTAACCTGATACTGCTTGAGGCATTTTTCCCATGTTAAACATTAGAATAATTTAATGACCAGATTTTTGCTTGTGACTAACCTTTAAATGACCTACGTTGGCATAAGTGAACACTCATGAGAATATACACCCCTAGAAATTTGTTTTATGTGTGTAGGCAACAAGGAAGTTACTGCATTTCTAAGACATTCTGCCTCATCCCCCCCCCCCCCTCCCCCTCAAAATGCCATTTACTACATCATTTTATCTTTTTATGTTCAAGTATTTTAACGTTTTTTTTTATTAACCATGCGCCAAAATTTAAATACCAACCTGGTTGCTCAGGTTAACATGTACTTTGCACCTGTAATATGTTTCACATTTAAAAGGAATTCCCTCCCAAGGAACATGACAAGTTAACAGCACAACAGATTTTTCATTTATTTACTACACTTTTTACATCAAAGTCATAATCAGTTTTACCATTGTTCCCATTCATTTCAGTATGTACAGTGACAAAATGATGGGTATGGCCAAACGGGAACAGTGAAGCACAACTATTTATTAAAAACAAATGGCTTTGTAATGAGCATAGGTAACACATTTTTAGGCTTTTTCATGCTGTCAGCATTGTGCAGTAAAAGTATTTAGAGGGATTTGTGTGATGAATTTAAAACTTGTTAAAAAAGGGACTGAGATCTGCGTTGTTTACAAAATTTGTCCTTGAGCATCTCCAAATATATCTTAACTATATTTGTGTTAAACATTAGAATTACTTATTATTTGCAGTGGCTAGCATGTAACTGTATTGTTTATGTAAGACTTGGCCATCCATAATTGTTCTTATTGTAGAAGGTAGAAGTTCTTAGTTGCAATTGTAACTTCCATACTAAGAACAAGTCTTACATAAGGAATAGTTACATGACTATTGGTTTGTAAATACACTATCGGACACATCTGTATCACCTTTTGAATGTTCTTTTACCAGTTAATATGAAGTTTGGTTAGCAGAAATGATTTTTATGAATGGTATCTTTGTTTTTTATAGATCATTATTGATTAATAAGAAACCTGTCAAACACAAGTGTTTTAGAACAGTTTTTGTGAATGATGTGCCTTTGTGTTTTATAGATACTTTTGATGGGTAAGAACACTGTCAATCACACCAGTTGTGGGACAGTGTCCTTATTAAGCAGCAGTTGTCTAAAAAACAATGGGATGTCATTCATGAAAGAGTAGTTGGGTAACCCATGCAGGTATGTTAATTAAAATATGACTAAATGAAACTCGTAGTATAGTCAAGAAAGGCAAACATAGTCTGATACATGTTGTATTCACAATGGTTTGTAACAAGCAGATGCTTTATCGCCATTGCTGTCCAACTTTGTTTTGCAGTATGGTGTTAGGACGGTTCAAGCAAACCAAGAAAGATTGAAGTTGAGTAGGACACATCATCTACTGCTGTATACTAATGATGTTAATTGATCAACTTGGTGACAACACTGATAGTGTAAAAAAGGCATGAACTTTGTTAGTCACTAGTAAGGATAGTGATCTAGAAATAAATGCTGAGAAAACTTTTGGAAGGTTCAAGTCCTGTGGGATGTGTATGTGCTGTTGTTGGTTTTGTTATATTCATGAGGAACTAATGCAATCTTATGAACAGAATGCAGAACAAAGTTACAACATAAAGACAACTAATAAATTGTTTGAAGTGTGACAGGGTTGAAATAAATTAAAATGACCCTGACAGATCAAAACTGCATAACTTGAAGAAATTAATAGGCAATTAAATTTGGGGATTGCTGGTTGTCATTTGTTCAGAATATTTTATCTTTCAATTCAGTATTTATGAACATATATATTAAATATACAGAACTACAATTTTGCCTGTTGTTTTATGTGAGTGTGTAACTTGGTCTGTCACATTTTTTTAAAAAAGTAGGCTGAGAGTGTTTGAGAAGGGGGTGTTGAAGATGATGTGTGAGCTGACATGGGGACAGTAACATGGGGGCTGGAAAAGAAATTGGATAATGAGGAGCTTTATGATTTATATGCCTCACCAAATATTGTTATGGTGATTTAATCAAGCATGAGATGAGCTGGGTATGTGGTTTTTGTGGGGGGGAAAGAGAAGTGCATACAGGATTTTGGTTGGTAGATCTGAAGGAAAGAGACCACTTAGAAGAACTAGGCACTGTTTGTAACCTTAGCATGTTAGTGGTGGTGATAGTTGTGTCACTGGAACAGGATCAAATTCAAACACTTCTAAAGTAGGATAAAAAGGCAGACATTCTGAAAGGTGTTAACTGAGTATTTTTCTTTGATGTATTTGTAAATTGACATTTCAGTAGTATTTTCAGTGTTATGTTGAGGCTGTCAGAGTACCCAGCACGTAGTACTGTAAAATCTCTTTTTAATGAATCTCTGGGGAGTGACTTTTTTCCATAGTCAAAGTTTTCACTACATAGTACATCTGCAACAATGCATCAAGAGGCTGTTCATTTTATAGGACTCACTCTTTGTGACAGTGACAAAAAATTCACCAAAAGTTTATAAATGATAAATCAGGATTTGACTGTACAGGCATTTCATTCATATATGGACTGTGATGAAGCAGATTTTGATGTAAACATGATGACACCAACTGGTTGAAGTAATGTTAACGTTTTGAATTCTGTTGTCACATATGATTATCAAGCGATGATGCGTTTGCAGGAATCTTGGCTCGTTACCCACACAATGATTATACAAACTTCCCATTGCCTGCTACGGTTCCAATGTTCTGCCTGCCAATGGGATCATCGGTGGAGTGCTGGCCTGCCACTGCCACTCAGCCAAGACCAGTGTTCTCAACCTTTGTTCTTACTGTCTCTGATGCTGCAGAAAAGGTTTGTCCTGTTAACCATTTGATATAAATCTGGAATTCATTTGTTTTAAGTTGGACTCTTGCCTTTACACCAATGCAGGATGTGTTCATGTGTGATCTTTGAATGTGAATTTCATGTTTGTGCAAGATCTTAAGTTCAAGGTATAAGGAAATAGTGACGTTGTCCCTGGGGTTAATGAACAACCTTGCTGTGAAGAAGTATAAGGAAGTGAAGGTATTGCTCCATGCTTTCTTGACCTTGGCAGTAGTTGGAGGTGAGTGGCTGGCTTCATGCCCTGGTCACTTTACCCCAAAGGAAGGGCCCTAGTGCCCATTTTGTAGGGGGCTGGATGGGTTCAAGAGCCAGTCTGGACATAGAAAAGAGAAAAATCTTTTGATTGTGCCAGGAATGGAAGTCTGATTTCTTGGTTTTCCAGCTCGTACCCTTGTCTCGTGTGGTGAATGAGCTGTCCCATTTCACAAGTTGAAGAGACAACAAACACCTTCTGCAAGTAAAATAGAGTAACATTTCATTAAGAAAACATTGTGTGCAGAGTATGTTGCTGCTTGAAAAGTGTGGAAGTAAAAGGGTTAAAAATACATTTAATCATACAGCATTGCTTCCCAGTATTTATGCTGCAGCATTCTGAAATGATACACATTTCTGCTCGTGTAGAAATGTTTATCATTTCATGTATTTTACAAAGTGTGTTAATAGAAGTAATATCATGTACAGCCCATCAACCTGTCCTGCTGCTTATTAAATTATTTGGTCCCAAATGATGTAGGATAGTACTAAGTGGACAGATGGGTGGATAGGTATGTAGATGGACCTACAGACAGATAAATAGACAGCTGGCATGATTCCTTGAACATACATACGTGCATACATCATTTGCTGTTCGTGTTTCCCTTTGATATACTTTAAATTGCTAGTGCTTTGTCAAAGATGTGTGTGGTGGGAAATAAGCCAGCAGCAAAGTTACTGAGAATGAGATCATTAAGAATGCATGGAACTTTACCACCATTCCTTTACACCTTTTCATGGCCTCTTGTTTTGAACAAGGATGACCATGTCTTCAGGTGTATGGTGCAGCTGTGACATTCTATGAGCGCGTTCCAACTGGCAGCCTTACAGCAGAGCAGTGCCACAAACTTCATTTAAACCAGTCGGCTGACGTAGAGCAGAAGACAGTGAACATCAACAAATGCATTTGCCTGCTCTCTCATTGGCCATTTTTTGATACCTTTGAGAAATTCCTCGTGTTTCTTTATGACATGGCGTGTTCTGGGCCACACGCTGTGCCTATTGAAAGGTGAACTCATTTTAATACTTCTAAGTAACTGTTTGAGGGTTAACATATTATGAACCAATGAGCCATTATCACTTCTAGTCACTTTGCTGTCATGTTCTAACAAGTGCTGAAACTCAGTTACACACAGTTATTTTTCTCTGACAACAATGGATCAGTGTGCTTCAGCCGATTAGCTTCAGTTATTGTAATTATTATTCAAGAATAATGCTGTTGACACAACTATCTTTTTATTATAAAAGCAGTATCTGTTGTTACAGTAGTTACTACTTGTTTTGACATAAGTCATCATCAGGTTAATGCCATACAATATGTAAAAAGAAGGCTTTCCCCTGATGATAACCTTCTGGGTCAAAACATATAGTGAACTGTTGTACATCACATACTGTGTTTTTATATAATATTCTTTAATAATTATTAAGTTAGAAAAAACACAATGAGATGTCTGTAAAAATTTTTCTGGTATATTTTAACACAGTTTTAGTTACTGTTTTATGACTAGCAATGTATAATTTTTTTTTGTATTAGTTCATTAGTTCAAGAGTTTGTATTTAATATTATTTTATGCATTGAGGTTTCAAAAAGGTAGCAGTAATAACAATCATTTTCTTTCCATCATGTGTCAGCAAGAAACTTGACAAATTGAATGTTTTTGCACGTTGTATGAAGCCAGTTGGCAACACTAGAGTGCATTTGCTTTTCCCTTATGAAAAGACATTCCTATATAATAAGTGTTTGTGTCTTTGCTGTCCTCGTGTTACTTTCCAGATGATAAAATTATATTTCTATCATCTTAGCTTAATTTATGTGTTCAGGCATATCTCCCATTTTCTGGAGGATGTACCATTTCCATCCGCGCAACGGCCCTGTATTTTAGTGCAGCTGTTAGCTGCAGAACGTGTTTTGCTCACCCAACCTGAGGACCTCCCGCTTCCAAGAAGGTAATTTTCATTCTGTGCATAGAAATAATGCTATGTGTAAGTCTGCATGATTATTTTTGATTAGTGGTATTTAATGAAATATAATTCGCATGCCTTGTATAGAAATTCGTAAGGGAAGATGCCATGATGTATAGTAGTCCTTGTGAACTTGACATCCTGAAGTCTTCAGTTACAGTGATTTTCATATAATTAGCCAATTACAGTTAACAGTAAGGACAATCTTTAGACCTATTTAAAGTGAACTGGGAAATTATCAGACAACTTCTTTATGAAGAAGTCGTAAAAGTAAAGTGACTAATTTTCAGTGAACTCTGCCTCTAAGAAGCAGAAAGCTTCACTCCGATGGAATGCACATACTTTCCAAATATATATTACTCTGATTTTGCATGCTTTTTTATGTTTAAGTTGGTTTATTTACTGCCACACCACTGATATCATGCTATGTATAGCTGGAGTGTATCTCCCTACAAAAGGTTTGTTTTGAGCATGCTTTAATGTTTAAGTGACAGGTGTGCCATTTAAATTTTGGAGCTTGGTTTATAAAAAAGTATTACTTGAACAGAAAAAGATAAATTTTAAAATAAAAGGAATTTTGCTGAAAATAAAGCAGAGATTTTGCCACGTATTAAAAATTCAGTAAACTTCCTGGTGCCAAAATGTATTATTTGAATTTCTAGGAGTGTTTTTTTTTCCCCCCTGTATGTTCACAAATGCAGACATAGGTCATTTAAAGGATAAAGGAGTGTTTGTATTTGGCTGTTATGATTTACAACTAAATTTGCTCAGCAAATGTGTTGTGAATTCACAATACCAGATTTCCTTGAATTTTTCTTCCATGAAGCAGGAAGGTATGTTTTCCCATGCACTTGTTTTGCTTTGTGGCATTGGCAGGATATCTGCCACATGATCTGCTGCATGAGTAGAATGCAATAGTTTTTCATGTCTGTGTAGCCATTACAGGTGGTTGTTTTACAGTGACATGACAATTGTTGCTGATTGTATCATATGTTGAAGTTTTAATTGGCTGTTTTGACTTACGTTTCAGTGGTGCAGGTTTCCGAGAGTTGCTCATGAACCTGGGTCCTGATAACTGCCTAACGATTCTGCTGTTGGCTCTGACTGAACAGAAGTTGCTTGTCCATTCACTTCGTCCAGATGTGCTGACAGCAGTAGCCGAGGCTGTATCAATGGTGTGTTTCATGTACTGCATACTCTTTCAAATGGCTTATCAAAACCTTGGTTTGTTACATAGTAAATCATATTTTGTTTATGTTTTATCAGAGGAATTAATCTTATGATGAAGCCTACCATTTTCTGTCATTGAAGGCTTGTGAACATGGTAAAGAACTTGTGTTCCATGAGGGATAGAAATTTCATGAGCAGCTAAATAAGTATAAATTCTCAAGACTGATTCTCCTGCATGAATTGGTTGAGACATTCAGGGTCATCCTTGAAACTGGAGGCAGCAAGATCCTCAGAAACACTGTCAACACAGCCCACTTTCACATGGTGCCAGTACCAAAAGAACGGTGTCACTGTCAATGTGACCATGAAAGTCACACACTAATACAGTGATGTTACATGTCATAGCATGTAGATTGCAAGTAGGCAAATAGGCAGACACCACATTACACACTACATTACACAAAATTCAGCATCATATATACCAGCTTCCTGTGTTTTTAAAATATACATCACCTGAAGGTGACCCAAGATTGTTGTGTAGACCCACTATTATTTTTCAGTTGGCATTTCAATACACTAGCATTTTAGTGGCATGACAATTGTCCATGTTCATTAACACAGCAGATATAATTCTTTTATCCAGAGGAACTTTTGAAGGCAATTTTATGTTTCCAGATAATTTTTCCGTTCAAATGGCAGTGTCCATATGTCCCACTATGCCCACTGGGCTTGGCTGAAGTGCTGCATGCTCCACTGCCATTCCTTATTGGGGTGGACTCGAGATTTTTTGATCTCTATGATCCTCCATCAGATGTGAACTGTGTGGACCTTGATACAAAAAACATCACAGTGTAAGTGTCAGCATTTCTCATTATGTTTTGCAGAACTCCTTGTGTGTATCCATGGGGTGTAGAGATGAAGCTGAGTGGTCATCATTGTATGCTGTTAAGGAACCTATTGCCTCTATCTTGAGGGGGTAACCAGAAGATGGAGGCAGTCAGTTTGCCTGAAGTGTACTTAAAAGGCATTGTGTGCAAATTTTTTGTGGTCTGTGAATAACTTCTTCCACATTATATTAGGCACATGCTTTTTATGCAATTTGTATGTGGGATTAGGGGCACGTCAGCATCAGAGGCTATATGTGTTACTTTTTACTTCCAGAACTATAGATACCCTGTACAGTGTACTGTTGATTATCCTGGGTAATGGTGGCAAGGGGGGGTACACAGATAATCGAAAACATATACTTTATTGAACACTGAACAGAAAATAAAAAGTGTAATTTGTTTATTTGAAAGGAGTACATCCCAATGTGGTTGTGGAACATTTGTTGTTTAATGCAATTTATTTGTTATATGCACGACATATATAGCTTACATTTATTGTTCATGTAAATAGTCTATGATTTTTGTTTGCTTTTGGGATTCCCTAATGAAAGTTTAAAAAAACATTATTTCACACCTTTTTCATTAGTCATTAGCAACTTACAATCACGCATGGATAATGTACAAACTGGATAATCTCTGCATGGATGATCGAGAGTATACTGTATTTTGTATGCATTTTTTGTTTGTATTATCTAAGAACTTTCAACACAGTTGCCACAGATTCTTTACTGGAGATTACATTTCAGATGTGATGAGAAACGAGGGAGCCTAACTGCCAAGTTACTACCAAAAAAGCCAGCACGGGTCCTTCGTAACACCCTGGTAGAGCTGACTGAGAAGAATTGCCAGTTCAAAAAGAGCTCTGACCAGATTTCTGCCCGTGACGTCAGCATTGATACGGACTTTAAGCAGAAGCGAAAAGAGGTGATATTTTTGTGGTTGTCACCGTAGAAGTATAAAATGTCAAGGTGGTCAGATATATTGATATATTGAAGTATTCAGACCTGAAGTAGCTGACAGTAAGTTTCCCTGAAACAGAGTGTGTTTGTAATTATAACACATCGCTGTCTGCAGAACCCTTCTGTGAACAGCTTAACCTTTATCCGACGAACGCACCAGATTCTTTTAAATTGGCATCTTACAAACGCACCAAACCACTGGCCATTTAAATGCCCCGCACACTCATGTAGAGGCTTAGAATAATAGCCCCACTCACTTTCTCCACATTATATAGTGGTTTGTGGTCAGATTCACGCCCCGGCCAATTTACCCAAATACGTACATATGCTCCTCATGTATACCAAATTTTTGGTCAGTCTGTACTATTCGAAACAGTTGTATGTTTGCTTTTATGCTAAACAACTGACTCCTTTCATTTCCTTCTCACCATGCCACTCCATTTGAAGTGTATTGACGACAAATTCCAACCCGACGAAGCCTCATTCACTCTGAAATGCATTGCTGTTACAGGAATTCTGTTTGTGACAGCATGCTTCGTATAACAACTTGCTTGCTGTGTACTCCGCTCTGAACTACAGAATTGCTTATTTGGCGACCTTTCTCTCTATAGTCGCAATAGAGACGCACATTATGTTTGCGGTCGCAGGCTATATCACTGCTAAAAGGGACTAAGCACCAACTGTCTGTATATGATAAAATGCAAATATTATATTGGTTCTCTATGTCAGTCTTCCATTTCAGTTTGGTTTCTGGTCCATTACAGAAGGACAGTTTGAAAAATACAATAAACAGGATGCATAAACTCGCCCACACCAATAAATTTAGGCAATTAATGGCTATATTGTGAGGTCATGGTTTTCCCATGCCCTACTTGTATATTGAACATGAGAAACCACACTCTGGCCATTTCCACTGGATTATTATTCCAACTGCAGTTACATATATACGAATAAGCAGACTGGTCTCTAAATAGTCAGCCATAATATGGCATTTCGCTGGATTAAGTCTTGGCCTGACTGAATATTCTTTTGTCAGCAGCATGGGCTATGTAGATAAGGGAGATAGAATGGCAAATTCGTATTCTATCAACTGTCGCACATGGAAATGGACAAAGAAACTCTTCCTCCATCTGTTTGACCTGTCCATTCTGAATAGCTACATCCTTTTTTCCTCACTGGAGGTAAGAAGATTTTGCATAGCGATTTTCAGAACATCCTACTGGGGAAATGACTGGCACACGCTGGACATGAACGGAATGTGCAAAGGCCAATTGGAAGATCACCTGCTGCTGCAACCCAAGTCTTTAGATTTGAAGAACGTGGTAGGAAACATTGGCCTATTCTGTATGCCACGTGAAGAAGATTTCGTGTGTGTGCGGGAAAGGGTGTCACCAGAAATGTTTCAGTGATATGCGAAAGGTGTGATGTAGCTCTTTGTTGTGATAGAAGATGCTTTGTGGACTACCACAACAAGGCAGATCCCTGAAACAT
>Ga0123353_10004219_pt1 | contig 18453 bp, 18 predicted proteins | sample TergutLab28metaG_3_FD_92763 | JGI IMG/M metagenome (GOLD analysis project Ga0123353, IMG submission 92763) | Labiotermes labralis P3 segment gut microbial communities from Petit-Saut dam, French Guiana - Lab288 P3 | ecosystem: Host-associated > Arthropoda: Insects > Digestive system > Gut ... | reverse complement strand
TCCGGCTTCCAGACCGAGCCTGTGTAGAAGTACCAGAGCTTGCGCTCAGGCACAAACCGGAGGACGTCCTTGTGAATGTCGGCGAACAGATTCCCGGTTCCGATGTCGTTCCAGGAAAATCGGAGATTAGATGCCGGTTCTAGCGCGAACACCGCATTATGAAAATCGTTATCCATAGATGGGCGGCAGCCGCCGGGGGTATAGGTGGCAGACACGGTCGCCGACGCTTTTTCGAGGGTAATGGCGCCATAGGTCGTGCCGCTCTGTTCCCGGTCCCATTTCTCCCGGTATAATGAGGACCGCCGGAACAGCCGGTCCATCTGCGCGATATCACGGCCACAGTAGAACGCCAGCATGGATGCGAGGGCCAGGTCAGCCTCGGATTGGGAACCATAGCCGGTGATATCCCCGGCCCATAGCCGCTTGAAAGCGTCGCCGTTTTTCGCAGCCTCCGCCTTAGCGATGACGCTCTCGTCCGTGAGGTAGGATTGAACCGCCGGGGCCACCTGCGGCTTGGTTCCTCTGAGCATATGCCCTTCAAGGAACGCCAGCGCCTGGTCCGTCCGGTCGGCGATGTCCATATCGCGGACGATGTGCCCGGTGAAGGTAAAATATCTCGATGTCAACCCGGAGAAATAGCATTCCACACCGTTGTTCGGGTTCTTGGAGTAATATCGGCTGTCGAGCCTACCGTGCGATGATGGAATCCGGGCCACGTCACAGGTAAACAGGATATGGAGCCCCTTGCCGCCGGGGGACTTCTCGGTATATGTATCCATGCTGTCAACAATGGCCCGAGCATCCGGGTCCTCCATGCCGCGGTGGTCGACGTCGATACCGCAGAGGCCATCGGTGAACACCACGCCCACACCGTCGAATTTGAACTTGTCCACAGCTTGGAGGGCCGCTCCATAGGTCCTCCAGCGTGGGCGGTGTGCCTCCGACGTGCCGACGGGGATGCCGTCAGCGCCATATGGAACCTTGGACGAGCGTCCGCCCACAGCCTCAAGCCGCCAGCATATCCACTGTGGGCGCTGTTTCAGTTCCGCGATTGTCATTGCCGCTGGCCTCCCAAGTCTGTGTGCTCCAAGCTCTCCAGTTGGGCGCACAGCCTGTCAAAATTGATCAATGCTTTTTTGTTGATGTAGACGGCTGGCAATTTGCCTTGCTTCAAGAGCAGCCGCAGGGCATGTTCGGCCATCAGCCCGGTCCTGGCGATTTCCCTCACGGTCATCAACCTCGGTGTGTTACCGTTCATTTCTGTCCCTCCCTTCCCGAAATGCCGCTTGACTTTCCCGCGCATCGGACTATAATATAGAATAGAACGTTTCGCCAAACGTTCTAACTGAATAATACACTAGGACGCCACGAATGTCAAACCTAAAACGCACGAAATAAAAATTGTTCTGATCTGGAACGAAAAGAAAGAAGGGGAACAAATGTCCTCAAACTACAAGCAGAAGGAAGAATTGCGGTCAGTCGGCCAGAGGCTCATGGAACTACGGGAGCAACACAAAATGACGCAGGACGAATTGGGCGCGAAGCTGCGGGTCCCAAGATCCACCGTGGCCAAATGGGAGAACGGCGCTCAAGACTTCAAGAGCGAAACCATTGTCAGGCTATGCGCGATACTCGGTGTTTCAGCGGACTATCTTCTATTGGGGGTATCCGCCGAGGCGATTGATGTATACCAGAAAACCGGGCTTGTGGATTCTTCGCTGGACGCGCTGGCTGATCTGAAGAATGTTGAAGACATGCTGCTAGGCGGCGATTTTGGCAGAATTGGCTTTATCAACAAGTTACTCTCAGACAAGCGCTTCTACGAACAGGTTGATGAGTTTGTCGATTTCAGGACCGAATGGCGCGCCATTCAGAGAGGGATCGTAGAGCTAGAAAAAATCAAGAAGATGACGGACGACCGTGATAAGTACCAGGATGCGAGGGACAGGTTGAAAGAGCTACGCGAGCACATCGAATTCCTGCGCTGGAAGCACTCCCAGAGCGTAGGGAAATACATCGCAAAACTACTGGAGGAAAAATGAGATGGCATCCATAGCCAAACGCGGCGATACCTACCGTGTCATGGTCAGCCTGGGCTACGGGCTGGACGGGCGGCAAATCCGCAAGACATGCACGTTTACACCGCCACTAGGGGTCACCGAAGGTAAGGGCCGCAAACTCGCCGAAGCCTTCGCCCACGACTTTGAGAAGCGCTGCAGGGGCGTGTCAGATCTTGGTGACAACCTGCGGTTCCACGAGTTGACTAATTGGTATTATTCGGAAATCGCGCCGAATGTCATCCGGGAGAGAACGGTCTACGACCAGAAGATACTTTTGAACCTGTATGTTATGGACGAGTTTGGCCACTTGAAGCTGAAGGATATAACGACCGCTCGGCTTGACGAGTTATGGAACCGGCTGCGGCGGGACGGCGGGCGGCAGGAATACTACGCGCTCCGAGACAAAAACGTCATCCCCCATGGAAAACGCAGGGAGACGGCTAGAGCGGCGGAGTTGACAGAGAGTATCGTATACAGAGCCTGTATGGGAGAAAAGCTGACAAAGCAATCCGCCGAGAAGATCGCGGCGGCGCTCGGGAAGCCGTTCAAGGAACTATTCGAGCTGGTGTATGAGAAAGGCGGGCTGTCTTCATCCACCGTGTGCCACATACGGGCCACAATGTCGGCGATATTGCGGACGGCGGTGAAAAAGGGCTTGCTTGAGAAAAACCCGGTCGCGAACACCACGCCGCCGAAGCCGGACTACAAAAAGAAGCTGTTTCTTGACTCGGGTCAATGCAAACAGCTTCTTGATATTTTAGAGGATGTTGAGAACCGGCAATTGCGCGTGATGATAAACACGCTCCTGTTCACAGGCCTGCGGTCGGGAGAGCTGCTCGGATTGCAGTGGAGCGACATAAACTTCGACGAGGGTACGATTACGGTCAATAAGACGCTCCTGCGCCTTGTGGGTAAATATGTGCTCTCCGAACCGAAAACGAAATCCAGCGAGCGCATCGTCAATGTCCAGCCTGAGCTGCTCTGTCTCCTGAAAGAGCACAGAGCTTGGCAGGACGAGCGCAAGGCGATATTCGGCTTGGCGTGGGAACAGCCGGATCAGGTATTCTCAAACGCCACAGGGCGGTTTTACAACGGGGTCACGCTGAACCAGCAGTTCAAGGGCATCCTTCGCAAACACGGCCTGCCGGACCTGCATATCCATGACCTCCGTCACGCGACGGCTTCGCTCCTGATAAACGCGGGGCTTCCCGTCAGGGTGGTAGCCGACCATCTGGGACACCGAAGTACCCAAACCACGCAAGACGTGTACGCGCATGTTTTCGCCGAATCCCGCGCCAGGGCCGCCGACGCCATCAGTATCGCACTGGGGAACTGAGCGGGTAAAATGTCAACGGTTGATTGTTGGCGTTTATAGCATTGAGGACCCGGGTCCACAATGCTATCCTCTTGGGATGGTACGGACCTCGGTCCATACCTTGTGCCTCTGGATCGTCGGAGCCCAGGGCCACATGCTAAGAAGCAAAAACAAGATGTGCACCTTAGTGCCTATCTTTCGTTCCCTGATAGGGTATGGACGGGCGACCATATCCTATTATATTGTGAATTTGCCTTGATTAGGATATGTACCGTCGTGCATGTCCTATCCCATAGGATATGGACCGCGATCCGCGATCCACATCTTTCGAGCCGCGTTTGAACCCTGTGGACCACGGTCCGTAGGGTCAGCAGGCTTTTGGGGGCTAGCGTTGGAGAGGGTATGCACCACGGTGCACACCTTGCCTAACGATGTTGGTAGCCTATTTCGCAATTTTGTTGACCCTGCGATTCTTAGGGTCGTGTGGCAATGAGCTCAGGGTTTGACGCATTATCCATCTCCGTCCAGCCAAGGGGGTACACATTGCGTACCCCCTTGATGCTCTTGAACAATCAGCTAAGGGTTATAATTACATGATGACCGGAACCAAATTCCGATCACAATTTAAAAGTAAGTCAGATTTAGTTTTGGAGACGGCCTATCACTTCCACGCCAAGGGCCGGAATTCGACTCCGCCCCTTGTAAAATGACTTCCGCCTCCACACCCCGGGGTGGCGAAACACCACCCCGGCACTGGTACGAATAAGCAGGAAATATGATTTTTGCTGCCGAATACAAGACTTTGTCTTGTATTGAAAATAACGGTTAAGGCCAAGGGAGACAGTAATATTAGCATTCTTGGTAGGTGGTGAATCGCCACCCTCCCGCATAAAGGGGTTCTCATTTGCGTATATCCCTTGCCAATGCGAGAGGGCAACAGTGCGCTAGGGTACGTATCATGTACCCCAACTTAGAGAAAGGCGATGCCTTCGGAGCAAACGCCAAAATGCCGAACCGTGCGCTGGTGTTTGTTTGGTGTTTTAAACTATGAAAAAGGGCTAAATGGCGCGATACGAAACACCACGCCGGTTGCCCAAAAAGCCCGAGATGTCGCGCTTTATCGCACTACGCGGTACGCCCTGATACGATTGCGTCCTATTCGTTGCGCAACCCATGATGATATTTCTGAAATTGTAGCTATCTATCACAGCTTGATCGGTACGCCGGGATGCACTTGGGATATGGAGTATCCAAGCAAAGAGAGCGCAAAGGCGGATATCGAGGGCGAATCATTGTATGTTCTGAAGAAGAATGGCGAAATCATTGCGGTTGCGTCGGCAGGTGGTTTTGACGAGTTGGGGCATTTGCAGTGGACACCTGAAAAGCCTTGCGAGCTGGCGAGGATAGGCGTTGTCCCGCGATTGCAAAGCAAAGGTATTGGAACGCTTATCCTTCAAAATGTCATTCACGCAACAAGGAAAAAAGGGTTTGATGGAATACAGATGCTGGTGAGCAAAACCAACCCCGCTGCTTTGGCTTTATACGAAAAGAACGGTTTTGAAAGATGCGGGGAAACGTTTATGTACGGCACTGATTTTTATTGCTATCAGATCAAATTTGATCCAACAGGAGGAGTTTACCATGCGTAGAATATTTGTACTGTTTCTGGTTCTGGTTTGTGTAGCGGCGCCCGCCATAGCCGCTGAGTTTTCCGTGCTGACCGGGGAGAGCAATGCTCTGAAAGACGGCGGCACGGTCTCCTTGGGTGTGGGCCAGGCGCTGCACATCAGCCTGGGGGCAAACGCCACCACCGGTTACGCGTGGGTGTGCAACGTCGCCGATGAAACGGTCGTCACCTTGCTGGGCGAAGGGTACGTGATGGATGACTGTGACGATCCGGAGATGACGGGCATCGGCGGGACCCAACACTTCTTTCTATCGGCCCTGGCTGCCGGTGAGAGCCAAATCGAGCTTCGTGAGAAGCAGTTTTGGATGGAGGAAAGCGAAGACGACCTTCTGCGCACTTTCACGGTGGTTGTGAAGTAAAGATGCATTCAAACGAAAATCCCTATGCCGGGCTCGAAGAGCGCTTCGCGGCCTTTGCTGCGTATGAGTCAAAAATAATCGCCGCCATTGTGATCGGCTCCCGGGCCAGAAGCGACCGGCCTGCCGATGTGTATTCCGACTTGGATCTGATCGTGATTGTAGAGGACCCGGCCTTTTTTCTGGAGACCGACGGTTGGCTCCGGCGGATCGGAGAATTTCATGTTTCCTTTGTGGAGGACACCATCGGCGGAGCCAAAGAGCGCAGGGTGCTCTTTGAGGTTGGGCTGGACGTGGATTTTGTGTTCCTGCCGGAATCTGAAGCACGGGATGCATTGCGCAACCCGGAAGCTGTGGGCATACTGCAGCGCGGATACCGTGTGGTGATGGACAAGGGCGGTTTTTCCGCCCTATTGCCGCCTGCTGATGCCTCCCCTCCGCCTGCAACCCTGCCGGATGAGGCCGGGTTTGGTCATTGCACAAACGACTTTTGGTATCATGCGGTGTGGACGGCCAAAAAGCTGTTGCGCGGCGAGCTGTGGATGGCAAAATCCTGCCTGGACGGCTATATGAAGCACAGGCTGTTGTGGATGATGGAGTGCCATGCCCGCGCCATGCAAGGCCCCCAATGCGATACCTGGCACGCCGGGCGATTTTTGGATACCTGGGCGGATGCCGCTACTAAGTGGGCGCTGCGAGATGTTTTTGCCCACTACGATGCTCAGGACATCAAGCGAGCGCTGTTTGCCACGATGGCGCTGTTTCGCAGATTAGCTGCCGAAAGCGCTGAAAAGCTGGGTTTTTGTTATCCGATGCAGGCGGACCGGGCCGCAACCCAATGGGTGGGAGGAGCCCTGCATGAATGAACTGATCTCTCTGCTAAAATCCAAATACGGCATTCATGCCAGCGGCATTTCTTCCGCCCCCGGCGGCTTTTCCACAAAGGCCGCTTTTCGTGTGGCAGGTGGGGACGGCATCGACTACTTCCTGAAAGTATACGATAAAACCCTGCCCACCACCCGGTTTTTTGTGGAACGAATCGACGCCTACATGCCGGTGCTGGCCTGGCTGGCGGCGTCGCCTGCCTTGAGCGGGCGCGTGCTGACGCCGGTCCCGCTGCGGAGCGGGGGGTACAAGGCCGAGACGCGAGACGAAGTGTACGTGCTGTTCCATTATGTACGCGGACAGTCGCCGGGCATAGAGGGCATGACCCGTGCGCAGACGGTGGATTTGGCCGGAATATTAGCTCGCCTGCACGAGGCCGTCCCGCCTGAAGCGCCTGGGCTTGAAGAGGATATATCGCTGGCCTTCTGCGACCGGCTGTTGATTTTTTTGGATGATGTGGATACACGGCAAGGCGCGCTGCCGGGTCTTATTGCGCCCCATGCCCAGATGCTTCGCGGGGCGATAGGGGAGACCCTGCGCCTGCGGGATACGATACGCTTTGGGTATACGCCGCTGGCGCTGTGCCACGGGGACGCTCACGGCAACAATGTGATCCAGAGCGAGCGCTTGGTGCTGGCGGATTGGGAGGATTTACGTCTTGCGCCACCCGAGGCCGATCTGTTCATCTATGCGTGGCATCCGTACGGGGAGACGCTGCTTGAGGCGTACGTTGCAGCCCGGCAGGGCTATCGCATCAACCGGGAGTTGTTGTATTTTTATGTCCTGCGCAGGCGGATTGAGGATGTGGCGGTGGATGTGCAGCGTTTGACCGAGGAGGCTCCGGACGAGGGCGAGAGGGCAGAATTATTGAAATGGATACATCGCGGTATCGATGATGTACGCCGTGCATACATCCTGTAGGGGACGCCGCCCTCGGCGCCCCGCGCATCGCCCAGAATCAGCGCGGCTGTATTGCAACTCAACGGCGCGCCCCACAACGAGGTTTTTGGCGATAGCCAAAACAACTTACTTTCGCTTCCCACCCGGCTTACCCTTGGCCCGAGGCGAGGCCTTCGTGTTTGATGCGACGGCCCTTTTTGTGTTGGCCGAGGCCTTTTTCACCGGTTTGCGCCAAGGCGGCGCAAGGCATTCCCGGCCATAGCCGATCAAGTCCTCGCGCCCAGCTTTGATCAGCGCCTCACGAACCAACGCATGGTTGGCCGGGCGGCGGTACTGCAGCAGCGCCCGCTGCATCGCCTTGTCCCTGGCGGTGCGGGGCACATAGATGGGCTCCATGGTGCGCGGGTCCAGCCCGGTGTAGAACATGCAGGTGGACAATGTACCGGGGGTGGGGTAAAAATCCTGCACCTGCTCGGGCTGGTGGCCGGTATCGCGAAGGTAAAGGGCCAGTTCGACGGCCGAAGCCAGGTCGCTGCCCGGATGGCTGCTCATCAGGTAGGGCACCAGGTACTGCGAGCGGCCCAGCGCCCGGTTGACGGCTTCGTACCGGCGGGCGAAGCTGTCGTACACCTGGCGGCCCGGCTTGCCCATGGTGGCCAGCACCTTTGGGCATACATGCTCGGGTGCCACCTTGAGCTGCCCGCTCACATGGTGTTCGCATAACTCCTGCAGGAAAGCCGGGTTGGGATCGGCCTGTATGTAATCGTAGCGCAGGCCGGAACGGACAAATACCTTTTTGATACCGGGCAATGCCCGCAACTCGCGCAACAGCTCCAGAAACTCCCGGTGGTCCACGATCAGCTTATCGCAAGGTTTGGGAAAGAGGCATTGCTTACGCGGGCACGCGCCGCGCTGGAGCTGGCCTTCGCAGGCCGGGCGGCGGAAGTTGGCCGTGGGGCCGCCCACATCGTGGATGTAGCCCTTAAAACCCGGCAGGTGGGTGAGCATGCGCGCCTCCTGCACCAGCGAGGCCGGGCTCCGGGAGCTTACGATGCGTCCCTGGTGAAAGGTGATGGAACAAAAGCTGCATCCGCCAAAACAGCCCCGGGTGGCGGCCAGGGAGAACTTGACTTCTTCTAAAGCGGGCACACCGCCTGCTTGATCATAGTCAGGATGCCAGGCCCGCTCAAAGGGCAGGGCGTACGCCGCGTCCAGTTCCGCGCGGGTCAGCGGGAAATCCGGTGGGTTTTGCAGCAAATAGCGGCCCTCAGCCTGTTTTTGCGCCAAGGGCCTGCCGCGATAGGGATCCTGCTCGGTGTGCTGCACAAGGAAGGCCTTGGCGTAGGCGGTTTTATCCCGGGCGCAGGCCTCGTGTTCCGGCAAGATAGTGTATTTTGAAGGTGGCGCAGCCACCGCCATCCAGCATGCGCCGCGCATGGCGGGCAGTTCTTCGGTTGGCGCGCTTCGCTCCAACCAACGGGCGGCGGCAAGGACGGTGCGCTCGCCCATGCCGTAGAGCAGCAGATCCGCCCCGCTGTCCGCCAGGATGGAGCGGCGCACGGTATCGTCCCAATAATCGTAATGGGAGAAGCGGCGCAAGGATGCCTCCACACCGCCGATCACGATGGGAACATCGCCAAAGGCACGGCGGATCAGGTTACAGTACACGATGGTGGCGCGATCCGGCCTGCAACCCGCCCGGCCTCCAGGCGCGTAGGCGTCGGAGCTGCGCGGCTTTTTGGCGGCGGTGTAGTGGTTCACCATGCTGTCGATCACTCCGGCGGACACCAAAAAACCCAGCCGCGGCCGCCCAAACAGGCTGATGGACGCGGGATTTCGCCAATCGGGCTGGGCTAAAACTGCAACCCGGTATCCAGCCTTTTGCAGCACACGGCCCAACAGCGCCGCGCCGAAGGAGGGGTGATCCACGTAGGCGTCGCCGGATACGAACACAAAATCGGGCGCGTCCCAGCCGAGGGCGGCTATATCCTGGGCGGTTGTGGGTAAAAAAGCTGCGCGCATGGTTACCTCGCAATCGCATTTTGTAGGGGCGGCCGCCCTCGGCCGCCCGCTTCTTTCCAGTTGCGGCGGGCGATCGGGGGCGATCGCCCCTACGGTTGGCGGTGAATTTATAGGACGGTTAACGTGTGATTCGGTTGTTCGCAAACGATCTTATCCGGCTCCACCTTGGCGTAGGATGCCGTGTCCAAATAGAGGGTAAAATGCGGATGGTTTTTTAAGATCGTGGCCGGAATCTGGTTGGTGACCGGGTTTTGCAGGGTATCCCGCACCGCGTCCGCTTTTACGGCAAAGGGCACGCTGGACACGATGCGCTCGCATTGCAAAATCTGGTGCGCGGTCATGGTCACGGCGCGGTCGGGCACCTCTTCCATGGAATCGAACCACTTCTCGCCCACCTGCTGGGCCTTGCAGCGATCGTCCAGATGCACGTAGATAAAGGCTTCTTTGCTGTCAAAATCCGCGGGGGGATCGTTAAAGGCAATGTGGGCATTCTCGCCAATGCCGATGATGCCCAGGTCGATGGGTTCCGAGCGCACCGCATCGGTGAGGGCGGCCATGTTTTCCGGCGTGCCGTCCACTAGGTGGGCCTTGCCGGGGTTCGCTATATCGATAAAGCGCTCCCGCAGGTACTTGCGGAAGCTGGCCCGGTGGGTGTCGGGTAGGCCTACGTACTCATCCAGATGGAACATCTCCACCAGATGCCAGGGGATGTCCTGGCGGGTAAGGGCGGCCAGGGTGGTGAACTGCGACGCGCCGGTGGCCAGCAGGATGCGTGCCCTGCCCCGGCGGCGGATGGCGTCCTGTATGATCCGGGTGGCTTGGCTGGCGGCGGCTTCGCCCAGTTGGTCAGCATTGGGGTATACAAAGATGTCCATTGCTTTCAATCCTTTCAGTTCGCATACTTGATGCTTAATAAGCGTTTGGCGGCCTCCAGCTGTTCGGGCCGGTGGATGTCCATATCGACGCTCCGCCCCTCCACATAGGGTGTGGCGGCGCGGAAGGATTCTTTGATATCTTCCGGCAAAACATCGTCGGCTTCCACACAGGCTACGCCTTTTTCACCCAAACCAATGCGCAATCGAAAGCAACCTTTCAGCGGGACAAAAAAGAGCAGATTCCGTTTTTTGCTGATTAATTTGCATGTCCAACCCGAAGCCTTGCCATAGTGTTTCCACTCGGCGGTGATCGCGGGATACGTGTCTTGCACATGGGTTTTGATTTCGTCCCATAGGGGATAGGCGGGGCCAAGGGCGGATGCGACCATGGCGTCATCCGGTATGTTCGTTTTGTCGTCAAAAAAACTTAGTGCCATTCAAAATGCCTCCTAGTCAGTTTTTCTACAGTATATCATATCGAATATGACATTGAAGGAAGGTTTACAGCTTGCCCGCATTTTTGCGCTCCTCCACCCAGCCTTCTTTGATCACCTGGCGCTGACGGGCGATGCACAACGAAGCGGCGGGCACGTTTTCTGTTACGGTGGAACCGGCGGCCACGTAGGCGTCTTTGCCCACCTCCACAGGGGACACCAGGTTGACATTGCAGCCGATGAAGGCCCGGTCTCCCACCCGGGTACGGTGCTTGCGCTTGCCGTCATAATTGACGAACACCACGCCGCAGCCCAGGTTGATATCCTCCCCCAGGTCGCTGTCGCCCACGTAGGTGAGGTGGGAAATACGGGTGAGGTCGCCTATGGTGCTGTTTTTGATCTCCACAAAGTCGCCCACGCGGCAACGTGCGCCTAGCTTTGTGCCGGGCCGCAAAAAAGCGAAGGGCCCGACGGTTGTCTCGGCTCCTATCTCGGCTTGGTCAGCGACGACGCTCTCCAGCCTGACCCCGTCGGCCAGTTCAGTATCCCGCAGACGGTTGTTGGGCAGCAGGGTGCAGTTTGCGCCGATCACGGTGCGGCCTTCCAGCACATTGCCCGGATAGATCACCGTGCCCGGGCCGATGCGCACGTCGGCGTCGATGTAGGTGGCTTTGGGGTCGATGATTACCACGCCGTTTTGCGCGTGGATTGCGTTGATGCGGTCGCGGGCCTCCGGGTCGGCAAAGGCGGGTATGCTCAAGAGATGAACCTCCTTATGAATTTAACAGCCAATCCGCGGGCCGGATCAGCGCCGACTCGCGCTCGTCGTCCACTTCTTCCATGATCATCAAGGCTTTTGCGCTTTCCAAGCGCTTGCGCTCCGGCTCCGATGTGGCGATCACCACGCATACCCCCACCACCGTGACCGAAAATTCGCGCATCATATCCATCATACCCTTGGCGGTGCCGCCGGCCTTCATAAAATCGTCCACGATCAGGGCGCGCTGGCCTTCTTTCACCGCCCTGCGGGAGAGGGACATGGTTTCAATCCGCCCCGCCGAGCCGGACAAGTAGTTGATGTTCACCGCCGGGCCTTCGTACACCTTGCTGTTGCGGCGGCCGATCACTAAGGGGACGCCCAGGGCCTTGGCGGCCATCAGCGCTACGGGAATGCCCTTGGTTTCCATGGTGAGCACAAAGTCCGGTTCGTCGGCATAAAACTGGCCGGCCATCACCGCGCCCATCTTTTCCACTAAGTCGGGCATGGACAGGATGTCGGCCATGTACAAAAAGCCACCGGGCAGCACCCGGCCCGGTTCGGCCAGCCGGTTTGCTACGGACTGAACAAACGCCAATGCCGCCGAGGACGTCATCGTCGGGCGGTACCGCACGCCACCGGCCGCGCCGGTCACGGTGTCCAGGGAGCCGAGCTGGAAAGCTGCCATGGTGTCGGCCAGAATGTCGATATCCTCGCTCAGGGTGGACTTGGCCGCGCCGAACAACTCGGCAAAGCGGCTGAACCGGATCACCTGATTGGGCGCGGAGGTTAGTATGCGCGTTATGGCGGCCAGTCTTTCATTGCGCCGGATGTTTTGCATAGCAAATGCTCCTTTCTGCGTCCCGCAGAAGAAATCCGAATGATTTTTTTCTTGCGGTATGATTATATACCATGATTGGCGCGAAATCCACTTTTTCTCACGAAATATTCTTTTTTTGTTCGTGTATTGATTGCGGGCGGGCCTTCGGCGTATAATAAACGCAATGTGAAAAATAAAACGTTTGGCAGGTGCACGATGCAGATTCCGAAAGTTCCGCACATACGTGGTTTCCGGGGGCAGCGCATCCACATGATAGGCATCGGCGGCAGTTCCATGTCCGGCTTGGCTGAGATGCTGCAAGCCCAGGGATACCGCCTTTCCGGATCGGACAATACCGAGTCTTACGCCACCCGCAAACTGCGGGAGAAGGGCATCCCTATTGCTATCGGCCACGACGCCGCCAATATAGCCGGAGCCGCGCTGGTGGTGTATACCGCCGCTATCGCAATCGACAACGCCGAGCGGGTGGCTTGCGAGCGCCAGGGCATACCCACGCTGGAACGCGCTTACCTGCTGGGGCAGTTGATGGAAGGGTACCCTTGCGCCATCGGCGTGAGCGGCGTCCATGGCAAGACGACCACCTCGTCCATGCTGGCGCAGATTTTGTTAGAAGCGGGCAGGGATCCGGCCATCAGCATCGGCGGGTCGCTGGACGCCATCGGCGGCGGCATGCGGGTGGGCCACGGCGATGTGTTTTTGGCCGAGGCCTGCGAATTTAACGCCAGCTTTTTGCGGCTGCGGCCCACCGTAGCCGTGCTGCTCAACATCGACGAGGACCACCTGGATTTTTACCGGGATATCGACCATATCACCGAGACCTTCGCCGAGTTCTTGGCCTTGCTGCCCCCCGACGGAACCTGCGTGGCCTGCGGCGACGACGAACGCGCCTTGGGGTTGCTGCCGGGCCTGCATTGCCAGTGGCTCACTTATGGCCTGGGCGCGCACAACCGCTGGCAGCCGTTGGAGCTGGCTTACGATCAAACCGGCCACGCCGCCTTCACCGCCGCCCTGGACAGCCGGCCCATGGCCCGGGTGGAGTTGCAGGTGCCCGGCTCCTTCCAAACCCTCAACGCCCTGGCCGCCCTGGCCACCGCCCATGCGGTGGGCATCGATATGGACATCGCCGCCCGTGCCCTGGGGGGATTCGTGGGCGTGCACCGCCGGTTTGAGCTCACCGGCGTGGTGCAGGGCGTCCGCCTCTATCATGATTACGGGCACAACCCCACCGAGATGCGCTACGCCCTTTCGGTGGCGGCGATGCAGCCCCACAACCGGCTGTGGGCGGTGATGCAGCCCCACACCTATTCCCGTGTGAAGCGGCTGTTTGAATCCTATATCCATTGCTGCGACGTAGCCGACGAGATACTGATCACCGATATCTACGCCGCCCGGGAGAAGGATCCGGGGGACATCCACAGCGCCATGCTGGTGGAGCGCATCGCCGCCACCGGGCAGAATGTGCATTACACGCCCACCTTTGACGATACCGAGGCGTATTTGCGGGCCCGTTGGCAGCCGGGGGATTTGGTGCTGACCATGGGGTGTGGGAACATCAATTTGCTGAATGACCAGATTGCGGAGAGGGAGGAGCAATAAAGAAGCCGCCTTGAAAACACAGCATTTTCAGGGCGGTTTCTTTTTGTTTTCCCTTTGTCTGCATGTACGCAACATCAATTGTATGTTATAATGAATCCACCCCACGATCCCACACAAATCGGAGGAACACGTTTCATGCCGGAAATCGCGCGGGCCTGCCTGGCGCTGATCCTCAGTTTCGGGCTTGCCTATGGCGGATGGAGCGAGATGGCGCCCCATGCCGATCCGTATTTCGATACGCTGATATTGGTGAACAGAGACAACAAGGCCCCGGTAGCCGCGCCCTCGTTGGTGTTGCCGGATATCCCGCCGTCCAGGCCGGGCAACGCCTCGAATCTCTACATGCATCCCGATGCCGCGAAAGCCCTGGAGCAGCTATTTGCCGCCGCGCTGGTGGAGGAAGGGCACGCGCTGTACGGCGTGTCCGGTTACCGCTCGGCGGGGACCCAGGGCGCGATCTACGAGCGCCGGGTGGAAGAGAGCGGGGAGCATGCCAAAAAATACGTGGCCCCGGGCGGTTATTCGGAGCATCAAACCGGCTTGGTGATGGATATTACCGGCGGCAGCGTGCGGGAGCAGGGATTGACCGCAAAGTTTGGCGATTCCGCCGAAGGGCTGTGGGTGGCCGATAACGCGCATCGTTTTGGGTTTATCATTCGCTATCAACTCGGTTGGGAGCGGATCACCGGCTACAACTATGAGCCGTGGCATCTGCGTTATGTGGGCATTGAACACGCGCCGCGCATGTACGAGATGTGCATTCCGTTGGAGGAGTACTTGGCCCTGCTGCAGCAGGAGCGTTTGAGTGATGTGCGCGTTGCGATGGGGCTGGAGCCGCTTTTTACGCCCACGCCGGAACCCTCGCCTGAGCCGACACCCACGCCCATTGCAGCGCCGCTGATGACACTGGCCCCCGAGGCCATCCCATCCCAGCCGCCCGGCGAGAATCCATTCGGCACACCTATACCCATAAATTAAGTTACGAGTTACAAGTTACGAGTTACAAGAGGAACGGATGGAGCGAAAAGGTTGACCGAGACTTCTTGTAACTTGTAACTTCAAACTTGTAACTACTGCAAGGAGGACTATCCACATGCAAAGCATCATCCGAAACCCTGCCCTGGCCGAGGAAGGTCGCCAAAAGATCGCTTGGGCGGCGGGACACATGCCCGTGCTGGGCGCGCTGGCGGAAGAATTTGAGCGCGAGCAGCCCTTTGCGGGCCTGCGGGTGGCCCTGTCCATTCACTTGGAAGCCAAGACCGCTTACCTAGCCCAGGTGCTCACCCGGGGCGGCGCCCAGGTGGCGGCTATGGGCTCCAATCCGCTCTCTACCCAGGACGCGGTGTGCGCGGGGCTGGCGGCCTCGGGCGTCGCGGTGTTCGCTACCCACAACTGTACGGCCCGGGAGTATGAGGACTATTTGATCCAGGGGCTGTCCATCAAACCCCACATCATCATCGACGATGGGGGCGACATGGTGCAACTGCTCCACGGCTCCCACAAGCGCCTGGCCGAATGCCTGATCGGCGGCTGCGAGGAAACCACCACCGGCGTGCTGCGGTTGAAAGCGCGAGCGGCGGCGGACCGGCTTAATTTCCCCATGTTCAACGTAAACGATGCCGACTGCAAGCATCTGTTTGACAACCGATACGGCACCGGCCAGTCGGTTTGGGACGGTATACTGCGCACCACCAACCTGATCGCCGCCGGGCAAACCGCCGTGGTGGCGGGTTACGGCTGGTGCGGGCGCGGCGTGGCGCTGCGGGCTAAGGGCCTGGGCATGCAGGTGATCGTTACCGAGGTGGATCCGGTGAAAGCCATCGAAGCGGTGATGGACGGCTTTGAGGTGATGCCCATGATCGAAGCCGCGCCCCTTGGCGACTTTTTCATCACCGTAACCGGCTGTAAGCAGGTGATTACCGAGGATCATCTGCGAACGATCAAAGATGGCGCGATTCTGTGCAATGCCGGGCACTTCGACGTGGAGGTGGATGTAGCCTGTCTGCGCCAGTCCGCGAAGAAGAGTTGGCAGGCGCGGCAGAACATCGAAGGGTTTGAACTGCCCTGCGGCAAGACTGTGTACCTGCTGGGCGAGGGTCGTTTGGTGAACTTAGCCTGCGGCGATGGGCATCCTGCCGAGATCATGGACATGAGCTTTGCCCTCCAGGCCCTGTGCGCGGGGCATCTGGCTCGGCATGGCAAGGACATGAAGCCCGGCGTATTCCCGGTTCCCACGGAGATCGACCGCCGCGTGGCCGAGCTCAAGCTGAGCAGTTGGGGCCGCAAGATCGACGTGCTCACCGAGGAACAGGCCGCCTATTTGGCGGGATGGGAGGCATAAGCATTGCGTTGCGCAATCGACAATGTGGCCCTGTTTACCGGATCGGATTGGGTGCCCGATGCCTGTGCACACATTGAGGGAAGCAAGATCGTCTACGCCGGGCCAAGGAATCAGGCCCCGGTTTTCGACCCGGCAGATCGGTGCATCGATGGCAAGGGAGGCGTGCTGATGCCCGGCTTGGTCAACGCCCATACCCACCTTTCCATGACGCTATTGCGCGGCATAGGCAGCGATCAGGTGTTGCAGGATTGGCTGGAGAAGGATGTGTGGCCCGCCGAGGAGCGCCTTACCCCTGCTTTTGCCAAGGTAGGGGCCGAGTTGGGATTGTTGGAGCAGATTCGCTTTGGCGTTACGGCTTTTGCCGATCAGTACTTTTACATGGATGCCGTGGCCGATGCGGTGATGCAAAGCGGGGCCCGGGCGTTGCTCACCCGCGGGCTTATCGCCTTTGGCGACAAGGGTGAGCGGCTGGCGGAAAACGTGGCCCTGTTTCAGCAGTATCACGGCGCAGCGGAAGGCCGCATCCGCGTGGGGATCGGCACCCACGGCGAATACACCAACACCGACGAATCCATCCGCGCCCATGTGGAGGCGGCATGGGAACTGGGCGCCATGATCCACGTGCACATCGCCGAGACCCGGGCCGAGGCCGAGGGCTGCAAGAGCCGCCGCAACGGGCGCACGGTTGTGCGCTATCTGGCGGACATGGGTTTGCTGGACATTCCTACTTTGGCCGCTCACTGCGTATGGGTGGACGATGCCGACATCGACCTCCTGGCCGAAAAAAAGGTGGCGGTGGCTCACAACCCGGTGAGCAATCTAAAGCTGGCCAGCGGCGTGATGCCCCTGCCTCGCATGCTGGAAAGAGGCATACAGGTATCCCTGGGCACCGACGGCGCGGCCAGCAACAACAACCTGAATTTGTGGGAGGAAGCTAAACTCACCGGCATCCTGCACAAGGGCGTGTCGGGCGATCCAACGCTGATCACCCCGTCCCAGGTGCTGGCCATGGCTACGGTAAACGGCGCCCGGGCAATGGGTTTTGAGGATGTGGGTATGCTGCTGCCCGGTTGGCGCGCCGACATGATCCTGCTGGAGGCCGGCTTGCCCCACCGTGTTCCCTGTGTGGATCCGGCTGCCGACCTGGTGTATTCCGCCCAGGGCGCGGACGTGCGCATGACCATGGTGGACGGCCACGTGCTGTACCTGGACGGCGAATATCTGACGCTGGATAAGGAACGGATCGTTGCCGAGGCCAAACAGGCTTCGGATGTGATGATCTATGGGAGATAAACCTGAATCATCTTTCTTGCACCATTGGTTCAAAGGATTTGAAAAAGCCGTAGATCGCATGCCGGAGCCGGATCGCAATGCCATCTGGAAAGAATGCGGCAGGGCGTGCTCGGATTCGTACACAAAACAAATCTATATCGATGTATATGCGCGCTCCGAGAGTCTCCGTGATTTCTGCGGGCATTTGAAAGAGCGTTTTCCCGAAATGGATATTTGCTTATCCGACGATCGCGGATGTGTGCGAATTGCGTACCGTTACTGCGCCTGTGACTTGGTGCGTGACGGGTACATAAGCACGCCCTTGCTGTGCGAGTGCTCCCGGCAGGGTTTGTTGTACAATTGGGAAGCGATTCTTGGGGAACACAAGGTTGAGGTGGAGCTGCTGCAATCCATATTGGGCGGCGGCGATTGCTGCCGGTTTTTGATTCGTATTTTGATATAAGGCAACGCCAATCAGGCGTAGGGCGCGACGCCCTCGGCGCGTCGTGATTCGCTCGGAATAACGTATCTTTGCCGCAATAACACGGCGCGCCGGGGGCGTCGCGCCCTACAATGAGCAGGCGTTATCCTTCTTTCTTGACCACCGGGATAAAGATATCGACCACCTTGCCGGTATCGCTCATACAACGTTCGTCGTACAGCTCGAAGTCCACGCAGCCGGGCGCGTATTCGTAGCCCGAGCTGGGGAACCACTCGTTAAAGATGTACACCCAGGTGCCTTGGATGTTTTGGGTAAAGTGTTCGTCGTCCGAGGGTGGCGTAGAAAACACCGCGTAGGTGGCGGCGGGCAATTCGCACACGTGGTACCCTGCCGGTACCGCGGCGCCTTCAATCACCTCCACGCCGATCACGTATTCGAACTCTCCCGTATCCTGGTCCACCGGGAAGCAAGCGCCGTACTCCGCGTGGGCCTTTAAAAAGGGTTCTTTGTGCAGCTTCTCCATGCGGCCGTCGCTCAGATAGGCTCCCCAAAAGGCGGGGATGGTCTTGCTGTTTTCACCTGCCGTGTCGGTGGTTTTGATCATGTGGCCCGCCAGCTTGATGGCCGGTTTGGATACGAATCTAGGTTCCATAACGATGCCTCCAATCAG
>Ga0123353_10004218_pt1 | contig 18458 bp, 21 predicted proteins | sample TergutLab28metaG_3_FD_92763 | JGI IMG/M metagenome (GOLD analysis project Ga0123353, IMG submission 92763) | Labiotermes labralis P3 segment gut microbial communities from Petit-Saut dam, French Guiana - Lab288 P3 | ecosystem: Host-associated > Arthropoda: Insects > Digestive system > Gut ... | reverse complement strand
TGCCGCTGCTGCGCACTTAGCATGATCACCGTGTTCTCCATATGACACCTCCTACAGTTCTTACCGTAAGTTTATCATATGTTGCATTGATTGTCAAGTATTAGTGCGGACTAGGTAGTAGGGCGTTGCTTTGCAGCGCCGGGAACAAAACCTGAACAATCTCCTTGGCCTATTGGCATTGTGCCCATGGGCCCCTCACCTGCTCAATGTCAGCAGCATCTGCTTGAAAATGCTGGCCCGCACTGTGTCCCCCGCCGCGGGGGGGAGTGCGCGCAGGGCCACCGCGCAGCCCGCCGCCTGCATGAGCGCCGCCGCCTGCTCATTGATAAAGTCTTGGCTGTATAGGTTGGCGATATGCGCGCGCAGGGTGCTTTCGTCCAGCCGCGGGCCAAGGGCGTTGATGAGCGAGAGATATACAGTGCCTCTGTCCGTTTTTACCCGGCGGATGCGGATGCAGCCCCCGCCGCCGCGCCTGCTCTCCACGATGTAGCCCTGCTCGGGCGGGAAGCGCGAGGCGATGACGTAGTTGATCTGGCTGGGCACGCAGCCGAGGCTCTGCGCCAGCAGGTTGCGCTGTATCTCCGCGTCGCCGGTCTCCTCGAGCATCCCGAGGATGAGCCGGGCGATCTCGTTGCTCAGGCTGTCCATGGTTGCCCCCTTGAACTTTGACTATCTTTGACCATTACAGATATAGTATAGCGCTTCGCACCAAAGATGTCAAGCGTTTTGTGAAAAAGTATCAAAAAAAGTATCAAAAGCAACCCGCCCCGGCAAACACCGGGGCGAGTTGCTTTTAAACGTCCTTTGTTTGGAACGCCATTTTCGTTCCACGGCTTTCGCTTTTCACATCCTGCGCTGAAACGGATACGTTTCCTACGGGCGCAAATCCATCTTATCAGCTTTGGCCCCGCGCGTCAACAGCGCGCGGACGATTTCTCGCGGTAAATCGCGCCGATTTTCCCCCCGCCGGGAAAGTTTGCCGAGGCTGTCAAAATTCGCTGGCAGTCCCAAGAAACAAACCGGGTTTTTCTGGGAATCGCTTTTTCGCGTTAAATCGGGTATACTACCTGCGGCAGACTGCGCACGAAAGCGCACGAAAGGAAGGAATATTTCATGGCTCTGTTTGACCGCAGCGGGCGCAGGAGCCGCCCGGAGACGCGGCGCCTGCCGGGCAGCCGCGATGTCGAGATTGCCCGGGAATTCCCAGCCGGGGCCCCCTACGAGGAGCTCGGCTCCATCTTCGACCCCTGGGGCAGCTACACGGGGGTGGCCGCGGACGGCGGCAACCCGGTGCAGGACGCGGACGACCTGTAGGGCGCTCAACACCCCGCCGCCAGGTAAACCACCGCAATAATAAGTGAGAGCGAAAAGCCCCGCCGCAGGCACAGCAGGGCTGCGCCCAATGCCGCCAAAAACAGGCAGGCCAGGGAGGTTATCATCACAAGCCGGTGGGCGGCGGCCTCGCTCACATGCCCGCACAGCAAAAAGTAGAGCGCCCGCCCGCCGTCCAGCTGGCGAACGGGCAGCAGGTTGAATAGGCCGAAGCCCAGGTTGATGTAGCAGAGCTCCGGGGGCACGGGCAGCAAATAAAACAGACCGGCCAGCAGCAGGCTCACCGCCGGGCCCGCCATGGCGATGGCGGTCTCCTGCACGAAGCCGGTGCGCAGCCCCGGCGGGCGCTCGATGCGCATCCCCGCGGCGGTGAGGCAGATTTTGCCCGCCTTTGTGTGAAAAACGGCCATGGCGGCCAGGTGGCCCAGCTCATGCAGGGCTGCGAAGCCCAGAGCCGCCCCGAAGCGCCACATGGGCCCCGAGACAAGGCACAGCGCGGCCATGCCAACGAAGAAGGGGCTCACGGAGACGGGCACATGGGTTTTCAATGTGATGAGGCGAGTCCTCCAGGTATCTCTTGTCAACTGTCAACTGTCAACTTTCAACTCGTACATCTCCGCCCCGAACAGCGGCGCGGGGTCGCAGCGCAGGCCGTGCAGGCGTACCTCGAAGTGGACGTGCGGCCCGGTGGAGTTCCCCGTGGAGCCCACGTAGGCGATCACATCCCCGGGGCGCAGCACCATGCCCTCCTCGGCGGCGATCTCCGAGCAGTGGGCGTAGAAGGTCTGCAGGCCGCCCGCGTGCTCCATGAGAACGTACTTGCCGTAGCCCTTACTCTCGCCTGTTTGGAGCACCCTGCCGAAAAACGCGGCGGAGATCGGCGCCCCCTCCTGCGCGGCGATGTCCATGCCCGTGTGTACGCCCTCCTCCCCCGAGATGGGGTGGATCCTGTACCCGAAGGCGGAGCTGAGCTCCCCCTCGCGCACCGGCCTGTAGGGCCGCGCGGTGGACTCTATGGGCGCAATGGAGCAGCTTTGGTTTGCGTATTCCAGCGCGACGTCTATCCCGCCCGCGCCGGGGGGCATTTCGAAGACATCGCCCTGCGCCTGCGCTGGGGCTTCGGCCGCGGCTCTCTGCGCCGGTGGCTCGGTTGGATTCTCTGTCGTCTCCTCCTTGTAGGGTGCCAGCACATAGATGTCCTCCTTCAGCGAGGCGAAGGCCGCCCTGGCCGCCGCCCACACCTCCGCGGCGGACATGTCCGTCTCCATTGCCTGCGTATAGGCCCTGCGCAGCTGCCGCCAGGTGTTGGGCATCACCTTCTGCGCGCCGAACAGCGCCCCCAGCAGCAGCGCGCACACCACCGCCTGGGTGGCCACCACCCGCACCAGCGAGCCCTTGGGCGCGCCCTCCACGTCCTCGAAATTTTCGTAGGGCGGCGCGTCGTCGTAGGCCCTGTCCCACCGGGTGGAACTGTCCCGCCCGGCAGAGCCGTCCCGCCCGGCGGGCTCTTTTTTGCGCGCGGACTTGCGCCCGGCGTCGGCCTCCCGCTGCGCCGCGCGCTGTTCCCGTGCCGCGCGTATCTCACTGAAGCGCGCGTCCGTGGATTCATAGCTGTCCATTTTGATGGCCCTCCTTTAATGATTTCCCCCCCACAAATTTATGCGGGGAGAGGCGGGATTATGATTTTGCATTGCTTTTTCCGGGGCGGGGGTGTATAATGGGGATGCGTATCTTTTCGCTTGGGGCGTCGGGGACGCCGCCCCCTACAGCCATGCATCCTCCAATTGATCAATCAGAAAGGCCCCTCCCATGAAACACCTCGTGCTCCTCTACGACGGCATGGCCGATACCCCCGTGCCCTCCCTCGGCGGCAAAACGCCCATGCAGGCGGCAAACAAGCCCGTCTTTGACGCCCTGGGCAGGGATTCCGAAGTGGGCATGGTGCGCACCGTCCCCGCCGGGCAGAAGCCGGGCAGCGATGTGGCGAACCTCAGCGTGCTGGGCTATGACCCGGCGCTGTGCTACACGGGGCGCTCGCCCCTGGAAGCCGCGAGCATAGGCGTGCCCATGGGCGCGCATGACCTCACGCTGCGCTGCAACCTGGTGGCGCTCTCCGCCGGCGAGCCCTACGCGGCCAAGACCATGCTCGACTACGCGGGCGGGGAGATTTCCACGGAAGAGGCCCGAGAGGTAATTTCTATGATTGAAAAAGCCTTCGGCTCGGCGGAATTTACATATTACGCCGGTGTGCAGTATCGCCACTGCCTGCTCTGGCACAACGCGAAGAGCAGGCTGCCCGCCCTGGGGGCGCTCACGCCGCCCCATGACATCATAGGGCGAAAAATCGGCAAGTACCTCCCCAAAGGAGAGGCCGCCGCCCCCCTGCTGGATATGATGAGAAAAAGCTATAATATTCTGAACAAGCCCGGCGCAAGGGCAAACTGCATCTGGCTGTGGGGGGAGGGCACGCGCCCCGCCCTGCCCTCCTTTGAGGAGAAGACCGGCCTGCGGGGCAGCATCATTTCAGCTGTTGACCTGCTCAAGGGCATAGGTATTCTGGCGGGCATGAGGACGCCCGCGGTCCCCGGCGCCACCGGCTGGCTGGATACGAATTACATAGGCAAGGCCGAGCAGGCCGTCAAAGAGTTCCAGGCCGGGCAGGACTTCGTCTACCTGCACTTTGAGGCCACCGACGAGGCCGGGCACCGGGGCAGCGCCGATGAAAAAATCCGGGGCATCGAGCTTATCGACGAGCGCGTGCTGCCCGTCGTGCTGGAATATCTCGAAGCCCAAGGGGACTATGCCCTGCTCATCCTGCCCGACCATCCCACCCCCCTGGCGGTGCGGACCCACACGGCCGACCCCGTGCCCTACACGCTCTATCGAAAAGCCTGGAAAGGCAGCGGGCGGGGCGTCGGCTGCGTGTGCGAGGCGGCGGCGGCCACTACGGGGATTTTTTATGAAACAGGCGCGGAATTGATGGAGAGATTTTTGGGGAAATAGCGATGAAGAGACGCAGCTGTTGCCGCGTCTCTTGTCACATATTTGCCACGCCTACATCCCCTGCGCGTGTTCTTCATCGGGTGGGTGTGGCTTCCCGCGCAATTGCATTGTACAAAAAACTGGGTTTTCAGGGGATTGGTTTATTCCCCAGGTTCTTCAAAATTGATGGTGAATTTTACGACGATATTTTGAACCTGTATCTCTAGGTTGCCGCGCTGCCCAATTCTGTCTCCGCGATAAACTCGTCCCACAAATAACGATGAAGCCTCGCCAGCAATTCCGGCGCGTTGCCGCCTACGGGCCTGCCGTCTATGCACTCCGCCGCAAGGCCGAAGCAGCCCGCGCTGGACATCACGACCTCGTGCGCGGCGAAGAGCTCCTCCAGGGTGAAGGGGCGTACTTCCGTGGGGATGCCCAGCGCCGCGCAGGCCCGGAGAAGATGCGCCCGCGCCACCCCGGCGAGGATGAGATGGTCCGTCGGGGCGGTGATAAACACGCCGTCCTTGATGATGTGGCAGTTTTTGCTGGTGCCCTCCGTCACGCGGCCGCCGCGGTGGAAGACCGCCTCATCGGCACCGGCGCGCTTGGCTCGCTCGGCGGCCATGCAGTTCACCAACAGGTTGAGGGTCTTGATGTTGCAGTGCAGGTAGCGCGTATCCTCCGCCGTGATCAGCTTGAGCCTGCGGTCCAGGGGCATCACGCCGGCCGGGCGCAGCATGATCCACAGGTTGGCGCGCCGGGGGGGGTCGGGGTAGGCGTGGCCGCGCAGGGCGGCGCCCCGCGTCGCCTGCCAATAGACGAAGCATTCGCCGCTGTCCATCTTGCGCATCATCTCATTGAGGACGCCCCCCAGCTCCTCTTTTGACTGCTCGAGCTTCAGCTCCAGCGCGGCGGCGCTGTCAAAGAAGCGGTCGATGTGCTCATCAAGGGCGAAAATCTTATAATTCCGGCTGTAGCTGGCGTCGTACACGCCGTCCCCGAAATAGCATGCGCGGTCGGTCATGGGGACGGTCATCTCCTCCAGGGAGCCATAGCTGCCGTTATAATATCCAAGGGTCTGCAATTTGCTCATCAGAAGGGTACCTCCGGCTGTTTTTCATAGTATAGCATATATCTGTGGGCATATCAATCATTTTTTGAAGAATCCCCCGCCGCGTTTGACCGCGGCGGGGATTCTTGTTTGGGGTCATGCCATCAGCCCGCAAGCCGCCCCATCACATCCCCGAACCGCGCATCCTCCTTAAACCCCGCCGGCCAGGGGTAACGCTCGCCGAACAGCTCCCTCATCCGCGCGGCCATGCCTCTGTCCTGGGTGATCTTGTCGTAGGTGAGGCCCTTGAACATGGGCGAGGTGTGGGTGGTCACGCGCGGGAGGGCGTCGAAGGCGACGGCCTGGGCTATGCAGCGCCCCATGGCCGCAAAGGCCGCGTCAAAATCACCCAGAATGGCATTATAGAAAGCCTGATAGCCGTACGAATAGATCACCAGGAAGGTATTCTTGCCGTAGTCTCCGTCCGGGTAAAACAGCTCGAACATGCGCAGCTCGACGTCTGCCGCATAGAGAATCTCATTCGCGTACTGGAAAGTGTCTTCCGACCCGGGGAAGGCCTTGCCATAGAGATCGTGGTGATTCATGGCGTGGGCGGTCATCCACAGCAGGGAGGCCAGCTCGCTCTGCACGGCCCGCAGGTGGTCCTCCCCGGGCAGGGAGACCATCGTGGCCACGTGCTCCCTGCAGGCGCGGAGATCCGGCATCTCGCTGAGGATGCGCTCGGCCTCCTCCTGCAATTCGGGCCGGCCCAGGGGGCCGCCGGGCTCCAGGGGTTGGGCCAGGCTGTGCAGGTGCATGGAGAACAGGCGCTTGGCCCACATGCGGATCCTGTCGTTCGTACAGTGCGCGTCGATGTTCTCGTAAATCGCGCGGACTTCGTCGCTGGTCTTCTGCGGGAAAGCCAGCCCGCCGCCGCCGCAGTAGAGCAGGGCCTCCATATAGCGCACCCAGAGCCGGAAGTCCAGGGGGAATTCCCCCACAGCCTGTTTGAGCACGGGCAGGTGCTCCTTGGCCGTATTGGGCTTGTGGGCGTCGTAGGCGTCGATGATGTCCTGTACGCGCTGCTCGTTGGCGGCCCTGTCCACGGCCAGCAGGGCGTCAACGGAGACGCCGAAGAAGCCCGCCAGCACCGGCAGCATAGAGAGGTCGGGCCAGGATTCGTCGCGCTCCCAGTTGCTGATGGTCTGGAAGGACACGTTGAGCTGCTGCGCCAGGGATTCCTGGGTGAGGCCTTTCTCTTTGCGCAAATTGCGCAGGGTTTCGCCGAAACGGATGGTCATGTGCGTTCTCCTTTAAAAAATAGAGTATCACAGCGCTGTAGCACCATGATACTCTATTTTGTGAGGGAATGCAATATCAAGTGATGGGAGAAGAATTCAAGCGTTGCTTGAATTGCGTCACTTATACCACCAGTCCACCGCCGGGTCGCTGTCGCTCCACGAAATCAGCGTTTCGCTATAGCGGCCGGGCTCGTGGAACAGCGGCGAGAGCGCGTAGTGGATGGACGAGAATTTCTCCTCCGGCGCGGCGAGGAGCTCGTCCAGGCCCAGCCAGAACTGCTCACCCTCTATGGTTTCCGTGAGCAGCTCGCCGGAAAACCGCGCCGTCTTGTACATGAAGCAGAGATAGCGATCATCGCTTTCCCTGTTGACCCAGTGGACGACGCCGCAGTATTGGAGATCGCTTACGTCCAGGCCCGTCTCCTCCTTGACCTCCCGCGCGGCGCAGGCATGGATGCTCTCGCCGCGCTCCACGTGGCCGCCGGGGAAGGACCAGCCGGGGTATTTCAGCTTGCGGTTCTGCACGAGAACTTGGTTTGTTGCGGGGTTGTGTATCATCACGCAGGTGACTAATTCAGCATTCATAATTCAGCATTCAGCATTGACAGTATTTCCACGCCCTGTTTGAGCTGCGCGTCCGTGGGGGTGGAGAAGTTCAGCCGCACGGCGTTGATGGGGTCGCCGGGCTCCACCGCGAAGGCCACGCCAGGCACCACGGCGACTTTTTTTTCCACAGAGCGGCGGGCGTAGCCGAGCATGTCCACGCCCTCGGGCAGCCCGCACCAGAGGAACAGGCCCCCCGCCGGGCGTTGGAACTGTAGAACGGTCCCGGCAAGGCCGCCGCACATCAGGTCGCGCTTGGCTTTGTAAATCGCGCGGATGTGTTCAATGTGCGCCGCGACGTCGTAATTCTTTAGCCACTCGTCCACGATGATCTGGTTGAAGATGGGGGTGTGGACGTCGCTGGCCTGCTTGCCCACGGTCATCTTCGCGATGATCTGCGCCGGGGCGAGGGCATAGCCCACGCGCAGCCCCGGCGAGAGTATCTTCGAGAACGACCCGGCGTAGATCACGATGCCCTCCGTGTCGAAGCTCTTGATGCAGGGCAAAGCCTCGCCCTCGTAGCGAAGCTCCCCGTAGGGGTTGTCCTCCAGAATGAGCACATTGTACTGCCTGGCCAGCTCATACACCCGGCGGCGCTTCTCCAGGCCCATGGTGACGCCCGAGGGGTTCTGGTAGTTGGGGATTGTGTAAATAAAGCGAACATTGCTTTCTGCGCGCAAAATGGCCTCCAGGGCGTCCACGTCCATGCCGTCGGCTTGTAGTGGCACGCCACGCAGGCGCACGCCGTATGACCTGAATGTGTTCAACGAGCCGATGAAGGAGGGGCTCTCGGCTATGACGACGTCGCCCTCGTTGCACAGGGCCTTGGTGGCGAGATCGACCACCTGCTGCGCCCCGGAGGTGATGATTAAATCATCTTCTTCTGAGCCTATGCGCAGGCGATTGCGTATGTCCTCACGGACGCGCTGGCGCAGCGGCGCGTAGCCTTCTGTGATGCCATACTGAAGGCAGTCCACGGGGCGCTCCTCCAGCAGGCGGGCGGAAATCTCCCGCACGGCTTCGATGGGAAAGGCCTCGGGGGCGGGGTTGCCCGCCGCGAAGGGGATGATCCCCGGCTGCGAGGTGGCCTTGAGGATTTCTCTTATCGCCGAGGGGGCCAGGTTGCCCATTTTATTGGAAAAAGTGTAGGTCATGGGGTGCCTCCAGTATTCATCGGCTGCTCCATCGGCGGCTGCGTCGGCTGTTGTGTCGGAATCCCCAGCTTCGCCCGGTCCGCCTGGGCCAAATCCATGCGCCCCGTGGCCTCATAGGCCCTGGCGCGGTATTCATAGGCCTGCCTGCCGTCCGGGTTGAGCTCTATGGCCTGGGTCAGGTCGCCTATGGCCTCCGGGTACTGCCCGAGCAGGAAGGACGCCGTGCCGCGCAGGGTGCGCAGGTCGGCGCTGTCGCCCAGATAGCGTATGGCCTGCGTCACGTCCGAGACCACCTCCTGGTTCCTGTCGCCCAGGGAGAAGTTCGTCAGCCCCCGGTAGGTGTAGGCCGCGCCGGAGCGCGGGTTGGCGGCGATGGCCTGGTTCAGGTAGAGCAGGGCCTGCATGTAGTTCCCGCTCTCGTACATCGCCTTGCCCTGGGCCAGGTAGAGGTCGTCCCCCGGCGCAAGCGGGGAGGGCGCCGTGGTGGTCACGGAATACGCCGGTGGCGCGGTGGTGTGGATGGCCTGTCCGGTTTCGGTGGGCGGCTCCACGGGGGGCGGTTCGGGCCGCGGCAGGAAGAGCCACAGGCACACCACCACCGCCACGGCGGCCACAATGGCCCCCAAAATCAGCAGTGAGCGGCCGATGTTCCGTTTGGCGGGGGCGTCCACCTCCGGGTCCCAGTGAATGCAGTCCACGATTTCCTTGCTCATTTTTTCGCACCTCCCAATTTTGCGTTTGCCAATATATTTGTGTCGAACGAATAAAGAATATCTTCCTGATTTCTCGCGCGCGTAAACGCCAGGCTGATCATCTCGTCGAGCTGCTGCGCATACGGCAGGCCCGAGGGCTCCCACAGGTAGAACGCCAGAGACCCGGGAATGGTGTTGATCTCGTTGAGCCAGAGCGCTCCGGTCTGTCCGTCCATCAGGAAGTCTATTCTCGCCACGCCATTGCAATCGAGGGCCTGGAAGGCCTTGATCGCTAAATTTTGCACACGTTCTGCCAGTTCGGGTGAAATGTCAGCGGGGATTTTTCTATCCAGTCCGGCCATGCCCTTGCTCGCCTGCTGCTGTGCCTGCGGCACCTGCGGTGCGGCGCCCCGCTTCGGGCCTGCTTTGCCGGATTTACTGCCGGAACCCATGTACTTGTTCTCGTAACTGAGTATCTCGTCGGCATTCAGCGGCTCTTCACAAACAGACGCCCGCGCCGCGTCGGCGTCGCCAAGAATAGAGCAGTTAATCTCACGCAAATTCTGCACAGCCGGTTCCACCAGCACGCGCGGGGCAAATTGAAACGCCAGTTCAAGCGCCCGTTGCAGGGATTCCCTGTCATCCGCCTTGCTGATACCCACGCTGGAGCCCAGGTTCACCGGCTTAACGATCACTGGATAATCGAAATTTTCGATTCGCTCCAGCGCTGTGTCCGGTTCCAGGTCATACGCGCTTGCGCGAACAATCACGCAGTCCAGCACGGGGATGCCCGCGTCCTTGAACACGCACTTCTGCGCGTATTTGTCCATGCCGATCGCCGAGGCCGTCACGTCGGGTCCCACGAAGGGCACGCCCAGCAGGCGCAGCAGGCCCTGGAGGGTGCCGTCCTCCGTGTTGGTGCCGTGCACGATGGGGAACACGCAGTCCATCTCGGCCAGCACACTGTCCTTAAAGGCTCTGGCCGGGTGGCGCAGCAGCACGGCCTTGCCGCCGAGCTTCGCCGGGACGACCTGCTGGCTCTTCTTTAAGAGCCCGTCAATATTCTTGTAGGCCTCGATGTCTCCGATGGCAGGGCCAATGTAGAAGGCGTTGTCCTTTGTCAGGTACATGGGCAGGACGTCGTACTTGCTTTTGTCGAGGGCGGCGATAGCCTGCAGCGCGGTGATGACGGAGACCTCGTGCTCCACGCTTTTGCCGCCGAAGAGGACGGCGAGTTTTAGCTTCATAGGCAAAACCTCCTGTAGGGGCGGCATTCATGCCGCCCGCGCACTAACATCAATAAGTATCCGGCAGATCGTTCTCCAGCAAAATGATTTTTCTTCCGTCAAAGGGCAGAGCATAGACTTTTGCCAGCGCGGCGCTTAAGTCTTCTTCGATAATGAGCTTTGCAGGGTCAAATCCAGCTGACAGAACACCCTCCCGGATGGGCCTTGTCTGCGCCGCGCCCACCAGGGCGATGAAATCGCATATTGCCGCCGCCTGTGCGCCGAACGCGCGATTGAGCTCCTCCTGGCGCGGGCCGAGCTCCACCATGCCGGGCGTGACGAGGATTTTGGTTCCCTCGAACAGCGCCAAGGCATCCAGCGCGGCCTTGGCGCCGGTGGGGTTGGAGTTGTAGGCGTCGTCGATCACCAACAGCCCGCCGCCGTGGTCCAGGAGCTCCAGGCGATGCCGCACCGGGACGATTTTGCGCATCTGGCCCTTGAGCGCCCGCAGGGGCACGCCCAGCGTATGCGCGGCGGCGGCGGCCCCCACCAGGTTCACAACGTTGTGGCGGCCGATCAGCTTCGACGTGAAGCTCTCTCGTTCGCCCTGCGGCGTCACAAAAGTGAATGTCGTCCCCCTGTGATCGGCCACAATATCTTCGGCAAAGTAAGAACTGCCGTTCTCGAAGGGCGAATATGTAATCACGTTTGCATACTTGTGCAGCTTTGTGCGAATATTCTCGTCGTCCCCATTGGCGAAGAGGATGCCCTCCGGGGGCAGGGCGTCGGCGAGCTCGAACTTTGTCTTGATCACGTTCTGCTGGGAACCAAAAGTCTCTAAATGCTGCGGGCCAATCGAAGTGAGAATGCCATGCCTTGGGTGCACAATATCGCAGAGCTCTTTGATGTCGCCCACATTCTTCGCGCCCATCTCGCAGATGAAAATTTCGTGCGAAGCATTGAGCTCCTCGCGAATGGTGCGCACCACGCTCATGGGCACGTTGGCCCCGCCGGGGGTCATCAATACATTAAATTTTGCTCTAAGCAGCGTATGCAAAAAGTGCTTGACGCTGGTTTTGCCGTAGCTGCCGGTGATGCCAATCACAATGAGATTGGGCGAATTTTCGAGCTTTTCTTTGGCTTCATTTATGTAATGCTTGCGGATGGCGCGTTCAATCGGCGCGTTGACGGCGTTGGCAAGGAGAACCGTCCACGGCACGAGAATTTGCAATAGGCAAGCACCCAACATGGGCGACGCCCAAATCACATAGGCTGCGAAAAAATTATCCACGCCAGTCAGAACAATGGAGAAGGTGAATACCAGCCACCAAATGGCCGTGAAAAGCAACTGCAAAAATACAATCGAGGCGATCATACGCTTGACGCGGGCTGTATAGACCAGGGGCTTTTTCACCAGTTTTTTCTTCGCCTTGCTCTGCCAGAATAAAAACCCGCCAGCAATGGGAATCAGCAGCAGCCTCCGCCTGCGCCGATTTTGCGCCAGCCAGCGGCGCTGCGTATCCGGCACATAGGAATTGAGCTGAAACATATGCAGATAATAGCGTATCGCCGACGCCGTGCCGCACAGCGGCGCCAGGGCAAACAACCCGAACAGAATAACTTCCATGCAATCTCCTTATATTTTCATAAACGACGCCATCACCCGCAAAAACTGGTCTTGGCGCTCGATAAAGGCGTAGTGGCCCGCGTTTTCCAGGACAACTAAGCCCGCGTTCGGCATTTCGCGTTCCATGCGCTGGCCGTCGGCGAGCGGCGTCTGGTCGTCGCTGCGGCCCCAGATGAGCAGGGTCTCCTGCTGGATCAAGGGCAGCAGGGGGGATAAATCTTCGTTGACTGCATTGACCAGCACCTGCCGCATCATGGGCGAGGCCGCGCGATAATCAGGCGAGCCGTAGTGATTTCTTGCTCTTTCCATAAGCTTGGGGAAGGGCTTCAAATATTTCTTGGCGAGTTGGTAACGCTTCGCCCGGCTTGTAGACTTGGCGCTTGGCTCATGCTTGATGCCCGCCGCGCCGACAAGAATGAGCTTGGTGAATTTTGGCGCCTCCAGTTGTCGAGAAGCAAGCTTGAGGATTACCCGCCCGCCGAAGGAGTGCCCCAGCAGGGCGCATTCGGCTATGCCCAGCGCGGCCAGAAGGCCCAGCACGAGGTCGGCGTAGGCGTCCACGTCCCAGGGACACGGTGGCTCGGGGCTGTTGCCGAAGCCGGGGAAATCGGGCGCAATCACACGGTATTTCTGTGACAGCAGGCCCATCAGGGGCGCGAAGAGCGCGCCGTCCGTGCCCCAGCCGTGCAGCAGGAGGATGATAGGGCCTTGGCCCTGCTCCTCGTAGAATAGTTCTTGGTTGGCTATTGTGATGGTCATAGGTTCCTATCTTATGCGCTTGAATAATTCCGCATTACGCATTGGTTGCAAGCGGCGCTGCGATGCAACGCCCTACGAGAGTTTCGCCCATGGCGAATGCGGCAGGCGTGTGCGACTTCGCCACTGGCGAAACACTCGTAGGGCGAGCCATCGGCCCGCCGTGCTTACGCGGCATACAGCACCCTCCCCTCCTCGGCCACGTTCCTGTAGAAGGGCACATATAGCCGGGACTCGAATTCGGCCCGATCTTTCAGCATGATAGATATGGTGCGGTCGCTGGCCAGGCTGATGGCGTCCGCGATGGCGTCCATGCGCGCCTGGTCGCGCTTTAAGTCGCTGTTCTCGGTCAACACCATGATGTCCACGTCGGACTGCGCGTCATAGTCCTCTCGGGCAAACGAGCCAAAGAGAATGACCTTCCGCAGGCGCCCTCCGAGGCTTTGCCGCGCACGCAGCGCCACGGCTTCCATGATTTCGTCCATGAACTATCTCTCCATTTCAAAGTAATTCAGCATTACGCATTACGCATTGAATTCCAGCACGGTTTTGCCGAAGCCCTGCTGCATGTCGCGGCGGAAGGCCTCGTGGATGTCCGCGATGCCGCGTATGGGGAGCACGTCGGCGATCAGGCGCTCCAGCGCCTGGCCCACCCAGGGATTTTGCTCCAATACGCTCGCCGCGCAAATAAAATCAGATAGGCCGGAGCGCGAGGAGCCGAACAGGCGCAGGCCCTTCTCCAGGATCAGGCGCGTGTTGAGCGCCACGAAGTCCTCGCTCACGCCCAACAGGGCCAGCGCGCCCTCGGGGGCGGTGAACTCGATCATCTGGTTGATGGCGTGGCGGCTGCCCTGCCCGCCCACGCACTCGAAGGCGTGGTCGCAGAGGGATTCGCCTTGCTTGACATGCACATGGTCGACATGCAGCCTTCGATCTGCGAAAGAAAACCAGGCGAGTTTTTCATAGACTGTGCCGAGGACGGTCAGCTCGCAGGCGGGGTAGCGCGCGCGCAGCAGCAGCGCCGTGATGTAGCCCAGGCTGCCGTCGCCCCAGACGGCGATGCGCTCGCGCCGCCCATGGGAAAACTTCTCGAAGCGGGCGACAGCGTGCATAGCCACGCTGACGAGCTCCAAAAAGGCGCTGACCTGGATGCTGGTGTTCGCGGGGGCGCGGGCCAGTCTGTCCGCCGGGCTGAGGACGTACTCCTGCAAAAAGCCGTCCGCGCCGCTGGAACGGAACCTGCTGTCCGGCAGGTAATTCTCGGCGATGAACTCGTCGAGCTTCGAGGGGATGTTCGGGCAGGGCACGGCCAACTCGCCGGGGTGAAATTCTCCCGAGGGGTCGAAAACAACCTCGGCCACGCACTCGTGAATGAGCGCCATGGGCAGCTTCGCCCGCAGCACCTCCTGCGCGCGCGCGCCCTGGTAGTAGCGCTGGTCGGCCCGGCAGATGGACAAAAAGCGCGGGCGCAGCAGCACGCCTTCCGTGAGCGCCAGCTCCTCGCAGGCGGCCTCGATCATCCCCGGGGCCGTGAGGCGGTAGACGACAGAGATCATAGGCTTTCACCTGTGGGAGGCTCCTCCAGCCCCAGCATGGCATGCGCCACCTTCAAATCAAAGGGGTATGTGATTTTGATGTTGTGTACCTCGCCGGGCACCAGGGCCACGGGCTCGCCGCGCAGGGCGTAAATTTTACAGGCATCGGTAAGAACAGCTTCCTCCTCGGGCAAGAGCGAATCCATCAAAAGCCGCAGTTTGTTGCATGTGAAAGTTTGCGGGGTCTGCCCCTGGTACATGCTCCCCCGGGGGGGGATAAGCGAGATGAACTGCCCGTCGTCGCTGCGCACAATCGTATCCGAAGCCGGTATTACAGTGTCACAGGCCCCATGCTTTTGCGCCGCGAGAATATTCTCGCTGATAATGCGATGCGTGACGAAGGGCCGCACGGCGTCGTGGGTGAGCAAAATATGATCTTCTTCATCGCCGAAGTGTGCCTTCACATAGTCCAGGGCGCAGCGCAGGGTGTCGTTGCGCCGCTCACCCCCGGCGATGAGGGCCACATTGTGATCTCCCGGGGCCCCCGGAACGCCCGCAGGCGTTTTGGGGTGGTTCGGCAGGTGCTCGTTCAAAATATCCTGCGTAAAGCCCAGCCAGGAGGACGGCACAAGCACGACAACATGCTCAACTTTGGGATGCACGAAGAATTTTTCGACCGTGTGCACCAGGATGGGCCTGCTGCCCAGCCGTAGGTACTGCTTGGGCATGTTCACGCTGCCCATGCGGCTGCCCGCGCCGCCGGCCAGGATGGCTGCGATTGTCATGGGTGGCTCCTTTCGGCCCGTTATGCCTTCCGCTTCGCGAAATCAATCTCGTATTTCGTGCCGTGGCTCATCAGCACGCCATCGGTCAGCCGCACGCGCAGGATGCAAGTGTGCGGGTCGTCCTCGTTGACGTCGCCGTTGTTGTACCACGCGGCGAAAACCTCGCGCAGCTTGCCCATGAGTGCCGCGTTGCGCGCATCGCGCACGTGGCCGAGGTTCTCTCCCACGCCCCGGGCGGCAAACCACTCGGCGCACACGGCGGCGGCGGGATTCTTCCCGAGCTGTTTCATCTTGCCCGAGCGCGCGCGCGTCACAACATAGAACGCGCCATCTTCGTAATAGCCGTTGACAATGCGCACGGCGGGGCGCTTGCCGTCTATCGTCGCCAGAGAAATCTGGGTGTCGTGGCCGAAGCGTTCAACCATGACCTGTTCGGCCTGAGAATACTTGTTCATGGGCTACTTCCTCACCATCGTATCATACATATCGCACACCTCGTCCGCGCCGCCCTGGGCGATGACGCGGCCCTTGTCCAGCAGGATCGCCGTATCGCAGAGATTCCTCACCTGGGCCGTGTTGTGGGAGACGAACAGCACCGTGACGCCTTTGTCGAACATCGATTTGATCTTCGCCTCGCTTTTGCGCCGGAACTTGGCGTCGCCCACGCTGAGGACTTCGTCTACGATCAGAACCTCGGGCTCCACGGCAGTGGCGATCGAAAAACCAAGGCGCGCGCGCATCCCCGAGGAATAGTTTTTCACCGGGGCGTCGATGAAATCCTGCAGCTCGCTGAATTCCAGGATTTCGTCGTAGCGAGCCCGGATATACGCCCGCGAATAGCCCATGGTGGCCCCGTAAAGAAAGATATTCTCGCGGCCAGAGTAGTTCATGTCGAAGCCCGCGCCAAGCTCCAGCAGGGGAGCCACCACGCCGTGGATTTCCACCGTGCCCTCGGTGGGCTTCATCACCCCGGCGATGACCTTGAGCAGAGTGCTCTTGCCCGCGCCGTTGTAGCCCAGCACGCCCAGGCGCTCCCCGGGCCGCACCGTGAAGGAGATGTCCCGCAGGGCCCAGAACTCGGTGTAGGTCAGCTTGCGCCGCAGCACCCGGATGACGTATTCTTTTAGGTTGTCGACCTTCATGGTGGGGTTGTGGAACATCATGGAGACGTTCTGGACAAGGATGGCGGGGGTTGTTGGCATGGGGGGCCTTTCTGCTATTGCGTGAATGGGTTTACGATCAACAGGCGGCTGTCTATTGTTTGGCCGTCAGAGAGGTCTTCGGAGTAGAAGATTTTGCAGCCGTTTTCCAGAGCTGAAGCGAGCATTACGCTGTCATAGTAGGAGTACCCATAGCGAGCATGAAGGGCTATGGCATACCGCAAGGTCTCTATCTCTACATGTTTCGTGACGCATGAATCGACTATAGCGGTTACGGCCTCTTCAACCTCTTGCCTGTCCTTTTTCATTTTTTTCAGCAATACGTTACAGAACTCATTTAAGGTCTGTACGCTGGTCAGGCATCGGTATTGCTCTGTCAATCGCGTACTGACGGCTCTTTTTTCGATTTCGTCCTCCGAGTATAAATATACCAGGATATTGGTATCCAAAAACACTTTACCGCTCATTGGCTTCCTCCCGATTGAACTTGAAGCCCTTCGTTGGAAACAGAAAAGGCGCGACGAAGGGTTTCTTATCCTTCCATTCCGTATCCTCCCTGTTCGGCGACCGGAACGCGATGATATTCATATCGCCCCTGCATTGTTCGCGGTACATCTCCGGAACAGGGATGGAATCCCCGTTCACGGCGGCTTTAAATTGAATCCAGTCTTGCTCCAGTTCCACTTGTTCTCTCTCCTCGTATACAGAATATGATCTCATCACCTAAGCTTGGCGCCAGTGGTCACTCATGCCATTCACCAACGCCGTTGGTTGCACGTATTTGTACAACCCATTCTGAAGCTGATGGGTCGTCTCTTAACGTTATAGACCGTATTCCCATTTCTTTCGGCTGGAAGCTATTGAAGTACTCCATGATGCCTCGTATTCGATAGCTTCCCGTAGCCGTTGAGAAGTCGAGCCTATAATCTTTTTGGCTTATGCTTTTCCCATTCGCGTGATTCTCATAATACCCGCTAAAAGTTTCCCATTTAAAGTCAATGATCTCTCCGTCAATGATGTCAAAGAGTTCCTCAATCTTGTCGGATAGATCCGACATGTTCTGCTTTATATTGCCACACATCAACTCTTCCAGCGCGTCATTATCGCGCTCGTTGATGATGCGAACAATGTTTTCCCCTGTAAAATCTCTCCAAAGTATTCGCTTGCGGGATTCCACTTGCAGGCGAGTAGAGTTGGGGAACAGCATAAGCAGGACAGTCAGGATGCTAAGGATAATGTTGGTCATGGGTATCACGATTCCTTTCTATATGTGCAAAATAAATTGGTCTTGTTTGCGCCAGAACACCACCCCGCCGATGAGCAGCATCGCCAGCGAAAACCCCAGGGCATACAGCAGGCTCCAGTAGCTGAACACCCGGCCGCGCAGCACGCAGTCGCGGAACATCTCTATGATGTGGTACAGCGGGTTGCCCTTGAGCAGCGTGGTCATCAGGGAATCGCCCCGCAGGCGCTTGATGGTATAAAAGACCGGCGTGGAGTAAAACAGCAGCAGGGTGAACACATCGTAAAGATACTCGACATCCTTGAAAAAGACGGACATCGTGGAGAGGATCAGGCCCACCCCGGCGCACAGCAGGAACAGCACCAGCAGCGGTATGGGCGCCAGGAGAATATACTTCGTGATGTGCGGCGCGGGGTAACCCGCGTGCTTCGCCAGGGTGTAAAACAGGGCAAAGCCTACCAGGACGACCATGGAGATCAAAAAAGTGATGAAGGTGGAGATCACGTTGGCAAGGGGATAGATATATTTGGGGACCTTGACCTTTTTGATAACGGAGGCGCTGCCCGTGACAGAGCGCATGGCCCGCTTGGTGGACTGTGAATAGAACTCAAACAGCAGCCGCCCGCACAGCACGTAGATAGGGAAATTGATCACGTCCGGGTCCGGCGTGCCGAAGAGCTTGCCGAAGATGAACACCAGCACCAGGGTGGTGAGGAAGGGCTGCAGCAGCGTCCAGAACATGCCCAGCACGGAATTCCGGTACTGGATTTTGATATTCTTCGCCACGATTTCCCGCAGCAGGGCGCGGTAGCGGTAGAGCTCCTTGAAGAACATGGGTTCACGTTCCTTCGTATGGCCAAAATGATATGGCGTCGTTACAAGCAATGCCTGTAGTACCCTGTCCGCGCTAATACTTGACAATTGGATAAAGGTGTTTGAGTTTAGTTCGAGCGTCTTGGGTAGAGAACTGCCAGTCGACACCGCGTTGTGTAGCGTTGCGGTTGGTATGCC